>Ga0164241_10001388_pt1 | contig 30160 bp, 23 predicted proteins | sample OricomyardsoilBY_FD_108780 | JGI IMG/M metagenome (GOLD analysis project Ga0164241, IMG submission 108780) | Backyard soil microbial communities from Emeryville, California, USA - Original compost - Back yard soil (BY) | ecosystem: Environmental > Terrestrial > Soil > Unclassified | place: USA... | reverse complement strand
TGGCTGATCACCGGCTACGCGCTGGCCGTCATCGTCGGCGCGCTCGGCCTGACCGCCGCCACCACCCGGCTGCCGCGCAAGCAGGTGCTGCTGGGTCTGCTGGTGCTGTTCGTCGTCGGCAACGCGATCAGCGCGCTGGCCCCGACCTATTCGGTGATGATGACCGGCCGGGTCGTCGCCGCGCTGTGTCACGGCGCGTTCTTCGGCATCGGCGCGGTGGTCGCGGCCAACCTGGTCGCCCCGGAACGCAAGGCCGGCGCCGTTGCGATCATGTTCACCGGCCTGACCGCGGCCAACGTGCTCGGTGTCCCGCTGGGCACCTTCATCGGCCAGCAGTTCGGCTGGCGGGCCACCTTCTGGGCCATCACCGCCATCGGCGTTCTCGCCTTCATCGGCGTGCTGGCCCTGGTGCCGCAGGACCGCGGTAGCCACGTCGCCACCCGGCTCCGCGACGAGGTGGGCGCGTTCCGGGATCGGCAGGTCTGGCTGTCGATGGCGGTCACCGTGCTCGGCTTCGGCGGCATGTTCGGCGCCTTCACCTACATCGCCTACACACTGACCGAGGTCGGTGGGTTTGCGGCGGCGACCGTGCCCTGGCTGCTGGTGCTGTTCGGCGCCGGGCTGCTGGTCGGCAACATCCTGGGCGGCCGGTTCGCCGACCGGGCGCTGGACCGCAGCCTGATCGTCATCCTGAGCGGGCTGGTGGCGGTGCTGACCCTGTTCGCACTGACCGCCACCAGCCCGGTTGTCACGGTCGTGATGATGTTCCTGATGGGCGGCTTCGGCTTCGCCACCGTGCCGGGCCTGCAGACCCGGGTGATGACCTACGCCAGTGACGCACCGTCGCTCGCCTCGGCCGGCAACATCGCCGCGTTCAACCTGGGCAACGCGCTCGGTGCCTTCGCCGGCGGCCTGACCATCGGCGCGGGACTGGGCTACACGTCACCGATCTGGGCCGGCGCGGCGATCACCGTGGCCGCACTGGCGGTGATGGTGCTCGCCACCCGGACCGCGGCACGGCCGGCATTGCACCCGGTCGCCCTTCGAAGTTGATCATGGGAGCGAGCCGGATCACCGTCGGCGTGTCGACGAAACCGTCGGTGTGTCGGCGGCAGCACGTCATGATCAGTTTAGCTGGGAGAAGGGGCCGGCCAAGTCAGCGGCGCCTACCTGGCAGGGGCCGCAGCAAGTAGGTGTCCATGATCCAGCCGTGCCGGGCACGCAGCTCGGCCCGGACGGCGGCGATCTGCTCGATGACCCCGTCCAGCGGTCCACGGATCAGCGTCTGCCGGGGATCTCCGAGGTAGGCGCCCCAGAAGATTTCCAGTCCCCGCCCGGCGCACGTCCGGCATTCCAGGTCGCCGTCGAGCATCACCACGACGTTCGGCACCCCACGGGCGATGGCGTCCGCCAGGCGACGGCCGGTGGTGATCAGCACCGGTTCGCCGATGCCGTGCAGGACGACCCCGTGCGCGGCGGCCAGCGCCTGCACCGCGCTGATCCCGGGGGTGACATGTACGTCCAACGGCACGACTCCGCGGTCACGAATGGCGTCGACGATCCGGATCGTGCTGTCGTACAGCGCGGGATCACCCCAGACGAGGATGCCCGCGCACTGGTCGGGTCCGACGTGGTCCAGCAGCGCCTGCTCGTAGGCCAGCACCCGGCGGTGGTGCCAGTCGACCACCGCGCCCTGGTAGTCCGGGCTGCGGCGGTCCCGCCGGGGGTCCGGGATCTCGACGACCCGGTGCCCCGGGGCGCCGTGCCGGCGCAGGATCTGCGTGCGCAGATCGACCAGGTCACGGGTCGTCTCGCCCTTGTCGACCAGCAGGACCACGTCGACGCGGCCGAGCGCGGCGACCGCCTGCAGGGTCAACTGTTCGGGATCGCCCATGCCGATACCGATGATCTCCAGGGTGCGCACCCGCCGATTGTGCCGCCCTTGCCGGCGCCTGGTCGTCACGTGTCGCCTGGCGCCGCGGCCGACGGTTCCCGGGAGATCACGTGCTGGGCGAGCTCCAGACGCGAATGCACACCGAGCCTCTGGTAGATGTTGCCGAGATGGAACTGGACCGTCTTGACGCTGATGCTCATTTCGGCGGCGATCTCGCGGGTCTTCAGTTCAGTCCGGTAGCCGCCAGCCGCCAGTCGGGCGATCGCGAGTTCCTGTCGGGTCAGTCGAATCGGATCGTATTCGTCGTTCTCGGCGTAGACCAACCCGCTGCCCTCGAGTTCGCGTTGCAGCGCTCGATGTGCGGATGATCCCGTACTTGACACCGCCTCTATCGAATCACGGACTGTGTGCCGTCCTCCAGGCGTTTCTGCAGCGACGCCCTGGTGGCCGTTAGTGGACGTGCCGGCGGCAGACAGTGTCCCGGGTTGCGCATCAGAGTAGAGATCCGAGGCTTGAGGATGCGTTCACAGTTGATCTAGTTTTGGATAGCGCAGACTTGAGTCGAGCGTGCTTGGCCAGGTTCTGACGATGGCAGCGCAAATCGCTGTATGATCCCGCGACTTGTTTACCTCGGTTAGTCGACGGAAGGTAACGCAGCAGCGTGTCAGCGTGTCAGCGTGTGTCCTTCGGTGATGGATCCGAGTGGTGTCGTGAACGAGATGTCGCCCGTTTGCATCCGCCCGAGAACCTCGCGATTCTGCTCGGTCCCGAGCGTCCCGGGCGGCCAGAATGCTGCGTACGTCGCAGATAAGACGCTGGGCCACAAGCTGGTCGGATTTCTTGAGTGCGAGTTTGTCGATGTTCGGGTTCGCTCCTTTGCTGGTGGTCGCGAAGCGAATTTTAGATCGTGGCCGACGTCGATCCGGCACGGTCCGGCGCAGCAGCCCGTCCATCACCACCGATCCGGCGCAGCCGCCGACCGGGGTGGACGTCAGCCCGGAGGCCGGGTGGGCGATCGAGCCGGGTGTGGTGGTCGCGTCCGACCGCAACGACCACGAACTCGCTGCGCCGAAAGCCGGGATGGAGGTGATCACCATCGTCGGGGTCGAACTCGGCCGGCGGCCATCGTCGGGGCCGAACTCGGCCCACGGCCGGGGCGGCGGCCACTGCATGACCGGCCCGATCGTCCGCGATCCGGTGGTTGCCGTCAGGCGGTCAGGTCGAGCAGGGCCTCGGTGTCCAGGTGCCCGGCGACGGCGTCGGCGAGGCGGTCCAGCATGGCCTCCCGCCGGGCGCGGAAACCCGTCATCGCCCGATCGGCCACGAACGGGTGCCCGGCGACCGTGGCCACGCCTTCCAGCCAGGAGCGGCGGAATCCGTCGTTCTCGAACGCACCGTGCCACATGGTGCCCCAGACTCGGCCGACCCGGCCGCCCCCCAGGAACGGCTCGTCCACCCGGGCACCGTCGACAGTGGCTATGCCGTGGTGGATCTCGTAGCCGAGTACCTCGTGCTCGCGCCACCGTCCGGTGGGCGTGGCCAGGACCTTGCCGGCGCCGAAGGCCACCCGCACCGGCAGCAGACCCAGGCCGGCCACCTCCCCGGAGCCGGATTCGACGTCATCGCAGATGGTCTCGCCGAGCATCTGGAAGCCGCCACAGATCCCCAGTACCGTCGCCCCGCGTACGGCGGCCCGGGCCACCGCGTCGGCCAGACCGGTCGATCGCAGCCAGGCCAGATCCGACACCGTCGCACGGGAGCCCGGCAGCACGACCAGGTCGGCCGACCGGACCGACATCGGGTCGGTGGTCATCGTCACCTCGACGCCGGGCTCGCCGGCCAGTGCATCCAGGTCGGTGACGTTGGACAACCGGGGGAAGCGGATCGCGGCCACCCGCAGCGCCGGCCGCGTCGTCGTCGCGGGAACACCCCACGCGGGAACACCCCACCGACCCACCTGGAGGGTGTCCTCGCCGTCCAGCCACACGTCATCCATCCACGGCAGCACCCCGAGCACCGGAACCCCCGTCAGCGACGTGATCCGGTCCAGCCCGGGGCGGAGCAGGCCGACGTCGCCGCGGAACTTGTTGATCACCAGCCCGCGGATCAGCGCCCGGTCCGCGTCGTCGAGCAGGGCGACCGTGCCGTACAGCGAGGCGAACACCCCGCCCCGGTCGATGTCGCCGACCACCACGACCGGCAGGCAGAAGCGCTGAGCCAGGCCCATGTTCACGTAGTCCCCGGCCCGCAGGTTGATCTCGGTCGGCGACCCGGCACCCTCGCAGACGATGACGTCGTATCGATCCGCGAGCTCTTCGTAGGCGGCGAAGGCGGCCAGCGCCAGGTGCCGGCGACCCGACGCGAACTCCCCCGCCTCCAGCGTCCCGGCCGGCCGGCCGCGGACCACCACGAAGGACCGGCGGTCCGACCCGGGCTTGAGCAGCACCGGGTTCATCGCCGACTCGGGCACCGCCCCGGCGGCCTGCGCCTGCAGGTACTGGGCCCGGCCGATCTCGGTGCCGTCCGGGCAGACCATCGAATTGTTCGACATGTTCTGCGCCTTGAACGGCGCGACCCGCACCCCGCGCCGGGCCAGGAACCGGCAGATGCCCGCGGTCACCAGCGACTTGCCCGCGTCCGAGGAGGTGCCGGCCACCAGCAGCCCGCGGGCGGGACGATCGGAGGCGGGCACCGACCCACCCTACGGCCGGCGCCGCACCCGGAGTTGATCATGGCGAGGTGCCGGCGACACACCGACACCTCTCGTGACACGCCGAGAAACACCGGCACGCTCCCATGATCAACAGGAAGGGCGGTCACCCTCGGGAATCGACTTCGCGAACCACCGGAAACCCATGCCGTCCACCATGATTTCCTCACTGCCGAAAGCTCGATCATCCGGCACGCTTCTCCTGGATATCGGCCGGGATGGACAGGATCCGGGTCGCGACCCCGGCGACGAAGTCTGGCTCCCACCAAGAAGTCGCCCTTCTGGTATCGGAGCCACGGTGCGTTACTCGTCGAACGCATTCCGTGATCGAATCCCCATGGCGGGGCGGCACTTCAGCGGAGGAAGCCATGAACGCAGCAGCGGCGAGCACCAATTCGAATGGCGCAGTGGGATTGATCGTCGTGGTCGCCCTGTGCGCCTACTTCTTTCCGTCGATAGTTGCCATTCTCCGCAGGGTCCACATCGGTCAGGTCATCGTGATCAACCTCTTCCTCGGTTGGACATTGATCGGCTGGGTCTCGGCCCTGGTCCTGGCGTGCGCCACGAAGATCTACCTCGATCCGCCGCAGGTCAACAACATCTATCTGCCTGCCCAGCAGGCCCCGCCCCCGCCGATCGACGGCCCACCCGCAGGCTGGTACGACAATCCGTACGGACCTGGCCAGCGCTACTGGAACGGGCGCGCATGGCAGGGCTGACGAGGTCGATTCCCAACTGGCGGTGACCGCCAACGGACAAGCTCGCGACGATCGACCCGGCCGGACATCCGCTCGCGCTCAGCCGGACAGGAACCTGAGTACGGCCAGCACCCGGCGGTTGTACTCAGGCGAGTCCGGGATGGTGAGCTTGGTGTACACACTCCGGATGGTCGCCTCGATCGCCCCGGTACTGCTGCGGAGTTCGATACCGATCGCGCTGTTCGACGCCCCGCCGGCGAGCATCTTGAGCACCGCGGCCTCGCGGGGGGTCAACCCGTCCAGCGGGCTGCGAACGGCCGGGCGACCGCTGGCGATCAGCTGATCGACCACGGTGGGATCGGTGTAGGTCAGTCCGGCCCGGATGCGGTTCAACGCTTCCTTGAGCTGGCCGACCGAGTTGAGCGTGTCCTTGATCATGTAGCCGCGCCCGGCCGAGCCATGTTCGAAGAGCCGTTCGGCGTAGGTGAGCTCGGCGTAGGCGGACAGCAGCAGCACGCCCACCCGCGGGTGCTGCTGGCGGATGATCTGCGCCGTGACCAGGCCGTCGTCTTCGATTCCGGACATCCGAATGTCCAGGATCGCCACGTCCGGCGGGTCACCCCGGCCGAGCAGGGCCAACAGCTCCGCACCACTGGCCGCCTGGTGGGTGACGGACACGCCGCTTGCGTGCAGCAGGCCGACCAGCCCGGCGCGGTACACCGGGTTGTCCTCGGCGATGGCTACATGCATGGGATCGTGAGCGTCAGACATGTGCCACCTGCAACCGGGCTCGTGATGACCGCTTTGCCACCGAGTGCGCGAACTCGGTCAATGATGCCGGTCAGTCCCTTGCCGGCCCCCACCAGGGCCCCACCCCGCCCGTCGTCCGCCACTTCGACGGTGAGCACACCGTCACCGGCGGTTCCGCGGACCGTGATCGCGCCGGCGTGAGCATGCTTGACGGCGTTCGCCAGGGCCTCGCAGATCGCATAGTAGGCCGTGACCGTGGTCGTCTCGGGCAGCGTCTCATCCGGCAGCTCGACCGAGACCGGGACCGGAAGGCGTTCGCACTCGCGGGCAATGGCCACCGCCAGGCCCAGGCGCAGCACCGCCGGATGCAGTCCCTGCGCCAAGCGTCTGAGTTCGGCCAACGCATGCTCCAACTGGCCGCGCATCTGGTCGAGCATTCGGCGGGCCACCGGATCCTGGGTCATTTCCTCGGCGGCCCCGATCATGAGACCGAGCGCGAGGAAGTGCTGCTGCGCGCCGTCGTGCAGATCCTGCTCGAGCCGCCGACGCTCGTCGTCACCGGCCTTGACCACCCGCTGACTGGCCCGCTGCAGTTCGTCCAGCTGCCGCCGGACCGTCTCGATGAGCAGGGTGTTCTCCAGGGCGAGGCTGACCGCCGCGCCGGCCGCCTCCACCAGTTCCGGGTCGGTGCCCAGGGCCGGATCCGTGATCACCAACGCCAACCGATGCCCTTCGATGGTCGACACGCGCGTGACGAGCTTGCCCGCCAGGGACTCGGCGGTCATCGGCTGCCGATTCCGATCGACGTACCGGCCGATGTCGTCGGACCAAGGCAGCACATCCAGACCGGGGTCGGCCAGTGCCCGGCGCAGCACTCCGACGATCTCGGCGGTGTTCACCGAGCGCACCAGTTGCGGGAGCAGCGTGGTGAGGCCGGTGCGGGCGAGCTGCCGCCGCAGCACCGCGACCAGCAAAGCCACCGGAACCGCCAGAATCGCTCCGCCGGCGATCGTGTAGAGGACATCCATGGTGGGTTCGGGCACGTCCATCGCCCGGGCGAACGGGATCAGCGCGCCGACCATCGCCGCGGTGACGGCAACGACCGAGTTCGCCTTCTTGATCGTGCGTTCGACCGGACTGGCCGCACGCAGCCTGATGACCCAGCCGGTGACGAAAACGGCGCCGAAGCAGACCGTGGTCAGGTCGATCGCACGCGACACGACGTGGTACAGGTCCTCGTCCGAGCTCAGCGACAGCCACCACGAGTCGAGCGGGAACTCGTGCCATGCGGGCTGGGACATCAGGATCTTCAGCCACGGAACGAGCAGGAACCAGGCGAACATCAGTGCGAACATGATGCGCTCCCACCGCCGCAGGGAACGGTCGGGGTATCGATAGAGGACCCAACAGGCCAACAACGCCCACACGTCCCCGAACACCTGACTGAGCAGCGGGAATGGTCCCCCACCCCACTCGTTGGCCCAGCTGACGACCAGCAGGACGGCACTGGCGATCATCGCCGCCCCGGCGGTGAGCTGACCCGGCTCGGCCAGCAGGACGATGCCGATGGCGAACAACGCCGCGAACAGCAGCGTCATGGTCAGGGCCAGGCCGCCGTCGCGCTGCCACAGGGGCCAGAAGGCCACCCCCGCCAGCGCAGTCACGGCCGGGGTCAACGTCCCGAGCAGCAGCCACCGACCCCACCCGGGCAGCAGCGAGGCCACGGCGGAGGGCCGGCCCGACTGGCCGATGCTCGGTGCGGGATCGGTCCGCGCAGGCCAGTTCGGCAGCAAGGTGGTCGCCCGCGAAAGGTCGGGGTCAGCCGCCATTGTTTCCTCCTGCCGGACGGCCGATCATCCGTCTCCCGACCGATGCCGTCCGCGGCCGATCGTCCTTTCCTCCGGGGCGACAGCGTTCAGGACGTAGCTGCCGTCGAAGCGGTCGCACGGGTTCGGGTGGGCCACGACCGGTACCTGCCTTCCACAGACCGCTGATGGCTCGAAGCTGATGGGGACGGTAGTGGTCGTCGAGATCGACGTGCACGGCGGAGCGTGCGTCGTCGACCGCCGGTGGCGCGGTCGGGGACACGTCGCGTGCGCCCCGGGGTCGAGAACCGGTGCGGGAATCGGCTTCGATGATGGGGGGCCGCCGCCGATCGGGCAGCCCTGATTGACCACGGCCATCACCGGGAAGTCGACCTTCGACCCCTCGACGAAGGTCGATTCCTCCTCACTGTCACAGTCGCCACCAGTCGACCTCCACCGCGGGTCGACCGCCGTCAGTCAGCCAACCCGACCGGACCGGGCCGGCGACAGCGGGCGGCCGTACCTGCGACCACTGATTTCCCGCAGATCGACGAGGGTTTCCGGGCGCCGGTGCTTGGTCGCGGCATCGCGCGGAGCATCGCGCTGACGGCCCGCTCGACATCGGTCAGCGCCGTGATGTCGGTCGGGCGGGGAGTCTGTTCCGCCGCGCTCGGATCGATCATCGGCTGCGGCCCGACGCCAGGTCGTCCATCGTCTTGTCCCGACGCAGCCCCCGCCAACTGGTCGCCCGCAACCGACGTTCCGGGGTCCACTGCCCGTACTTGACCTCGCCGACCAGCTCCGGCCGCACCCACACCGCGCCGGTCGCGTCGAAGCGCGGCACGTCGACGGCCGGCCGGTCCGTCCGCAGCGGACCCAGGGCCGCCATCAGCTGGTCGAGAATGGCGTCGGTGAAGCCGGTGCCCACCTTCCCGGCGTACCGAAGCCGGCCGTCGGTGTCCGGCACCGCCAGCAACAGCGATCCCACCGTACCCGCGCGGCGACCGGAACCGGGGGACCAGCCGACGATCACCACCTCCAGGTCCAGGAAGTTCTTGATCTTGATCCAGGATCGGGACCGTCGACCTGGCTGATAGGTGGAGTCGGCCAACTTGGCGACGATTCCCTCCCACTGCCGCTCGGCGCTGTCCGCCAGCGCCTCGGCGGCGGTCCCGGTCAGCTGCGGCGGAACCCGGCACACGTCCCCGGTCAGCGGCAGCGCCTCCAGGAGCCGCCGGCGATCGTCGTAACGCTTGTCCAGCAACGAGATCCCGTCCAGGTACAGCACGTCGAACAGCCAGAACTGCACGGACACCTCGCGCATCACCCGCTGCACGTCGCGAGCGCGTTGCACGTTCATCCGCTTCTGCATCTCGTGGAAGCTGGTCCGCCCGTCCTGCAGCGCGACGATCTCGCCGTCCAGCACTCCGGTGTGCCCGTCCAGGAGCTCGACCAGCACGGCCAGCTCGGGATACGTATGGGTGACGTCGTTGCCGGTCCGGCTGCGCAGGGTGAGGCCGTCCCGGCCGACGGTGGCAATGGCCCGGATGCCGTCCCACTTGCCCTCGAAGCGCCAACGCCCGTCGTGCGAGATGTCCGTGGCGGCGCCGGCCGTCGCCAGCATCGGACGCAGATCGGTCGGCGGGGCCGGGGTTCTGGTGCGGGTGGGCCGGGCGTCGTCGTAGTGCTTCGGTTCCGGGCTCTGGTCCTTCATCCGGTGCATCAGCCAGTTCTTGCCGCCGGTCCGGATCAGCGCGTACCGGCCGCGCGCCCTCGCGCCGCGCAGCACGACGATCACCTCGTCGTCACGCCACTTCTCGGTCTCGTACGAGCCGCGGTCCCAGATCGCGACGGTGCCGCCGCCGTACTCGCCGTGCGGAATCTCGCCGGCGAAGTTCGCGTAGTCCATCGGGTGGTCCTCGGTGTGCACGGCGAGGTGGTTGCGTCCGGACGATTCGGGGACACCCTTGGGCACCGCCCAGGAGACCAGCACGCCGTCGCGTTCGAGCCGGAAGTCGTAGTGCAGCCGCCGGGCGTGATGCTCCTGGATGACGAACGTGTCGTCGTTGCCGTGCGGTAGCAGCCCCGGGTCGGGCACCGGTTCGGGGGTCTTGCCGGCCGAGCGCATCGATCGGTAGGTGTCCAGCTTCGAATCTCGCCGGGGCGCGCTCCGTCGGCCGCCGCCGCGGGTCTCGGCGCCGTCGTTGTCGCCCTGCTCCAGCCCGGCCATGGGATCGGCCGCGACGGCGAGCAGTTCGAGCACCTCGCCGTATTCGAGATGCCGCAACTCGGGGTCGGCCAGCTCCTCCCAGGTGCGCGGGGCCGCCACACTCGGCCATTCCCGGCCGCGCAACGAGTAGGGGGCGATGGTGGTCTTCGACCCGTTGTTCTGCGACCAGTCGATGAACACCTTGCCGCGGCGCAACGACTTGGCCATCCGCGACACCACCAGGTCCGGCAGGTCCTGCTCGATCGCCTCGGCGATCTCCCGGGCGTAGGCGGAGGCCTCGTCGGAGGTCAGCGAGCCGTCCAGCCAGGAGTAGAGATGGATGCCCTTGGAGCCGCTGGTGACCGGGACGAGGGCGCTGCCGTCCATCCGCTCCCGGACCGCCCGGGCCACCACCGCACAATCGGCCAGCTCAACGCCCGGCCCGGGATCCAGGTCGAACACCAACCGGTTCGGCCGGACGACATCGAAGCCGGCCTCGGTGATCTCTCCGTTGCCCGGGGCCGACGCGAAGGTCCATTGCGGCACATGCAGTTCCAGCGCGGCGATCTGGCCCAGCCAGGCCAGCGTGGCCGGCGAATCGACGATCGGGTAGTCCTTCGGGCCGTCCGAGTGCCGGATGGTCCGCCGCGGCACCCAGCCGGGTGTGCCCTTGGGCAGGTCCTTGTGGAAGAACGGGGCGGTGGTCACGCCGTCGGGCCACCGCTTGCGGGTGACCGGGCGGTCCGCCAGATGCGGGATCATCGCGTGCGCGACCTCGGCGAAGTAGGCGATGACGTCGGACTTGGTGGTGCCACTTGCCGGGTAGAGCACCTTGCGCAGGTGGGTCAGCGCGATCCGGTGCCCGTCGACCTCCACCGTCGCGCCGTCCCCGGCCATGCGTCCCCCTGCTCACCGGGCCGGGCCTGGCTGCCCACCGCCGAAGGGTTCATCATGGGCACATGCGATCGATCTGGAAAGGCTCCGTGGCGTTCGGGCTGGTGAATGTGCCCGTCAAGCTGTACTCGGCCACCGAGGAGAAGGACATCCGTTTCCACCAGGTCCACGCGCAGGACGGCGGGCGGATCCGGTACAAGCGTGTCTGCGACATCGACGGCGAGGAGGTGCCGTACGCCGACATCGCCAAGGCCTACGAGAGCGACGACGGACGCACCATCATGCTCACGGACGAAGACTTCGCCCAGCTGCCGGCCAGTGCCAGCCGGGAGATCGACGTGGTCAGCTTCGTGCCGGCCGACCAGGTCGACCCGGTGCTCTTCGACAAGACGTACTACCTGGAGCCGGCGTCGCAATCGACCAAGGCGTACGTGTTGCTGCGGCAGACGCTGGAGCAGACCGACCGGGTCGCCATCGTCAACTTCGCGCTGCGGCAGAAGACCCGGCTGGCCGCGCTGCGGGTGCGCGACGACGTGCTGGTGATCCAGACCCTGCTCTGGCCGGACGAGGTGCGCGCCGCCGAGTTCGCCTCGCTGGAGGAGTCCGTCAGCATCAAGCCGGCCGAGCTGAAGATGGCCGCCATGCTGGTGGACAGCTTCGCCGACGACTTCCACCCCGAGGACTACACCGACGAGTACCGGGAGGAACTGCAGCAGCTCATCGAGGCCAAGCTCGAGGGCGGCGAGGCGTTCGAGACGCCCGAGAAGGAGCAGCAGGGCGAGGACGCCGAGGTGGTCGACCTGCTGGCGGCGCTGCAACGCAGCGTCGAGCGGCACAAGCAGTCGGACTCGGCGAAGACCGGCTGACCCAACCCCCCACCTCCGAGTTGATCATGCAGAAGGTGTCCCTATGAGTGCCTCATAGGGACACCTTCTGCATGATCAACTTCCCATGGAGGGGCGGCGGCTATTCGAGGGTGCGCTGGGCCGCCAGTTGCACGACGTCCATCAACAGCCCGCGCCGAGCGAACTCGGCCCGCTGCACGTCGGCGCCGGTGCCGCGGCCGCGGAGCCCGTCGATGCCGGCCAGCACGAAGTCCAGATCTCCGTTGACCCGCAGCGCGTGCAGCACGTGCTGCACCAGGGCGTCGATCATCGCCCAGGCCGGCACCAGCTCCCGGGTGCGGTGGTCGAGCAGGTCCCCGCACAGACCGAACCGAGCCGCCCGCCAGGCCGCCCCGCGCAGCACCTCGATCCGGATCGGGTCGACCGGATGCCCGTGCCGCCACTGCGCCGACGCGGTGTCCACCAGGGCCCTGGCCAGCGCGGCGATCAGGGTCGAGTCGCGGACGTCCATGCACACGTCCGGCACCCGGATCTCCAGCGTCGGGTACGACGCGGACAGCCGGGCGTCGAAGTAGATCATCCCGTCGTCCATTGCGGCGCCGGTCGCCAGCAGGTCGTTGATCGCCCGCTGGTAGCCCTCGACACTGCCGAAGGTCTCGGTCGGACCGGCGGTCGGCCACTGCCCCCAGGCGATCGACCGGTAGCTGGCGTACCCGGTGTCCTTGCCCTGCCAGTACGGCGAGTTCGCCGACAGGGCGACCAGCAGCGGCAGCCACCCGCGGATCCGATCCAGCACCGCCACGCCCTCCTCCGCCGACTCGATCGCAACGTGGATGTGCTGCCCGCAGGTGAGCTGCTGGGCGGCGATGATGCCGAACATGTCGGCCATCCGGGCGTATCGCTCGTTCTCGGTGAGCGTGGGATTGACCTCGAACGGGCTGGTCGCGACCGCCACCACGTGCACCCCGGTGCTGCCGGCCGCCGCGGCCACCGTCCGGCGCACGGTCCGCAGCTCGTCGCACAGGGCAACGACGTCCGTCGTCGGGGTGGAGCCGATCTCGGTCTGCTCCATCTTGAACTCGCGTTCCACCAGATGGTCCGCGTCGGCACCCAGCCACTGGACGGCCGCGTCGTGCACGCTGTCCCCCGCCGACAACGGTGTCCCCAGCACGGGGTCGACCAGCATCAGCTCTTCTTCCACCCCGACGGTGCGCGTCACGACACCAAGTCTCCCCCACCCGGGCCGGGGTTCATTGCCGGCCGGTTTCGGGTACCCGGGAGAATGGTCCACCGAGTCGCAAACTCACCTGGAGGGTGTGGATGGTTGACAGCAAGGGCACCGGCTCGGGGGCCTTCGAGCGCGACAGCCGATACATTCCGACCAGGATCACCCGGGACGGCCGGGACGGCTTCCCGGTGGAGCCGGGCCGGTACCGGCTGATCGTCGCCCGGGCCTGCCCATGGGCCACCCGGGCCACCATCGTCCGCCGCCTGCTCGGGCTGGAAGGCGCGATCTCCCTGGGGGTTTGCGGGCCGACCCACGACGAGCGGAGCTGGCAGTTCGATCTCGACCCGGGCGGGGTGGATCCGGTGCTGGGCATCGAGCGGATCCAGCAGGCCTACTTCGCCAGGGATCCGGACTATCCACGGGGAATCACCGTCCCGGCGATCGTCGACGTGCCCACCGGCGCCGTTGTCACCAACGACTTCCCGCAGATGACGCTGGACTTCTCGACCGAGTGGACCGAGTTCCACCGACCCGGCGCCCCCGACCTCTACCCGCAACCCCTGCGGGCCGAGATCGACGAGGTGGACCGGCGGGTGTACCGGGAGGTCAACAACGGCGTCTACCGGTGCGGTTTCGCCGGGTCGCAGGAGGCCTACGACGCGGCTTTCGCCCGGCTCTTCGAGAGCCTGGACTGGCTCGAAAACCGGCTGCGCGACCGTCGGTATCTGGTGGGCGACACCATCACCGAGGCGGACGTCCGGCTGTTCACCACCCTGGCCCGGTTCGACGCCGTCTACCACGGTCATTTCAAGTGCAACCGGCACAAGCTGACCGAGCTGCCCGTGCTGTGGGCCTATGCCCGAGACCTGTTCCAGACCCCCGGGTTCGGGGACACCACCGACTTCGTGCAGATCAAGCAGCACTACTACCTGGTGCACACGGGCATCAACCCGACCGGAATCGTGCCGGACGGGCCGGATCTGTCCGGGTGGTTTTTGCCACACGGCCGGCAGGCCCTGGGCGGCCGCCCGTTCGGCGACGGCACCCCACCGCCGACGCCGCCGGTGGACGAGATGCTCACCGCCGCTTGGACAACGGGGCGGGACGGTCCGGACGCGGCCACCGACGAACGTCGGACGGCATAGTCGGCCGAGCTTGCGAGGCCGCCATCAAACACAGGAGGACCGGGCGCCAAGCAATCCGGTGACGAAGGAACGGATCGCTCAGCGCGGTCCTATCGGCCGACTCAACGCATCTCGGGCGGCTGCGCGGTCGACTCCAGCACCGGCAGCCACAGGTCCCCGTCCGGAGCGACCTCGTTGCGGTGCGAGACGACCGTGTCGATCGGCACGTGCACGAATCGGTTGTGCCGGCGTCCGACGACCCTTGACGATCGCGGCCTCCAGGAACCGGCCGATCTCGCCGAGCTTCCTGTTGCCCGAGGCGTCGGTCGCCTGCCGGTCGACCAGCAGATCCTGGCCGGCACCTTCGGCCACCACCACGACCGCGCTGCCCCGTTCGGCGACCCGGCGTTCCAGCGCGGCCAGGAAACCGGATTCACCGTGCAGGGCAAACGGAACCTCGGGGATCAGCACGAAGTCGGCATGGTGGTTGGTCAGCGCGGCGTAACAGGCGATGAAGCCGGCATGCCGCCCCATCAGCTGCACCAGGCCGATGCCGTTGATCGCCGACTGCGCCTCCACCTGGGCCGCGGCAATCGACTGGGCCGCCACGGTGAACGCCGTCTGGAATCCGAAACTCTGCCCGATGAAGGGGATGTCGTTGTCGATCGTCTTGGGGATGCCGATCACCGAGATGGCCAGCCCGCGCTCGCGGGCCACCGCGGCGATCCTGCTCCCACCGCGCATGGACCCGTCACCGCCGATGACGAACAGGATGTCGATGTCCAGCTCGACCAGCCGGTCGACCATCACCTCCGGGTCCTGGCCGCCCCGCGAGGTTCCCAGAATGGTCCCGCCCTGCATGTTGATCTTGGCCACGCGTTCCGCGGTCAGCGCGATCGGTTCGATCCCGGTGGCCGGCACGAGGCCGGCGTAACCGTTGCGGAAGCCGACCACGTCGGTCACCCCGTAGTGCGTGTTCAGCTCCATCACCAGGCCGCGGATGACATCGTTCAAACCGGGGCACAGCCCACCGCAGGTGACGATGCCGACCTTGGTCGCGCCCGGCGGAAAGAACAGCTTGTGCCGCGGACCGCCGGGTTCGAGCGTGGGCAGCTCGGCGATGGGTCGCCGGTGCGCCTCGACCAGATGGATCGTGTCGTCGAACAGCACCCGGTCGTTCTCGTCGACGTAGTGGTCGTTGGTGCGGCGGGCGGCGACGTACTTGGCCAAGGGCGACTCGTGGCGACATTCGCCCAGCCGCCGCACCTGCAGGTCTGCCAGCGTCACCATGTCGCCGATGCTGCACCGGCGCTGTGACCGGCGTGTGTCGCCGGCGCAAACTGTCGCCGGCGGTGGCCGGCCCCGGCGGTCCGCCGGGAGGCCCGGCGACGCCCAGGGGATCAGTCGGTGAGCTGGGTCAGCACCCGGACCAGACTCGGGCGCTGCGGCACCGCGGAGAAACCGAACCCGACCGGCGGCTCGACCGGCCGCAGCTCGCCCAGGTCCACCCCGTCGAACCGGGCGTCGACCGATGTCACGTGCTGCATGTCCTGCGCGCAGTACCACTCCCGACGCCCGGCGGCCGTCCGGCCGCGGGTGCGCACCCCTTTGGTCGCCCGGGCGATGGGGTTCACCGCGGTGGCCCACCAACGGGAGCGAGCGAACGTGCGCGGTACGGCGAGCAGCAGCATCCCCAGGGCCGATCGACCGCCGACCTGAAAGGTGAGCGCCAAGTCGTCGGTGCCGATCATCCACGTGCGGCCGTCGCGCATCCGCAGGACCGGCTCGACCCGGACCTCGTCGAACCGGTACTCGGCGCGCAGGAAATCCGCGAACTCGTCGGTCGGCGCGAGCAGGATCCGATGCCCGTCCGGCCGCTCCAGCATCACGTCGGTGACCGGCCCGAACGGCGACAGTGGCCACATGCCCACCACGATCCGGGTGCCGGAGGCGGTCCCCATCCCGGCGATGGCTCCGTCGAACCTCAACATGCCCGGTCAACCTCGCTCATCCCTCCACGGTAGGCGAGGGACGCGGTCACTAGACCCCGAAGCGGCCGGGCGGCTCGGTGACGTACGCAACGATGGACCACCCACCGCGGGCGGCCGGTGCTCGCCCGATGCCCGACGTCCGGCCGGGCGGCCACACCCGGGCCCGGTGCGCCTGGTGCCGGCCCGGGACCCCGGCCGCCGGTGCGCCTGGCGCCGGCCCGGGACCGCGGCCGCCGTCGGGCCGACCGATGAATCCCCGGACCCGCCCCGGTCCCACCTGCGGACGACCCGCCATGGCGGGCGAAGGGAACGACGATCGGGGTGCCGGCGCATGACTACCGAGGACCGTGCCGCCGATCACCGGCCGATGCCTCCCCCGCGACCTGGGACCGACGACGATTCCGGCGGGCTCCCGCCGCAGATCGGGCCACGCTTCCGTCGACGGACCCTGCGCATCGAGCCGGGTCATTCCCGGCCCTACCTCGCGCCGGAGTGGCGGGACTGCCTGGTCGTCATCGAGTCCGGGGAGGTCGACCTGGAGGCGGTCAGCGGGGTCCGGCACACCTGTCGCCGCGGGGACGTCCTGTGGCTGGCCGGCCTGGACCTGCGGTGCCTGGCCAACCGTGGCGAACAGGCTGTGGTCATCACCACGGTCAGCCGCCGCTGATCCGGGCCGTCCGGGCTCGCCCGATCTGCGAGCCTGGGTGCATGCCCAGCGCACCCGATCCGCCGTCCGCAACAACCCCGCAGGTGCTGCGGCGATGGCGCCGACGGCTGGCCGACGAACGGGCCGAGGGGGCGATCTACCGGCAACTGGCGCAGCGACGAACCGGCGACGAGCGGGAGATCCTGCTCGGCCTGGCCGAGGCCGAGGCCCGGCACGCCGAACACTGGGAGAGCCTGCTGGGCGCGGACGCGGGACCACCGCGGCGCCCGAGGCCGGGGATGCGGCTGCTGGCCTGGCTGGCCGGCCGGTACGGCTCGGTGTTCGTCCTCGCCCTGGTGCAGCGCGCGGAGACCCGCTCGCCGTACGACACCGACCTGGATGCCACCCGCGCGATGGCGGCGGACGAGAAGGTGCACGAGGAGGTGGTGCGGGCCTTGGCCGCCCGCGGCCGCGCGCGGGTGTCCGGCACGTTCCGTGCGGCCGTCTTCGGCGCGAACGACGGCCTGGTCAGCAACCTGGCCCTGGTCCTGGGCGTCACCGGCGGCGGCGTGTCGACATCGGTCATCCTGCTCACCGGCCTGTCCGGCCTGCTCGCCGGCGCGCTGTCGATGGCGGCCGGCGAATACGTCTCGGTCCGGTCGCAGCGCGAGTTGCTGACGGCCGCCGAACCCGACCCGCGGGCCTATCAGGCGGTGCCCGACCTGGACATCGATGCCAACGAACTCGCCCTCGTCTACCGCGCGCGGGGCATGCCCGCGGACGAGGCGGAGCGGCTGGCCGACGACCAGGTCCGCCGCCGCTCCTCCAGTCCGGCGCATCGGCCGGCACCGGACGAGGGGCCGGACGTGGTCGGCACCGCGATGAAGGCGGCGACGTCGAGCTTCGGCTTCTTCGCCGTCGGCGCCGCGATCCCGGTGCTGCCCTACCTGTTCGGGCTGACCGAGGTGCCGGCGATGGTGGTCGCGCTGGTCCTGGTCAGCCTCGCGTTGCTGCTCACCGGCTCGATCGTCGGCGTGTTGTCCGGCGGCCCGCCGCTGCGGCGGGGCCTGCGGCAACTGGCGATCGGCCTGGGGGCCGCCGCGGTCACCTACCTGTTGGGCCTGCTGTTCGGCGCGGCCGTCGGCTGACCGCCGGTAGCTGGCAGCATGGGGACCCGGACCGAACCCAGGAGCACCGATGACCGACACCCTGACCAAGGGCGGAAACACCCCGTGGCCACACGTCCACGCCGTCGTCGACGTCGACGGGCTGCCGGCGCAGGCGAGCATGCTGGCGTTCCTGGTCGGCGAGAACGGCAAGGTCCGGGGCGACGACGACTTCGTCTTCTTCAACAATCCGTCGGTCGCCGGGGTCAGCATCAGCGGCCACCGGGCCGAGCTCGACCTGGCCGCGGTGCCGGCCGGCGTCGACCGGGTCGTCATCGCCGCCGTTCAGGACGACGACGACCCGTCCCCGTTGTCCGCGCGGCCGCTGGCCGTCACCGTGCAGCCCGGCCTCCGGGTTCCGGTCACCGGGCTGACTTCCGAACGGGCCGTCGTGCTGGTCGAGGCCTACCGTCTGGCGGGCCAGTGGAAGGTGCGCAACGTGTCGGCAGGGTGGACCGAAGGGTTCGCCGCGCTGGTCCGCGCGCACGGCGTCCAGGTTGACGACGAAGGTCCGGCGACCGACATCACCACGCCGGCCGACTCGCCGCCGGCCGCCCCGGCCGCCCAGCCGCCCGCCCCGCCCCAGCCGACCCCGGCCGCCTCGATCAACCTGCGCAAGCCCGGCGTCGACGCCGTCGACCTGGGCAAGCGCACCGGCGCGATCAACCTGCGCAAGGGTGAGCAGGTCACCATCACCAGGACCGCCCGGATCGTGGCCACCTGCACCTGGCCGCGCGCCACCGACTACGACATCTTCGCGCTCGTCCGGTACCGGGACGGTCACACCGAGACCGTCTCGACCTTCGGCACCCAGCAGGACAAGAACGATTTCCGGCTGACCACCGGTGACGGGGCCGTCCGGCACAGCGGCGATGTCGGGCGGACCCAGGCGCAGCGCAAGGGCTGGCGCCGCAAGGCGGCCGACGAGCCCACCGTCGGGCAGGAGACGATCGAGATCATCCTGACGCCGCAGATCGCCGCCGTGGTCCCGGTGGTGTACTCGGCGCAGTCGAACGGGACCGGGTCGTTCCGGCGATACCAGGTGTCGATGGCGATCGACAACGGCTCGGCGGAGACGGGTGGCGGCGACACGGTCACCGTCGACGCCACCGACGCCTCGGCCGACGACGCCGTCTTCACCTGTGTTCCCGGCATCATCATCAACGACCCGGACGGGGTGCGAATCCAGTTCCTGGAGCTGTACTCAGCGCAGGGCAGCGAGAACCGGCCGATCATCGGCGGCGATCTGATCGTGAAGATGGACGCCGGCCCGGTCAACGCCTTCAAATAGCTCCAAGTAACTCCAAGTAACTCACCGCCTTCAGATAGCCCGTTCGGCCCAGTCACAGCAAACGGCCGCACACTTGTCGGGTGACGCATCAACCTCCCGCGCCGTCCCGCCGGCCCGCGCGCCTGCTGGCCTGGCCTGCGATCGCCATCGCCGCAATCACCATGACCGCCTTCACCCGGACCGTCGGCCGAGCCGCCCGGGGCCTGCCGGACGCCATCGGCGCCGGTCCCGACGACATCAGGGCCGTGGCCACCGGGTCGTCCCGGTTCGACGGTCGCGCGTTCAGCAACCCCGAGCCGTCCCATGTGCTGTCCCTGCGCGAGGGGCTGGCGATGCTGCCGGACCTGCTGCGGCGTCGCGGCTCCGGTCGCCCGCAGATCACCATCCCACTGGTCACCGCCCCGCCCGCCGACCGCGCCGGGGAGCTGGCGGTCACCTGGCTGGGGCACGCGACGACCCTGGTCGAGATCGACGACCACTTCGTGCTCACCGACCCGGTGTGGTCACACCGGGTGTCCCCGTCCGCTGTGGTGGGCCCGGCCCGGCTGCATCCGATGCCGATCGCGATCGGCCAGTTGCCGGCGCTCTCCGCGGTCGTGATTTCCCACGATCACTACGACCACCTGGACCTGGACACCGTGCGCGAGCTGGTGGCCACCCAGACGGCCCCCTTCGTCGTGCCGCTGGGAGTGGGCGCCCATCTGCGGGGCTGGGGCGTGCCCGACGACCGGATCATCGAACTCGACTGGGAGCAGAGCACGACCCTGGACGGCATCGAGATCGTCTGCACTCCGGGACGGCACTTCTCGGGGCGGGGGCTGCGGCGCAACACGACCCTGTGGAGCTCGTGGGCGCTGCTCGGCCCCCGTCACCGGGTGTTCTTCGGTGGCGACACCGGCTACACGACCGCCTTCGCCGAGATCGCCCGGCGGTGGGGACCGTTCGACGTGACCATCCTGCCCATCGGCGCGTACAACGAACGGTGGCCGGACATCCATCTGAACCCGGAGGAGGCGGTGGCCGCGCACCGCGACCTGGGTGCTGCCGCCCTGCTGATCCCCATCCACTGGGCCACCTTCGACCTCGCCCTGCATCCATGGGCCGAGCCGATGCAGCGGCTGCGGGCAGCCGGCGCCGACCTGCGGATCGCCGCACCGCGGCCGGGGGAGCGTGTCGACCCGAACGGTGCGGTTGCTGCGGATGGCTGGTGGGACACCTCGGACGAGGGTTCGCCGGCGACTGATTGATGACCGTCCGTGCTCGTGCGATCCAAATGACTTGGAGTGCGTGAACCGTCACCGCGGGTGGGACAATGGGACGGCGTCCCGAACCTGCCGGGGTCGCAGTGGGATGACCCGGGGCAAGTCGGAGGGGTGGCGTGACGGCTCTGCGCGAGTTCGCCGCCGCTCCGTGGCGGGTCCGCGTGTGGGTTGTGCTGTCCGCGCTGCTGGCCGTCGGCCTGTCGCTGGGCCTGTCCACGTGGCCGCACCCGCCCCTGCAACCGCGGGACCTGCTGACGGCTCTGGCCCTGGTCGCCGGCAGCGTGGTCAACGTCGAGCTCGGCCGGCTGTTCGAGGGCGGCCGGGTTGCCCAGCAGCGGCCGCACAAGGCCCTGTCCGCGTGGCCGATGGCGGCCACCGTGCTGCTGCCCTCCTTCTACCTGGTGCCGGTGGTCGCGCTGATCTACGCGCACGCCCGATGGCGGGGGATGCGGGTCACGCTCTGGAAATGGTGCGCGTCGGCGTGCTTCCTGGTGTGCGCCGGCGCGGTGGCCGGCGTGGTCGTCACCCCGCCGGGCGGGGACGGCATCGCGCCGACGCTGAGTTCGGGACTGTCCGGCCTGCTCATCATGGTCGCGGGAGTCCTGGTCTTCCTGGCGGTCGAGTCGGCCATGCTGAGCATGTCGGCCTGGTTGAACACCGCGCAGGACGACGCCTGGATGCGACGAACGCTGGCCGATCCCGCCTTCTATCTGACCGAGGCCGGGGTGCTGACCATCGGCGCGCTCACCGGTCTGCTCGGCGCGAACGCGCCGTGGTTCGTCCTGCTGCTGGTCCCGGTCTACGGGTTCGTGCAGCAGTCCGTGCTGCACCGTCCGCTGCAGGAACGGGCGACCCGGGATCCGAAGACCGGCCTGCTGGTGTTCAACGCCTGGCAGCGGTTGGCCGTCGAGGAGATCCGCCGGATGAGCGCCGCTCGTCGGTCCTGGGCGGTGATCTTCGCCGACATCGACAACTTCCGGTTCTACAACCAGCGGCACGGACATCTCGGTGGCGATCATGCGCTCGAGCAGGTCGCGCAGATCATCACCTCGAACGTACGGCCCAAGGATCTGATCGCCCGATTCGGCGGCGAGGAGTTCTGCGTGCTGTTGCCCGACACCCTGGCCGCCGATGCCGAGCAGGTCGCCCAGCGGCTACGCGGCGCCGTCAGCCTGGAGTCGGGGACGCTCCCCGAACCGATCACCGTCAGCATCGGCGTCGCGGTGGTCGAGGGTGGCAACACCCCGATGGAACTGGCCGTGGTGCTGGCCCGGGCCGATCAGGCGCTGTACCGGGCGAAGCTGGAGGGCCGCAACGCCGTCCGGATCGCCGGGCCGGCGGTCGACACCGAGCGGACCGTGCGGGAGACGTGGGAGCCCCGCCACGACCGGACGGTGCACCGCCCGCACTGGCCCACCGACGCCGATCGACCGCGCCGGTTCGGCTGAGTCGCTCGGGCGGCGGTGACCGGAGCTACCGGCGCTACCAGATCCGGACCCGGTCCGCCGGATCCAGCCACAGGGCGTCCGACGGCACGGTCCCGAAGGCTTGGTGGAACTCCGCGATGTTGCGGACCACCTGGTTGCAGCGGAACTCGGCCGGAGAGTGCGGATCGATCGACAGCATCCGGATCTGCTCGGCCGGCCGCATCTTCAGTCGCCACACCGTCGCCCAGGACCGGAAGAAGCGCTGCGCACCGGTCAGCCCGTCGACGACCGGCGGTTCGGCTCCGCCGAGCGAGATCCGCCAGGCCTGGTAGGCGATGCCCAGGCCGCCGACGTCGCCGATGTTCTCCCCGATGGTGAGCGCGCCGTTCACCTGGTGACCGGGGGTGTTCGTCGGTTCCAGTGCCGAGTACTGGTCGATCAGCCGCCCGGTCAGTGCCTCGAACGCGGCGCGGTCCTCCGGCGTCCACCAGTCCTGCAGCGCCCCCCGGCCGTCGTACTTGGAGCCCTGGTCGTCGAAGCCGTGGCCGATCTCGTGCCCGATGACCGCCCCGATCGCGCCGTAGTTGATGGCGTCGTCCGCGGTCGGGTCGAAGAACGGCGGCTGCAGGATCGCCGCTGGAAAAACGATCTCGTTCATGCCCGGGTTGTAGTAGGCGTTGACGGTCTGCGGGGACATGAACCACTCGTCGCGGTCGACCGGGCCACCGAGCTTGCCCAGTTCGCGATCCAGGTCGAACCCGGCCGCCCGGGCGGCGTTGCCGACGAGGTCGGTCGGGTCGACGCGCAGGGCGCGGTAGTCGCGCCAGCGGACCGGATAGCCGATCTTGGGGGTGAACGCGTCCAGCTTGTCCAGGGCCCGCGCGCGGGTCGCCCCGCCCATCCAGGGCAGCCCCCGGATCTCGGTGCGGTAGGCCGCCAGCAGGTTGCCGACCAACTCGTCCATCCGCCGCTTGGAGTCCGGCGGGAAATGTCGCTCGACGTACAGCCGGCCCACTGCCTCGTTGGCGGCCGCCTCGACGAACGACACCCCGCGCTTCCAGCGTTCCCGCAGCTCGGGGGTGCCGGACAGGGTGCGCCCGTAGAAGTCGAAGTTCTTCTCGACCAGCGCCGCCGGGCCGAGCGGGGCCATCGACCGGACGATCTGCCAGGTCAGCCACGCCCGCCAGGACGGCAGGCGGTCCGGGGTGAGCAGGGTGGCCAGGGTGGTGAAGTAGTCCGGCTGGCGCACGATCACCTGCTCCAGCACGGACGGCTCGGCGCCCAGCCCATCCAGCCAGGCGTCCCACAGTGGTCCGGCCAGCAGCTCGTCCAGGCTGGCCCGGTCCTTGGGGTTATAGGTCTGCGAGCTGTCCCGGGACCGGACCCGGTCCCAGTGGCCGGCGGCCAGCGCCGTCTCCAGCTCGAGGATCGACCCGGCCAGGTCGGTCCCGTCGGGCACCGCGGCGACGCCGAGGATGCCGGGCAGGAACTCCGAGTAGGACCGCACGATGTCGGCGTGGCGGTCATTCGAGTAGTACGACTCGTCGGGCAGGCCGATCCCGCCCTGGTACAGGTTGAGCACATACCGGTCCGGGTCCCCGGGGTCGGTGTCCACGTCGATACCGAACGCACCGCCGATGCCGGCCCGCCGCAGCCGGCCGAGGGTCCGCATGAGCTCCGCCGGGCTGTGGACACCGTCGACGGCGGCCAGCAGGTCCGCGATCGGCGCCAGGCCCAGCCGCTCGACCGCGTCGACGTCCATGAAGCTGCGGTACAGGTCGCCGATCAGTCGGCCGGTGCCGCCCGGCTCCGGGCCGCCGGCGGCCGATTCCGCCGCGGCGTCCTCGATGATCGCCCGGCTGTCGGCCTCTGCCCGGTCGCGCAACTGGTAGAAGGCCCCGTCCGCCGACCGGTCCGCCGGAATCTCCGCGGTTGCCAACCATTGCCCGTTGACGTGCCGGAACAGGTCGTCCTGTGCTCGCGGGACAGTGACGTCGGCCGCCGGGACGGTCTGCGGCGCTGCGGTCATAGAAGAGCTCCTCGTGCAGGTGACCCGAATGTTCGGCCCAACGCTACGCGGTGTACCCATCCACCCGACGGGAGCCGCAACCAATAGTCGGCCGAGCTTGCGAGGCCGCCATCGAGTACCGCAGACGGCGCTGAGGAGAACCCGGCGACGCAGGAGCCGGGTTCTGTTCAGTCGCGGTCCTGGGCGCCAACCCGATCGGCGAACCCGGAATGCCGGGCGGGCGCGGGTGGTTGCCCAGGTGGGTACACGCATGCAGAGGAGGCCCCATGGGCACGACGGCCAGGTTCAGAGTGACCGGAATGACCTGCGATCAGTGCGTCGCGGCGGTCACCGAGGAGGTTGGGCGCCTCGACGGGGTCCGTTCGGTGCAGGTCGAGCTGCGGGCGGGGGACGTCTCGGTGGTGACCGTCGTCAGCGACAGGCCCCTGCTGCAGGGTGCGGTGCGCGACGCGATCGACGAGGCCGGTTACGCAATGGCTGCCTGATCTCCGCCCGGCTTGTCTCGGCTCGGTCAGATCTGGTCCATCAGCCGCATCTTGCGTTGCGCGAACTCCTCGTCGCTGACCGCGCCGGCCGCGTGCAGGGCCCGCAGCTCGGCCAGTTGCTCCAGTGGGTCCCGGTACACCGCCGGGCCGTCGGCGGCCGGGTTCATGGCCTCTCGCGTGTTGGCCGCGAACGTCTCGGCCTGGGTGCCCAGGATCTGGTCGACGTGCAACCGCGACGTCCCGGTCGTTACGTCGATGGTGCCCATGCCGCGGGCTTTCCCGGCCTCGACGGACACGATCTGGGGTAGCGGAATCTCCGCACCGGACGGGCTGTCCCCGGCGGGCACGAAGAGCAACCGGCGGGAGGTCAGCGCAAACAGGCCCATCCTCTTGTTCCAGCGCCCCTCCACCAACTGGATGACCAGCTCCTGATCGGTGATCAACTCGGCGAGCCTGGGCAGCTCGCGGTCGGTCTGCCGGCCGAAGGCGGTCCGCTCGGCCGCCCGGACCAGGTCCTCGCGCACGCCCTGGGCACGCAGGCGGTCGGCCAGCGTGGGCATCTTGAGCCACTTGCCGAGGAATCCGGTCATACCCAGCTCATCTCGGGGTCGGGAGGTCGATTGCGTCCACTATCCCACCAGCCGGACACACCTCAATGGGTTCGCGCCTCCAGCAGCTTGAGCCAGATCTCGCTCAACGTCGGATACGAGGGCACCACGTGCCACAGCTGTTCGAGGGTGACCCCACCGACCACCGCGACGGTCGCGGCGTGCACCAGTTCGGCGACATCGGCGCCGACGAAGGTGGCGCCGACCAGGGTGTCGGTGGCCCGGTCGACGACCAGCTTCGCCCGGCCGACGTACCCGTCGCGGAGCAGCGACGAGCCGGCGAACCCGGCCATGTCGTACTCGACCGTTTCCACGTCGAGGCCCGCCTTGCGGGCTTCGGTCTCGGACCGCCCGACGGAGGCCACCTGCGGGTCGGTGAAGGTGACCTGCGGCACCCGCCCGTCGTCGGCGAGGTCGGTGAACCGCGGCCCCGTCGGCTCCCGTCCCCGCGCCCGCGCCGCAATGACCGCGCCGCAGATGCGGGCCTGGTACTTGCCCATGTGGGTGAGCAGCGCTCGGCCGGTGATGTCGCCGACGGCGTAGAGCCACCGCCCGTCGACGCCGAGCACGGTCAGCCGGTCGTCGGTGGTGACGAACCCGCGCGATCCGCGGACGTCGATCCCGACCGTGTCCAGCCCGATGTCCGTGCTGGCCGGCGTCCGTCCGGTGGCGACCACCAGCTCGTCCACCACCAGCGACTCGTCACCGAATCGCAGGGTGATCTCGTCGCCATGGATCCGGCCCTCGCCGGTGGGCACCGGCCGCACCCGGTGCACTTCGTCCACCGCGGTGTCCAGCAGCACCCGCGCCCCCTGGTCACGGAACGCCCGGGCGACCAGCTCGCCGGCGAACGGCTCGTTGCGTGCCAGCAGGCCGGGCCCTCGAACCAGCAGCGTCAGTTCGTCGACGCCCAGCCCGCGCAGCCAGCAGGCGGATTCGCAGGCGACCACACCACCGCCCATGACGGCCACTCGACGCGGCACCTCATGGACGTTGGTGACGTCCCGCGAGATCCACGGCAGCGCGGCGCGCAGGCCCGGCAGGTCGGGGACCGTCGCGGTGGTGCCGGTGGCGAGCACCACGGCGTGCCGGGCGGTCACCACCCGGACGCCGCCGCCGGCCGCGGTCACCTCGACCCGGCGCTCGCCGGTCAGCCGGCCGTGCCCGCGGATCACCCCGATCCCGGTGTCGTTGGCCCACTGCACCTGGTAGCGGTCGTCGTGGTGGCTGGTGAAGCCGTCCCGCCGGGCCAGCACGGCGGGGACGTCGATCGTCCGGTCGGCCACCAGCGAGGCGACGCCCGGCATGTGGCGGGCCGCGTCCAGCAACTCGATGGGCCGCAGCAACGCCTTGCTCGGCATGCACGCCCAGTACGAGCACTCACCGCCGAGCAGCTCGTGTTCGACGATCACCGCGGTCCGTTCGCTGCCGGCGATGGCGTACTGGGCGACGATCTCGCCGGGCGGGCCGCCGCCGATCACCACCACGTCGTAGACGTCGGACTCGCCGGCCAGGTCGGCCGCGCGACGAGCGGATTCGGTGGGGGCCATCGGGCCACGGTAGCCGTGCCGGTGCCGGCCGGCGCCGACCGGTGAGCGCTCCGGGTCACCGGCAGTCCGGCGACTGCGGCAGTAAACTGTTCTGTCCGGCTTGCGCGCACGCAAGCACCGGTGAACGGAAGGGCCCGCGTGTCAGACTCCGGCAGCAGTTCCCGGGACGACCCCGTCGCCGAGGAACAAGCGGTCCTCGACGTGCTGTACCGGCGGCTGGACGACCTACGGACCGAACGGATCGAACTGCGCGACCGCTACATCAGGCACAGTGACAACACCCCAGGTGGGCGGGTTGAGCGGGACGTCGCCTACGCCAACCACGCGGCCGCCGTCGTGGCGCTGAACGCGGCCGAGGACCGGCTGTGCTTCGGCCGCATCGATCGCACCGACGGCGAGACGATGCGCATCGGCCGGATGGGCATCTTCGACGATGCCGGCGACCATCATCAGCTGCTGATGGACTGGCGCGCGCCCTCCGCGCGGCCGTTCTACGTGGCCACCGCCGCGAATCCGCTGGGCCTGCGGCGCCGCCGGTACATCGTCACCAGGCGCCGCCGGGTGCAGTCCGCCAACGACGAGTACCTCGATCTCACCGATCCCCAGGCGTTGGCCGCGGCCCGGTCGACCGGCGGCGGACCGGCCGGGGAGGCCGCCCTGCTGGCCGCTCTTCGGGCACCCCGCACGGGCCGGATGTCCGACATCGTCGCCACCATCCAGGCCGAGCAGGACCGGATCATCCGCGCCGACCTCGCCGGGATCCTGGTCGTGCAGGGCGGTCCCGGCACGGGCAAGACGGCCGTGGCCCTGCACCGTGCGGCCTACCTGCTCTACAACCACCGCGAGCAGTTGCAGCAGCGGGGCGTGCTGATCATCGGGCCGAACCCGACCTTCCTGACCTACATCGGCCAGGTGCTGCCGGCGCTCGGCGAGAACGCCGTCGTCCTGTCGACCATCGCCGACCTGTTCCCCGGGGTGTCCGCTCGGGGTCGAGGACCCGGAGACGTCGCGGGTCAAGGGCCGGACCGTGATGACGACCGTCATCGCCAACGCACTGCTGCAACGCCAGGCATTGCCGCGGACGCCGATCGAGGTGGCCTTCGACGGCGCCCCGGGCGGCCGGTTGGTGCTCGACAGCGCCGTGCTGGTGCCGGCCCGTGACCGGGCCTGGGCGTCGCGCCGGCCGCACAACCGGGCCAGGCCGCTGTTCGTCCGACGGGTGATCGACCGCCTGGTACGGCAGGTCGCCGCCCGCCTGGGCACCGGACCCGACGGCCAGAGCCTGGCCACCGCCGACGATCTCGCCGCCATCCGGCAGGACCTGGTGGAGCACGAAGGCCTGCGCGACGCCCTGCGCGACGTCTGGCCCCCGCTGACGCCGCAGCGGCTGCTGGCCGACCTGTTCGGCTCCGCGTCGCGGATCGAGTTCGCGGCGGAGAGCCTGCGCCCGCAGGACCGCAAGCTACTGCTGCGCGCGGACGACCCGGCCGGGTGGACCGCCGCGGATGTGCCGTTGCTGGACGAGGCGGCCGAACTGCTCGGTGTGCTCGACGCGGCGGCCGCGCAGACGGCAGCCGGCGGTGACGACGGCTACGCGGCCGACGTGCTCGACCTGCTCGGCGCCAACGACGACCTGCACCCGGACGACGCCGGACTCCAGGGCATGCTCGGCATGGTCAGCGCCTCCACCCTGGCTTCGCTGCACGACGAGGTGGTGGACTGGACGTCCACCGCCGAGCGGGCGACGGCCGACCGGGAGTGGACCTACGGCCACGTCATCGTGGACGAGGCGCAGGAACTGTCCGCCATGGCCTGGCGGATGGTGATGCGGCGCTGCCCGATGCGGTCGATGACGCTGGTCGGCGACCTCGCGCAGACATCCGACCCGGCCGGTGCCCTTTCCTGGTCGCGGATGCTGCGCCCGTACGTGCGCGGCCGGCTCCTGGTCGAGGATCTGACCGTCAACTACCGCACCCCGGCGGAGATCATGACGGTCGCCGAACCGGTCCTGTCCGCGATCGATCCGGATCTGCGTGCGCCCCGGTCGGTGCGCGACACCGGCGTCCTGCCGGCGCACCGCCGGGTGGCGTCGTCCGACCTGGCGGCGCAGGTGGTCGCGGTGGTCCGGGAGGAGGACGACGAGCCCGGGACGATCGCGGTGATCGTGCCCCGGTCCCGGTACGCGGCAGTCGCCGACGCGGTGGAACGGGCCCGGACGGGTGGGCCCGAGGTGGCGCCGAGCCTCACCGGCGAGCAGCCGTCACTGTTCGAGATGATCGATACCACGACGGATCTACGGCGTCATGTGGTGGTGTTGACGGTGATGCAGGCCAAGGGTCTGGAGTTCGACAGCGTGATCGTCGCCGACCCGGCCGGCATCATCGCCGAATCCGGGCGGGGGATGTCCGACCTGTACGTGGCGCTGACCCGGACCACCCAGCGGCTGACCGTCCTGCACACCGGCGAGCTGCCGGCGGTGCTGGGCCGGTTGCGCGAACCCGCCGCCTGACCTGCCCCACCCTGCTCCACGCCGACCCGCACAGGGTTCGCTGATCTTTCCCGCGTACCCGCGCCCGCCGCACCCCACTCGGCGCGGAGTTGATCAGCGAACCCCCGGCACCCGCGCACATCGAGCGCGGCCGTCGACGAACGGGGCCGGCTGCGGATGGCCGACCCCCGGGTCGGCGAGATCTACAGGATGTGCAGCATCTCCTGGTAGGTCGGCAGCGGCCACATGTCGTCGGCCACCAGACCCTCCAGCTCGTCGGCGGCGGCCCGGACCGTGGCCATGGCCGGGATCAGCTTCTCCAGCACGTAGACCGCCTCCTCCATGGTGGACTCGCCGGCATGGATGCCCAATGCGGTCTCCAGGCCGGTGATCCCGCTGGTCAGCGCGCCCACCGTGGCCGTGATCGCGTCCAGGGTCGGCGAGTCGTACGCCACGCCGACGGCCTTGAGGTTCATCGCGGCGCCGGCCAGCTCGCCCTGGTACCGGATCGAGGCGGGCAGGATCTTGGTCTTGGCGATCTCCAGGGTCTCGTGCGCCTCGACCTGGACCGACAGCACGTACTGCTCCAGGTAGACCTCGAGCCGGCTGGCCAGCTCGCGGTTGGACAGCACGGCGTACTTCTCGAACAGCTCCTTGACCTCGGGCACGTCGAACTGGGGCAGGGCGTCGACGCTGGTCCGCAGATTGGGCAGGCCGCGTTCGGCCGCCTCGACCTGCCAGGCGTCGGCGTATCCGTCACCGTTGAACACCACCGCGCCGTGTTCGGTGATGATGCTCTTGAGCACCTTCTGCACGGCGGCGTCGAACTCCATGCCGCCCTCGATCAGCCCCTCCAGCTCGGTGGCGATGAAGTCCAGCGAGTCGGCCAGGATCGTGTTGATCGCGACCATCGGCCCGGAGATGGACTGCGACGAGCCAGGCGCGCGGAACTCGAAGCGGTTGCCGGTGAAGGCGAACGGGCTGGTCCGGTTGCGGTCGCCCGGGTCGGCCTTGAACGGCGGCAGGGTGTCCACGCCCAGGGTCAACGTGCCCGGCGGCT
>Ga0164241_10001387_pt1 | contig 30173 bp, 36 predicted proteins | sample OricomyardsoilBY_FD_108780 | JGI IMG/M metagenome (GOLD analysis project Ga0164241, IMG submission 108780) | Backyard soil microbial communities from Emeryville, California, USA - Original compost - Back yard soil (BY) | ecosystem: Environmental > Terrestrial > Soil > Unclassified | place: USA... | reverse complement strand
AGAGAAGTAGAGCCGCGCCCGAGTTGGCAAACTGTTTTTCTGGTGGCCTGGAGTGGTATGCGTGGTGTTGTGTCATTAGCATCCGGCTTAGCTATACCATTGACATTATCATCAGGCGAAGCTTTTCCGCATCGTAACCTGATTTTGTTTATCACTTTCGTTGTTATCCTTTTCACATTAGTATTACAAGGTTTAAGTTTAAAACCCATTATACGTTTGTTGAAAATTGAAACGAACGAGAAAGAGTCGGAAAGAGTACAGGCATTAGCAATGAGAATACAATTAGCAGAGGCGGTGTTATCTTTTATGGATACTAATTATAAAGAAGATGTAGACAGGAATGAAGCCTATAAAAGAGTACGCGATCGCTATGCACGTATGCTGGAAGTAGCAAAGAAAAAACTGGATATGGAAGAAGCTGAAGAAGAAAGCTCATCCTTTTTACCCCATTACAGGCAAATGCTGGTAGCGCTTGTAGATATAAGAAGAAAAGAACTTAACCGCTTCCGCCATTCGCACGAATTTAATGAAGAGCTTATTCGTGAAAGAGAAAAAGAGTTAGACCTTGAAGAAGCCCGGTTAAAAGCATAATAAAAAGAGGCAGCTTATAATGGCTGCCTCTTTAATAATAACAAATTATATAAACTATCTGCCAGCCGTAGGCTCTAATAGTTTAAAGAACTGATCCAATTGAGGAAGGATAACAATTCTTGTTCTGCGGTTAGCCGCTTTTCCTTCTTTTGTATCATTATCAGCAATAGGTTTGTATTCTCCGCGTCCTGCAGCAGCCATTTTAGCTGGGTCCAGTTGGTATTCATTTTGTAAAATTCTTACTACAGAAGTAGCTCTTTTTACACTCAGGTCCCAGTTGTCTACCAATACAGCATTTTTATACGCAACATTATCTGTATGGCCTTCTACCATGAATTCAATATCTGGTTGATTCTTCAATACTGCTGCTACTTTTCCTAGTACAACTTTCGCTTCAGGCGATACTTCATATTTACCACTTTTGAAAAGTAGTTTATCAGAGATATCAATATATACAACGCCTTTATCTACTTTAATATTTATATCCTGGTCATTCATATTCCCGACAGCGCCTTTCAGGTTCATTACCAGTTGCATGTTTAAGGAATCTTTGCGTGCCATCTGTTGTTGCAGCGTTTGGATATAAGCATCTTTAGCGCCCATATTCTCCATCGATTTTTTTATACTCTCTGCTTGAGAAGAAGAGATTACAGAAAGGTCCTGCAATTGTTTCAATGCCTGTGTATTGTTTTGTTTCAGAAAATCGATCTGCTTATTCAGATTAGCAATATCATTTTCCAAACCTGATTTTTGCCTGTTCAAATCAGCTTTCTGATTGTTACAATCATCAAGGTTGCCTTGCAATTGGGTTTTTTGCGCTTGCAAATCACCATAGCTTGCCTGCAACGATTTAAATTTTTTGGAACTTACGCAGGAAAAAAGAAATACTGCGCTTACAACGGGTAAAATAATTTTTTTGATAATCATGTGGGACAATTTTTGATTAAAAAAGTTTTGGCCTTAACACTGCAAGGTCCATTGCAGTAAATTAGCAATTGGCCGCAAAGATAAGCTCATGTATATGGGAGCTTTTATACACTTTGTTAATTTCTGTTATTACCAAAAGTGTGCCTTTGTCAGAAAAATTATATTAGTTATTAAAATTCAATGAGTTTTGAAATTGTAACATTATTATTATGACGGACAAAAAAGCTGCAATAGGATTTATATTTATTACTCTACTGGTAGATATAATGGGTTGGGGATTGATCATTCCGGTAATGCCCGATCTTATTGTTGAATTAAAACATATACCAGCGAATGAAGCAAGCCCCTATGGTGCATGGTTACTAACTGCGTATGCTTTTACCCAATTTATTTTTGCGCCGCTTATTGGCAATCTCAGCGACCGCTATGGCAGAAGGCCTGTGTTGCTATTCTCTTTATTAGGTTTTTCGATTGATTATTTATTTCTCGCATTAGCCCCTTCTTATGGACTATTATTTATCGGGCGCATAATAGCCGGTATTACAGGTGCAAGTTTTACAACCGCTGCCGCATATATAGCAGATGTAAGTACGCCAGAAACCCGTGCAAAAAATTTCGGGTTGATTGGTGCGGCATTTGGTTTGGGTTTTATCATCGGGCCTGCATTAGGTGGTTTATTAGCAGGGTGGGGCATAAGGGCACCATTTTATGCAGCCGCTATCTTATGCCTTTTAAATACGCTGTATGGTTATTTTATTTTGCCTGAATCATTAAGCAAAGAAAACAGAAGGCCGTTTGATTGGAAGAGGGCTAATCCATTAGGTTCATTAAAAATGCTGAAGCGCTATCCTGCTATAGGAGGATTGGCAGCAGCATTCTTTCTTATTTATCTCGCGGCACAATCCGTACAAGCCAACTGGAATTTCTTTACAAAATTTCTCTTTCATTGGAATGAAAAAACGATTGGAATATCATTGGCTGTAGTAGGTTTATTAGTAGGTGGTGTACAGGCCGGTTTAACGCGGATTATCAATCCTAAATTAGGAAACGAAAAAAGTATTTATATAGGATTAATCTTATACACTGTCGGGCTTACGCTGTTTGCATTTGCAAATGAAGGGTGGATGATGTTTGCCTTTCTTGTACCCTATTGCCTTGGTGGTATTGCCGGGCCAGCATTGCAATCAGTACTGGCAGAACATGTGCCGCCTAATGAACAAGGAGAGTTACAAGGAACATTGACAAGCCTGATGAGCCTCACTGCCTGTATCGGCCCACCTATTATGAATAATATCTTTTTCTATTTTACAAAACCGTCGGCGCCTGTTCATTTTCCCGGGGGATTCTTTTTGCTTGCTGCACTTTGTATGCTGATCAGTACAGTGATTACTTATAAAGTATTTACAAAAGAAAAAAGATTGAAGGGTGCTTAGCGGAATATCAAAAAGGTTGATTACTATATTATTACTTCGTAAATTTTGTATTCGTTAGAGGTTCTGCATGAATAAGACAAAAGACAATCCTTGAGATGCTGATAATTTTATTACTTTTGTAATTAAGTCTGCTGTACATGAATGTCGACTCCATGTCGTTGGATTGCAGGTAGCAATTCTTAGTGTATAGGCGGGCTTATTTTATTTTGTGCAGTCAGAGGGTTCTTTTTATTGTCGTAATGATTTTGCCAGCCTGCTATTCTTTCCTCATCATACAAATCCACCACCAACGAAATTTTCTCTTTTATAAGATTATAATACCGAATTTCACCCTTTTCAAAAACTCGCTGAACAGACCAGCACAAATAATCAGCAAGGTTTAATAAAGGCTCACGTGTGGGTGGCTGTACATCAAAAACAACTTCGGTTTTGATTTTTGCCTCATCATTTTTCTCTATAAAACGTTGCTTGGCTTTTGCCAATGCAAGGCTAAGGTTCGTATGCTTTGTACTTTGGCCTCTTTCAGAAACATGAAGAACAAGTTTATTATGTTTTTGAAATTTATTTTTCAATAAATGAGATAATAAATCAGCATAAAAATACTCTTGTTTTTCTTTATGCCTGGTCACAAATCTTTCAATACTCTTTCTTCCAACAACCACTTCTAATGAACAATCAATCGTTTTTATAAGTTCGAAAAACTCTTTTCGTATTTCTGGCAAATCATCTGTAGCATGTAAATAATAACCGCCTTTCTCCTTCTTCTTTCTTACACTTTGAACATCATAAAATGGATCTTTTGCGATTCTATCTTGCAGCTCAATGATCTTTTGCCTTACATCGTTTAATGGATCTGAAATTTTAACCATTCCAATAATAAATACCAGAGAAACACCATCTCCACCTAATGCAGATTTTTTACCTTTTTTAAAAAAAGTTGTATCTCCTGCTTCGTCAATAAATCGATGATATTGATTATGCTTCTTACTCATATTACAAACAACAATCTATAGATAAAATATTTACCCCACCGCTTTTTTCAAAGCCGCTACCGTTTTCTTTTCACTGCCTACAAATATGGCATCATTAATAATAACAACAGGGCGTTTCAGAAATGTATATTCATCCAGTATATATTGGCGGTAATCTTTTTCGGTAAGGTTTTTATCTTTTAGGCCCCACTCTTTATACTTCATGGCACGGCGGCTAAAGAGGGCTTCGTAGCTGCCCGCCATCTTCTTCATCTCATCCAGTTGTGCAGCTGTTATCTTTTCAAATTTGATATCCTGCATATCAAATCCCTTTTTATCGATGGCTGTATCTTTTATTATTGCCTGCGAAGTGGTGCAACTGCCCAGGTGGTACATTTTCTTCATAATGCAAAGTTACAGGCTGGTTTTTCTGCTAACTTAAAATACTCTTACTTTGTACACCTTTTATATTTCCAATTATGGGCAAAGACGAAGTTTTTAAAGACGAGATACAAAAAGCCAGCGATTTTAAGTTTGGCGCTAACGTAGCTAAGGTTTTTGATGATATGGTGAGCCGCTCGGTTCCCTATTATGGCGAAATGCAACGTATGGTAGCCGAACTGGCAGCAGACCACGCTAAAGAAGGCTCCTCTATTTACGATCTTGGTTGTTCTACCGGTACTACAATGATTGGTATGAATACGATGGTAGATAATAATATCCGGTTTGTTGGTGTTGATGATTCGCAGGAGATGCTGGATAAATGCAAATCCAAATTGCAGGAAATGGGCTTTACCCGTCCTTATGATTTGCATTGCGGCGACCTGACGCAGAATCTTAAAATTGAAAATGCATCAGTTGTTGTGCTTTGCCTTACGCTTCAGTTTGTACGCCCTATTTACAGGGAAAAATTATTGCGTGATATTTTTGCTGGTATCAACCCGGGTGGCGCATTGATATTAGTTGAAAAAATTCTGGCGGAAGAAAGCCGTTACAACAGGGATTTTATTAAATACTATTATAACTATAAACGCCGCAACAATTACAGCGAGCTGGAAATTTCGCAGAAAAGAGAAGCGCTTGAAAACGTGCTGATCCCTTATAAACTGAGTGAAAATATCAGCCTGCTCCGCGATTGTGGATTCGATCATTGCGAAGTATTTTTCAAGTGGTATAATTTTGCAGGGCTGATTGCTGTAAAGAAATAAAATACCCATTCGTGTAATTCGCTCTAATTCGTGTTTTAAAGTCTCAAATCACTATGGTAGCAATTGGCAATTTCTTTTTTAAATACCGTAACTGGATCTTCATCCTTTTCTATGGTGCCTTGTTTATTCCTTCATGGCCTTTATTCTCTCCTGAAAAATTTGGGGAGACTTATTATATCTGGCCGATTGTGTTAGGTTTAATCGTTACCATTACCGGACAGCTTATCCGTGGGCTCACTATTGGCCTGGCTTATATCATTCGTGGCGGTAAGGGTGGCAAACCATATGCGGAAGGTTTGGTAACCGAAGGCATTTTTACGCATTGCCGCAATCCACTCTATGTAGGAAATATTTTAATGCTGCTGGGTGTGGGTATTCTTGCCAACTCATTAGTGTATGTAGCAATCGTTATCCCTATCTTCTTATTTGTATACCAGGCTATCGTACTGGCAGAAGAAAATTTTCTCCGCGGTAAGTTTGGCGCTGGTTATGATAAATATTGCAAACATGTAAACCGTTGGATTCCGAGCCTGAAAGGTATTGGAAAGACTTTTTCGGGTATGCATTTCAACTGGAAACGCTGGATATTAAAAGAGCATACTACCCAGTTTATCTGGTTGATTGGTATTACTTTAATCCTGCTGTTACGTTATCCTGAACTGACTGGTTTTGATGAAAATTTCCGGAATATTTTACTAGGCGTATGCCTTGGAGCGCTACTCCTGATCTATATTTTGATCCGTTATCTTAAAAAAACGGGCCGGTTTAAAGAATAAGGCCCTGTAACAGTTTCCCGCTTTCATAAACAATCCCGCTGTTTTCTTGTTATTTTTGTCAGTAAATCGTGCGTTATGATCAAAACAGGCAATCCTATTATTAGTATTTATACAGAAATGACTCCTAACCCGGAGACAATGAAGTTTGTGGCAAACAAACTCTTGTATCCTGGAAAGAGCATTGATTTTCCCGATGCAGAAAGTGCCAAGCCTTCTCCATTGGCGATCGAGTTATTTGGTTTTCCATTTATCAAAGCTGTTTTTATTGCCAGCAATTTTATTACGCTGACAAAAACAACAGAGACTGACTGGAGCGATGTTATCCCTGCTATCCGCCAGTTTTTAAAAGAATATTTGGAAGAAGGCAAAGCGGTTATCAATGAAGATGAAGTAGTAAGTATAAAGAAAGAAAGCACTAACGAAGTTTCTGCAGATGATGATGATGTGGTAAAACGCATCAAAGAATTATTGGAAAACTATGTAAAACCGGCTGTAGAAATGGATGGTGGCGCTATTCAATTTAAAAGCTATAGTGAAGGTGTAGTAAACCTGATGATGCAGGGAAGCTGCAGTGGTTGCCCATCCTCCATGATTACTTTAAAAGCAGGTATTGAAGGAATGATGAAAAGAATGATACCGGAAGTAAAAGAAGTAGTTGCCGAAGCAGAATAATTTTATTTTTCCCTATAAAAAATAAAGAAGCCTTCCAGGAATGGAGGGCTTCTTACTTATTAATAAACGCACAAAACTCTGCAATTTTATTCTTCATCATACTCGTTCTCACTTTCAGTATCACTATCAGTATCGAGATTATGATTTGTCAATAGCATAATCATATCTGTTACTGCATATATTGAATGTTCAATGCCCGGATGAAAGTTTATAATTTGTCCTTTTTCTGCATCCACATCTCCGTCAGGTGTTGTGATCCTCGCCTTTCCTTCCAGCATTTGAATAGTAATAAATCCGTTAACAGTATTTTTTTCAATAGATGCGTCTGCATGTAAAGCTGCAACCACTATAGCTACTCTGTCGCTTTTAAAAACTGTAATACCATTGCGTTCATTGGTTTCCCATGCCTTCTCTTGTTTTATTTGTGCCACATAAGAAGGAATATCAACAAATACATATGTGCCGTCAATTACACGATTTCCGTCGGGGCGGTTGATCGTTGCTTCATTTCGTTTTATTTCCATAATAGTGCGTTTTAGATAATAAAAGGAAAAACTGTGCCATCTACAGTATAGCAGCCTGGCTACCCGAATTGGATTCTTTCTCACTCAAAAACAATAAATTTTAAAAAATTGCTTATCTATTTCCCCAATAATATGTGGGGCTAAATAGCCACATACACAAAAGCTCCGCTAAATTTGACTGATGAGATGGTTGGTTTTTATTTTTATACTAACATATTGCAGTTGCTCCGTCAGTAAGAACCCATTGCGCAAGCAAACTAAGCTTTTGCAAAAAGGGATAATGAAAGATGATACGAGTTTTGTTTACCAGCTACCTTATGAGGAAGGAAAAAAATACTGCCTGATACAAGGTTACTTCAGCCGGTTCTCACATAAAGAACGGGCCGCACTCGATTTTAAAATGAAACGGGGTACAAAGATCTTTGCAGCACGCGGAGGCATTGTGGTACGTGCGAAGGAAGATGGCGACCGTGGTGGACTGAATAAAAAATACAGGCCTTATGGAAATAATATTGTGATACAACATGCCGATGGTTCACGGGCGGGTTATTGGCATTTACAAAAAGATGGTGCGTTAGTCAATGTAGGAGATACTGTACAAACAGGACAATTAATTGCATTAAGTGGTAAGACCGGTTATGCAGCACTGCCGCATTTACATTTTCTCGTTTGGGATTTTGATAATAAAGGCCAATGGCAACAAGTACCGACACGTTTTCAAACACGCAAAGGAATAAAATACCTGAAGCCTTTAAAAAAATATAAGAAGCCTCACAAAGAATAAATGCTATTGAAGTTTTATAGCGAATGATTTAATTATGTTTACATTTCATGAACATTGAAGAAATATACCGGCAATTTATTGATGGCATGCAGCATACTACCTGGCTTGAATATGTTGGTGTATTTACTGGCATTGCAAGTGTTTATTTTAGCCGGTTAGAAAACATCTGGGTATACCCAACAGGCCTTATCAATACTATTATTTATATCGGCCTTAGTATTAAATATCATTTACCGGGCGAAGCATCTGTGAATTTATATTATACCATCATGAGTATTTACGGATGGTATTTATGGATGAAAAAAGATAATCAGAATGAATATGTTTTACAAATAGAATATTCTGATAAGCATACCTGGGTGAACCAACTACTTTTTTTCCTGTTCTTTTATATTGCCCTATACTTTTCACTAAGCTACTTAAAAGAAAAATTTTTTCCGGGTGCTATACCTTGGGCAGACGCATTTGCATCAGCAACAGCGTTTACAGGTATGTGGCTGATGGCAAAGAAAAAAATAGAGAGCTGGTATTGGTGGCTGGCTACTAATATTGCATCTGTTCCTTTGTATTTTGTAAAAGGGTTAGTATTTACCAGCGTATATTATATAGTATTATTCATCATGGCTATTTTTGGATTAATAGAATGGAAAAAAAGGGCAGCCAAACAACATGCTTAAAAAAATTGTAATACTCGGGCCTGAATCTACCGGCAAAAGCACATTATGCGGGCAGCTCGCTGCGCATTATAATACATTGTGGTGCCCGGAATATGCAAGAGAGTATTTGTTGAAAAATGGAACGGCCTATTCCTATAATGATTTATTAACGATTGCTAAAGGGCAACTCAAACTTGAAGAACAAACAGTAAGTGCCGTACAGGATAAACCGCTTGTATTTATTGATACAGATATGTACGTGATGAAAGTATGGTGCGAATTTGTATTCGACAAATGCCATCGTTTTATATTGGATGAAATTGTTGATAAGAAATATGATTTATATCTTCTCTGCAATATTGACCTTCCCTGGGTAAAAGATGAACTACGGGAATATCCAGACCTGGAGTCGAGAAAAAAACTCTATTCTATTTACAAGGATATAATGATCAACCAGTCTGTACCCTGGGTGGAAATAAGTGGCAACTATGATGAACGCCTCAAGACGGCAACGAATGCGGTTGATACTCTTCTAAAAAAATCCTGATTATTATTATTTCTTCTTCTTAGTACTTACGCCAATTATCTCCTGCACTTCTTCTACAGGAAATAAGAAACTCATTTGCTGCATAATTCTTCGGGACCGGTTAATTGTATAAGAAGAAGGAGGTTTTACTTTAATGCGTTTCGGACTGGGTAGGCAGGCAGCTATCATTGCCGCTTCCTGGCGGTTAAGGTTAGCAGCCGATTTATTAAAATAAATATTTGATGCTTTCTCAATTCCAAAAATGCCGTCTCCCATCTCAATCACATTCAGGTATACTTCGAGAATACGTTCTTTTCCCCATACCAGTTCGATCATATAAGTAAAATAAACTTCAAGCCCTTTACGTATCCAATCCCTGCCCTGCCATAAAAAAACATTCTTTGCTACCTGCTGGCTGATGGTACTGGCACCTCTTACTTTCTCAGGCTTCTTATCATTATGATCCATTGCTTTTTTAATACTCTTCCAGTCAAAGCCACCATGCTCAGCAAACAATTGATCTTCTGAAGCGATAACTGCGAGTTTAATATTCGGAGACATTTCAGACCGGCTTACATAATCACGTTTTAAGCCATGGCCGCTTACCCAACTTACTAATTGTGTAATAGTAACAGGAGGGTTTACCCATTTTAAAATAATGATGTAAACAAACTGCGCAATAAACAAAATGATGAATATTCTTTTTGTCCATCGCCATATCCTGGGAAAAAGTCCTTTCATAGCTGGAGTGCAATATTATTAAATAAAATGCGGGTTTTTAAACCATAGTAACACAAAGACATAATGAGCCACAAAAATTTTACTCATGTGATTGTCTATAACGAATGTGCCTATGTTTTAAAATCAGAAAGCCCTTCTGTAAGGAATATGAAAATCAATAAGAAGCAGACGATATTTTTTTCCGATGCGGAATTTTTTTCTTTGAAGGGCATGAAGAACGCCATTGCCTACATATTTTGTAAGCAACCCACCATACCCGATAGCAAGCCCTGCGATGATTGCATCACCCCATTGTTCATTATTATTCAATGTAAGTCCAACAGCAGTAAGCCCGGAACCGGCGCCTATCAGTAACATTGTTTTTGCATCGGCGGGAAAGCGATTTTTTTTACGGGGTATTACTACTGCCTGTATTTTACTGAGTGGAACGGGTTTGCCTGTCAGATAAATTGTATCATTTTTTAATAATGTAATCAGCCCGGTAATTATAGTATCATTATTAAGTTGTAAAAAAATGCGGTCGCCCTCGGAATATGTTCTTTTTTTCTTTATTCCTTTTTTTACATATAAATAGCCATTGATTTGCGCAGAAGATGCTGCATATAAAAAACAAAGGGAGAATACCAGAAGCAGGCGGTTCATGCATCAAACCTACAAAACAAGGCGTTTGAAAATTGTTAAAGCTCAGGCATTCTTAAAAAACAATAAGCCCCATATCAAAGCAATACCGAAGAGTATGAGAATAGCTCCATTTATGCGGTTTATAATGGTAATATTATGCGGTGTCAGCCGGTTCCTGATTTTTCCGGCCAATAACACTTTTAATATATCTGTACTCAATACCCACACAAGACAGGTAGTAAAAACAATAGCCCGTTGCTCAATGGTATGATTAATAACAGTAGTAGAAGTATATATCCAGAAAAGAAAAACAGATGGGCTTAATGTGTTCATCAGGTAGCCTGAAAAAAACATCCGCGCATAATCCCGCTTACGGAATTTAAATACCTGCTGCCCTTCTTCATTTACTTTTACTTTTTTAAAGAAAAGAAAATAAATACCCAGCGAAACCAGGAATACACAACCTGCTATTGCAATCTCCGTTTTGAAGCTGCTGATGCGTTTAAAAAACTCCGTAAATACATTGCTGATTAAAACAAGGGTAATATCGCTGGCAGACACACCAAATATAAAAGCCAGCCCTCCTTTGTAGCCATTGTTCAGGCTTTGTTTGATGATGGAAAATAAAATAGGCCCGACTGAAATACTCAGCAGCAATCCGAATGTTAGGCCTTTAATAAATGCTTCCAGCATATGGCAAGGTAATGAAATGTACGATGTTTCGTGTACGGTGTCAGATGTATGTAAAACACCTAACAACTTGCATTACTATATTTTTCCGGTTTCTAAATATTTATTCCAATCCTCGAGCATTTTGCCTTTCATTACACGCGGAAATTTATGCTGGCTGCCAAGCTTGCCTTTTAGTTCCATAAACTTCATGAACTTTTCTTCCGGCAATATTTCTAAAAAAACTTCTTTCAATGCGCTGTCCCTTTCTGTCGCATAGTCATCGTTTAGCTTGCGCAGGTTATCGTCTATACTTTTTCGTATTTGTTCTACATCTGCATTATCATCAGTAGCTATATACCACTTGTGTGCAAAAAAGTTATCGTATGGAAAACCTACGACTGTATATTCAGGAATGCTGATATTAAACTGGTCACTTGCCATCTGTATGGCTTTATTCATATTCTCTACACTCAGGTGTTCACCGGTAAGGCTTAAAAAATGTTTTGTGCGCCCTGTTATTACCACTTCATTTCTTTCGAGGTCTACAAATTTTACTGTATCACCTATCAGGTAACGCCAGGCACCGGCATTCGTGCTCATCAGTAATGCATATTCTTTTCCCAGCTCTACTTCATGTATCATCTTGGCTTCAGGATTAGCTATCATATTACCCTCGCTATCAAAATTCTGCTGGTCAAAAGGAACAAATTCGAAGAAGATATTATTGTTTAATACCAACTGCATTCCTTTTGCATGTTCCCTTGTTTTATATCCAATAAAGCCTTCGCTGGAAAGATAGTTTTCGATATACACAATTGGCTTGCCCAATAATTTTTCAAATCCTTTTTTATACGGCTCAAAAGAAACACCACCATGTACAAACACACCGAAGTTGGGCCATATCTCGTGTATGTTTTTTACCTTATAATGCTCAATGATCATTTCCATACACATCTGGCACCATGCAGGCACTCCTACTATATAGCCGATGTCCCATTCTTTAGCATGCTCAACTATTTCATTCAGTTTCTGGTTCCAGTCTTTAATAGCTGCAATACGCCCGCCCGGTTTATAAAAAGTCTGAAACCAGAAAGGCCGTTTCTTTGCCAGTATACCACTAAGGTCTCCCGCATACCAGCCTGTTTTTCCTTTTTGTAAATCAGTAGCACCGCCCAACATTAAAAATCCTTTTGTCAAAGCTTTGCGGTTAGCTTCTTCATATCCAAACACACTGATTAGTTGCCGTACATAGTTAATCGTATTACTACGCAAAAGATCTTTTGTAACGGGTATATATTTACTTGCTGATTCAGATGTACCTGAACTAAGAGCGTAGTATTTTATTTTTCCGGGCCATGTTACATCGGGTACGCCATCGAGCGTTTTTTTCCACCAGTCTTCATACATTTTATTGTAATCATGCACAGGTACCAGTTCCTGGAATTTTTTTCCGGGATGACGGCTCAGCATCGCTCCATCAAATCCATACCGCTGGCCAAACTCAGTAAAGCGTGCTTTCTTTAATAACTTTTTTAAAACCTTTATCTGTTGACGGCGGGCATCATTTGGCGGCAACCGTAAGGCTGCTGCTAAAGCTCGGGGCAATTTGATGTCTATAATATTCGCCATGTATGCAAAGTGGTATGAGTGTGCGGGTTAAAATTAAGTTATGCTGCGAATATAGTTTCAATCAACAATATAATAATAGAATAAAGGGCGAATGGCCATTATTAGCTACCAAGTTTACGATACATTTTCCAGGCCAATTTCAAATCAGATACGGGGCGATAGTCTCTCGCATACCAATAATCAACCATTTGTAAACTTTCAGAAGGCAATTGGCTTGTGGCATTTATAGATATGCCATTAGGCGCTACTACTCCTTTGCGAAGTGCCGGCAAATTGTTTTGTGTAATTGCATAACCGATCCATGTTTTTTTTCCGATTAATACTGCAAAACAATTTTTTAAAAAATTGCCGCCTTTTTTCATCAATAAAAAATGAAAAGGGAAACTGATTAATCCTGCTATGGCGATTAGTACATCAAGCAATCTTTTTAAACGCCTGTTATAAGGGTCTGCCAACCTATAACCATTTTCTTTTGATAGTGCTTCACCAACACTATTTTTTGAATCACTGCCAACAATACTATGGCTGCCGCTACTATGAATTTTTATACTTAACTGAGAAGGCAATTGCCCGATACTATTTATAATATCTGTATAAGAAAGTTTTCCCTGGCAATAAATAATTTCACGGAAGGGTACTGCTTCTAACAATAATGGTACTCGCGACCAGTAGCCAATACCTTTTGTATCATTCTTCTCCACGGCTATTCTTCCTAAAACTTTTTCTTTCATGCCTGCACTTTGCAATAGTTGTTTTATCTCTTCATATTCCTGCGGAGTACCTACTATCATAGTATTGCCATGTTCATTTTTATCATCCGCTTTTACTATGACATTCGTTTTTATCAGTACCCAACGTAATAAGCTGATGAGTAAAAAAGCGAGTATGGCCCCAAACACAATTATTCCCCTCGAAAAACGGTAATCTTCGGGTAATAAAGAATAGGCCGCTAATAATATCAATGTAGCAATAGATGTTGTTTGTATAAGTTCTACCCGTTTATAATACCTGTCGTATAGCCCCGCATAATAAGCTGATAAAAGATATAACGCTGTGAAAGCAGGCAAGGCAATAATCAAAAGCCCGCTTTTATATTCTGTATCCGTTTTAATATAGCCCGTCCATATTTTTTTTATTATTAAAAAAGAAAAAAGTATAAGAACTGCGTCGAGTAAGGGCAAGCCATTTCTACGTATAAAACCTGCAACGGCAGATAGAGCGCCACGAAAAATAATCGCTGCCTGTATTAAAAGATTAAAAAACTTTGCCTTGCCGGAACCATAATGTTTTTGTACAAAAATGCTCATCGCATTATAAAACATTTTTACATAGTTCATACTGCCCTTCTTCGTGCTCTCTCCTTTGAAATGGATTATCTGGCTTTTCGCAAAATAGTAATTTTTATACCCGGCTTTTTGTATGCGAAAACTAAGGTCTACATCTTCGCCATACATAAAAAAAGTTTCATCGAACAAACCTGTTTTATCCAACGCTTCTTTTTTTATCATCATAAACGCACCAGCCAGCACATCTACTTCATGGTTTTCGTTTTCACTTAAATGCCCTAGATGATATCGGGAAAATGTTTTTGAATGCGGGAACAATGCAGATAAGCCAAACAGCTTATATAAGGATGTAAGTGGAGAGGGAAAAGACCGCTTCGATTCTTTTAAAAAGTTTCCTTTTCCATCCAGCATTTTTATACCTAAAGCTCCTGCATCAGCATGTTGTTCAAAAAATGAAATACATTTTATAAAACAATCTTCCGGAAGGATCGTATCAGGGTTCAGAAATAAAATATATTCTCCTTTAGCAATAGCAGCGCCCTGGTTACAGGCTTTACCGAAGCCAATATTCTCTTTGTTTTTTAAAAATATAAATTCAGGAAAACTTTTTTGTAAAAACTCAACACTATTATCAGATGAGTTATTATCAACAATGATTACTTCCGCAACTATCCCTTCTATCGCTTTTCGTACAGACAGGAGGCATTGCTCCAGGAAATGCTGCACATTATAATTCACTATAATAATTGATAAGTTCAAGAGATAGATGCTTGTATATACGAAGTAACATAAAGCATTTCATATTTGATACGATGGTTGCGCAAAGTTTAAGGTTCGGGGTTTGAAGTTGTACCGAGTGTTAATTGGCAATTGCCCGTGTGTACTGCCAATTGCGCCTTATCTTTGCGCATGCTAAAAAATGTACTATTAGAAGCCGCAAAAGCCGGCGCATCTGAAATTCTTAGGTTTTTCAATAAAGAATTTACAATAAGCAATAAAGAAGGTGTCAACAACCTGGTAACAGAGGCAGACCATGCCGCAGAAAAAGCGATCATCTCCACTATACATTCTCATTTTCCCGATCATTTTATTTTAAGCGAAGAGACAGGTGAGATTATACAGGACTCAGCTTATAAATGGATTATTGACCCGATTGATGGTACTATCAATTTTGCACATGGCATTCCGCTTAATTGTGTTTCCATTGGACTGGAGCATCATGGGGAGTTGGTAATGGGTGTTGTGTACAATCCGCACCTGAACGAATTGTTTTTTGCAGAAAAAGGAAAAGGCGCTACGCTGAATGACCAACCGATAAAAGTAAGCGATCAATCGCAGGCGATCAAAGCGTGTTTGGTAACAGGTTTTCCTTATACATATATTAATATGGCTAACGGCCCGCTGGAAGTGTTTGAAAAATTTATCCGCAAAGGTGTACCGGTACGCCGGCTCGGCTCCGCTGCTATTGATCTTTGCTGGGTAGCTTGTGGCCGCTTCGATGGTTTTTATGAACATAAACTGGAAGCATGGGATAGCGCTGCAGGTTCATTGATTGTACAGGAAGCCGGTGGGCGTGTTACAGATTTTGAAGGAAACAAACATTCTATCTATCAGCATCGTATAATAGCAACGAATGGAAAAATTCATGATGAGTTGGTGGAGATTGTGAATACGCGGAAAGAACTGTAAGATTTGGATGTACGGTGTTAGATGTACAATTTACGAGGGTAAGAGTTTAATGAGATTGAATGTTTGCTTTGTATATTTATTACCTAAATCTACTCTTATGAATGCTGAAGAAATGAAAGACCGCACAAAAGGGTTTGCTATAAGTATTGCGAGATTAACAGAAAGTATTCAGGATAGTACTATCAACAAACCTTATAAGTCACAAATTATTCGCGCTTCAAGTTCGGTAGGCGCCAATTATAGAGCTGCCAGGAGAGCGAAATCTAAGGCAGATTTTATAAATAAATTAAAGATAGTTGAAGAAGAATTAGATGAAAGCCTTTTTTTCCTCGAACTATTACTTGAATTCAATAAATCTATTGAAAATAGTATAAAGGAAATATATAGAGAGGGAGAAACTTTATTAAAAATCATCGTTTCAACGATTGTCTCTGTCAGGAACAATCGTACATCGTACAACTAACATCGTATATATTATGTCTGAACGAACAGAAATCAGCTCACTCGGAGAATTTGGCCTTATTGACCATCTCACAAAAAATATTGAATTGCAAAATGCTTCTTCGCTATTAGGTGTGGGAGATGATGCCGCCGTGATCGATCATTTTGGCAAACAAACCGTAATAACTACTGACCTCCTGGTAGAAGGTGTGCATTTTGATTTAATGTATACACCACTAAAACATCTTGGTTATAAAAGTGTAGTTGTCAACCTCAGCGATATCTATGCGATGAATGCGGTGCCTACTCAGATAGTAATCGGCCTTGGCTTCAGCAACCGCTTCAGCCTCGAAGCATTGGACGATTTTTATGAAGGTGTGTACGCTGCTTGCGCCAAATATGGTGTGGATTTAGTGGGCGGCGATACTACATCTTCGCAAAAAGGATTGATCATTTCTGTTACCGCTATTGGCGAAGTAGCTCCTGATAAATATGTAAAAAGAAATACAGCACAGAAAGGAGACCTGCTTTGTGTAAGTGGTTTTCTTGGCAGTGCTTATGTCGGGCTTTTGTTTTTAGAAAGAGAAAAAAAGATTTATATGGAAAGCCCGGGTGTACAGCCCGACCTCGAAGGGGAATCGTATGTAATCGGCCGTTTATTAAAACCGGAAGCAAGAAAAGATATAGTTGAATTTTTAGAGAAGTCAGCTATCCAACCTACAGCTATGATTGATATCAGTGATGGATTGAGCTCCGAGATTTTACATATCTGCAAACAAAGTAATCTTGGCTGTGTCTTGTATGAAGATAAAATTCCTATTCATGAAGATATGCGCAATGCCGCGTTCAAATTTGAAATTGACCCGACCGCCTGTGCATTGAGTGGCGGCGAAGATTATGAGTTATTATTCACGATTCCACAATCTGAATACGATAAACTCGTCTTAAATGAAGAAATAAGTGTAGTGGGATATATGACAGAGCCGGAGCAAGGCGTTAACATTATCACCAAAGGTGGAAGCAAACATGCAATTACTGCGCAAGGATGGAATCATCTGCAATAAGGGGCTAAAGGTAAAAGGCGTAGGCTATAAGGTATTGCCTTATGCATGTGGCCTTTTACTTTTGATTTTATATTCTTGTTCTGCAAGCAGGCATGGCGCTTCACCTAATCGAAAATATTCGCCGGCCGAATTACAAAAAGATTATACTGTATTCCGTTCTCTCTTAGAAGAGAAACATCCCGGTTTGTATTGGTATACCAGCAAGGATAGTATCGATTATTATTTTGACTGGGGCCAACAACAACTAAAAGATTCTCTTAACGAGCCCGATTTCCGCAAAGTATTATCCTATATCATTTCAAAAATTGGTTGCGGGCATACTTCGGTCAGTTCATCCAAACGGTATAGCCGCTTTTTAGATACTACGCGCCTGCTGCGCATTTTTCCATTGAGTTTAAAAATATGGGATGATACGGCTGTTGTATCAGCCACATTGAGCAGAAGAGATAGCATACTCAAACGTGGTACTATTATTAATAAGATCAATGGCGTTGTCATACGATCTATTACAGATTCATTGTTCCGCTATTTACCAACAGATGGCTATAACACAACACATAAATACCAGACCTTAAGTAACCGTGGTACATTCGGTTCCTTATATTCTTCCGTATATGGTTATGCGCCTTTGTATACAATTGATTTTACAGATAGTACCGGGAAATTATACCGTACAAATATCCGCACGTATAATCCTCCCATTGCTGACTCTGCTACACGTGCTGCCATAGCAAGATTACCAAGGCCACCGCAACCTTCGAAAAGAGAGAGAAAACAATTGCGAAAAAATTCTGCACGCTTATTAAAAATGGATACAGCGAATCATGTTGCCATGATGAACCTTAACTCATTTGCAAAAGGTTACCAGTTACGGCCTTTCTTCCGGCGTTCATTCAAAGCATTGCGCAAGCATGATTTGAATTATCTCATCATCGATGTAAGAAGCAATGGCGGCGGGAGTGTGAGCAACTCTACATCCTTAACAAAATATATCAGCGATCATCGTTTTAAAATCGGTGACTCTTTGTATGCTGTCAACAAACGATCGAAGTATAAAAAATATATAGAAGATGATTTCTGGAACCGTTTCTTCATGACATTATTTACACAGAAACGTAAAGACGGCAATTATCATTTTGGTTATTTTGAAAGGCATTATTTTAAACCAAAGAAAAAAAATCATTACAACGGTAAAGTATATGTATTAACAGGTGGCAATTCTTTCTCCGCCACTACTTTATTTGCAGGTGCTGTGCGTGAGCAGGATAATGTAACCATTGTAGGAGAAGAAACAGGAGGTGGTGCCTATGGTAATAATGCCTGGTTGATACCGGATGTAACATTACCCGTCACCAAAGTCCGTTTCCGGTTGCCATTATTCCGTTTAGTAATTGATAAAAATATTCCTAAGAATGGAAAGGGTGTACAACCTGAAGTAATTTCTCTACCTACTGTACAAGCTATCCGTGCCGGCGTTGATTATAAGTTAGATAAGACAATGGAGTTGATACAAAAAGAAAAAGAAGTATCACACTAATTATCATTCAGCAACTGAAAATCATCTGCATCTTTCCAGAATGGAAATTTTTCCCGAACAATATCAAGTTGTTCTTTCTCCAATGTAATAGTAAATATATCCTCTTCCCCATTTTTATGATACAGTGTTTCTCCTAATGGACCAATGATCATACTATCACCACTATGGGCAATACCGTTGCCATCATCACCCACACGGTTTACACCCACCACGAATGATTGGTTCTCGATCGCCCTTGCCTGCAACAATGTTTTCCATGCATGTACCCTTCGCTCCGGCCAGTTGGCTACATAAATTAATACATCATACTCAAGCCCCGCCCTACCTTCCCCGATTGGGGAGGAGTGCTGCCTTGCCCAAACAGGAAAGCGCAGGTCGTAACAGATAAGTAAGTTTATCTTCCATCCTTTTACAGAAGCAATCAACCGTTTATTACCTGCGGTATACTGATTGTCTTCACCTGCATAAGCAAAACGATGGCGTTTATCATATATACCATATTGCCCATTGGGTAACATCCATAGCAGGCGGTTAAAATAATTACCATTTTCTTCTGCAATAAAACTACCGGTGAGAATGATTTTGTTTTCCGCTGCCACCCGCTGCATCCATTGAACAGTCGGACCGTTCATTGGTTCTGCTAATTGCGAAGGGTTCATGCTAAAACCAGTGCTGAACATCTCAGGTAATACGACAATCTCTGTCTTTGCAATGCTTTTAATTTTTTCTTCAAGCATAGCCAGGTTCGCTGTTTTATTTTCCCAATGCAGCGATGTTTGTATAACAGAGATTGTAAGCGTTGACATAATAGTACTTTGTGAGAGGTAAAATTAGGGGATATTGATTAAGCTTCAGAGGTTACACTAGTATTCTTTATGTTGAAGTATTCATTATGTATATTTATAAATATTGCAAGGCTTAAAATCAAGCTTTGTGGATTTTTTAATTAAAATCATCTTAGCAAAAAACTAAATGCTAAAATGTATACTAATTTCTATAGTATTAGCATCTTTGGTTAGCTGTAGATCCAAAAAGCAATTGTCCGAAACTGATAGGGTAATACAAGAAGCTATTTCCAAATTTCCTCAGCTTTTAACGAGCACTAATAATCGAGAAAAATCCTTTCAATTAATAAGGAGTGTAAAAATTGGCAAAAAAAATATAGAGCTACAATTATACTCATCTTCTGAATATCTAAATGATCCTCAAAGCATTCTTGTAATAATAAATGAAAAGAAAATTGCTTTTGCCATACCATTATTGTCTAATACCTATCGTGATTATTGGAATTTTCAATTTGAAAAATCGAATACGGATTTACTACCGGTAAATACAACTTTTGAGAAAGAATTAAAAAACTGTATTCAAGAACTTCAATTATCCGATAGTGATCAAACTGATAAAATAGTTATTAAGGAAATGCTAACGTCATTACTAGGATGTCGTTTGATAAATGAATCAGATAGTTTAAACCTGTTGGACCTGTTCTGATTGATACACATTTGACAGGAGTAGAAAATGTGGATAGCTGTTCTTTTCGAAACCAAAAAAGCTGGAATGAAATTAAAGAAGCATTTCACCAAAAGGAATATATTTCAGAATACAATGCGTTTTGGGATGAAAGAAACAATCGCATTTATCATTTTTTCTATCCACTAGGGCTGAATAAATCAGAATTTTATATAAGAAATTATAGACTAGATTGTATTTTTCGAATCATTTATTTATAAAAACATTGCTGTTACTCAAAATCAGGCTTGTTATGGTTAAATATTCATTTGTGTTTTTGATACTTTTCATATTGGGAATGCTTTGCCATATTTTGTCTCCTGAGCTCGCTACATCTGTTATACCCGGATGGCATATGACTATTTATCCGCCATGGTTTTCTGTCATAATTTTTCAGGTTGTGTGGTTAGGAATATGTGCTGGTATTTACTTTTTAATAGAAAGAAAAGGAAGAAAAATTAATCATAATCTTTTCCTGGTTCACGTTTTTTTATCTCTTTTTCTATTTCTTCAAAATATGTATCTGTATTTTGATAATCCTGCCCTTGTCAATATAGTTGCTATCGCTCCGTATATTTTATATTTTATCGGCCAGTGTGTTTTTATATATAGCATAGTAAGAACGTTCATATCCTCCACTTAATTTATGCAAGGTTAGGCAACACTTCATCAAGTAATTCAGGAGTTGTGTATATTTAATCCTATTCACTACTTACCATGAAAAGAAGAGACTTCATTACACTCACTACCACCACCAGCGTACTTGCTGGGCGCAGTGCCTGCCACAGCAAAGAAGAGAAAGCATCCACACTACAATCAATGGCTAATGATGTAGTTCCTATCAGCAAAGAAGAAAGGGAAAGCCGAGTACGCAAAGCACAGGGCTTGCTGAAAGAAAATAATATGCAGGCATTGGTATTAGATTGCGGCACATCACTTACATACTTTACCGGTATAGAATGGTGGCCAAGTGAAAGAACAATGGTCGCTATTATTCCTGCAAATACTGATGTGTATTATATATGCCCTGCATTTGAAGAAGACAGGCTGCGCGAAAAAATTACAATTGGTAAAAATGTATATACATGGCAGGAAGATGAAAGCCCTTTTGCTTTAATTGTAAAATCATTAAACGAATCTGGCAATGTCAACACAATTGCTTTCGAAGAGCGTGTCCGTTTTTTTATTGCAGATGGCATTCGCAAAGAAGCGCCACATTTAAATTATGTAAGTGGCGATCCTGTTACCATCGGATGCCGTGCTATAAAATCAGCAGCAGAAATAAAACTGATGCAAAAGGCAAATGATATTACATTGGCTGCTATACAATATGGCGTCAGCCAATTGAAAGAAGGCATGAAACAAAATGAACTTTCTTCCATCATTATGAAAGCACAGAATGAATTAGGAGGTATTGCTGATTTTGCTTTATGCCTGTTTGGTACTTCTTCTGCATTTCCGCACGGTAGCAAGCAACCACAAACTTTAAAAAAAGGCGATATCGTATTAATGGATTGCGGTTGCCTGGTAGAAGGGTATAATTCTGATATTACACGAACCATTGTCTTTGATGCTACCCCTACAAAACGCCAACAGGAAATATGGAACCTTGAAAAGAAAGCGCAGGAAGCGGGTTTTGCAGCAGCAAAGATTGGCGCTACAGGTGAAGATGTAGATGCTGCCGCACGAAAAGTAATTACGGATGCAGGCTTTGGGCCAGGTTATCAATTGCCGGGGTTACCGCATCGTACAGGGCATGGCATTGGGTTGGATGGGCATGAGTGGTACAATATGGTAAAAGGAAATAAAACAAAATTAGAAGCGGGTATGTGTTTCAGTATTGAACCAACGATTGCTATTCCCGGAGAGTTTGGTATACGGTTAGAAGATTGTGTGTACATGACAGAACAAGGACCTCAATGGTTTTCAAAAACGAGTAGGTCGTTGTTGGAGCCGTTTGGGTAAGAATTAATAAATAAAAAAATAGTATAGAATACATTATGAACTCCAAAGCCGACTTCTTCTTTACTGAACCCAGCCAATGGCAGGCTGAATATAAAATCCTGCGGAAGATTGTAAATGCCTGTGGTATAGCAGAAGAATTAAAATGGGGCTGCCCTTGCTATACCATCAACGGTAAAAATGTTGTGTTGATACATGGCTTTAAAGAATATTGCGCCCTTCTTTTTATGAAAGGCGCATTACTCAGTGATACAAAGAAGATATTAATACAACAATCTGAGAATGTACAATCTGCCCGCCAGCTTCGTTTTACCAATACAAAAGAAATTACAAAGTTGGAGAAAACAATCCGGCAATATATTTATGAAGCTATTGAAATAGAAAAAGCCGGAAAGAAAGTAACACTAAAGAAAACGAGCGATTATGCAGTACCCGATGAATTTCAACAACATTTATCTAAAAATAAAAAACTGAAAGCCGCCTTTGAAGCGCTGACACCCGGCAGGCAGCGGGCTTACCTTTTTCATTTTGCACAAGCCAAACAATCCGCAACAAGAGAAGCGAGAATAAAAAAATTAATACCACAGATACTTAGTGGTAAAGGATTGAATGATTAATTTCAACGAAAATTTTTTTAGCTTAGGCATTCATATCGGTTTATCAGCTGCATGCGCACACTAAAACAATCACATGAAAAAGACGGCTTATTTATTACTGTTAACAACCGTAGCTTTTTGCTCCGGTTTTGCTTTCAACACATTTATATCCTCTACAAACAATAAAATAACTACAATGAAAAAAGTAACAGGTATCGGCGGTATATTTTTTAAATGCAAAGACCCAAAAGGCATGAACGAATGGTATAAAAATAACCTTGGGTTAAAAACAAATGAATACGGAAGTGTTTTTGAATGGCACCAGGGAGCAGACAGTACAAAGAAAGGATTTACACAGTGGAGCCCTTTTAAAGAAACAACCAAATACTTCGAGCCATCTAAAAAAGATTTTATGATCAACTACCGTGTGGAAAATATTGAAGCGCTGGTAGAAGAGTTAAAGAAAAATGGGGTAACAATAGTGGATACTATCCAGGCGTATGATTATGGCAAGTTTGTGCATATCATGGATCCTGAAGGAAACAATATCGAACTATGGGAACCTAATGATATAGAATATGAAAAGATGGGAAAAGAAATGAATACTGAAACAACGAAGTAAGCTTTCGTAAGCTTCTTCTTTTTACATTTCCAGTAGTTTAGTTTTAAAAATAATTGCCTGAAAACGCTGTACTATTTTTTGATCGCTGATGTATTGCTGTTAATTATAGCAATTAAGATTGTATTTAAATCCTTTGCCCTTTTTATAAAAAGCGTTTCCGCCCAATTTAGTTTTTGGAGAGATATCATTGATATCCCTCCTTCTGAATGGGAAGAAAAGAATAATGTCCGGCACAAACTCAATATTATGTATGCGGTGGCCTTGGCATTAGGGATATTCACTTTCATTGGAATAAAGGTATTTATGAGTTGAAATCGGTTATCTTTTACTAAGAACACCATTAGCTGCTTATGAAAATTTCCCGAAAATCAGAATCTGATTTATTTAAACTTGGTATTTATCAATTAACAGGAGGAGTTATTGGCTTACTGATCCTTATATGGGCAGCGCTTCACACTCCTTTTCTTACCAGTTTTATTGTGTTGGTGTATTGTATTGTTGTGCTTGTATTCAGTTATTCAATTGTATGTGGTATACTTTGCTTCAAGCTACATCCGCAGGCTTTGCACTATTCCCTGGTTAACCAGCTATTGCAATTAATAAGTATTGCCATAGCCGGGTTTTCATTTCACTATTGTGCAGGTATCTATTTAAATTTTGGTATCAATCTCACGCATACCATCCGCCTCGATGCCGGATTAGGAATATCTGGTTTTATATTTAATTTCAATAAAGAGCCAGACGAAATGACTTTATATATAAATATCGTTGCCCTTTTGCTGATTATATGGATCGAACGAATTAAGAAAAGAACAAATAGGGAGCAAATGTTGCAGGGGCTATTATAAAATATAAAAAAAATACGAATAGTTTTTTAAATAATTAATACTGTACAGTACTTTTATCAAAACCTCGCACTAGAGCAAATACAAACCACCTATTTATAACCTTTGTATGAAAATTTATTCTTTATGTCTCTTGCTATTAATTTTCTTGTACAGTTGTATTCCCACTTATTTCAGTGATGTATTTGTTTCTTCTGATCAGATGCAGAAACAAACTGACACCTTACACATTGATCATTTGCTCGTTCTTTCTTATGGTAATATGTCCAGCCGTGTAGTAACAGATAATTTTCATCTCGCTATTAAAGATCAGATACAAAAAAGAGGTTCACGGGCTTCCTTTGCATTTGCCAGTATATTTGATAAGAACAAAACTACTGATACGATCGAATTAAAAGAATCTTACAATGGATACCTTTTTCTAACTCCTTCTGATACTGCTTCCATTATTTACAACCAACAGAAGTTTATATTTGCTACGCCTCTGGGATCAGGCTATTATGGATCTGGTTCCGGATATGGAAACGCTTTCGATGATGTATTTTCTATAAAATTATACAACGCTAAAAGAGAGCTTGTGTATAGAGGGAAAATTCATTTTAGTATGGACCCCACCCGCGATGATCTGTACACGAAAGCAGCAAAAGAGTGGATGGAACAATTAAAAAAGAGTAGCATCCTGCTCTGGTAAAATACCTTATCATATTATTACTTTAAATACATAAATGCATCAACATATCACCCATATCGCTCTTGTAGTAAAAGATTATGATGAAGCCATTGAATTTTATACAAATAAATTAGGTTTCACTTTGCTGGAAGATACGGTGCTGGATGAAAAGAAACGATGGGTAACTATTGCGCCTGCCGGTGCAAAAGAATGTAGTTTGTTATTAGCGAAAGCGGCTACAGAAGAACAATTAAAAAGTGTAGGTAACCAAACAGGCGGCCGTGTGTTTTTATTTTTATTTACAGATAATATCGAACGTGATTATGCAAAAATGATTGAAAAAAATATCCGGTTTGTCCGCCCGCTATCTGTACAGGCACATGGCAAAGTCGCCGTGTTCGAAGACCTGTATGGTAACTTATGGGACCTGATAGAGCCTAATGAAAACAATAAGGGAATTATCAAATAAGAAAAGTATGGCTGATAACTATATACAAGACAAAACTTTTGATAAAAACAATTTCACGCAGGAGCCATTAGCCGAAGGCGAATATGATAACTGCATATTCAATCATTGTAATTTTTCAGAAACAGAATTGTCTGCATCCCGCTTTCTGGATTGCACTTTTAATGAGTGTAATCTCAGCCTGGTAAAACTGCATAAAACAGTATTGCAGGATATCGCTTTTAAAAATTGTAAAATGCTGGGCATCCGCTTCGATGACTGCAGCGATTTTGGTTTATCTTTTTGTTTTGAAGGCTGTACGCTTAACCATTCTTCGTTTTATAAAACAAAAATTAAAAAAACTGTTTTTAAAAACGCACAGTTACAGGAATGTGATTTTACAGAAGCAGACCTTACGCAGGCTGTATTCGCCGATTGTGATTTGAAGAATGCACATTTTGAAGCCACTATATTAGAAAAGGCTGATTTGCGAACGGCGTATAATTATACGATCAATCCTGAATTGAATAAAATAAAGAAAACTAAATTTTCTGTAAATGGTATTGCCGGCTTATTGGATAAATATGATATTGATATAGAATTTTAAAGTTTATCCTGCCATTGCTTCTTTGTTATATTTCTTTCTATAATCCAATGGAGAAATACCTGTTACTTTTTTAAACACTTCGCGAAACGCTTTTACATCAGAATAACCTACTTCATACATCACTTCATTAATTGTCTTGCGTGTTGTTTCCAGTTCTTTTTTGGCTGCTTCAATTTTTACACGTTGTGCATATTCCAGTGGCGTATTGCCTGTTGCTTTTATAAAACGCCGGTCAAAATTTCTTCTTCCTACTGCAAAGCGGTTCGATAACTGTTCAAAAGAAATTTTTTCATCAATATGCTTTTCAATAAATAGCTGCGCCTTTTCTACTATCGTGTCACCATGTTCTTTCTGTCCTTTAAAAATCATAAAAGGCGATTGGCTTTGCCTGTCCATTTCTATCTGAAAAATTTTTGCGCAATAAATAGCGGTAGGCCTGTCGAAATATTTTTCTACCAAATAGATGATAAGGTTTAAGAAAGAATAAGCACCGCCACTTGTATAAATGCCATCTTCGTCGGTAATCAGTTTATCTGTTTGCAGGGTGATGTCCGGGAAAAGATTTTTAAAAGCATCTGCCACTGCCCAATTGGTAGAGCAACTTTTTCCATGTAATATACCTGTGGCTGCCAGCAAAAAAGCACCTGTACAAATGCTTGCCACTTCAGCTCCTTTATTATATTGTTGTTCTATCCAGTTGATCAATGGTTGGTTCATCTTTATAGCCTGCGCATATAAATGATTAACTGACGGAATGATAATAAGGTCTGTTTTCTTTATAGCAGAAAAATGAATATGCGGCGATACTGAAAACAATCCTTCATAATAATCGGACGGCTGCCCTGCCACCTGGATTTTATATAATGTTTTTCCTGTTTTTTCTTTCCAATAAGCATTAGCACGCATAAAAATTTTATAACTACCCACAATGCTACTCAGGTTATTGCCTTCGCCTTGGGGCACTACAATAGTAATATGCTTCATACAAATTGTTTTCACAAATGTAAAACTTTCAAATGTCCAAATCAACCCGTTGGAATGTCTGTTTTGCACCCCCTTCCCATCGTAATAGTGGCGTAAGTTTGTTTTCTAAAAATTAACCGGATGGCACAAGACCTTAGTTTCAGTTTCCTTGTCGATCAATCTCCTGAAGAAGTTTTTACGGCAGTAAATAATGTGCCTGGCTGGTGGTCTGCAAAGACAGAAGGCAATACACAACAGGAAGGTGATGAATTTATCTATCGTCATAAAGACATACATTATTCCAAACATATACTCACCGAAGTAATTCCCAATAAAAAAGTAGTGTGGCTGGTAACAGATAGTTCGCTTTCCTTTCTTAAACAAAAGAAAGATGAGTGGACAGGCACGGAAGTAATTTTTGATATTAAAAAAGAAGGCGATAAAACCCGTTTAACATTTACACATATAGGATTGTATCCCGAAGTAGAATGTTATGAAGCCTGCAAAGGCGGATGGTCTTATTATTTAAATGAGAGTTTATTACCACTAATCACAACGGGGAAAGGCAATCCGGATAATTAAAATTTATTTTAAAAAATATATATGACAACACAGCAAGTAGCTGCCCGCTTTCATGAGTTGGCGCAGCAGGAAAAATGGTTTGAGATACAGGATGAATTGTTTGCAGACAATGTAAAAAGTATTGACCCGGTTAACTCTCCTTATATGGGCTATGCAGAAGGCAAAGCCAATGTAAAAGAAAAAGGAATGAATTTCGTAAAGCATATTACTGCAGGGCATCATTTCTTTACTTCTGCACCTATCGTTACCGGCAATCATTTTGCTGTAGCCAGGGAAATGGATATTACTGCCGATGGGCATGGCAGAATACAGATCAACGAGATTATGCTTTACGAAGTAAAAGACGGAAAAATAATATCGGAACAGTTCTTCTATTAAGGCTTCATGTTTACTTGTATTTTTAATGTACAATAAACAAGCATGAAAGCATTTGTATCTGTCATATCTTTAGTAGCGCTTGTTCTTTTCGCATGTACAGAAAAGAAAACAGAAAACGCAACGGCTAAAGAAATGAATACTTCAGTTAATGACAGCAAAGCATTCAAGAGTGGATATGCAGCCATCAATGGGCTGCATATGTATTATGAAATATATGGTGGCGGCGACCCATTGGTATTAATTCATGGTGGCGGATCTACTATACAGACAAGTTTTGAAAAAATTATTCCACTACTTTCTAAGAACAGGCAAATAATAGCAGTAGAGTTGCAGGCGCATGGCCGCACCAGCGACCGCAATGCTGCAAGTAGTTTTGAACAGGACGCTGATGATGTTGCTGCCTTATTAAAAAGCCTTGCGATTACAAAAGCTGATTTCTTTGGCTTCAGCAATGGAGCAACTATTACTTTACAAATTGCTATCCGTCATCCACAAATCGTCAATAAAATTATTTTAGGTTCTCCGTTATTCAATCGCGATGGTGTCTCTTCCGGCTTCTGGGATTTTATGAAGAATGCGAGCCTGGCAAATATGCCACAGCCATTACAGGATGCTTACCTGAAACTAAATCCTGGTGATACTGCCGGTTTACAAACTATGCACGACCGTGATGCAAAGCGCATGGTAGATTTTAAAAATATTCCGGAAGCAAAGATTCAATCCATCACTGCACCGGCATTGATTATTAATGGTGATAAAGATGTAATTCTTTCCGAACATGTATTGGCATTGCATAAACTACTTGCCAATTCTCAATTGGCAATTATCCCCGGTACACATGGTGAGTATATGGGGGAGGTGACTACCATTACTCATGATTTTAAAGAATCAGATTTAGTGATAGTACCGATGATTGAGAAGTTTTTAAAGTGATTATTATACTTTCTTTTTTGTCTTGAAACAAAAAAGAAACAAAAAAATTCAAGGACAAATGAATGCTCCGCCATTTGTCCGGCTCTGCACATGAATAGTCTGATACTTTATAGAGCTTGAAGAGTCGAAGTAAGAGGACGTAGCTCATGCTGCTTGCTATGAGTGGCATCGAAAGGCGCTATGTCTCATTTACCATTTTGATTATTGAAAATTCTTTCATGCCCCAATGAGACAAGGCGCTTGTACTTTCCTTATAATTTGATTTTGATTTAATTCTTCTTTTATAGAAAAATTACTTCGCGCCTTCCCGCCAACTTATTAAAATAGCTTACTACTTAAAGTCTCCAGAGGGCGGGACAGCGCCTCCCGTTGCTTCGAATAGAACGAAGCAAGTACTTCGTCCTACAGTACGATTGATGATGACTATTTACAATAGCGGAGTATTCGTGTGCGTGGCTATGGCAAAGCCAGCGGAGCTATTGGCTTTGCCTTGACTTTTTTGTTTCTTTTTTTGTCAAGAAAAAAAGAAAGGAATGGAAGATTGATTTTTCTTATATGACTTAGGGCAGGGTTCTTTTGCTTCAAGACAAAAAGAACATATAACAATAACTTATCCCTTTTCTACCGCTCTTCTCACCAACTCCATCTCAAAGCCTTTATGCAATAAATAATCCATGGTTTTCTTTTTTCGGATTAAATATTGTTCGCCTTTCAGCGATTCATATTTATCATCGGCTAGTTTTTGCAACGTTTTTGTGTAGTCTTCCTCGGTAATTTGCTTCATTGCTTTTTTAATACAATACTCACTTACCTTCTTTTGTTTTAATTCATATTTTATTTTCACGCGCCCCCATTGTTTCATACGGAATTTACCTCCGGCAAATGCAATGGCGAAACGTTCTTCATTCAAATAATTTTCTTCAATCAATGTAGCCGTAATCTCATCATGTTCCGCACGGCGCACACCCAGCTCATATAGCTTTTCTTTTACTTCGCTATGGCAGCGTTCCTGGTAAGCACAATAGTGCTTCAGCTTTTGCAGCGCCTGTTCCTTTGTCAGATTCTTTTTATACAACACAGCACAAAGTTAAAAAAGAAAAAGCCCCGGATGGCCGGGGCTTGCTTGGTAAATCTAACCTATCTGCTTAGCGAACATTGTTTATAGAATTTTTTACTGTATCATGCCTTGTCTTCAACACATTTGAAATACTGCTATACGCATCTCCCAATTTTTGTAAAGACGATTGTAACTGCGTCAACTGCTGGTCTACCAAGCGGCTGCGTTGTTGTATTGTATTGGTTGCTGTATTTCT
>Ga0164241_10001386_pt1 | contig 30178 bp, 28 predicted proteins | sample OricomyardsoilBY_FD_108780 | JGI IMG/M metagenome (GOLD analysis project Ga0164241, IMG submission 108780) | Backyard soil microbial communities from Emeryville, California, USA - Original compost - Back yard soil (BY) | ecosystem: Environmental > Terrestrial > Soil > Unclassified | place: USA... | reverse complement strand
GGAAAGGCGATCCGGCCACGAGCCCGCTCTGCCGCCGAGAAAAGTCTCGCGCTCGAGGATGGTGACCCGAAGCCCACGTTCGGCGAGCGCCGTCGCGGCCGCTACGCCGGCGAGCCCGCCACCAACCACGACGACGCGCTTCGCGCTCCGTTTCGCTTGGCTCAGCGCGTCGGACAAAACTCCAAACCTCTCACGGCGCGGAGCCCACCATAAACCACTTGGCGGTCCATTCGCGCGGCGGATCCTGAGCCTTTCCATCGCGCCGCTCTTGGGGGGACCTACGTTCGGCGGCAGTGCTCTCGTGGAAGAGAATCGCGTCGAGGATCGGCAGAAGATTGAGGTCGACCCGCTCGAGCTTCACGCGGTGCATCTTACTTCGCGACGCGACCCCCCGCGGGCTTCGCCCCGGTTCGGGCCCGGTGGCTACTCCTCAGCTGCGGGCGACTCGCCCTGCCCGGGATGGGTGCCCACAGCTCACTCGGCGCCTTGACCGGCGCGACGAGGACCGCGCGTCCCTCCATCCGAACGATGCGCTCGCTGTTGCGGCCGAGCTTTCCACCGCGGCCGCGGCCGACGACGATCAGGTCCGCGTTCACCTTGTTCGCGACCTCGGAAATGGTCTCTGCGACCCAGCCGGCTTTCGCGATGCATCGCACGTCCTCCGGCTCCGACCCCGCTTCCCGCACGAGCTCTTCGAGGGTGGCGCGCGCCGCATCGGTTTGGCCTTTGAGAAGCCGCGAATAGACCGCCGCGTCCGTCCGCGCGGCGGCGGTGCTCCATCGCTTCAGGGTGGCCGGCAGCTCGACCACGTGCACGACGACCAGGCGGGCTCCCAGGCTCTTCGCGAGTTGGGTCGCCATTCGGAGCGCCGGCTTCGAGCGGGCCTCGAGATCGGTGGCCAAGAGGACGACCTTCATGCGGCTCGTAGGCATGAAGGTCTCGTACCACCGGCGACCGAGGGTCGATAGGTCGTGGGCTCGAGCGGTCGTCGCGTGTGAGGCGACGACGGCTCGTCTCACACGCTCACGCGCGGCTGATCTTCGCGGCGATCAAACTTCGCATGGCCACCGGCTTGCGACCGAGGAGCCTCTCGAGCGTGGGGTCGACCTGCGCGAGCTCACCATTTCGCGCGGCGAGGTAGAGGCCTGTCGCGATCTCGATCGCGGTATCCGGAACGCCGCGCGCCTGCATCCCCGCGCGGAGCGCAGCGTCGGTGATAATCCGACGACGTATCGGCTTGTCTTGAAGCTCGGAGGCGATTTGCGCCAAGTCGCCGAAGTCGAGCGCCGCGGCGCCGGTGAGTGGGGGAGTGGGCCCGTCGAAGCGGCCCTCGTCGTCGAGGATGATCGCGGCGGCCTCGGCGAGATCGGCGTGCGCCGTCCACGAGACCTTTCCATCCTCGGGCGCGGCGAGGACGCCGCTTTCGAAGGCGTTGCCCATGATCGCGATGCCGCTCGAGGCGTAGAAGCCGTGGCGAAGCGCCGTCCAGGCGAGGCCGGACCCGCGGAGCATCTCTTCGGTCGCCGCGTGGTCGTGCATGGGCGTGAACGCGGAGGTCGGGCTCGCGGCCATGTGGCTCGTGTAGACGACGCGCTTCGCCCCGACCTGGCGCGCCGCCTCGATCGCCGCGCGATGCTGGGCCAGCGCGTCGCCCCCGTGCGCGCGCGCGTTCGACGACACCAAGAGGATCTGGCTGGCGCCCTCGAACGCCTCGAGCAAGCTCTTCGGATCCGTGAAGTCACCCCGGCGGACACGGACCCCGAGCGCTCGGAGGTCGGATGCCCTCTCTGGGTCGCGGACGCTCACGGCGATCTGGGTCGGAGCGACGCGCTGCGCGAGCCTTTGAACGATCTCGCGACCGAGCTGGCCGCTTCCCCCGGTGATGACGATCATGCGAGCTCCTTCCAAGGCGACGAATGGGTCTTATCGTTGATAACGCGAAAACATTAGCATCGATAATAACCGATAACAAGGTAGTGTTATCGGCGGAAAGACGTAGTGGTGGACTCCGACAATGAAGACGGCGACACGGTCCGCCACCGGATCCTGGTCGCAGCTGCCCAGCTGATCGCCGAGGGCGGACGCGACGCGGCGACGACGCGCGCCATCGCCACAGCTGCCGGGGTTCAAGCGCCGACGATCTACCGACTCTTCGGAGACAAGCGGGGGCTGCTCGCCGCGGTCGCCGAGCGCGCGATGTCGGCATACATGGCCGACAAGGTTGCGCGAAAGCCGCACAAGGATCCGCTCCAGGACCTCCGGAACGGCTGGGACATGCACGTCGCGTTCGGCCTCGCGAATCCGGGGCTCTTCGCGATCATGAGCGGGGATCCAGCACCGAAGGCCGCAGGCTCTGCGACTGCGGCGGGCCTCGAGGTCTTGCATCGACGGGTGAAGGCCGTCGCCCTCGCGGGACGCCTGCGCGTCAGCGAAGAGCGCGCCGTGGCGCTGCTACAAGCGGCGGGCGTCGGCACCGTGCTCACGCTTCTCGGCCAGCCAGAAGGCGCGCGCGACTCCGGTCTCTCGAAGACGGCGCGAGAGGCGGTGATCGCTGCGATCACGGGCGAGGCGAGCGCGTCTTCGGCGTCGGGGCCTGCGCAAGCCGCGACCGCGCTCCGCGCGTCACTCGATCAAACGCGGGTGCTCACCCGAGGCGAGCGCGTCCTCCTCGAAGAGCTGCTCGATCGAATCGCTGACGGAAAACCGCGCTGAGTCGCGCCCTCAGCGCCCCATCGCGAAGAGCGGAAACTCGAGCACGGCCCACGTGAAGAGCGCGTGCGAAAGCAGGACCGGGACGAGGCGGTCCATGCGCCACCGCAAGTAGGACCACGCTGCACCGCAGCCGAACGCCGCGAGCGGAAGCAGGGGGTTCAGGCCGGCAGTCGGGTCGGCAAGCAAGAACACGGTCGGCACGTGCGCCAGCGCGAAGAGCACCGTGGAGAGCGAGCCGCCGCGGAGCGCGCCGATGCGCTCTTCGAGGAGCGGCGTGACGAGACCACGCCACGTCATCTCTTCGAGCCCGCCGAGGATCGCGACGCCGGCGGCGACCCAATGTCGCGTGTCGGCGAACGGATCGCCTGTCACGAGATACACGCGAAGGATCCAGCCGTGGTGAGGCTCGCCGGGGGACGTGATGAGCGAGTGGAAGACGAACGCGAGGCCGTACAAGACGCCCGCGACGAGCGCGGCGAACGTCACGTCGCCCGAGCGCGGACGCAGTCGGTAGAGCTCTCCGCGCGCACGGAGGCGCAGCACGCCGACGGTCGAGAGGACGAAGTACATGCCGCCGAGCAACAGGAACGAGCCGTTCGTGCCGGCGAGCCGAGCGGAGAAGGCGAACTGCAGCGTCGCCGCGACGATCGCGGTGATGGCGATGGCGCCACCGAAGACCAGCCACGCAGGTGCGGCCGGCTTCCGCTCCGGGGAGCGCGCCGTCGGGGCGACGGCGCCTGCGTCGGCGCTCGTCGTGGGCGGCGCGTCATCGTCGCCACCCGAGATCGGCGCGCCCGAGGTCGGGGCTTCGTCGTCGATCGAGGCTTCGTCGATCGAGTCTTCGTTGGTCGCGTCTTTGTGGGTCATCGGTCGAGGAGCTTCGCCACGCGCGTGAGGATGTGGTCGGCCAGCTCGGATTTCGGCAATGCGCCAGGGCGATAGACGTCCGTCGCCGTCACGAGCAGCGCGAGGTTGTCTTCCTTGCCGAAAGAGTCCTTTGCCTGGTTCGCGACGACCAGATCTACCTTCTTCTTCTCGAGCTTCTTTCGCGCAGCAAGGACGAGGCCGGCCTCGTCCGTCGTCTCTACCGCGAAGCCCACGAGGACGGGCGAATTGCCGGTTCGGCGCGCGCCGATCGTGGCGAGCAGGTCGGGGTTCGGCGAAAGCTCGAGGGTCAGATCGTCCGTGTTGCGCTTCAGCTTCACCCCGCTCGTCGACTTCGGCCGATAGTCGGCGACGGCGGCGCTCATGATCAGCGCGTCGGCGGCATCGAGCCTGTCGCCGAGCGCCTCGTCTAGCGCGCGTTGCATCTCGAGCGCCGAGCGCACGTCGACGCGCGTGACACCCGCCGGCGTCGACAGCGTCACCGGACCGGCGATGAGCGTCACGGTGGCGCCTCTCGCGGCGGCGCGCGCGGCGATCGCGAAGCCCATCTTCCCCGTCGAACGATTGCCGAGGAACCGTACCGGATCGAGATCCTCGACTGTGGGCCCTGCGCTCACCACGAGGTGCTTCCCGAGGAGATCGCGCGGCGTGAGCGCGGCCAAGATCGCGTCGGCGATCGCGTCCGGCTCGGCCATGCGACCCTCGCCGACGTCTCCAGATGCCACGGCCCCGTTCACGGGCCCGATGAAACGGGCGCGTCCGTCGGCCAAGATCGTTTGGACGTTGCGACGCGTCGCGGGGTGCGACCACATGCGTGGGTGCATCGCGGGAGCGATCACGAGCGGACCGCGCGCCGAGAGACAAGTCGCTGTCAGCAGATCGTCGGCGCGTCCAGAGGCGAGCCGCGCGAGAAAGTCCGCGGTAGCTGGGACGATCGCGACGACGTCGGCGGACGCACCGAGCTCGACGTGAAGCTCGCCGGACGAAGAGGGTCCGAACGCGTCGGTGTGCACGATCTCGCCCGTCAGGCCGGACATCGTCGCGCGCCCCAGGAACTCGAGCGCGCCCTTGGTCATGATCGGGATGACCCGGCAGCCCTTCTCGAGCAGACGCCGCGCGACGAAGGGCGCTTTGTACGCTGCGATGCTTCCGGTCGTCGCGAGGACGACGGTGGGTCGCAGGTCCGTCATGGGCTCGAGACCTTCGCACAAAGGCGTCGCATCGCAAAGCCTCGGTCGGGGGGCGGCTTCACCGGTTCAGCAGCTCGGCACGTCGTGGTGCGCCGTACAGCGCTGCACCTCTACGGTCAGGTGGCTGAGCTTCACCTTCGACTTGATGAGGTCGCGATAGAAGCTCGGATCGCGCGGTGAGCTGGTGACGAGCTTCACGATGCAGCTTCGTTCGCCCGGCCCGAGCTCCCAGACGTGGAGATCGGCGACGCACACGTCGTCCACCGCCTCGAGCTCGCGCCGGATGGTCCGCGTCTCGTCGACCGACGGAGCGATGTCGAGCAGCTGCTTCGCCGCCGAGCGCGAGAGTCGGACGCCCCACACGACGATGAGCGCCGCGCCGGCCAGCCCCATCACGGGATCGAGGAACGTCAGGCCGAGGTATCGCGCGGCGAGGAGCGCACCGATCGCGAGGATGCTGGTCACGGCGTCTGCCACGGCGTGCAGATAGGCCGCGCGCAGGTTGTGATCTTCGACGGGTTCAGACTTGCGATCGTGCGCGTGACCCTCGTCTGCGATCGCGTCGTGATCATGATCGGCGTGAGCGTGCCCCGCGTGATCGTCGGCGTGACCATGTGAATGGTCGTGGCCGATGGCGCTGTGGTCCAAAAGCTTCGCGCTGACGAGGTTCACGACGAGGCCGACGATCGCGACGGGGAGGGCTTCGCCGAAGGAGATCGTGACCGGCGAGAGGAGGCGCTCGATCGAATCGACCGCCATCCAGACCGCGGTGCCGACCAGGACGATCGCGCTCGTGTAGCCGCCGAGCGCGTAGACCTTGCCCGTGCCGAACGAGTGCGCCTCGTGACCGGCCCGTGTGCGCGCGTAGTAGTACGCGACAGCCGCCAAGCCGAGCGCGGCGACGTCGGTCGCCATGTGGACGCCGTCGGCGAAGAGCGCCATCGAACCGCTCCACCGGCCGACGACGATCTCGGCGACCATCATGAGCGCGGTGAGGCCGACGACGACGAGCGTACGGCGCTCGCCCTCGCGTCGGGCCCCGGCGTCGCCGTGCGACTCCGCGTACTCGTGAAGATGGCCGTGGTGCATCGAGACGAGCTTAGCAGCCCGAAAGATGCCAGGCCGCGTCAGCGCGAGGGACGAGCCTCTCGCGTCGTGTTCGGGCCGCCGACCTGGACGTGGTTGGCGCCGTTCTTCACGGCTTTCCCCTGCACCGTACCGGTGCCCACGACCGCGACGGGCTTGCCGTTCTTGCCGGCGTAGAAGCCCTGAACGCCCTCTTTCAGCTCGTCTCCGGACTTCGTCTTTGCGCCCTTCGTCGCGAGCTCGCGCTTCTCTTCACCGACGAATACGTTCGTCTTCTCACCGCTCTCGACGCGATCCCCGGCCGCGTCGGCGTCGGCTTGCTTCTTCAGCGCGGCCTTGACCTTCTCTTGGTAGGCCTTGAAGTCGGCGTCGTCTTTGTACTTCTCCATCGTCTTGTCGAGCGCCTTGTTCGTCGCGATGTCGTCGTACTTGGCGCCCTTGTATTCGGCGAGCCAGCCCGCGTACTGGGTGTGCTCGTTGTCGAGCATGCCGTCGATGTCGAACTGCGACTGCGCCGTCGGGTTCGCGGCGACAGTCGTCACGTCCGCGTTCTCCATCAGCGAGCTCGTCGGGCCGAGCGCGGGGTTCGGCGACGCGTCCCCCAGGTTTCGCGCCATGCCCATTCCGACCTCGGCCTCTGTCTTCTTGAGACTGCCACCGTCGAGGATGCGTCCATACGCCAGGGGGTTGTCCGGATCCTTGTTCGTCACGACCTTCATGAACGACCCGAGCGGCTTGTTGCTGGCGCCTGCGTGCCTCGCCAGGCTCGGGAGCTTCGACGTGTCGGCGTAGACGGTCGAGGTGACGTTGCCCTTCGCGTCCTTCGTCACGAACGACACGCTGGTTTTGTATTGCCAGTCCTGCTCGAGCGCGAGCTTCTTGCCGTAGAGGTATTTCCAGAAATCTCTCTGAGACGGGAGATCGCCCTTCGCTTTCGAGTAGCCCGAGGTGTCGAGCAGGCTCTTCATGGCGCCGTCGCTGCCGACGGGGTTCTTCGTCGTGTCGGCCCAGTTGCGGTCCTCGAGAAACTTCGCCGCTTTCGCGAGATCGCTGCCCTTGCCGGCGCCCTTCAGCTCTTTGAGTGAGGCCTTGCGCCACTCTTCGATGCTCAGGCCTTTGCGCTTCGCAGAGAGCTTCTCGAACTCTCCGATGCTCATGCCGTCGCTCTCGTACTTCACGGCGAGCGCGCGCGTCGGCAGCTTCTTCTTCGCGGGAGCCTTCTTCGCGGCCGGCGCGGCCTTCTTGTCGGACGAGCTCGTCTTCTTCGCCTTGGCCTTCGTCATGTCTACTCCCTCCGCGTTCGGAAAGTCTCGAGCGCCCGCGCGACGTGTGCGTCGCATAGCTCTTGGTCTTCGATTCGGCCGTTCGCCACCACGAGCAGCACGACGCGCGCCAGGCCGATGTGGGCTTGCCGTTGGTAGACCAGGCCCGCGGCGCCCTTCCAGCGCGTCGCGAGCTCGATCATCGGGGCGTCTTCGATCTGCGCCTCGCGTTGAAAGAGCTGTCGCCAACCGGTGAGCGCGCGGCGCTCGCGATCGACGTGTCGCGTGACGTTCTCCGCGAGCGTCTCGCCCGCGCGGTAGGGGCTGCGCGACACGAGGAGGCTGACGTCGGTCGCGAGGTCGTCGCGCGAGGCGAGGACGTGGACGGTGCGATCTTCGAACGCCGCGTCGTCGATCTCGAACGCAGCCTCGTTCACGTAGTAGACGCCCATGGGATCGCGCGATCGATCCAACCAGGAAAGGCGGCGGCGGTCGAGCGGAGCCTCGTCGCGCCGCGTCACGACCTCGCTACGCGCACCATGGACATATACGCAACACGGTTGCATTTGAGTGTCGAGTTGTTTATGCCACCGCATCTCAATGCGAATCGCCCCCTCGATCGCGCTCGTCGCCTGGACCACTTGCGTCACCCACGCGGCCTTCGCGCAGCCTTCCTCACCCGAGGTTCCGCACGCAGGCGAGGTTCCGCACGCGACGCCGCCGGCGGACGCCCCTGCGTCGGACACAGTCGGCGCGTCCGATACGCGGCCCGCCGCCGTCGTTTCTCGCGTCGAGCCGCCATACCCGCCTTCACGGCTCGAGAGCGAGCATGGTCCCGACGAGCCGCTCCCGGACGTCGACGTCGAGCTCGAGGTGTCGATCGACGAGGCTGGCGCCATCACTTCAGTGAAGGTGCTCACGTCGGGCGGCGCCGAGTTCGACCAGCAGGCGACCGAGGCGGTGCAGAGCTGGGCGTTCAGCCCGGCGCTCGAGAACGGCCGCGCCATCGCGAGCAAGCTCCACATTCCGATGCACTTCGAGCCGCCTCCACACCCGGAGCCGCCGCCTCCCATCGATGTCTCCGTCACCGCGCGGCGCCCGCCGCCGAGCCGCGGAGGCGGCGACTATCGTATTTCGATCGGACAACTGGACGCGGTGCCGCACCCCACCGCAGCGAAGCTCCTCGAGCTGGCGCCCAGCGTCTTTCTGATGAAGGACGGCGGGGGAGAGGGCCACGCGGAGCGCGTGTACCTTCGAGGTTTCGACGCCAGAGAAGGTCAGGACATCGAGTTCTCGGTAAACGGCATACCGATCAACGAGGCCGGCAACTATCACGGCAACGGCTACGCCGATCTCAACTTCATCATCCCCGAGCTCGTGATGAACCTTCGCGTGCTCGAGGGACCGTTCGATCCGCGTCAAGGCAACTTCGCGGTCGCAGGAAGCGCCGACTACGATCTCGGCCTCAAGAAGCGCGGTCTCACCGCGAAGCTGACGTACGGCGCCTTCAATACTTCGAGGCTGCTTCTGATGTGGGGTCCAGAGGCGGAGACCGACCGAACCTACGCGGCGGCCGAGATTAATCATACCGACGGATTCGGCCAGAACCGCGACTCGTCACGCGCTCGGGCCATGGGCCAATACGAAGGACGCCTCGGTGACGCGGGCTCTTTCCGGGTCTCGACCGCCGCCTATTTCTCCGAATACCACTCGGCCGGGTTGCTTCGAGAGGATGACGTCACGGCGGGGAAGGTCGGGTTCTACGACACCTACGATCCTCGCCAGGGAGGGAGCGCCGCGCGCATCCACACCGGCGTCGACTTCGAGACCAAGCACGAGCAGACGGTCTTCGGTCTTCAGGTCTTCGGGGCCTATACCAACCTTCGTCTGCGCGAAAACCTAACGGGATATCTACTCGACACCCAGTTGGCGCGGCAACAGCCGCACGAACAACGCGGCGATCTCATCGATCTGTCCGACAGCGGCGGCATGTTCGGCCTCCGCGGTTTCGGCCGCCAAGGCTTCGAGCTGTTCGGTCAGAAGCAGGAAGCAGAGGTCGGTCTCCTGGCGCGCGGCGACTTGGTCGGTGCGACACAGCAGCGAGACCTCGCCAACACCGGCGCGCCGTACAAGACGGACGCCGACTTGGATTCGCGCCTCGGCGATGTGGGAATGTACGGCGATCTGTCGCTGCGACTTCTCGAGTGGCTCGTGGTTCGGGGCGGCGCGCACGTCGATCTTTTCGCGTACAACGTCGAAGATCTTTGCGCGGTGAAGGACGTGTCTCGTCCCGACAGCGATAACCCCCCCGGCGATGCCGCGTGCCTGACGCAGCAACGCTTCGGCGACTACAGAGAAGCGAACCAACGATCCTCTACCGCCACGATTCGGGCGATGCCGAGGGTGTCCGTGCTCCTGGGCCCATTCACCGGCTTCAGCTTCTCTGCGGGTTACGGTCAGGGCGTGCGCTCGATCGATCCCTCGTACATCACGCAAGACGTGGAGACGCCGTTCTCGAGCATCGACTCGTTCGAGACCAGCGCGTCGTACGCGAAGAGCTTCGACGCGCTGGCGCTCGCAGTGCAGAACGTCTTCTTCGTCACGCACGTCGACAAGGATCAGATCTTCAGCGAGACCGAGGGCCGCGCCACCCTGGCGAATGGAACGACGCGCGCCGGTTGGGCTGCATCGGTGCGCGCGACCGGCGACTTCTTCGACGCGAGTCTCAGTCTCTCACTGGTGACCTCTCGCTTCGACGACACGGGCCTCGTGGTTCCCTATGTACCCGACGTGGTGTTTCGACACGACGGAGCGCTGTTTCACGATCTCTTCGATCTCGACGACTCACCTGTCCGTGGCCGCGTGGGCCTCGGCGTCGGTGTGGTCGGCGCCCGCGCGCTGCCGTACGGCCAGCGAAGCGACGTCATCGCCACGCTCGATGCGGGCACCTCCCTCGCCTGGCGGTTCCTCGAGCTCGAGGTTCAAGGTACGAATTTGATGAACCTCCAATACCGGGAGTCGGAGTTCAACTACGCGAGCGACTTCGATCCGTCGAACCCTGAGACGCTGGTGCCAGCGCGGCACTTCGCTGCCGGGCAGCCGCTCGGAATCTTCGTCTCTCTCAGCGGCACGCTCGGAGGAAACAGCTGATGATCCGGCGCTACAAATTCCACGCGCTCACGGTGCTCCTCCTCGTTCCCGCCGCCTCGTGCATCGGCAGCACCGGCGGAGACTTGGTGGAGATCGACGCGTACGCCGCCGGACCTACCACTCTAGTGAAGGGGCAGCCCTACCGCTTCACCAACGACCGCGGGTTCGACGTCACGCTGGACGCGGCGAAGATCCACATTGGGGCGCTGTATCTCAACCAGTCGGTCCCGACCTCCGTCGCGTCGGACACCAGCTGCTTCCTCGCGGGCATCTATGTCGCCGAGCTCACGTCTGGGCGCGATGTGGACGTGCTGGATCCGACGCTCCAACCCTTTCCGACCACCGGGTTCGCAACGACGGAACGTGCTCGAACCGCGGAGGTGTGGCTCTCGGGCGGCGACGTGGAGACTCGGTCGGACCCGACCATCATCGTGAGCGTGAGGGGCACCGCGGTCTCGGGCACCGAGAGCTACCCGTTCGAGGCAGCCATCACCATCAGCGACAATCGTGTCGTCACGCCGCCCGATCCCGCGCTGCCGGGAGCGAAACCGATCTGCAAGCAGCGCATCGTCAGCCCCATCTCGGTCGACATCACGCCGTCTGAACGCGGCAGCCTCGTCGTGAGGGTCGATCCTGCGGGGTGGTTCGGCAACGTCGACTTCTCGGAGCTCGAGCAGGTCGGGGACAACCCCTCGCGGTATCGCTTCCGCGACGACGGCACCGACCAGCCCAGCCGCGCGCTCTACGCTGGCATTCGCGCCAACGCCGGGGTCTACGCGCTCAGCTGGGAGGACTCGTCCGGCGGCTGACCAGCATGGCCGGCAGCGCAAGTTGCGCGCCAACGCGGCTCCGGCAAACTCGAAAGGCCGCGGCGAAATTCCGGCCGTGCGGGCACAATTTCATCGCCCGATCTTCGGTCCGAACGCAAACTCGCGTCGGAGGCGCTAGCATGCGCCGTCGAGGTCGACGCGCGAACACATGCGGATCACGTTCTGGGGCGTAAGAGGAAGCATCGCGTGCGCGTCGAAGACTCACCTTCGCTACGGCGGCAACACCCCGTGCGTCGAGATCGTCGTCGGTGACGAGCACCTGATCCTGGACGCCGGGACGGGCATCCGTCCGCTCGGCGCAAGCTTCCTGAAGCACGATCGTCGTCGCGGCACGGTGCTCCTCTCGCATACGCACTGGGATCACATTCAGGGTTTCCCGTTCTTCGCGCCGGCGTTCGATCCGAAGCGCGCGTTTCGGATCCTGGCGGGTCATCTCTCGGACAGCGGCGGCATTCGCACCGTGCTCGCCGGACAGATGGCGCAGCCGACCTTCCCGGTTCCGCTCGAGATCATGCGCGGCAACCTGGCGTTCGAGGACTTCCGCGCCGGCGACGCATTCGATCTCTATCCGGGTGTCCACGTCCGCACGACCGCGCTCAACCATCCGAACGGCGCGACGGGCTATCGTATCGAGTCGGGCGGCGTGTCGGCCTGTTACATCACCGACACCGAGCACACGCCCGGCAAGCCCGACGAGAACATTTTGGGCCTCATCGAGGGTACGGATCTCTTGATCTACGACTCGACCTACACGGACGAGGAGTTCCCCTCGAAGGTCGGCTGGGGCCACTCGACTTGGCAAGAGGCCGTCCGCCTGGCGAAGCTCGGGAACGTCCGTCGGCTCGCGATCTTCCACCATGAGCCGGACCACGACGATCAGTTCATGCGCGACGTCGAGGTCGAGGCCCGCAGCATCATGCGCTCGAGCTTTGTCGCCCGCGAGGGCCAGACAGTCAACGTCACCCGTCGCGGGAAGTCGTAGCTTCCGCCCGCCAGCGCGAAGCCCCTGGGTCCTCCGCGAGACGAGAGTCGGGCGGGGCGAACGACGCGCCGGAGCGCGCCGTTCGTCCGACACCCCGACGCGCGGGCTTCAGCCGCCCTTTGCGATTTCAAACTCGGTCAAGAGCGACTTGGAGCGCTCACTGCCGACGACCTTTTGGCCCTTCGGAAAGTAGTCGCTCTCTTCCTGGGAGACGTGCTGCTCGACGAGCTCGACCAGGCGATCGAATGCGGGCTTCCAGGACGGCGAGTTGAACGCTAGCTCGTGGACGGCGCGGACGGCCGTCTCGAGCTCACCTGCTTCGCGTGTGTGCGCCGCGGCGATCTGCGCGGTCTCGGGGTACTCGGCGAGGGCCGGATAGACGACCGCCGCCTCTCCTCGCTCGTGCGCCAAGAGCTCGTGGCGAATGGTGGGCCACAGCTTGCTGCGCACGTCTTCGTCCGTCGACGACTTCACGCGCGTCAAAAGGACGCCGACCTTCCCGTGTTCCTCCATCAGGTGCCTGAAGACACCGTTGAGACCCTTGAGCGTCCCCTTCACGTCCTTCATGGCACCCATAGTCTTCGACGCTGCATTTTCGAGTGTGCTCGGCATGACTTCTCTCCTTTGGTGCAGCGAGGGAGAGCAACGGGCATGCCGTATGGCTGGATCGCGAAGATCCAGCGATTCAATGGCCCCGCCGCTCTGACGCTCGTCTCGCAGTGCATTTTCGCGCGCCCCATTCTCGCAATGCGTGGAGCTTTGCCTCGCCCGCTCACCAGAACGGGAGACCTCGATCCTTCGCGAACGCTGCTGGGCCGCACGAAGCCAAGGCTCCGTTGCGCCTATCCAACTCAAATGCAACCTTGTTGTAAGTGCAGCTTCGTCTTGTTATTGTCAGGCTATGAAAAAAGCACGGGCATTGAGCTTGACGACGTTGGCTACCGGCGCGCTCCTTCCGGCGCTCTCCGTCGCTGCATGCGGAGACGACGGGGCGACCACTGGCGGAGCCGACGCGAGCGGCACCATCACTGTTCAGATCGGCGGCGAAGAGCTCGCCACCAACGGCCTCTCGTTTCCTATGGGGAGCGAGGTGGTCATCTCGGATGGGTGGGCCATCCACTTCGATCATGTCCTCGTAACGGTCGGCAAGGTGTGGCTGTCCGAGGATCCCGACACGGCACCCGCGGATCAGTCGAAGACCGGCGATGTCGTGGCAGAGGTCGACGGTCCGTGGGCCGTCGACCTGGCCAAGCTCGGCAGCGTCAGCGCCGCGGGTGGCGAGGGCACGGCGACGCCGCTCACGACCATCGACTCGCTGAACAAGAAGGGCGGCGGCGGACTCTCGGCCGACGAGCGATACGCGTTCAGCTACGACCTCATCGGCGCGAGTCAGTCCGCGGCGCACGTCAATTTCGACGACGACGACGGCGCCAAGGCGGCATATGCGGCCGCCGTCGATGCGGGCTGCAGCGTCGTCTACATCGGCACGGCGACGTTCAAGGGCGCGACCTGCTCGAGCTCGGACGATACCTACGACTTCGACGCGATCCCGAAGACCGTGCCGTTCACGCTGTGTTTCGACACGCCGAGCCAATACCTCAACTGTCAAAACCAGGAGAACGAGGGCGACCCATTCCCGGGTGAGGAATATCAGCGTGGTATTCCGATCAAGGCGAACGCTGCCTCGGTCGCGCAGCTGACCATTCACATGGACCACCCGTTTTACTCGGATGTCGAGCACGAGCCGCTCCTCTACTTCGACCAGTTTGCCGCGCAGCTGGTCGGCGCTCCTGCGGATACAGAGCTCACGATGGACGCGCTGGCCGGGGTTGATCCGACCGCGCTCACCGATGGCAATGGTGCCGACCTTCCCTGGCGCTCGTGCGACGGAATCCAGCTCCCAGACGGGACGCAGCGTGCCTTCACGAGCGGCTCCATCCCCGTGGGGCCCTCGCAAGATCCGGCGAAGGGCTTCCGCGACTACCGCGACTTCGTCCGCTACGTGCAGAGCGCTCAGGGCCACCTCAACGGCGGCGAGGGTCTCTGCTACGTGAAGCGTGGCTATCCGTCGCCGCCGTGAGGCCGAGTCCGATACCTTCCTCGAACGGATCTTCAGCCGCCAGATCGAATCGCCATAGGAGATCAGGTATGCCCATCACGATCGAGCCCATCGGGATAGTTCGAAGCTCACGCAGTGAGGTCGTCGACGACGACTGGGATCGAGAGAGCGCGCACGTCGAGCTCGACGCGCGCTTCGGTCCCGACGCGCTCGCTGGGCTCGAGACTTTCTCGCACGTCGAGATCGTCTTTCACATGCACCGCGTGAACGTCGCGAAGATCGAGTCGGGTGCGCGTCACCCGAGGAACAACCCGGATTGGCCGGCGGTCGGGATCTTCGCGCAACGGGGCAAGAATCGCCCGAACCAGCTGGGAGTGACGGTGTGTCGCGTCGTGCGGCTCGACGGCACGCGCCTTCACGTCGAGGGACTGGATGCGGTCGACGGAACCTGCGTCGTCGACATCAAACCGTGGGTGCGCGACTTCGGCCCGCGCGGTGAGGTTCGCCAGCCCGCGTGGATGGACGAGCTGATGCGCGGCTATTGGGGTCGATCCTACTCGCCCTGAATCTCTTTCATCGCCGCGCCATGCGCGGACCGCAGGCTCATCGCTTCTGCGGGCGAGGCCATCGGCGCCATGTCGCGCTTCGGACGCGGTGCGCCCCCGGATTGATTGAACGTGGGCTCTGGCGGCGGCGCGAGCGACGCGATCGTCTTCTTGAGGCCCTCGATCTCTTTCGCCTTCTCGGTGAGATCTGCGTCGTCGAATTTCTTTGCGCCGTCTTTGGCGAGCTTCTGGGTCGTGGCGAGGAGCTTGCGTGCGCCGAACACGTCGCCGGATCGCGCGAGGCCGATCGCGCGGACGATGCCGTCGGCGACGACGAGTCGCGTCGCCTGGCGATCGATCTCGACGACGTTCGCGTCCTTGAGCCGTGCGGCGTCGCTCGACACCTTCAGCGAGGCGAACTTGTTCGCGAGCATCTCCGAGCCGCCCTCTGCCGGCGTGTAGTGGAGAGTCGCGTCCATGAGCTCGAGGTTCGCGCCGTCTCGCTTGCCGGTGACCTTGACGCGGAACATGACGTCGCGATTCTGGCCCTCGGTGATGTCTCCGAGCGAGACGCGCCACGCACGGCCCGACGGGCTCGCCGGCATGCCGACCGCTTCTGTCACGACGACGCCCGGGCCCGGCGTGATCTCGAGCCACGTCGATTTCGCGACGAGGCGCTCCATCTTCGAGATCTCTTCCTTGAAGACCTTCGCCACACGCGACGCGTCGTCGACGAAGTGGAACGTGCCGCCGGAGCGCTGCGCGAGCTGGGTCATCAGCGTCTCGTCGAAGTCGTTTCCGAGTCCGAGCGTCGTGACGGGGATGCGCTGCGCTTTGGCCTGATCGGCTAGCTGGAGGACGCCGTTCGAGTCGTTCGGCACGCCGTCTCCGACGAGGACGATGCGGTTGATTCCATTCTGGACGAGCTTCGCGCGTGCCTGCTCGAGGCCCGCGCGCAGCCCGCCTGCCATGTCCGTCGTGCCCTCGGCGACGATGCCCTCGATCGCCTTCTTCGCGCTCTTCTTCGACTCGGCGGACACGGTCGTCGCTTCGACGATGACGCGAGGCTTCGACCCGAACGAGACGATGGAGAGCGCGTCGCCATCCTCGAGCGAGTCGACGAGTATTCCGCAGGCGAGGCGCGCTTGCGTGATGGCTGGACCATCCATCGACCCCGACGTGTCGACGACGAGCGCGATGTTGATCGGGGGACGCTTCTTGTCGACGATGGGCAGGCCGGTCGCGCGTACGCGGACGAAGATCTCCTGCTCCTTCAACCCGACGAGGCTCGGCGACGTCGCGACGTCGACCTTCGCGCGATCGACCGGCGCAGTCGGGGTGGGGATCGGGTCGGCGGTCGCGGTCGCGACGGCCTGCGTGGCCGCCGTCGCCGTCGCGGTCGCGATCGGCGTCGCCGTCGCGTCGGCGTCCGGCTTCAGGAGCGCATCCGTCTGCGCTCCGGCGCCGCACGCTGCGAGCAGCGCGGAGAGCCCGAGACCCAAGAGCCGCGTCTTTCGGCCGATTCCACGCTTCGATTCGACAAGCATCGTCATGACGATCTCCGTAGCTGCGTCCCCCGCCTTCGTGACTTCGGCGCGGCAGGTTTCGTTCAGGTCGCTTCGTTCATGGGGCGGAGGATGACGTTGACGACGCGTGTCCGGCCGCGCGGGATGACCGCGAGGATGACCGCTTCGGCGACGTCGTCGGCCGTCGAAAAGCCAGACATGTTCGCGCCGTCCGGCGTGCGCCCGTCCCCGAGCGCGAAGTGCGTCTCTACCCCGCCCGGGCAGACGAGGCTGACCTTGATGTTCTTTTGGTAAAACTCGCGATCGAGCGACTCGCTCAGGGCGACCTGCGCGAACTTCGACATGCAGTAGATGCCCTCGGACGGGTACCCGGAGAGCCCGGCCACGCTCGAGACGTTGACGATGTTCCCGCCGCCCTGCTTCAGCATGTGGGGGATGACCTCGCGAGCGAAGAGCCAGGTCGACTTCGCGTTCGTAGCCATGATCCGGTCGTAGTCCTCTTCGGTCCACTCGAGGAACGGGCGGTATCCGCCGATGCCGGCGTTGTTGACCAGAATGTCGACGCGTCCGAACGCGGCGACGGCGGCGTTCACGCACGCCGCGACGTCGGCCGATTTCGTGACGTCGCACGCGACGGCGAGGGCCTTGCCGCCGCCGGCCTCGATGCTCGAGACGAGCGCGTCGAGGTCCTTCTTCGTTCGCGCGGCGGCGACGACGGTCGCGCCCTCCTTCGCGAGAGCGAGCGAGCTTGCGTGACCGATTCCTCGGCTCGCGCCGGTGACGAGTGCGATCTTTCCGCTGAGGCGCATGCGATTCCTCCCTCGAAGACGTTGGGCCGGGGACGATACGACACCGCTCGAAGCGAAAGAAGCGGCGCCGGAGCCCCCGCGAAAGAGGCGCTAGCGAATGCGCTCGGCGCCCGCGTAGACGTTCATGCTCTCGCCACGGAGGAAGCCGATCACCGTCACGCCGAGCGCCTGCCCGAAGCGGACAGCGAGCGAGCTCGGCGCGCTGATCCCTGCGACCACCGGGAGGCCCCAGGCGGCGGCCTTCTGGACGATCTCGAAGCCCACGCGACCCGAGACGAGCAGGACGTGCTCTTTCGGCGAGAGGCCCGCCTTCGCCGCCGCGCCGACGATCTTGTCGACCGCGTTGTGTCGACCGACGTCCTCGCGCAGCAGCGCGAGCTCGCCGTTCGCGTCGAAGAGCCCCGCGGCGTGGATGCCTCCGGTCGCGTCGAACGTCGCCTGCGCCGCGCGAAGGCGAGGGGGCATCGCCGTGAGCGCGTCGGCCGAAACGGAGAGCGGTGCGTCGACGCGGCCGCCGTGGGCGAGCGCCGCTTCGATCGTCTGCTTTCCGCAGACACCGCAGCTCGACGACGCGTAGAGGTTCCGACGGAGCTTCTCGAGCGGAGGATCGACCTTCGGATCGAGGACGACGAGGACGACGTTCTCTTCGGCCTCTGGCTCGGTGACCGTGGTGCAGTGACGAATCGAGACGACGTCACTCGGCGCCGCGACGATGCGCTCCGTCAAAAGGAAACCCATCACGAGATCTTCGTCGTCGCCAGGCGTGCGCATCACGACGGCGATCGGGACGCCTTGGATCCGGATCTCGAGCGGCTCCTCGAGCGTCAGCGCGTCGTCCCGTTCGGTCCGAATGCTCGCTTCGATCCGGACGATCCGCGCGCGTGTCGAGGCGCTCACGCGGCGCTCGGAGAGATGCGAACGACGATCGACTTCGACGCCGGCGTTCGACTCTCGTCGGCGAAGTGCTCGAGCGGGACGAGCGGGTTCGCCTCTGGAAAGTACGCGGCGGCGCAGCCACGCGGGATGTCGTACGGCACGGCGAGGAACGCCTTCACCGAGCGCTCGGTCCCTTCGTGGCGGCTGGTCACGTCGATGCGCTGGCCCTCGGAGAGGCCGCGCTCACGCATGTCGGCTTCGTGCATCAGGACGACGCGGCGTTCGCCGTAGATGCCGCGGTAGCGGTCGTTCTCCGTGTAGATCGTGGTGTTGAACTGATCGTGACTGCGGATCGTCATGAGGACGAGCTCGCCCTGGCGGACGTCGAGCTTGGGCAGCGCCTGGACCGTGAACGCGGCCTTGCCGCTCTTCGTGGTGAAGCGGCGCTCGCGCGGTCCGTTCGGGAGATAGAAGCCGCCCTTCACGCGGACGCGCTCGTTGTACTGATCGAAGCCCGCGATCGACCGCTCGATGAGCGCGCGGATCTCGTCGTAGCTCGCGGCGAGCCCGTCCCAGTCGATGGGGGTCGAGTCACCGAGCGTGCGCTTCGCGATGGCCGCGACGATCGCGGTCTCCGAGCGCAAGTCGTGGGACGTCGGCTGAAGCGTCCCGCGGCTCGCGTGGACGATCCCCATCGAGTTCTCGACCGTGACGAACTGCTCGGTGCCTCCGGTGAGATCGACCTCGCTCCGCGCGAGGCACGGGAGGATGAGAGAGGTCTCGCCAATCTCGAGGTGGCTGCGATTGAGCTTCGTGGCGACGCTCACCGTGAGCTTCGCGCGGCCGAGCGCGCGGGCCGTTCGTGCCGTGTCGGGTGTCGCCGCGGCGAAGTTGCCGCCCATCGAGAAGAACACCTTCACGGCGCCGTCTTCGAGCGCCTGAATGGTGCCGACCACGTCGAGCCCGTGCGCGCGCGGCGACCTGATGCCGGTCCCCGCGTCGAGCTTCTCGAGGAACGCCTCGGTCGGTGCTTCGTGGATGCCGACTGTGCGGTCGCCCTGGACGTTGCTGTGCCCGCGGACCGGGCACGCCCCGGCGCCGGGTTTGCCGACGTTTCCGCGCAAAAGCAGCAGGTTTACGATCTCGCGGACGTTCGCGACGCCGTTCTTGTGCTGCGTCAGGCCCATCGCCCAACACACGATGGTGCGCTCGGCGTTTGCGTAGAGCTCTGCCAGCTCGCGCATGGTGCTGCGCGCGATGCCGGAGCTCGCCTCGAGCTCGTCGTACGTCACGCTCTCGAGCGCGGCTCGGAGGTCCGCGAAGCCTTGCGTGTGCTCTTCGATGAACGAGTGATCGATGACGTTGCCCCGCTCTCTCTCGAGCGCGAGGATCTCCTTCATCACGCCCTTCAAGAGCGCGACGTCTCCGTTGATCTTGAGCTGCACGTAGTGCGTCGACACGCGCTGCCCGATGCCGAGCGCGCCGAGCGGACGCTGCGGGTGCGCGAACGACTCGAGACCGCGCTCGCGCAGCGGGTTGATGCTGACGATCTTCGCGCCGCGTCGCGCCGCGTCCACGAGCGTCGTCAACATCCGCGGATGGTTCGTGCCCGGGTTTTGCCCGACGATGAAGATCAGATCGGCCTTGTCGAAGTCGGCGAGCGTGACGGTGCCCTTGCCGATGCCGAGCGTGTTGCCCAGGCCCTTGCCGCTCGACTCGTGACACATGTTGCTGCAGTCGGGCAGGTTGTTGGTCCCGAACGAGCGCGCGAAGAGCTGGTAGAGAAACGCCGCCTCGTTGCTCGTGCGACCGGACGTGTAGAACGCCGCTTCAGCGGGCGAGGCGAGCGCGCGAAGCTCGGTCGCGACGAGATCGAGAGCCGCGTCCCACTCGATGGGCTCGTAGTGGTCGACGCCCGCGCGCTTCACCATTGGCTGCGCGAGGCGTCCCTGATGCTCGAGCGCGTGGTCGCTCATCTCGCGGAGCGCGCTCACCGAGTGCGTCGCGAAGAACGACGCGTCGACGCTGCGCTTGTCCGCCTCGTGGAGGACGGCGCGCGCGCCGTTCTCGCAGAACTCGAACATCCCGCGGTGGTCCGCGTCCGGATCGGGCCAAGCGCACCCGGAGCAATCGAAGCCGTCGGCTTGATTGACCGCGAGCAGGCTCTTCGCCGCGCGGACGGCGCCGCTCGTCTCGGCGGCGTATCGCAGCGTGCTCAGCACCGCGCCGGGGCCCGCAGCCGCGTGCTTGTAAGGCTGGGCGTGAAACGCGGAACCGTCGGGGCGCTCTGGAAGCGCGCCCGACGCCGGCACGATGGCATCCTTCTTGGGGCTCATCGTGCGCCGATCATGACACGGTTGCCGCGTTCGGCCGGCCGCTCACTCCCCCGCGAGACGAGCCATCTCTTCGTCGGAGACGTCGAAGTCGGCGAAGACATTCTGCACGTCGTCGTGATCGTCGAGCGCCTCGGCGAGGTTCAAGCAGACCTCGGCTTCGCGTCCGGAGACCTCTTTCTTGGTCTTCGGGAGGTACGCGAGGTTCGACGACTTGAACGTGATCTTCGCTCCCTCGAGCGCCTTCGACACGGGGTCGAGCTGCGAAGTCTCGCAGACGATCTGCCAGTCTTCGCCTGCGTCGGAGTAGTCGTCGGCGCCAGCGCCGACGGCGATCTCCATGAGCTGGTCCTCGGTCGCGGCGTCCTTGGCCAGGAGGATGACGCCCTTCCGATCGAAGGCCCACGCGGCGCTGCCGCCCGAGCCCATTGTGCCGCCATTTCGCTCGAAGATCTTGCGGATCTCGGCGACAGTGCGGTTGCGGTTGTCGGTCATCACCTCGGCGACGAAGAGCGTGCCGCCAGGGCCTGTGCCTTCATAGAGGATCTCTTCGTAGTTCGCGCCTTCGAGCTCGCCCGTTCCGCGCTGCACCGCACGCTTGATCGTGTCGGCGGGCATCTGCTGGCCCTTGGCGTCGGAGATCGCCTTGCGAAGGCGCGGGTTACCGCTGGCATCTGCGCCGCCCATGCGCGCTGCCACGGTCAGCTCTTTGATGAGCTTGGTGAAGAGCTTGCCGCGCTTTGCGTCGAGCGCGCCCTTCTTGTGCTTGATCGTGGCCCATTTCGAATGGCCGCTCATGTGTCTCTCCTCGAGGGGCGCCGAAGGTAGTCGCCCCCCGAGAGTGAGGCAACCCTCGACACGCGAGGGTTGCCCAGGCGGCCGTCAGAGGCAGTTGTAGTAGTGGTTTGCGTTGTCGTAGCCGCAGGTCTTGCCCTGCGAGCAGGTGATCGACTGGAGCGCAGAGTTTTCGCACCAGACGACCTTGCCGCCGTCGCATTTGCCCTCGTAGGTGACGCCTCCGCACGGGTCCGACGGAGCGGGGGGCGTCGAGGGAGCCGTCGTGTCGGCGTGCGCGGCGACCTGATCGTTGATCCACTTCGAGACGAGGTCGACGCGCGCGAGCACCTGCGTCCCGCCGCCCGAGCCGCTGTTGACGGCGACGATTTTGTGCGAGCCGTTGACGACGACAGGCCCGCCGGAGTCGCCGCTCTGGATCGTCTCGCTCGAGGCGTAGTCGAACGGGAAGCCATAGGACGAGCCGTTCTTCACCGTGACCGCCGGGCCCAGATAGAGCTTCGTGTACGACGTCGTGCCGTTGTTGATGCGACCGATGTTCTGGACCTTGCTGCCGGCTGCGACGGCGGAGGTCGCGAGGGTCGGATAGCTCGCGAGCGTGATGGGCGTGTCGAGGAAGACCAAGCCCACGTCGTGAAGGTTCGGATCGACGTACTCGCTCTCGTTGTCCCAGTCGTACGTCGCGGCGCTCGTCGCCTTTGCGGTCTGCTTGTTCGCGAACGGCGCGGTCACGTTCCAACCGGTGAAGCCGTGGACACAGTGACCCGCGGTGAGGACGACCTTCGGCGCGATGAGCGAGCCGGAGCACAGGCTCGTGACCTGCCCGCCTTCCTTCATGTCGACGAGCACCGCCTCTGGGTAGCCCGTCGCCGCGCTGCCTCCGATGATCGCGTCACCGCGATCGGCTGCGTCCTCGTCCAGGTTCGACTCGTCGTCAGCGAAGTCGTTCGGGGCGCACGCGCTCGTTGCGAGGAAGAGCGCGAAGAGAGAGAGGGTGGCGACGTTCCGCATGACGAGCTCCTTCGTCGGCCCCCGTTCGAGGACCCTGAGTTGGCTCGGCGCGCATCGCAGGCAGTGTGCCAGCGCGAGTCGAGAACACTCGGTGCGTCGGGCCATCTGCGGAGGGGTAGGCAACGCGGTGCCGCGACGAACCGTCTCGAGGGACCAATCCTCTCGCGTCGGAAAACGCGATCACCCTCACACCGATGTGCGCAGACCGTGCGTGCATCTCTCCCTGGTTGGGCTCGAGATCCAGGCCTGGTTCACGCGTCGTTCTCGGCGCTTGTGCTCCGCGAACCTTCGTGGAGGACAAGCGACTCCTCGTTGGCGAGACGCGCGCACGCCGCGGCTCACTCGCTTACGTCGTCGTCCCCTGTAGGTGCGCTCGAGATCTCGCCGACAGGCGCCGACTCGTCTCGGATCGGCAGGTCGGAGAAGCGCTGACGCTTCTGACTCAGATACGTGAGGAACTCGCCGAGGAAGCCCATCGAGCAGAACTGGATGCCGAGAACGATGAGGATCGATCCGAAGAGCAGCAGCGGCCGATCGCCGATCTTGTGGCCCATGAACCACAGGATGGTGAGGTAGAGGTCCGTCAAGAACCCAAGCATCGCCATGGCCAGGCCGATGAACCCGAAGAGGTGCATGGGCCTGCGCGAGTACTTCGTGAGGAACGTGATGCTCAGCAGATCGAAGAAGCCCCGCAGGATGCGCTCGAGGCCGTAGCGCGACGTGCCGTGCTTTCGCGGATGGTGCACGACCGCGACCTCGGTCACGCGGAAGCCTTCCCACTGCGCCAGGGCCGGGATGAAGCGGAAGAGGTCGCCGTAGATCGGGATCGTCTTCACGACCTCTGCGCGATACGCCTTGAAGCCGCAGTTCATGTCGTGAAGCTTCACGCCCGTCACCCAACGCACCGTGGCGTTGAAGATGCGCGTGAGGATCAGGCGGTTCGCCGGGTCGAGGCGCTTGACCTTCCAACCGACGACTACGTCGAAGCCGCTCTCGATCGTCTGGATGAACTTCGGCAGCTCTGCCGGATCGTCCTGAAGGTCGGCGTCCATCATGATGACGATGTCACCGCGGATGCGGCTGAAGCCGGCCGACAGGCCCATCGCCTTGCCGAAGTTCTTGCGCAGGCGCACCGCCCGGACGCGCGGATCGGCCGCGCCGAGCTCGAGCATCGTCTTCCACGAGTCGTCGGTCGAGCCGTCGTCGACGAAGATGATCTCGAACGTCTCGTGACCATCGAGCGCGGCGACGATGCCCTTCGTCAGCTCGGGGAGGCTCTCGGCCTCGTTGAGGGCCGGGATGACGACGCTGATCCGCGGCGCGCCCGGCGCCGCCTTCTTCGTCGAGCGACCGAGCACGTGCACCGGCTTCGGATCGCTCGCCAGTGCCAACGGCATGGGCGCGACGGGCTCCGACTCGGCGGTTTCGATGGCGGCGGCGTCTTCGCTCATTTCTTGAGGGGTCTCAGCTTGGTCGGCATCTTGATGACCGGACGCTTCGCGGGCGTGGCCTCTTCGGTCTCGAGCTTGTTTCCGGCTTTGACCCACGCGGGCTGTGTCACCGACACCGAGCCGTACCAATAGCTGAGCGTGACCTTGCCCTTGTCGGTCTTGGTCGCGAGATCGATCGAGACCTTCTCTTTCGTCGTGTCCTCTCGCAAGGACTCGGTCTTCTCGACCGGGCCGCGCATGCCGGCCACGCGCGTCGGGACGTCGTTACAGACCTTGAAGACGTCGATCTCGTAGAACGCCGCGGCTCGCGATGGACGTCCCTTCCACCGGGCGACGAGCAGCTCTTCGTTGTCGCGTGGGTGCCAACGCCAGAGGTGGTCGAAGCTCAGCGTCACGCCGTCGACGCTCTGGTGATCTGCGGGCATCGCCTTCAAGAGCTTGGTCACCGTCTCGGCCGGAACACTCGCGTCCTCGATGATGCTGGCGAGCCGTGTGAGCGGCAAATCGACGACGGCCGAGTTCGGCGTCCCGGAGCAGCAGCGAAAGCCCACGTCGGGTTGGCTCGCCGCCGGATCGCGGCCGGCGCCGCTCGCGCAGCGCTCACGCACGACGTTCGCCGCTACGCCTTTGTATCCGCGGACCGTGACGTAGCCGTCGGCGCGGCCACGTCCCCACGGGCTGCTCGTCCACTCGAAGCCGGTGCCGTGCATGTCGAACACACCGGTCGCAGTCTTGCACTTGTCGCGCTTGCCGAGGGCCAGGGGATTCGGAGCAGGGCAGGCCTTCGGGTCGTAGAGGTTGCCGTACTCGAAGGTCGTGTTGTTCGCGCCCTTGCAAGCGCGTTCCCACTCGAGCTCGGAGCAGAGTCGCTTGCCGGCTTGCTGACACAGGCCCTCGGCCTCGGCCTTGGTCGTCCCGAGCTTCGGTGGCTGCGTCGGATCGTTCGGGTAGGGATAGGCGTCGATCGAGAAGTCGCCCATCTGGATGAGGGGGTTCACCAGCTCTTCATCGGTCGCGCGCGGCACGGCGCCGCAGGATGAGCCCGCGCGAAGGGCGCCCGACGGGATCGCGACCATGCCTGCACCCGCGACCGGCGCGGCCTCGCTGGCGGACGGGGCCGCCGTCGCTTCCGCGGCGCTCGCCGAGGGCGCGGCCTTCTTCTTCGTCTTCTTCGGCGCGTCGTCGTCGTCGTCGTCCTTGTCCGCCTTCGAAGAGTCTTGGCTCTTGTCACCGCAGGCCGCAGCGAGCGGCATGACGCAGAGGGCGAGAAGAAAGAGGGTCGGGCCGCGCATCGGCTGCACTCTACCGCTCCTCGGGCGCCCGTGGCATCGTCGCTTCGTGCGGCGCCGGTTGGTCATCGTCTCGATCGCGCTCCTCGGGTGGGGCTGCGAGGCGTCTCCCGAGACGCAGGGGAGCGACGTGATTGTTCGCACCGAGACCGAGGAAGAGTGGGCGCAGTACGTCGCGAACGTGGATTTTGCGACGTCGTACGTGCCGGCCTGCTCCTTCACCGACGACGGTCAGCGTCCACGGGTCCTCGTGACGGGTTTCGGGCGGTTCCTCGAGAACGAGGAGAACGCGACCGGGCGCATGCTGAGCCAGTGGGTGCCGGGGCTCGAGTATCCGCTGACCACGCCGCCAGAGAAGGGGCGGGTCGACGATCCGGCGGCGCAGCTCCGCGTCTCTCAGGGCGTCGTCACGCTCGAGGGCGTGGGCGAGGTCGAAGTCTGCGGCCTCGTGCTCCCGGTCTTTTGGGACGTCGCCGCCATCGTCACGCTGCGCGAGATCGAGGCGTTTCAGCCCGACTTCGTGATGATGAACGGCATCGCCGGCGAGACGCAGCCGCTCTGGCTCGAGCTCGGCGCGGTGAACGAAGCGGTCGCGCTGCCCGACGGCTCGGGGACGCTCGCGCCGGTCACCGCCGGGAGCCCTCTCGTTCCCGACGTCGAAGAGGCGGAGCGCGCGCGCGGCAACCTGCTCTCTTGGACCGAGACGCGTGTCGGGGCAGAAGCCATGATTGCCAATCTCGCGCCGGAGCGGGACGCAGACGGCGTCGCGTTCGGAGACATCGTCGGCGGCGTGCGCTTCGCCGGGTTTCCGCGCTCGAGCAACACGTACCTCTGCAACAACACGACGTATGCGGTCGGCTACGCCATGGATCACGCGGGCGAGACGCTTCGTCTCCTCGAGCCGAGCCACCCACGCGAGGGCGGACCGACCGGCGTCGACGTCTCCGTCACCACCGACTTTTCGAGCACCCCGCGGGTGTTCGTCCACTGGCCGAAGGCGCTCTCCGGCGACCACCTCTCGCGCGGCGCCACCGTGATGCAGGCGATCGTGCGCGCGCAGCTCTCGGCAGCCGAGCCCGCGACGCGTGGAGACGTCTCGCTCGCCGACTTCACCGATTAGGGGTGTCCCTAGTCCTAGTTTCGGCTCGGCCTCTGTTCCGGCCCTCGCTGACGCTCGCAAGTGAAGGCCGGAACAGCGTCCGAGCCGAAGCCGCTCCTCTGGTAGAGCCCTCTGCTTTCGTGGCCGCCCTTGCGGGCGGACTAGGTCGACGCGCAGCCTTAGCGGTCGAGCGGGACGACGACGAGCGGCTTTACCGGCGCGGTCACGCGACGCGGATCGCCCGGGCGAAGCGACGCGATCGCGGTGCCGACGGCGGTGAACTCGACGACTGGAGCGTTCGCCCCCTGCGACAGGACGTTGCGCCCCGGCCCGCCCATCGTCTGCGGGCGGTGCGCCGCTTCCGAGACGGTCATTCCGACGATCCCCGTGGGCGCGTCGGGATGACCAGGCGCCCACCGCGTGAAGAGATCGTATTGGAGACGCGCCATCGCGGTCTCGCGTGCGTCGAAGAAGGCGCGCGTGTAGCCGGGGATCTCTGCGTTGTAGCCACGATATGGCGCCATCTCGGCCAGGTTCAGCTGATAGACGCACGTGCCGCTCGCCACCGTGACAGGCCGGTAGCCCGCTTGTAGGAGCGCGACGAAATCCTGGCCCGAGAGATCGCTCGTGAATGGGGCGCCGTCCACCAGGCGAAGACTCGGCGCGTCTCGAAGCTCTGTCGGACCGTGCGCGCGATCGTGACCGACGGCCGTACCCACCGCGACGAACTTCGCGACCTGATGATTGCCGCGCCAGAGGTGGTGCTCGACGTCGAGTCGAACCCCGACGACGCCGTCGGCGCCCATGACGGCGGCTTGCGCGCGCATGCGCTCGATCGCCAAGCTCCGCGCGGACCGGACTGCGTCACTCAGAGCGATGACCTCTTGCGTCGGTACAGGCCGCTGCACGGGCCCGCCGCCGAACAACGCGGCAAAGAGGTCGATGCTCCCAGCGGTCCCACGCGTGTCGGCCTCGTACACGCACGCGCCCACGACCAGGCCGTGCGGCAGGAAACCGAGCCGCGAGAGCACGAGGAACTCGGTCACGCCGAGATCGCTGAGCGCCGGAACGGGGCGCATGGTCATGGTTCGCGTCCCCCGAGGACCAGCGCGCCACGCGTGTCGTTGACGACATGGATGAGGCTCGTGTCCAGACGAGCGGCCCCGCCCTCCATCGGGACGACGGCCGTGCCGATGACGAACAGCTCGATCATCTCTCCGCTCTGGAGCGCCGCGTTGCCGACGTTCACGTAATCACGGCGCCACGCGTGGCTGTGCTCGCTGACGTTGACGTCGACGATCCCTGTCGCGCCGAGCGACTCGGCCTCGTACTCGAGGCGCTCCATGGCGAGCTCTCTCGCGTCGTAAAGAGCGTGGGTATAGGCCGTGAGCTCGCAGTTCTTCGTTCGCTGTGCCTGAAGCAGCTGAGGCGGAACGTAGTAGACGCAATTGCCCATGACGAAACCGACAGGCCGGTAGCCCGAGCGAATCAACGTCCAGAACTCCTGCCCGCTCAAGTCCGATTGAAACGGTTTGCCGTGGCGATTCTTGAAGCTCTCCGAGCCGCGGTGTTTCACGGCGGTGCCGATGGCCATGAATTCGACGACGTTTTGGCCGAGCGCGTACGTCGGCTTCTTCGTCGGAATGGCCCAGGGCGGTGGCTGGGGTGGCCAACCTTGCTGCGCGCAGAACATCTGCCACTGACCCCACGCGACCTGCTGCCAAGTCGCGAACCAGTTGTAGCCGAGGTTCGTCATGCGCCGCGGATAGCCCTGCTCGTGCGCCCACGCCTGCCACTTTCGGTAGAGCTTCCAGGCGACGCGTTGTGGATCACCGTCCAGATTGACGACGAGCTTCACGCCGATGATGCCGTCGCCGCCGAGCTCGTCCGCCTCTGCCTCCATGCGCTGCATGGCGAGATCGCGGGCGTGGTAGAGCGCCTGGGTCATGGTCCCGACCTCGCAGCCGGGTTGACCCGGCTGCATCGGCGGGACGGTCGGAACCACGTGATAGATCGACGTCCCCATCACGAGGCCGAGCGGATCGAAGCCGGCCTCTTTGACGAGGAGAAACTCGTTGACCGACAAATCGCAGGTAAAGAGATGCTTCGCCTTCATCTCCGCGATGCGCTGATGCGCGTGACGCGGAATGTCCGGCGGCGGCTGGCCTCCTTGGGTCATCGGCCTTCGTCCGCTTCGAGCGCGGCCTCGGTGGCGTCCTCTGCGGCGCGCTCGATCTCCTCGGCGTCGTCGCCCCCCTCTATGACGTCGGTGCCGCGCTGCCCGAGCGGCGTGAGCGTCAACGTCAGCGGTGGCACCTCGACGCGCGTGCGCTGCTTCGCGCCGGGGATGCGCCTTATGCCCGTGCAGAACCAGCTGAGGTCGACGTCGAGATCGTTGCGCTCGCACTCGGCGTAGCCACAGGGGACCTCGCGCACCTTGAGATCGATGTCGCTGCCGACGACGAATTCGGCGTGGAAGGCCGCCGCCTGCTGAAGGATCTTGTTCGCCGCGATGCTTCGGGCTGCCTCGATGGCTCGAGTGGCATCGACGACCTCTCCGCTGAAGCGCATGTCGGGCGTGACGTGCCAGACGTGGTAGCGGCAGAACTCGAAGAGGAAACAACATGGCTCGAAGCCGTCTTGCGCCAACGCCCAGAGCTCTTGGCCCGACAGATCCGTCACGATGGGCTGTCCGGGCGGGTGCGTGATCCAGGGCGCGCGAACGGCGGTGCCGACCACGGTGAACTCGAGCACTTCTCCGCCGTCGTCTCCGCCCTTGCCGCGCGCGCCCATGGTGATCATGCGCTCTCGGAGCTGCGCGCCGATGACGGCGTCGGCGCGGATGAGAGCGGCCTCTTGATAAAGGCGCGAGACGGCGCGACGCCGGGATTCCCTGTGGGCGTCGCTGATCGTGGTGATCTCTCCCGTCGAGCCTTTGTAGTCCGCGATCTGTCCGACGTGGAAGATCGAGGAGCCCATCACCTGCGAGATCGGCTCGCACCGAATGTCGCGTCCGAGGATGAACTCGTTGACCGACAGATCACTCGTGAAGAGCTTCCGGCGTTGGGTGCCGTCGCCGACGAGGCGCTCTTGCGCGCGGAGCGGGATCCCGCCCTGCGCGACGTGCTTCAGGCTCTCTCGCAGGTCCAGCGGCTTTTGCATCGAGGGGCCTACTTGTTGACCGAGAGGACGAGCGAGGGTTTGGCAATCTGGTGATCATCGCGAATGGGCATGACGGCCGTCCCGATCGCGCTGAACTCCAGGACGTTGACGCCCCAGGTGTGGTTGCTCTCGTCGACGGTCACGCCGACGATGCCCTCTGCGCCCAGCTCTTCCGCCTCTGCCTGCATGCGCTCCATGGCAAGCTCGCGCGCGTCGTAGAACGCCTGCGTCGGCCCCGTGAGCTCCATGTTTTGTTGGTAGCCCTGGCCCCAACCCTGGCCCTGCTGCGCCTGCTGGGGCGCGACGAAGTAGACGCAATTGCCCATCACCATCCCTACGGGGCGATAACCGGCGTGGAGCAACGTCCAGAAGTCCTGTCCCGACAGATCGGATTGAAACGGCTTGCCGTTCGAGGCGCGCCACGACGTCGGGCCGCCCGGAATCTGCGCCCCCACGTATTTCACGGCCGTCCCGATCGCCAGGAACTCGATGACGTTCGATCCCCAGGTATGAATCGTGAGAGTCAGTCGGACCGCGACGATTCCGTCCCCGCCGAGCGCGTCGGCCTCTTCCTCCATCCGGACCATCGCGAGCTCGCGCGCCTGATAAAGGGCCTGGGTCAACGTCGTCAGCTCTTCGCTGATCCCGCGCACCGGGTGCCAGCCCACGTGAAAGATGCTGCTCCCCATCACGAGGCCGAGCGGCTGGAACCCGACCTCTTTGACCAACAAGAACTCGTTCACCGACAGATCGCTGGTGAAGAAGTGATGCTGGCGCATGCTCGCGAGCCGTTCGCGCGCGTGCTGCGGAAGCTCGTGGTTGTACTGCGCGTGCTGGATCGCGCCGGGGCGCGCGGGCGGTTGGCCAGGCGGCTGCTGCATCGGCACCGAAAGCTACAGCAGAACGGACGGCGAGGTCCCGCGTCCCGTCGACACTTCTGCGACGCGCCGGTCCGCCCGCAAGGGCGGGCATGCTCAGTAGGGCAATCTGCCCCGCCAGACGCCTATCGTCCGGAGTCGTCGCGATCGTTGCCCGTCAATCGGCTGAGGACCCACGCGGCCTGTGTATTCGAGCTGGCCATGCGAGCGAGGGCCGCAGTCAGCTGCTCGACCCACTGATCGAGGGG
>Ga0164241_10001385_pt1 | contig 30178 bp, 29 predicted proteins | sample OricomyardsoilBY_FD_108780 | JGI IMG/M metagenome (GOLD analysis project Ga0164241, IMG submission 108780) | Backyard soil microbial communities from Emeryville, California, USA - Original compost - Back yard soil (BY) | ecosystem: Environmental > Terrestrial > Soil > Unclassified | place: USA... | reverse complement strand
TTAGCACCGATATCGCCGCCCAGCGCAGCCAGGCGAGACACATCGGTATGCTGGTAGTTGGCCTGAAACCGGATGACCGAATTCGGATACCAGTTCAGCCCAGCCGTCCAGATGTTCTGCCGTCCGCCGCGAATGCCGCCAAATGGTGTGGCGAACCCGGAAAATCCGGCATTGTCATTCAAATCAAGAACACTGTACCGCGCCGCAAGTTCCCAGGCGCCGAACCCGCTGCCGTCAAAGGCAAAGGGCGCGTCCGGTGTCGGCAGTGCATAGGCAGCCTTGTCGGCCTTGTAGGCTTTGGCCTCGCCGGTCAAAACCCAGCTCCCCTGCACATACCAGCCGGAGAAGGATGGATCGGGCAGAAGGCTCGCACGGCGCTGCACGTTGTAAGCGTAATAGCCGCCTTGCGCGTAGAGGTTCTGATAGTTGCCAGCCGCTTCAACACCCCATTGCCACACGCTTTCGGCATCGAGCGTGCCGGTGTCGATGAGACGAATGTTCTGGCTGTCTACGTTCAGTTCAGGGCGTTCACGCAAGCGGAACGCGGTCGGCGAATTGGCGCCGGCCACCGTATCAGCCAGTTTGAAGACATAGGTGCTGTCCGCGCCGATGGCGAAGTTCGCATCCGGCGTTTTGATGAAACGATAGGCAACGCGGCCCACAAGCGCCTGCTGTTCGTCGAACACTGCCGTCTCGCCCACGACGCCGCCGGTATAGGAAAGGGCGGCGAAGTAATTGTCGTCATAGGCGAAGATGGTGGCAGCGTTGCGGCCATCGGCGGCGCCAATGCCACGCGCCACATCGGTCGGCTGCGCCCGTTCAAGGAACAGAAGATCAGATGCAGAGGTCGCATCGTCAAAACCTTCCGGCGGGCCATAGGCGCCGAGCTTCAAATGCACTTGGCCAAGCCCGTCATACTGAATGAACGCGCTGCTGATGCTGGCGCCTTCAACGCCCGAGCCGCCAAAATCATAGATGAATTCGTAGGACCAGTCTTTGAACAGCGTGCCGTTCACGCCAAGGCGCGCGCGGCGGAAGTTGGTGCCGCTCGAAAGGTCGGAGCCGGGTGGGCGCTTTCCTTGCGCGTAATAGGCGGTGTCATATTGGAGCAGGCTGCGGATCGCGAGGCTGAAATCGCCATCGGCCGAGGTGAAGGTGGGGCGGCCGTTTTTAAGCGAAACCTTCACGTCTTTGGCGCGTTGGTCCTGAATGTCGGCATATTGCGCAGATGAGCTACGCTTCAGGTCAATCACCGCCGCCGAAAGATCGGGCTGGTCGGCTTGGGCTGCGGCCTCTGCCGCACGCTCCTGCTTCAGGGTTTGCAGCTCACTGCTCAGTTGCTGCACTTGCTGCTGCAACGCATCCAGTTTCGCATCGTTGGTTTTTCCGGCGGCGTGGACATTCGGTATGAATGCCAGCGTGGCCGCGCCGGCCAAAAGGACCGCGCGTAACCCAGTCGTGTGGAGTGTCATTCCCCATTCCCTCATTGAAGTCACCGGACCGAACATCGGCGGTTGAGACAAGTTTTATCATATACTCTATCAAGTCAATAGGAAATAAGATGTTATAATGCTGCCACGCGACAGCCGATGTGGCCAAGCCACACCTTCGGGGTGTGATCGCCAGTTAAATCTAGTTAAATCAGTGTGTTACTTGCGTGCCCGCTTGGCCTGAAGGGCCGCCGCCGCCAAAGTCTGGGATTCCAGCACCGCGGCCGTCGCATCCCGCGCTGCCAACAAGGCTTTGCGAATCGGGCAGATCGCTTCGTCAAAGCAATCCTCGCACTTCTGATAGGCATGGGTGCTGACGCAGGGGCTCAAGGCCAGCGGCCCATCCGTCACCCGCAAAATATCGGCAAAAGTGATGTCCTTGGACGATTTGCCAAGCTGATAACCACCCTGCCGCCCCCGCGTGGAACGCACAATCCCGCGCTTTTTCAGTTCCAGCAGGATCTGTTCAAGGAACTTGCGCGGCACATCCGCCAGCCGGGCGATCTCGGCGATCATCAACGGCTCGGAATCGTTCCGTTCAGCGAGAACAATCAGCGCGCGCAGCGCGTAACGGGCCTTTTGTGACAGCATTTGCAAGCCATGTAAGTCGATCAAACATATCGACACTCCGCTGCCTTCCGTCAAGCGGTCCGCGGGAAGCGCCACAATTTCCCCGCTCGCGCCCAAAGCCCGGTTCATGCGAAGCTGGCGCCATCCGCATAAGCGGCCCCAAGCTCAAGGACATTCCATGATCGCCTTTCTGCGCTGGTTGCGTTCCGTTCTTTTCGGCACCCTCAACGGTCTCGCCCGGCTGGTGCTCGCTGTGGTGATCGTTGTGGCGGTGCTGGTGGTAATCGGCCTTTTCCGGGGCGATGGCTTGCCGGGCAATATGGTGCTGACGCTGGACCTGCGCAGCGCGATTGCCGATTCCGCGTCGCCCACCCCGTTCGATCTGGGCCGCCGCACCCCCACTGTGATGGACATCGAGACCGCGCTGAACGAAGCGACGCGCGATTCCCGTGTGAAGGGTTTGCTGCTCAAGCTGGGTAATGGCACCATCTCCACCGCTCAGGCGGAGGAGTTGGGGGCCGCCTTCGCCCGCTTCCGTGCCAAGGGCAAATTTGTGATTGCCTATTCCCACGGCTTTGCGTCGACCGGGTTGGGCGATTATCGCCTGGCCGCTGCCGCCAACGAAATCTGGATGCAGCCTCAAAGCCCCTTCAGCCCGGCGGGCGCAGGGGCTGGCGAAGTCTTTTTGCGCGGGTTGTTCGACAAGATCGAGGCCCAGCCGCAAATTGTGAAGCGCGCCGATTACAAAAGTGCGGCCGATACCTTCATGGAAAAAACCATGACGGATGCGGACCGTGAGCAACTCACCCAATTGCTGCAATCAGTTTATGGCGCGGCCACCAAAGAGGCTGCGGCTTTGCGCAAACTGCCGGTGGAAAAACTGGTTGCCGCTTTGGAAAAAAGCCCTCAATTCGCGGAACAGGCCAAAGCGGAGGGGCTGATCGACCGCCTTGCCTATGATGATGATGCCGAAGGCGCCGTGCTCGGCCGGGCGGGAAAGGGCGCGCAAAAAGTTGCACTGGCCGATTTTCTGCACGCGCGTGATGGCAGCAGCTTCTCCGGCAAGAGCGGCAGGATCGCGCTGATACAGGCCTCCGGCGAGATTGTAGACGGCACCACCAGCGGCAACGGCTTGTTCGGCGGCGATGAGGTGATCGCCAGTGACGACATGGCCCGCACCATCCGGGACGCCACCGAGGACAGCAGCGTAAAGGCCATTGTTCTGCGGGTGGATTCCCCCGGTGGCTCGGTTACCGCGTCCGACCAGATTCTCGACGCGCTGAAAAAGGCCCGCAAAAAGGGCAAGCCCGTGGTGGTCAGCATGGGCGGTGTTGCGGCCTCCGGCGGCTATTACATTTCCGCCTATGCCAATCGTATTGTCGCGCAACCGGCCACCATCACCGGCTCCATCGGTGTGCTCACCGGCAAAATCGCTTTTGGTAAAACGCTGGGGTTGATCGGCGTCACGGGCGAGCAGATCGGCGTCGGCAAAAACGCGCTGTTCGATTCCCCGCTTGAGCCCTTCACGCCCGAACAACTGGCCAACCTCAATGCACAGGCCGATGCGATTTATGCCGACTTCAAGCAGAAGGTCGCGACAGGCCGTAACCTGCCCATCGCCACGGTGGATGCCATCGCCAAGGGGCGTGTCTGGAGCGGGGCCGATGCCAAAACCCATGGCCTGGTCGATGAACTGGGCGGTGTGTGGGAAGCGGGGGAGGCTGCGCGCAAGCTGGCCAAAATACCTGCCAATGAACCGTTGGCGTTCAAGCGTTACCCGCGCCAGAAAAGCTTCTTCGATGCGTTGAACGAATTGTTCGGCAGTACCACCGCAGGGGCCCGCGCTATCGAAGGGCTGGTGCGTATTGTCAACCTGCCGCCCATTCGCGCCACGTTCCAGGCAATGCAATCGCTGCCGAAGGGCGGAATAGAAATGCGTGCCACCAACCTTCCGCAGCCCTGAAACAAAACGGCGGCCTTTGAGGCCGCCGTTTTTATTCGTAAGCGTGTGGATCAGAGCTTCAGGTTCACGCCGCCATAAAAGAATGCCCCGATCGGATCGTAGACAGTGGCAAAGGTGCCGGTGCCCGCATTTTCATATGGTGTACCGGGATAGGTCTCCGGTGGCCGCGTATCGAACAGGTTGTTGGCGCCCACAAAGGCCTGCACATTCTTCGTTATGTCGTACGACACGTTCAAGTCCACATACCAGAAGGAGGGCAGGCGATTGCCCTCCAGATCGGTCGTATTGGCGGGTGGAGAAAGCGCCGCCTCCTTCGAGACATAGCCACGCCCGATGTAATGCAGTGTCGTGCTGACCTCCAAGGGACCATTGGTATAAGTGGAGCGGAACAACCCACGCCACATTGGGGCGACATTGGTGTCTCCGCCATAATGCAGCACGCTCACACCGGGAATGCCCGCATCAATATCGTAATGTGAGGTGTAGGTGGTGTTCAACGTCAGCGCGAAGCTGCCGGCATTGATGAGCGAGGCGTCAAAGTCCGCCAGGTCGAAGTTATAGTTCAGCGTCGTGTCCACGCCGGAGGTTTTGATCGAGCCCAGGTTGAACGACGGGAAGTCGATCTGCTTGATGATGGGCCCCAACACGGTGTCGTACTGACGGGTGATCTGCTGGCAGAACACATTGGTCGCAAAGTCCGCGGGGTTGCCTTCGTAACAGGCTTGCTGCGTCTCTTGCGGCCCCAGCTGGCCGATATAGCCATGCACCCTGATGTCGAAGACGTCGGTGGTGAGCTGGAAGCCCGGCAACCATTGCGGCGTATAAACGGCGCCCAAGGTCATTGTATACGCGGTTTCCGGCTTCAGGTTGGGATTGCCTGAAAGGTAGCCGCCCACACCCTGCCGCGCGGCAAGGCCGGTGGCGCCGCTGTAATTGGGCACCTGAAACACATGGCCCGGCGTGACGGGGGTGATCTGCGCCGCGCAATTGGCGTTGAGATTGGCGCTTGCTGTGGCGCTTCCGGCTGATGAGCAAAGGTCTGCCGATATGCCGGGGAAGGTTTGCGAGTTTGGTGAAAACAGCTCCTGAACATTCGGCGCGCGCGTTGCCGAAGATTCCGTACCCCGGAACTTCAGATCGTCAAAAACCTGCCAGGTCGCACCATATTTCCAGCTCGTCGCCGTGCCTGCCGTGCTGTATTTCGCATACCGCACCGAAGCATTCAGTTCGACATATTGCGCAAAAGGCAGATCCTTCAGAACCGGCAACAGGCCTTCGCCATAGACTTCCTTCACATCGAAGGCGCCTTTGGTTTCCGCCTGCTGATTTCCCGCCACGGTGCCCGCCTGCGATGCCGAATCCGGCACGAAGCGCGCGGATTCATTGCGGTACTCCGCGCCAAGCGCAGCCTTCGCCGCGCCTGCCGGAAGTTGGAACAGGGAGCCGTTCATGTTGAACGTAGCGACCTGCTGTACGGCCTGGGACTGCAAGGTCACCAGCGATCCAACATATTTCGCCGCTTCCGGGGTAATGGAATTTGCCCCGAACAGATTAATCGGAACGCAGCCAGCGGCCTGTGCCACCGCATCGTCACAGATATTTCCGCCACCGCCCAACGGCACAAGACCGGCATCTATTTCGGCCTGTGTTGGCGCGCGCGCGTTCAACGCGTTCTGCAATTTGATCTTGTCGTAATAGCCGTTGCTGGTTTGGCTTTCTGCTGTGCGGCCCCAGACGTAGGAAAGATTCCACTTCCAGTCCGAAAGAAAGCCGACACTATTTTTCAAACTGCCGAAATCGCCTTCAAAGCCAAGCGCCGCGCGGCCCATATCGCGGTCCACACGCGAAAGGCGTGAGCCGAGATCGAAGAAGCGGCGATAGAAATAAAGGCCTGGCGAGCCGGCTGGAGGAGCGCCCGCCGCATCGAAAAAGGCGGGTGGAATGAACGGATTGTTGAGTGGAATGAGAACAGGCGTTCCACCCGCTGAAACAGGCTTGCCTAATCCGTCATCCGAACCACCTGGATAAGGCTCAAGGTTGGATTGCGCGGAGGTGTAGGCATAGGTGCCTTCAAAGAAGAAGCGCAGCCACGGTGTCACATCCACATGCCCGATTTCCGAGACCACGCGGCGGATAACCGGCACCTGTATGTAGCGACTTGGGTTGCGGTTGTAGCCATCGGCCGCCGTGCTGAATATGCCATATGCGCCGTCCGGCTTGGCGGTGAAGGCGTCGCCCGTCGGGAGAATAGCGCCTGTCCCGTCTGGCGGCAGCGCATAGCGGAAGCGGCCCTTGGGTGCGTAGGAACTGAAGGTGTTGATTGCCTCGAACGCACCGGCTCCCCAGAACGTATCGGTCGAGGTGATGTCGCGATCGCCCGATAATACTTTCTGTGAATCTTCATACGACATCACAATGGCAATGTTGCCTTTGCCGTCGAGGAAGTTGCCGCCCACCAGCGCCGAGGCATAAAGATCGCCCGCATCGCCGCGTGAGGAGCTGCCATATTGGACCGTGGCGTTGATGCCTTCGAAGTCCTGCTTGAGGTTGATGTTCACCACACCGGCAATCGCGTCCGAGCCATAGGTCGCTGAGGCGCCGCCGGTGATTGTGTCGACATGGTCGATCAATTGCGTCGGAATGGTATTGAGGTCGATCGCGGTGTAGGTCGGCGAGCCGGAAACCCAGCGCCGTCCGTTCACCAGCACAAGGGTGCGATCTGCGCCGAGATTGCGCAGATCGACCTGGCTCACGCCAAAGCCGGTGGTGAGAAAGTTTGAACTCACAGGCGTCAGGTCAGCGCCGGAATTCATCACCTGCGGTAGTTGCGAAAGCACGGCGCCGATGTTGGCTCTGCCGGTTTTAGCAATCGTATCGGCATCAATGATGATGGTGGGAATGGGCTGGTCGCCTGCATTCTGCTGAATGAGCGAGCCGGTTACCACCACGGTTTCTACTGGTGCTTCCACAGTGCCTTGCGCCAAGGCCGGTCCGCAGGCGAGCGCCGCACTTGCCGCGCCCAGCAACAGCGAACAGGTAAGAGATTTTCGGGTCGAGTGGTTCACAATGTTCCCCAATCTTTGATTAGGACTGCTGCTGACGCAGCGCCGATGTTAAAAGCCGCGGATTCAACCTCCGAAATTGAATCGTAAGCCGACCATCACCGAATGGCTGTCGAAAGCGCCTTTGATGCTTCCGCCGTTGAAGTTTGGTTCGAGCTTCAGATGCGCGGAATCGGCCGCGAAGTAGCGATAATCGACAAACGCTTTGACATTCTCCGCAACCGGCATGCTCACACCAGCGCCAAGTTGCCAGGCGAACACGCTGTCGTTCTTCTGGAAGAGTTGTGTGTTGTCGAGATCGCCGCTGATCTTCACCTGCGCAAGCCCGACACCGCCGCCGACATAAGGCGTAAATGGCATGCCGATATCGAAATCATACCAGGCATTGGCCATGAGCGACCAGGCGCGCAGTTTGAGGCGGGCGGAGACGATGTCGTCGCGGCCATGTTGTGCGGTCGCAAGGGTGGTGATTTTGGCGCCACCCTCTGTATGCGCATAACCGCCATCACCGGTCGTAAGATACGTCGGGAATTGCGACTTCATGTGCGTTCTAAGTCGCGCTCGGTTCTTCGAGCTGTTTTGCCTGAGTGCAAGCTCAAGCTCCGTGCGCAGGCCATTGCCCCATTCAATACCGGCGTTGCCACCCAGCACAAAACCGGTCTTGAACTTTGTGTCCACCGACTGGCTGGAGGTTGCGGTATAGGAGGCGTGTGTGTCGCGCGTGTAGTTATGGCCCGACATTGTTTGAGAGTTGAGAAATCCCACGCCGCCAAAGAGGCTGGCATAGGGTTGAGCCGCTTCTGCAGACGACATGCCGACAGAGAGCGAAACGATAGCAGCACTTGCCATCAATATTTTGCGTAGTCTCACAAGGATCCCCGCTTCAGTTGGATTGAGCAAACGATGCAACAGGCATTGTGTTGCAATATTTTTATAAGAGTACGCTCAAGCCGAAAATAGCGAAGTCAAAGGGAACTTTTTATTCCCGCGGCTCTGTGTCTTCAAAAGCACGCGTAAGGTTGTATTGGTTATGATGCTCCGTGTGCGTACAGAACGTCGTGCAAAGGTTGCAGGTGAGGCATATAATTGCGCCAACGCTCGACTGACGATGCGTAAATGGGCTGGCGCACTTGCCACTGGCTTGCCGTGCGCACCGGGCGCTCGACCGTATGAAAGTTCAGGCACGCCGCATCCCACGGCAGATCAACGAAGTCGACAATGCGGCGCGCAACAGATTCGAAATCGGTCGTATAACTCTCGTAATCGACATCAAGAATTTGAATTGGCAGAACTTTCCGCCAATGCTCCATCAGGTCGGCGTAGGAGCGATAGTAGCGGCCAAGGTCTTCCAGCGATCTATTATAGGAGTGTGCATCGTTGAAATTTTTGCTCCAGCACGACAGGCAGGTGTCCATTGCATTACGGCGGCAATGAATGATTTTTGCGCCCGGCATGGTCAGCGCAATCAAGCCTAACAGCTCAAAATTATGCGGCATCTTGTTGGTGATACGCTTAACTGGCCGGTCGGCGCGCTTGCGCATGTCATCGACATAACGCCGTCCCACCAGCTCGGCGCCAAACGGCGTCAGCTTCAATGCACTCATCGGAAAATCATCCCGCGACGGCGATATGTCGGCGGAAAAATTGGCAAGCTTATGCATGGTCTCAAGTTCGCCACCGGCGAACACAAGCGGATGCGCCGCCAGAATCTGCTCAGTGAGCGTCGTCCCTGAGCGGGGCATTCCGACAATAAACACCGGTAGGTCCGATTTGGTTCCCCAGCCGGAACGATCAGCAAAAAAGCGTTTGGAGAACACCGTCTTTTTGCGCTGGCGCTCCACCTCCGTCTGGCGGTGGTCATAGCTTTTGCAGGCAAGCCGGTTGGCCAGGTCGAAATGGTCAAAGGCCTGCGCATACTTGCCAAGGTCGTCGCAAATTTTGCCCGCCGCATAGTGCATGGCAATCTTGTCCTGCTCGGCCACATCGGGCGTGTCCAAAAGGCTTTCCAGTTCTGCCAGCGTGCCATCGTCTTCGCGGAATTTATGGACATGGGCATAGCTGATATAGCCCGCGGGTCTTTGCGGCAGCCGTTTGATGACCTCGCGCGCGGTATTTTCCGCTTCGGCAAAACGCCCCTCATCGGCATAGATGTTGGTAATACCCACCAGCGCCGCAAACACGCGGTCATCGGCCTCCCACACCTCGCGCCAATATTTCAGTGCCAGTTCTGTCTCGCCCAGATTGCGCAACACCCGGCCCAGATTATATTTCGCCTCGTCAAAATCGGGCTTCAGCGCCAGCGCCCGTTCAAGCTGGTCGCGCGCCTCCTCATATTGATTCACCTCCGAAAGCGCGTGGCCCAGATTGTTCAGAATGTTGGGATCGCGCGGGCGCGTCATCAGCGCCTTGCGCATCAGCTCTATGGCAAGCCCGTTAAACCCGGCATCGGCGGCCAGCACACCCAGAAGGTTCAGCGCATCGGGCTGGTTGGGCGCTATCTCCAGCACCTGCCGGTAACAGCGTTCTGCCTCCTCCTTCCGGTTCTCGCGGTGATGGGCAATGCCCTGTTCGAGTATGGCCTGCAATTGCGCGGGCGAAAGCCCAGCCCTGTTGAAGGCTGGAAAGCCCGGCCCCCGCAACATCTGCGACAAATCCTGGAGAGAAGCGTTTTCATCCGTCATCTGCGATCCATCAAAGAGGCAGAGGATTCGATGGTGAATTTCTGCTATTGTAAAGGTGAGCGGGCAGGGGGATGCGTAAAGGCAACCGAGCATGACCCGAAAACCACGCCTGTTTATCGCCTTGGCCTTTGTTGGCTTGGCCTTTGTTGGCTTGGCCTTTGTCGGCAACGCCGCGCCATGTGCGGCGGCGCAGACGGAACTTCCCGCCCCCCTCTGCCTGCGCAATGATGAGCTTGCACAAATCACCATGTCAGGCGACAGCGCCGCCACCGTGAAAGATCGCAGTGGCCGCGTCTTTCGTGTGACCTTCACCGAGCCTTGCGGTGCCCGCCATGTCGGGGTGTTCTTCACCACCCATTCGCAGAACATGCAGACCTGCCTGAAACCCGGCGTGCCGCTTCCCACCAACCGCTCCGGTGCCTGTGTGGTGAAATCGGTGCATGTCGAAGAGTGAACGGCTAGGCTAGGTGTGAACCCCGAACGGGACCGCCTTGCCAACCGCGCTCATCACCCACCCCGCCTGCCGCGCGCATAACCCCGGCGCAGGCCACCCGGAAAGCCCACAAAGGCTCGAAGCAATCCTGCGCGCCCTCGATGCGCCGCAATTCGCGGGCCTCTTGCGCCATGAAGCTCCGCGCGCATCGCGCGAATCACTCCTCACTGCCCATAGCGCCGAACTGGTCGATGCCATTCTCGGCCCGTTGAATGCCCGCGCTCAAAAAGAGGGCCTGGTCGCGCTGGACCCGGACACGCTCATGTCGCCCGGCTCAGCCGAAGCTGCCTTGCGCGCCGCAGGTGCTGCAATCTCAGCGGTGGAGGAGGTCGCGGCCCGCCGCGCCAGCAATGCCTTCTGCGCCATCCGCCCACCCGGCCATCATGCAGAACGTGCCCGCGCCATGGGCTTCTGCCTGTTCAATAACGTGGCTATCGCCGCGCTCTATGCCCGCAAGCTCGGCTTCCAGCGCATCGCCATTGCCGATTTCGATGTCCATCACGGCAACGGCACGCAAGAGATTTTCTGGAACGACCCGGATGTCCTTTTCATCTCCACCCATCAGATGCCGCTCTATCCCGGCAGCGGCGGGGCGACTGAGCGCGGGGCGAGCGGTAACATTTTGAACCTGCCACTACCCGCTGGCGCCAATGGGGAAGATCTGGCCCGCGTCTATAAAGCCTTCGCGTTGCCAGCGCTCACAACCTTCCGGCCTGATTTTCTTTTCATCTCCGCAGGCTTCGATGCCCATGTGGACGATCCCCTGGCCGGTCTCGCCTTCACCGAGCGGGACTTCGCCTGGGCCACAAAAGCGTTATGCGATGTTGCGGGCCAGACCTGCGAGGGGCGCGTTGTCTCGCTTCTCGAAGGCGGCTATGACCTTGCCGCCCTTGCACGCAGCGTTGCTGCGCATGTGCAGGTGTTGATGGAGTTCTGAACGATGTCGAAAACCCAGCCGGAAACGCCGCAAACCGAGGTCTCCAGCCTCAGTTTCGAGGCCGCGTTGCGCGAACTCGAATCAATCGTCGGCCGTCTGGAACAGGGCGAGGTCGATCTGGAAGATTCCATCGCCCTTTACGAACGCGGCCAGTCCCTAAAGGCCCATTGCGAACAGAAACTGAAAGCCGCCGAAAGCCGGTTGGAAAAAATTGTTCACGGTGCAAACGGGCCCACCGGCGCCGAACCGCTGGATATTGGCTGAACGTCCCCATTGCCAGTTCAAAACCATAAATTTAATCTGGGTATTGAATGGAGCCTAAATACTGCGCCCCCGGCTTCTTCTGCCATGGGTTCAAAGCCACATCCGGGAACTTTGGCCTATCACCTTGATTTGTTCGCCCAAAAGGCCGATTTTCGCGCAGCTTCGGCGCAAGTAATGGTGGCGCAATCCTGGTGCCCCAATGAGCGGAATATTTGATGAGTTTGCCCACCAAGACGCCTCTTCTCGATCAGGTCACCTTTCCCGCCGATCTACGCAAGCTGGATAAGGCGCAACTGCCCCAGTTCGCGAACGAATTGCGGCAGGAGTTGATTGACATTGTGTCAGTCACGGGCGGCCATCTGGGCGCCGGGCTTGGCGTGGTCGAGCTGACCACCGCGCTGCACTATGTCTTCAACACGCCGGAAGATAAAATCGTGTGGGATGTGGGCCACCAGGCCTATCCCCACAAAATCATCACCGGCCGCCGGGACCGGATGCGGACCTTGCGCCAGGCTGGAGGGCTTTCCGGTTTCACCAAGCGGGCGGAGAGTGAATATGATCCGTTTGGCGCGGCCCATTCCTCCACCTCCATTTCGGCGGCTTTGGGCTTTACCGTCGCCAGCGATCTGTCAGGCAAAAAGAACCGCGCCATCGCCGTGATTGGCGATGGGTCGATGAGTGCAGGCATGGCCTATGAGGCCATGAACAATGCGGGCGCGATGGATGCGCGCCTCATCGTCATCCTCAACGATAACGACATGTCCATCGCCCCGCCGGTCGGCGCGATGAGCGCCTATCTGGCGCGGCTCATTTCCAGCCGCCCCTATCGCAATTTGCGCGAATTCGCCAAGCAGCTCGCCAATCTGATGCCCCGCCCGATGAAAGTGGCGGCAGGCCGGGCGGAGGAATATGCCCGCGGCATCGCCATGGGCGGCACGCTGTTTGAAGAACTGGGCTTCTATTATGTCGGCCCGATTGATGGCCACAATCTCGATCACCTGATCCCGGTGCTCGAAAATGTGCGCGATAGCGAGAGCGGTCCCATCCTCGTCCATGTGGTGACGCAGAAGGGCAAGGGCTACGCGCCTGCCGAAGCGAGCGCCGACAAATATCACGGTGTCAGCAAGTTCAACGTGGCGACCGGCGAACAGAAGAAATCCAACTCCAAGGCCCCCGCCTATCAAAAGGTGTTTGGCGAAGAGTTGAGCAAACATGCCGATCATGACCCCCGCATCGTGGCGATCACTGCCGCCATGCCATCGGGCACGGGGCTGGATATTTTCGGCAAAAACCACCCGACCCGCTGTTTCGATGTCGGCATTGCCGAACAGCATGGCGTCACCTTCGCGGCGGGCCTTGCCGCCGAGGGGATGCGCCCGTTCGCGGCGATTTATTCCACCTTCCTGCAACGCGCCTACGATCAGGTGGTGCATGACGTGGCGATTCAATCGCTGCCCGTGCGCTTTGCAATGGACCGGGCGGGCCTTGTCGGGGCCGATGGCCCCACCCATGCGGGCTCGTTCGACACTACCTATCTCGCCACACTGCCGGGCTTCGTCGTCATGGCGCCGTCGGACGAAGTTGAACTGATGCACATGGTGGCCACGGCGGTCGAAATTGATGACCGCCCATCTTCCATCCGCTACCCGCGCGGGGAGGGGCTTGGCCTCGAACGTCCCGCCATCGGTAGCCCGCTTTCCATTGGCAAGGGCCGGATCATCCGCGAAGGCACGTCCATCGCGTTGCTCAGCTTCGGCACCCGTCTGGCCGAGTGCCTGATGGCCGCCGAAAAACTATCCGCCTACGGATTATCGGCCACGGTGGCGGATGCCCGTTTTGCCAAGCCGCTGGATGAAGACCTTATCAGCCGTCTTGCGCGCGAGCATGAGGTGCTGGTGACGATTGAGGAAGGCGCGGTCGGCGGTTTTGCCAGCCATGTGCTGCAACTCCTCGCCACCAAGGGCCTGCTGGATCGCGGGATCAAAGTGCGCCCCATGGTGCTGCCGGATCGCTTCATAGATCAGGACACGCCGGAAAAAATGTATGAAGCCGCAGGGCTCGATTCCAACGGGATCGTCTCCACTGTGCTGGGCGCGCTCGGCCGCGCACAGGACGCAGCAACCCTCAGCCGCATCGCCTGAGCACGCAGCGTATCCTCAAACTCGGTCATGCAGGCGATGGTCTTGCCGAAGACGGTCGCTTTGTGCCCTTCACCGCGCCGGGCGATCTCGTCACGCTGGATGAGGAGGGCAGGATTGCCGAACTTCTCGAAGCCTCACCTTTGCGCGCAACGCCGCCCTGTCAGCATTTCGGCACCTGCGGCGGCTGCGCGCTGCAACATCTGAATGAGGAAACCTATCGCGCCTTCAAGCGGGATCAGGTGGTGCAGACGCTGGCTCAGCGCGGCATCACGGATGTGGAGGTGCTGGAGCCGGTGATCGTGCCGCCGCACAGTCGCCGCCGCGCCGCGCTCAAGGCCATCAAACAGAATGGCGAAACAAAGCTCGGCTTCAACGCGCGTGCCTCGCACGCGCTTGTCGATATGCACGAATGTCCGGTGCTCACGCCCGATCTCTTCGCGCTCACCGGCAAGCTCCGCCCCATGCTGCACGCGATTTTGCGCGAGGGCGAAAAGTGCGATCTCCATCTCACCGAGGCTGACAACGGCTTCGATCTTTCGCTCGGGCTGAAGCGCGCCACGGCGCCCGCCGTGGTCAGCCAAATCGCCCAGCGCGCGCCGCAGATGGGCATTGCCCGCGTCACCGCAGGGCGCGATCCGCTGGCCGAATTCGAAACCCCGCATTTGCGCATCGGCCCGGCGGATGTGCGTCTGCCGCCCGATCCTTTTTTACAGGCCACACGCGCCTCCGAACAATTTTTGCAGGACACTGTGGTGGGGGCCATCGGCAAGGCCCGCAACGTGGCCGATCTGTTCTGCGGCCTCGGCACTTTCGCGCTGCCGCTGGCAAAGACCAGCAAGGTTCACGCGTTTGATGGCGATGCCGCCATGATCGCGGCGCTCACCGCCGCCGCCCGCGCCACGTCCGGCCTCAAACCGCTCAAAGCCGAGCGGCGAGACCTGTTTCGCCGCCCGCTGGCCGCCTTTGAGCTGAACAGCTTCGACGCCGTGGTGATAGACCCGCCGCGCGCGGGCGCGCCTGCGCAGATTGAGCAGATTGCCGAATCAAAACTCAGCCGCCTGATTTACGTCTCATGCAGCCCGGCCACCTTCGCCCGCGATGCGCGCACGCTAATCGACAAAGGCTTCCGCCTTGGCCCGGTGACGCCGCTCGATCAGTTTCTCTGGTCCGCCCAGCTTGAACTGGTCGCCATATTCGAGAAATGATGGGGCGGGGGTTCCCATGCGCAGTACCGTCATCGTCCTTGCCATCGTCGCCGCGCTCACCGCCGCAGGTTACAGCGCGTGGCGTCATGCGACCGCCAGCCCCTATGACGGCTGGGCCGTGCTGGTGGCGTCAGGCGATTTTCACGCCCATGACGGCGGCCCCAGCCGCGCGTTCGATAATGCCCGCCGCGATGTGGTGACTGAGTTGGAGCATGTCGGCTTCCGACCCGAAAATATTCGACAATATTCCGCCTGGGCCCGCTATTTTGCGCGCGATGCAGTGGAACAGAGCAACGGCCAAACCGCAGCCGCGCTGCTGGCCAACGCCACCAAAACCGCAAGAGATGGCTGCCTCGTCTATTTCAGCACCCACGGCGTTCCGGAAGGCATTGTGCTCGGCAACGAAATCGTCTCGCCAAATGCACTCGCCAAAATGCTCAATCAAAGCTGTGGTGCAAGACCGACTGTGGTGGTGATCTCCGCCTGTTTTTCCGGCGTCTTCGTGCCGAAATTGAAGGGTCCGAACCGCCTCATCGTCACCGCCGCCAGACGCGACCGCACCTCCTTCGGCTGCGGCACGACCGACACCTATCCCTATTATGACACCTGCTTCCTGCACACGCTGTCGCAAACGCGTGACTTCAAATCCCTCGCGCTGAAAACCCGCGAATGCGTTGCCGAAATGGAATATGACACCGGCATGGAGCCGCCGTCAGAGCCACAGATTTTCATCGGCAAAACCGTGCTGGCGAATTTGAAGGACTGGTAACTCCCACCGTCATTCCCGGCGAGCGCAGCGAGGGAAGGGAACCCAGGCGTCCAATAGCGATCAGGTATCTCCCACCTGGATCCCCTTCCCACCCCCGGACCAAGTCCGGGGTCGCCGGGGATGACAGTGGAGAAGTTTACCCGTTCTGCGCCCGATGCCTCAGCGCATGATCGGCCAGCACGCAAGCGAGCATCGCTTCGCCCACCGGCACCGCACGAATCCCCACACACGGATCATGCCGCCCCTTGGTCAGCACATCCGTATCCTTGCCGCTCACATCCACAGTCTTGCGGGGCGTGAGAATGGAAGAGGTCGGTTTCACCGCAAAGCGCGCCACGATCTGCTGCCCGGTCGAAATCCCGCCCATCACGCCGCCGCCATGGTTGGATAAAAATTTCGGCCCGTTTTTGCCTTTGCGCATCTCGTCGGCATTTTCCTCGCCGGTCAGCGCCGCTGCTGCCATGCCATCGCCAATCTCAACGCCTTTCACCGCGTTGATGCTCATGAACGCCGCCGCAATATCACCGTCGAGCTTGGCATAAATAGGCGCGCCCAATCCGGCCGGAATCCCATCCGCCACCACTTCAACAATCGCGCCGCAGGACGAGCCCTTCTTGCGCAATTTCTCCAAATAGTTCGTCCACGGATCAATCGCGGTTGGGTCCGGGCAGAAGAACGGGTTCTTCGCCACTTCCTTCCAGTCCCATTGGCTGCGCGAAATCTTTTGCGTGCCGATCTGAATCAGCGCCCCGCGCACCACAACCTTCTTGAACAGATGGTCGAGAACTTTGCGCGCAATCGCGCCCGCCGCCACGCGCGCCGCCGTCTCCCGGGCACTCTGCCGCCCGCCACCGCGATAATCGCGCACGCCATATTTGGCGAGATAGGTATAATCGGCATGGCCGGGCCGGAATTTATCGCGCACGTCGCTATAGTCTTTCGAGCGCTGGTCCACATTCTCGATCATCAGCGCAATCGGTGTGCCGGTGGTGACTTGGCGGTCCATGCGCTCATCCTGAAACACGCCGGATAAAATCCGCACCTCATCCGGCTCGCGCCGCTGGGTCACGAATTTCGATGTCCCCGGTTTGCGCCGTTCCAGATCGCGTTGAATATCCGCCTCAACCAGCGCGATGCCCGGCGGGCACCCATCCACCACACAGCCCAGCGCAGGCCCATGGCTCTCGCCAAAGGTGGTGACACGGAAAAGATGGCCAAACGTATTGTGCGACATGGTCTTTTTTCTAGATAGGAACTCAGCCCACGTCCAGCCGCACGACCTCACGCCCCCGCGCCCGGAAGACACAGCCTTGTGGCTCATCAAGGGCAGACATCTCCTGCCACCCCATCCCGGCCAAAAGCCCGCGCAAAATCCGCGTGGTCGCCCCATGGCTTACGGCAAAGGTGTCGGCTGTCAGACCAGCCACAAACCCGCCCAACCGTGCCGCCACATCCGCATAATTCTCTCCGCCCGGTACGCGGACATCCCACTTGTCCGTCGCCCGCGCGTCAAAAATGGCTGGGTCCAGCGCCCGCGCCTGCGCATCGGTCAACTGGTCCCAAATCCCCAGATCAATCTCCGAAAGCCGCGGATCGACCGTATAGCCGTGCCCCGCCAGCCCCAACTCCCCCAGCGCAATCTCCATAGTGGTGCGGGCGCGGGTCAAAGGGCTGGCGACAAAGGCGAGGGCCGGGGCCTTGCCCACCGCGTGGGCCAGCGCCCGGCCAACCATTGCCGCCTGCTCGCGGCCCAGCGCGGTCAGCGGCGTATCCTTTTTGCCGGAGAAGCGATGTTCGACATTGGCAACCGTCTGCCCATGCCGGGAAAAATACAGCGTGAGCCCCGATGGAAGCTCAAGCCCCATCTATTTGCCGACCGCGATGTCAGGCGCATCCTCGGCCTTCATGCCGACAATGTGATAGCCCGCATCCACATGCAGACATTCCCCCGTCACCGCGCGCCCCAGATCGGAGCATAAAAACAGCGCCGCATTACCCACTTCTTCCGTGGTCACCGTGCGCCGCATGGGCGAATTATATTCGTTCCATTTGAGGATATAGCGGAAATCGCCAATCCCGCTGGCCGCCAGCGTCTTGATCGGCCCCGCCGAAATCGCATTGACGCGAATCTGCTGCTTGCCGAGGTCTTCAGCCATATAGCGCACGCTGGCTTCCAGCGCCGCCTTGGCTACGCCCATCACATTGTAATGCGGCATCACCTTTTCCGCGCCATAATAGGTCAGCGTCACCATTGACCCGCCATTTTTCATCATCTTCTCGGCACGCTGCGCGCAGGCGGTGAAGGAATAGCAGGAGATGTTCATCGTCATCGCAAAATTGTCGGCCGTCGTATCAACGTAGCGGCCCTTCAACTGTTCCTTGTCGGAAAAGGCGATGGCATGGACAAGGAAATCCAGCGAGTCCCACGTCTTGCCCAGTTCCTCGAACACCGCATCGAGCGAGCCCTGATTGGTGACATCGCAATCCAGCACAGCGGCGGGCTTCAGAGGTTCCACCAGCGGCAGCACGCGCTTTTTGAACGCATCGCCCTGATAGGTGAAGGCCAGTTCGGCGCCCGCCTCGTGCAGTGCCTGCGCAATTCCCCATGCGATGGAGCGGTCATTGGCGACACCCATCACCAAACCGCGCTTGCCTTTCATGAGGCCCTCAAACGCCATGCCAATTTCTCCTGATTCCATCAGATTCTAGTGATTTCGCGCGCCCCGCCAAGCAGCTCGCATTGACGCAACCAAGCGCCATACCCGAAAGTGCGATAAAGCAACAGTGGGCAAAGAAACAGGAAAATCAGTTGTGGATAATCACACCCCCGTCAAATCAGGTTTTTCGCGTGAAAAGCTCGCGCAAATAACGCCCGCCCTGCAAAAAACAGTCGATGCGGGCGATTTATCGGGGTTCGTCACGCTGATCTGGCAAAACGGCGAAACAGTTCGGCTCAATACGGTGGGAAAACGCAACATTGGCGCAAACCTGTCCATGACGGGCGACACGTTGTTCCGCATTGCCTCCATGACAAAGCCGATAACCTCCGTCGCCGCCCTGATGCTGATGGAGGAGGGCCGGTTCAAACTCTCCGATCCCATCACCACATGGGCCCCCGAATTTGCTGACATGCGTGTGCTTAGGCGTGCCAATGGCGTGCTGCACGACACGGTGCCCGCCGCGCGCGCCATCACTTTTGAAGACCTGTTCACCCACCGCGCCGGTCTGTCTTATGCGTTCAGCGCGGTCGGCCCGATTGCGGATGCCTATCAGCGCACATTGGGCGATGTCCTCACCATCGACACTCCGCCCGACGCATGGATGAAGGCTTTGAGCACGCTGCCGCTGCTCTACCCACCGGGGGAACGCTTTCACTACAGCCACGCAACCGATGTGCTCGGTTTTCTCGTTGGCCGCATCGCAGGCAAACCCTTCCGCGATGTTCTGATGGAGCGCATTTTCACGCCGCTCGGTATGCACGACACTGACTTTTATGTGCCGCCAGAAAAACGCCACCGCGCGGCAGTCGTCTACCGGCTGGATACTGCGACCGACACGCTCAAGCCCGTCGCCTTTCCCACTTACGACACACCACCAAAATTCTGCGGCGGCGGTGGCGGCCTCATTTCAACAGCAGATGATTATCTGCAATTCGCGCGGCTGATGCTGAACAAGGGCGAGTTGAACGGCACGCGCTTCCTGAAACCGGAAACCATCGCGCTGATGACGCAAAACCACCTCACAGCCGACCAACGCGCCATCCCGTTTCTGGGCTCGATTCCGTTGTGGGAGCCGATGGGCTTTGGCCTCGGCGTCAGCGTCATCACCGATCCGGATAAATTAGGCCCCATGGGCAAAGGCGCACCCGGCAGCTTCGGCTGGCCCGGCGCGTTCGGCACCTGGTGGCAAGCCGATCCGCAAAACAACCTGATCGTGATTTATCTGATCCAGAATTCGATGCCGCTAGAACCCGGCGCCATCACCCAACTCGCCACCGGTCAACGCATGGGCGCGAGAGTGGCGCTGCCCATATTCCAGAACCTGGTCTATGGCGCGCTTGAACAACCCGCGCTCAAGTAAGAGCGCTAGAAGCAAATAAACCCTCCCCTTGAGGGAGGGTCGAAATTTGCCTTTGCAAATTTCGGGGCGGGGTCTTCCAGCTAGCCTCGCACATGATACCGCGAAACCCGCACTAAACCGTCCGCGGCCCAAACAAAATAACGCCTGCCCCAACCAGACAAACCGCAGCCCCGATCATATCCCAGCGATCAGCCCGCGCCCCTTCCGCCAGCCAAAGCCAGCCAAGCGCGCAAACAATATAAACCCCGCCATAGGCCGCATAAGCGCGCCCCGCATAGTCGCTGTCCACCAGCGTCAACAAATACGCAAACAGACAAAGCGACAACGCACCGGGCACAAGCCAAAGCGGCGATCTGTCCAGCTTTAACCACGCCCAAAACGCAAAGCATCCCGCAATCTCGGCAATCGCAGCTCCAACAAAAACGACTGCCGACATGCCCTATCTCACCTTCGCCCGTGGATCGTATTCGGCATTCCACTCTTCAGCGAATGCCTTGAGCGCCGGGTCAATCTTCTCCGGTAAACTCACCACCAGTTTCACATACATGTCGCCCGCAGGCTCGCCGCCGCTGGATGAGCCATGCGCCGGAATGCCCTTGCCGCGCAGCCGCAACATCGTGCCGGTGTTCGATCCCGGCGGCACGGTCAAGGTCACCGGTCCGGTTAGTGTCGGCGCTTGAACTTTGCCACCCAATACCGCTTCCTTCAGCGAGATCGGCAAGTCCATGCGCAAGTCGCGCCCGTCGCGCGTCATAAAGGGATGCGCCGCCACCGCGACCTGAATCAGAATATCGCCCGCAGGCCCGCCACTACCGCCAGGCCCGCCCTGGCCCTTCAGCCGCACCTGCTGGCCATCGCGAATCCCCACCGGAATTCGCACATCGACATTGCGGCCATCGGGCAGCGTCACGCGCCGCGTGCCGCCGCGCGCCGCTTCCTCAAAACTCACGGTGACGTTCAGCGCGTAATCATCGCCGCGCTTCGGCTGCGCCCGCCGTCCGCGCCCGCCAAACAGATCGGCGAAAATATCCTCAGGCCGAAAGCCATCGCCGCCACCCTGCTGCCCGCCGCCGCTCCAGTTGAATTCGTGCTCGCGCGCATTGCCGCCGCCAAAGCCGAACGGGTTGCCCTGAAAGCCCCCGCCGCCCTGACGCGGATCAAAGCCGCGCGGGTTACCCTGTTCGTCGATCTCGCCGCGATCAAAACGGGCGCGCTTGTCCTTGTCGCCCAACAGGTCATAGGCCCCGCTGATCTCTTTGAACTTCTTCGCAGCGGATTCGTCCCCGCCATGCTTGTCCGGGTGATATTTCTTGGCGAGCCCACGAAAGGCCTTTTTGATGTCGGCCTCATTCGCGGATTTTGTAACGCCCAGTGTGTCGTACGGGTTTGCCATGGTCTCTCCTGCCGCGAACCGTCAGACTCGCAGCCACCCCAATATAGGGAGGCTGTTCCTCCCACGTTAAGGGGCTGGCGCCTCCGTCCCCGGCAGTTCAGGCAAATCCGGGCCCAGATCGGGCAAAACAGCCTGCGGCAGGTCGTCCTTCGGCGCAAAAGCGTCGTCAGGGGTGGAAAAATCCGGCTTGGAAATATCCTCATAATCATCTGGCCCGGCTGGCCCGGCTGGTGCGGGGGGCAGCGGCTCGCTCATGGGCGCGACCGGTGGGAGCACGCCTGGCAAAGAGGGGGCCTGAGGAGGCGCAAGCTGCGGCGGCTCATCTGGAACAGGCGCTTCCGGCGGCGGCGAATCCGGCCCGCTTTCCCGCGTCGGACCTTCCAGCACGTTGCTCTTGCCGGACTTGTCCGGATGCGGCTCGGCATCGTCGGTGGAGCTGCGCAAGGGCGGCGGCTCCCCGCCCAACGCCTCCAGCCGCGCCTGGGCATCTGCATATCCGGCTTTGGCCGCCTCGGCATAAAGGTCCCGGGCACGCGCCACATCGCGCGGCACGCCGTTGCCCGCCTCATACATCGTGGCCAGATTATATTCGGCGATGGCGTGATGGGCAGAGGCCGCCAGCGTCAGCCAGGGCAGGGCGGCAGCCGGGTTAGGGGGCGCGCCTTCGCCTTTGAGCAGCATCTCGCCCAGATCGGCTGCCGCCGTCGCCATTCCGGCCTGCGAGGCGAACGCGAACATCCGCTTGGCGGCGGCGGGGTCTTTGTCCACCCCTTGGCCCTTGCGCAACATCAAGCCTGCGTTCCGGGCCGCCGCCGCATCCACATAAGACAGCTTGTCGAACAGTCTGTAGGCCGCCTCAAACTCTCCGGCGTCATAGAGCCTGACAGCCTCATCGAAGGAGGAAACGCGCTCCTCCGGCGAAATGGTGGAACACGCCCCTGCGAGCAAGACGCAAATACAGACGAACACACGCAAACAGGCTAAAGCCATGGTTTCACCTTAAGATGCGGTCACGCTAACAAGTAACCGGCACAAAACGAAGATGCGAAACGAGCCATGAGCGAAATCGGCGGCCCCCTCGATGACGGCGGCATCCCCCCCAAGGATGATCCCTTCGTGCTGTTCGATGCCTGGATGGATGAGGCACAGAAAACCGAACTGAACGAGGCCAATGCCATGGCGCTCGCCACGGCGGATGCGCAAGGCCGCCCCGATATTCGCATGGTGCTGCTGAAGGGCGTCGATTCGCACGGCTTCGTTTTCTACACCAACACCGAAAGCGCCAAAGGCAGCGAGCTTGCCGCCAATCCGCATGCGGCCCTTGATTTTCACTGGAAGAGTCTGCGCCGCCAAATTCGCGTGCGCGGCCCGGTGGAACCGGTGAGCGATGCGGAAGCGGATGCCTATTTTGCCACCCGCCCGAAAGACAGCCAGATCGGCGCCTGGGCCAGCGCCCAGTCCCGACCGATGGAGGGGCGCTTCGCCTTCGAACGCGAAATCGCAAAATACGCCGCCAAATATGCGCTTTCCACCGTTCCGCGCCCGCCGCACTGGAGCGGCTTCCGCGTGCTGCCACTCGCGATAGAATTCTGGCGCGACCGGCCCTTCCGCCTGCATGACCGGCTGGTGTATGCGCGCGAAAGCCTCACCACACCCTGGACGACTTCGCGCCTCTTTCCATGACCAACACGACAACCAATTATGGCACCGACCACGGCACCTTGATGCGCCGCGCCGCCATGGCCTCTCTCTCTGTGGCGGTGCTGTTGATTGCGCTCAAGCTCGGCGCCTATCTCGCAACCGATTCTGTGTCGATGCTCGCCTCGCTGGCTGATTCCAGCCTCGATTTCTTCGCCTCGATCATCAATCTCATTGCCGTGCGCTCGGCCCTCACGCCGCCAGACCGCGAACACCGCTTCGGCCATGGCAAAGCCGAGCCGCTTGCCGGTCTTGCACAGGGCGCCTTTATCGCCGGTTCGGCGACCTTCCTCATCATCGAATCCTCCAACCGGCTGCTCGACCCGCGCGAGGTGACGCATGAAACGCTCGGCCTTGTCGTTATGGGCATTTCCATTTTCGCAACGCTCGGCCTTGTCGCCTATCAGCGTATGGTGGTGGCGCGCACCAAATCGCTCGCCATCGGCGCGGACCAGATGCACTATGCCAGCGATCTCATCACCAATATCGGCGTTGTCATTGCGCTGTTGCTGACCTCACAACTCGGCTGGAAACTCGCCGATCCGATCATCGGCATCGCCATCGCGCTGTTTCTGATAGCCAGCGCCTGGAGCGTCTTTCGCCAAAGCTACGACCAGTTGATGGACCGCGAACTCCCCGATGCGGAGCGCGAACGCATCAAAACCCTCATCATGGCCCATGATGAGGTGCGCAACCTGCACGACCTTCGGACAAGGGCGTCCGGCGTCAACAGTTTCATCCAGTTCCATATCGAGCTGGATGCCGAGATCAGCCTCGCCCGCGCCCACGAAATCAGCGACGCAGTGGAGGCCGATGTAAAAGCCGCCTTCCCGATGGCCGAAATCCTGATCCATCAAGACCCCGCGGGCGTGGAAATGCCCGCCGCGCTGGCCAAATCCTGAAGCCCTCCCCAATAGCATCGCGCCCAGCTACACTGCCCGCATGACGCAAACCAAAACCAACGACGACCGCCGCACCCTCATCCTCACCGGGGCCAGCCGGGGCATTGGCCACGCCACTGTGAAGCGGTTTTCCAGCGCGGGCTGGCGGGTGATTACCTGCTCACGCCACGCCTTCCCCGAAAACTGCCCCTGGGCCGCTGGGCCGGAAGATCACATCCAGGTCGATCTTGCAGACCCGGATGATACCGAACGCGCCGTGCACGAAATGCGTGAAAGGCTTACGGGGGGCAAACTCCACGCGCTCGTCAACAATGCGGGCATTTCGCCAAAGGGGGAGGGCGGCGATCGGCTCGATACGCTGCACACCAGCAAAGCCATCTGGCGTCAGGTGTTCGAGGTGAATCTTTTTTCCACCATCTGGCTCGGTCGCGGCCTCTTGAACGAACTCGCCGCCGCCCAAGGCGCCATCGTCAACGTCACCTCGATTGCCGGTGGCCGCGTGCATCCCTTCGCCGGTTCGGCCTACAGCACCTCCAAAGCGGCACTGGCAGCCCTTACCCGCGAAATGGCATCAGACTTCGGCCCCCGTGGTGTGCGCGTGAACGCCATCGCGCCTGGCGAAATCGACACCGCCATTCTCTCGCCCGGCACCGAGAAGATTGTCGAATCCATCCCCTTGCGCCGTTTGGGAATGCCTGAAGAAGTGGCCAAGGCGATATATTATCTGTGTACGGACCAATCGAGCTATGTCACCGGCGCGGAGCTGCACATCAATGGCGGCCAGCACGTCTGAACAGCCGCCAAGTCCTCACGCGGAATTACAGAGTAAACATATCAAACACTGTAAATAAATCTGACAATCACTGTCCCATTCTGGAACTTTTCCCCAGAATATAAGGATTGGTCCGATATTTGCTTCACAAGGCAAATATTCGAACAATCAAGGGGGCATCCAAAAAGATGACACGCACAAAGACCGTTCTTGGCCTTGTGGCCGCCGGTGCATTTCTTCTCTCCGCTTTGCCTGCCAGCGCGGGTTTCACCAGCTTCGCCATTCGCGGCACACCGGGCGTCACCGACGCTGGTGGCCAAACCACCTTCGTCCTCATCAATAGCGGCGACAAAGCGGGCCTTGGCTCGAACGACATCAATGGCGCGACCATCGGGGACATTCAGTCCATCAAGGTCGATCGTCTGGATGATCCCACACGCTACAGCGCAGGCTCCGGCCCCGCCGTCGCCCCCTATCTGAACATCTGGATCACGGATTCGACCCACACCAAATTCGCCGTTGTCGCGAACGAACCGTCCAATCCCGAATTTCAGCCGCTCTATAACAATGGCTACGATCTCAGCTTCGCCGATCTCGCAACCCAGGTCGCGAAGATTTATGAGAATGGCGATCTGTCATGGCTGCCGAACAGCGGCATCGGCCTCACCTGGGCCGATCTTGCGGGCTTCGAAATCCTCGCCCCGTCGGTTACCGATCTGGATTCGAGCTGGGCAGGTCTGGGCACTGGCGCCCCGCGTGATGGCGCCAACAACGCCTATGGCGTGAACTGGGTCTTCGGCGACACGCTGGGGAACTACGCCACCGATCAAACCGGCTACATCGTGGCCAACGCCTCGGCCTCAGCCGATACAAACGCCGTCCCTGAACCCGCCACACTGGTGCTTCTGGCGGCGGGTCTTGCAGGCATCGCCGCGGGCCGCAAACGCAAAGCGGCCTGATCGCTTCGATATAAAAAAGGCGGCGGAAATTTTCCGCCGCCTTTTTCTTTGCGTGCGGGGCTGAAAAGCGCAAAATCCTTCCTCAAAACCTGAAAGGATTCACATGCCCGCTTACGCCATTCTGATCCGCGAACGTGTTCGTGATACGGAAGAACTGAAAACCTACAGCCAAAAAGCCGCCCTCGCGCGTGAAGGCCACGATCTCAAAGCGCTGGTGCGTTACGGCAAGGTCGAGTGTCTCGAAGGCCCGCCCGTCGAAGGCACCGTCATTCTGGAATTCCCCGACATGGCCGCCGCCCGCGCCTGGTACGATAGCGACGCCTACAAAGCCGCGCGCAAACACCGCTACCTCGCCGCCGACTACCGCGTCTTCCTAACTGAAGGCGTCTAATCCACCTGCCGTGGCCCGCCAAGCGCGGGCCACAAATATTCTTCACCTCCCCCCTGTGGGGAGGTCGGATTGCGAAGCAATCCGGGTGGGGGGCCGCTGCCAACAACCACCACCACCCCAACAAATTCACCCCGCCAATCCCAACTCTTCATGCCGCGCCACGATCTTCGGCCAAAGCCCGCCCGCCTCCGGCACATCAAGATCAAACTCCCGCAGCAACACATCAACCAGCTCGTCCGCGCTCCCCACAAGCGTCTCGTGAACATCCGCCCCGCGAATGTGCTTCAACACCCGCCCGCGCAACATCGTCAGCCCGCCATCGAAATGCCGCTGCACCACAAGGTTCTGCACAAACGGAGACGCAGCCGAGACCTGTAAATCCGCGCACTGGCGCGCAAACAGATCCTCATCGCCCACGCCCATATTCACATCATAAGAAAGCCCGCACCCCGGCACGCTGTCGGTCAGCCGCCACCAGTCTTCATCGACGCGTGAAAGCGCATAGCCAAACCCGTTGGATGAAAACGCACCCGCGCGCAAAGCAAACGGCTCAACCGGCCCATGCGCAAATCCGACATCGGCCATAAACGGCCCCTCGGGCAATTCCACCCGCAACGCCAGATGATTCCCATCCGCCGCCGCCCCAACCAGATGCCGCATCACCCCGCCCGAAAGACGGCGCACATTAAAGCCAAGCTCGGAAAGGGCCCAGCCAAACACGCCATTCATCTCAAAGCACCATCCGCCGCGCCGCGCACCAACGATCTTGTCGAAGATGGGCGCAATGGCGGTCCCCATCGGCCGTCCCAACTGCACCTCAAGATTCTCAAACGGCACAGCCAGAACATGCGCCCGATGCAGAGACCGAAGTCCCGCCAAATCCACCGATGGCCGCGAAGGATGATTGATGCGCTCAAGATAAGAAGAAAGCTGCATAAAATCCCTATCCATCCAAAAACACCGCGCCCAAAAGCGCTACTTCTTCTTCGTGCCGAGTTGATCGCGCCACATTTTGGCGGGCAGTTCTTCCACCGCGTCTTCGAGCAGTTGGCCCAGATGAAATGGTCCATATTGCACGCGGATCAGCCGCGCCACTCTGAGGCCGAGGAATTCCATCAACCGCTTCACTTCACGGTTCTTGCCTTCTTTCAGGCTTATCGTCGCCCATGAATACATGCCTTTGGCGCGCTCCAGATCGGCGATCACCGGCTCATAGGTCACCCCGTCGATGGTGACGCCTTCGGCCAGCCGGTCCAGATCGGTCTGCGCGACTTTTCCGAACAAACGCACGCGATATTTGCGCACCCAGCCCGCTGCCGGAAGCTCCATCTGCCGCGCCAGCGCGCCGTCATTGGTGAGCAGCAAAAGCCCTTCGGAGTTGATGTCCAGCCGCCCGATGGAAACCACGCGCGGCAGATGTTTGGGCAGGTTGGCAAACACTGTTGGCCGACCTTCGGGGTCGCGATGGCTGGTCACCAGTCCGGCGGGCTTGTGATAGCGCCAGAGCCGCGTCGTCTCCGGCTCCGACAGGGGCTTGCCATCCACCGCCACGACCTGATGTTCGCCCACCCGCACGCCCATGGTGGTCACGGTTTCGCCGTCCAGGCTGACCCGCCCGGCGGCAATCAGCTTCTCCGCATCGCGCCGCGAGCACACGCCCGCCCGCGCAATCACCTTGGCAATGCGGTTGCCATCTGTCGTCGGGGGCTGGGCCACGCTTGGCCTCTCGTATGGGTTCGCGCTATCGCGTAGCCTTCACACTGGACCGATGCAATGACCGACGACGATTTCATGGCCCAGGCGATGGGCGAGGCGGCAGACGCCGCCACACGGGGCGAAGTCCCGGTCGGGGCTGTTCTGGTGCTGGACGGGCAGATCCTGGCGGCAGAGGGGAACCGCATCGTGGAACGGCGCGACCCCACCGCCCATGCCGAGATCCTGACCCTGCGCAAAGCCGCCGCCGTGCTGGGCAATGAGCGCCTCATCGGCGCCACCCTCTATGTCACCCTCGAACCCTGCGCGATGTGCGCCGGGGCCATCTCCTTTGCCCGCATATCCCGTGTGGTGTTCGCGGCAGATGATCCCAAAGGGGGCGCCATTCTCCACGGCCCCCAATTCTTCCACCAACCCACCTGCCACCACCGGCCAGAGGTGGCGCGCGCAGGCGACCCCCTGGCCGCCGGGGAAATTCTAAAAGCCTTCTTCCGCGCCCGTCGCACCTGATCGACTTGGCCCCCGAAATTTGACAGAATGTCAGCAAGCGGGCGGCAAAGCCCGCATGGGGAGCATACGCTTACAAGGAAACCAACATGTCGCTCATCGTCTACGGCGCATCACTTTCACCATTCGTCCGCAAGGTCCGTATTGCGCTGGCCGAAAAAGGGCTGGATTACGAGATGGAGCAGATCAACCCCTTCTCGCCGCCGCCCGGCTTCACCGACATCAGCCCCTTGAAAAAGGTGCCCGCCTTTCGCGATACCTCGCTGCCCGAACCCAACACGCTGTCGGATTCTTCGGTGATTTGCGATTACCTCGAAACCAAATATCCCACCCCCTCGCTCTATCCCAAAGATGCCTATCAACGCGCCCGCGCCCTCTGGTTCGAGGAATATGCGGACTCTCTGGTCGCCCAAACGGTGGCCGGTGGCGTGTTTTTCGAGCGCGTCGTGAAAAAGCTGATTGGGCAGAAAACCGATGCGGAAGTTGTTGAAAACACACTGACAACAAAAGTGCCGCCGGTGTTCGATTATCTGGACAAGCAGATCGAGGGCCGCAGCTTCATCGTCGGTGATGCGCTGTCGATAGCCGATATTTCCATCGGCACGATGCTGGTCAATTTCTGCCATGCCGGCGAATGCGTGAACGAAAAACTATGGCCCAATCTCGGCGCCTATATTGCGCGGCTTCACGCCCGGCCTTCGTTCAAGAACCGGATTGATGAAGAAGCCCCGTTCGTCGCGAAAGTGCTAGCGGCCTGATTTCAGACGGCACTGGCAGGCAACCCCTGCCAGTGCCGTTCTTTATTGGCGTTTCTTCTCAAGGGCTTTTGCGCGCCGCCGTATGACCATCTGGTTGAGAAATTCCACCAGAATGGAAAAGGCGACCGCGAAGTAGAGATAGCCGCGCGGCACATGAAAGTGCAGCGCATCCGCCACAAGCGTCATGCCGATCAACAGCAGAAAACTCAGCGCCAGCATTTTGACGGTCGGGTATTGATGCACGAATTTTGAAACCGGTTCCGCCGCCAGCAGCATCACAAAAATGGCAATGACCACCGCCGCAATCATCACCGGCAAATGTTCGGCCATGCCGACCGCGGTAATCACAGAATCGATCTAAAACACCAGATCGAACACGGCGATTTGAGCGATGACATTGAAAAAGCTGGCGCTGCCCGCCGTCATTTCCTCATCATCGCCATCGACCATGTGGTGGATTTCGCGCGTGCCCTTGGTCAGGAGAAAAAGCCCGCCCACCGCGAAGACGAGATCGCGCCAGGAAAACTCATGGCCATAGATCGTCACAATCGGCGCGGAGAGATGGATGATGAATGCAATGCTCGACAGTAGCGCAATGCGCATGAGCAGCGCCAGCGCAAGCCCAATACGCCGCGCCCGCGGTTGCTGATGGACGGGCAGGCGGCCTGAGGCAATGGACAGAAAGACAATGTTGTCTATGCCGAGAACAATTTCGAGAATGGTGAGGGTGAGAAGGCTGGTCCAGACGTTGATGTCTGTCAAAAGCTCAAGCATGTCAGTCCCCTCAAAACCATCCCGGCGCGAGTTGCGGATAGAGATAGACGATGGCTTCGCGCCCCGCCACCATGCCTATTCCGGCGCCGATGAAAACATCGCTCAGAAAATGCGCGGTGAGAAGGGCCCGTGTGAAGCCCAACAGCGCCGCAATGCCAAACCACAGCGGCCACAGAACCGGCATCGCCGCGCTGGCAATCACCGCGACGCAAAATATGGTGAGCGCATGGCCCGATGGGAAGGAGTTGTGTTGCAGATCGAACGAAAGCGGAATGAACGCATAGAGGTTCATCTCGATCTCATCACGCGGCCGCCTGCGCCCCAAAAGGAACTTCAGTGTGTGAAGCACCACACTGGCGCCCGCAATCGCTACGATGAACGCGGTCGAGAACTGGGCGGCGAGGGTGAACCCCTCCACGGAAGGATAGGCGGCACGCCCGGCAGAGGCTGCCAGATAGACGGCGGCGGCGATCAGCAGCCAGTGCGCTGCCTTGGCCAGATGGGTGATGCTGTCGAGGAAATCGTGCGCAGGGCCGGACACGGCATCATAGATGAAATGCGCCGCCCGCCGGTCTATGGGCAGGCAGAGAACACCGCCGAAAACGAGAATCAGGCCTGCCCAGAGCAACATGGGCGCGGTGATTGCCGTGCTTTCC
>Ga0164241_10001384_pt1 | contig 30207 bp, 24 predicted proteins | sample OricomyardsoilBY_FD_108780 | JGI IMG/M metagenome (GOLD analysis project Ga0164241, IMG submission 108780) | Backyard soil microbial communities from Emeryville, California, USA - Original compost - Back yard soil (BY) | ecosystem: Environmental > Terrestrial > Soil > Unclassified | place: USA... | reverse complement strand
TCAACACGCGCGCCTCGAAGATGGTGATGTTCTACTGTTGTTCACCGACGGAGCCATCGAGGCCGCCAACGCCGCCGGTGAACAATACGGGATTGACCGCCTGTGCGCGGAGTTCGAAGCTGCGCGTGGTCGCTCCGTGACCGAGATTCGGGATCGCCTGCTCCGCTCGGTGCAAGAGTTTTTGGCAGAGCAGAACGACGACATCGCGCTGCTCGTCGCTCGCCACACCCGCCCGGCTGTGTAATACCGCGTGCGTGGCACCCGAAACCGAAGCTGAGCTCCTGGCGCGCGCCCGGGCACTCGCCGGTGCGACGGTCGCCGAAGTTGCCGCGAGATTTGCGCTCACCGCGCCTGGGGACTTGCGTCGCCACAAGGGCTTCGTGGGAGCGCTGATCGAACGCGCTTTGGGGGCCACCGCGGGCTCGCGTGCTGCTCCAGACTTCGAAGCGCTGGGCATCGAGCTCAAAACTCTACCGGTTGACGCTCGAGGCCGCGCGCTCGAATCGACCTTCGTCTGCACTATCCCACTGACGGAGATCGGAGAGGTCGAGTGGCTCTCGTCACGAGTACGCCGCAAGTTGCATCGCGTCCTCTGGGTTCCTGTGCAGGGTGAACGACAAATCGCCGTCCCCGAGCGGCGGATCGGCGAGCCGCTCTTGTGGTCCCTCGACGCTGCGGCCGAAGCGGCCCTGCGCTTCGACTGGGAAGAACTTGCCGGCATCATCGGTCGCGGTGACGTCGAAACCATCACCGGGCACATCGGTCGTTGCCTGCAGATTCGCCCCAAAGCTCGCGACTCTCACGCCCGTCGCCGCGGCATCGACGTCGACGGCGCCCGCTTCGCCGCCTTGCCCCGCGGGTTCTACCTGCGAGCGACCTTTACGAGCGAGATCTTGCGCCAAAACTACGTGTTGTAGAGCACCGTGTATCGTCGCCGCTCGTCGAGTTCACAACCTATGAGTTGTAGAAGTCGAATTGCCGGATAGCCAGGCGAAGCGTAAAGGCATACTCGAGAGTCACTCGACTTCATCAGGCAGCGGCGAAACACCGATGTGCACGTGATCGTGGTGATCGGCGTTGTCGTCGGGCGTTAGGTATTCGTGGAATAGGCCACTCTTGCGGAAGCGCACGGCGATGGCGTTGGCCACGGGCGCGTCGGCGTCGAGTGCGGTGCCGAGACCTTTGTGGAAGTCGCGTTTGACTTCGTAGTGCACGCCATTGCGAGTAAAGCCGTGCATGTCGATGGCCAAGCCGTAAGCGTGTAAGCTGACTCGACCCTTGGCACTCAAACGGTACACGTACGCGCCGGAGAATCGGACATCCGTTACGCCGTACGCCGTGAGTTCTGCTCCGACCAGGGCCAACGCCAAGGCCAATCGGCAATCGGTGATCAAGGGCCCGTTGCCGCCGGTGTAATAGCGGACACCGGCGATCGAGCCATCGATAGCGATCGGTGTGTGTACGCCCAGCTCGCGATCGAGCGCGTGAAATCGAACGTTGCGCGCGGCGAGGCGCGTGAGGCAATCGACGCCGCCGGGCAATACCGAGCGCAGCTCGTTACGCGTGCGCGGCCGTGGCACGTCACCCAAGGTCTTGGCGAACACCGAAGTGTGCGCGTTGGGCGCGGTCTTGGCCGGTTGCAGCGGTAAGCTCGGTGCGCCGCTGAGCGCTCGAACGGCCCGCGGCCCACCTTGGCTCACCGCCGTCGGAGGCCAAGCGTAGCCGGCGGGGACGACCCAGCCCGCGCTGGCGGCGTACGGCGACGCGGCCCGCGGGGCTTCACGCGCGCAGCCTCCGAGCCCGATAGCGAGGGCGGCGAGCAGCAGTTGACCGAGGAGCCGGCGATTCACGCGCGAAATTGTGGCAGGAGGGCGTGGGAATGGGCCAAGAATTGAGCGAGGGACCGGGTCGAAAAGGGGTGGGCGCCGAGAAATGCTAGGTCATTTGCGCATGCTGACGGAGCCGGAGTCGTCCGAGTCGCCCTTTCGCGAGCGCTTTCCCAGACCGAGCTTCATGACGCTGACCATCGTGTTTGCGTTGCTGGTAACACCCAGTGTGGGCCTGCTTGCGGCGGAGCTTCGCGACCCGGCGGCGGAGCGAGCCCGCTTGACGGAAGAGGCCGAGTCCGCGTTGCGCGCCGATCTAATCGACCGCGGTCTGACGCCAGTCGAAAGCGAAGGCTCGGACGTGGCGCGCTTGGCGCAACTCGGGATCGAAGTGCTCACAACCGCGCACGCGTTTCGCTTGGAGTCTGGGCCGGCCGTGCTCACGGGCGATCCCGTTTCAACCGAGCAGCGCGATCGCGCGCTCGTCACTTTGGGTCGCGAACTCGCGCGCTATCCTGCGCAATTTTTGGCGCGCGCTCGCCTGCGACGCTTGGTGCTGTGCGCGAACTTCCGCGAGGACAATCAGGTCATCCCTTCATTGCCCAACTACCACGGTGCATTGCTCGTCGATGTCGACGCGGACGCGCCGTATCTCCGCCGGCTCGTGCATCACGAAGTGTTTCACTTTGCGGACTATGCCGATGACGATCAGCTCTCGCATGATCCCGCGTGGCTTGGCCTCAATGAGCGTTCCTTCGTGTATGGGGATGGCGGGCGTTTTCTGCGTCAGCCGGGTGTCGGGCGATTTACCGCCGACCTTCCGGGCTTTGTCTCTCGCTACGCGACCTCCGCCCTCGAGGAGGATAAGGCGGAGACGTTTGCGATGCGTATGTCAGAGCCGCAGAAGTTCGCCGAACTGATCGCGATCGATCCGATTCTGCGCGCTAAATCCGCTGCTCTGGACGCGCAGTTGCGAAAGCTGACTCGAGACGTCGATGTGCGCGTTCTGGATGCGCTCGACGTTCATTGAGGCCCCGTTGCTTCGTCGCGCAGGCGCGGCTGCTCTGGGGACATCCGTGTTCGTGGGGTGCCGTTCGCCGGGCCACGCCGCTCAGCGCGCCCGTTCCCGCGAGGCGCCTCAAAATCAAAGTTGCTTGAAATGCGGCCGAAGGTGGGGGCTTTCTTTAACCCATGAAAGTGGTGTGGTACGACTCAGACGATGCGCTGCTCGCGCGACGATGGCAGTGGTCGCCCTGGCGCAGGCCTGCTACTTCACTGGAACGGCTCGGTGTGGAGCGTGTCACTCGAGAGTCCACAAGTGCCGCCCATCGCACACCTCTGGGGCGCGATCAGCGGTGATATTTGGGCGACCGTGGACGGGGGACTTCTCCGTCGCCACTAGTTCACGTATTCGAGGTGCGGACTACGGTCGCACTTCTACTTCTGTTCGTAGTGCCGGTTTCGCGAACGCGCTCGCTCTGTCCAGGGAACGCGAGCGCCGTCGGACTCAACTCAAGGGCTGAGTTGGTTCACTAGGTCAGCAGCTTCGTTGCGATCGATTTCGAGGACTTCAGCGGTCTCGAAGATGAGTTCACTCTCACTGGTGCGAATGATGCCGTCGGCGGCAGTGACTTGAATCGCCAGGGACAGCGCAACGCGTCGGGAGCCCTTGTCGGGCAAACGGTTCTTTACGCTCTGCAGGCGTGCCTCGCGGCCCTCACGCTCGAGAGCTTCACTCGCGTCCGCGACCAATTGGGCGAGCCGCGCGGTGGGTAAACGGCCAGTCGTGAGCGACTCCATCGTCTTCAGGAAGTGCGCGCGTTCGATGGTGCTGAATTCGCCGTCTGCGGCGGCGGCGAGGAACATCGCCTCCACCAGGGCCTCTAGCTTTGCCTCGCCCAGCGTCTGCGCGTCATTGCCACTCATGGCCCGACACTATAGCGACTCTCGCGGCCCGCTCGCAATCGCTTACGAATCGCTTCCGCGATCGGCTTCGTCGACCAGGAAAGCCGAGTGGGTGAACTGCCGGATTACCTCGGTCGCGTAACTTCCGGACGGCAGTGAAAACGCGAGTTCGAGACGACCGACGCCGGTCCAGCGGAGCTCGAGGTCGGTGATCGGGGCGATCAGATCGCGCCGGGTGCCGGGGGCCAAACGTGCGAGCTTTTCGCGGGCTTCGGGATCCAAGCCGAGCTCTTCGAGTTGCGCGAGTTCGAGCGCGGCCGCGTCTGCAGCGGTCGGGCGTGCTTTTGGACCGAAGATTGGGCCCGTGAGGTGGATGTCGCCGCTGTGCAAGCGCGGCGTTTCCCGCTCAATGTCCTCGACCGAGAACATCGCGCCCGCGTTGTTCAGTCGCACCACCTCTCCCGAGAGTAAACGGTCGAGCCCGAGCGCGCGGCGAGCGGAGAAGTAGCGATTGAACACTTCCGCTTGGATCACGCTCGGGTACAACTTAGTCAGGAAACGTGGCACTCCATGAAGCTTTGCTCCGGCACGCAGCCAGGTCAGCGCTTGCGACACGCCTTCGCCGCGTCTGCCAAACCGTTGCCCGCCGTAGTAATTGAACAGGCCGCTAGCGCGCAGTCGATCTGCGAGTGGCCGCGCTTTCTCGAGCGCCCCGAGATCGCTCGTGACGAGCGTGATCCGAAAGCGATTGCCCAGTAGATGCCCGGTGCGGAGCTTGTTGGAGTGGCGCGTGTGCTCGAGCACGCGAATGCCTTCGGGCAGCTTCCACTCGCTGGGCGGCTTGGCTTTGGAGGGCAGTGATAGCCATTGCTGCGTGACCGCGTGTTTGTCCTTCAGTCCCGCGTAGCCCACGTCGCGCTCGTCGACTCCGGCGGCTCGCGTGACGGCGCGCACCATCGCGGGTGTCGTGAAGCCGCGCTTCTCGATACGCGCGTACACGTGTTCGCCTGCGCCGCTTTGCGGATAGAGCGGGATTTCGTCGACTACGAAGTCCTCCGGTGCGGGGCCGATCTGTGCGTCGATCGGCAATGCGTCGGCGAACATCACTGGTGGAGTGTGGGGCGTCATTTCCAGCGCCGGAGCGCTGTTCGGTTCGCTATTCATTTGCGTGCTGGACCGATCAAATCGTCGAGGGCTTTGAACAACCCGTCGCTCGCGCTCTCTTTGCCTTCGGCAAGGTCGACATCTTCGATGCCCAGGATCAAGAGCTCGGGATCGGAATGATCGGGTTTGAAGTCGCTCGAAGCGCCGGAGCCTGGCATGGCCGGCGGCGGTGAGCTGTCGGCCGGCAGCGCGTGTCGATGCCCGCCTTGGCAGTGCAGGACCAAGACTCCGATGTTGTCCGGTCCACCTGCGGTGTTGGCCAACTCGATGAGTCGAGCGGCAATTTGCTGCGGCTTCTCGTCGCGCCCGAGCGCTACGGCCAGCTCTTTTGCCGGAACTGGCCCGCTCAAGCCGTCGCTGCACAGGAGGTAGCGATCGCCTTCCACGACCGCGTGTGACCGCACGGAAACGCGTAGCTGCTCGTTCATGCCTAGGGCTCGCGTGACCACGTTTTTGGGCAAGCGCGCGAGCACCTGATCGTCGAGCTCGGGGCGCTGTTCGATCACGTCGGTCAGCAGCGAGTGGTCCGTCGTCAAGAGCTCGAGGTGTCCGCCTCTCAGCCGATAGCAGCGGCTGTCACCGACGTGCGCCACGTGCATCAAGCCGGACCGCTCCGAAAAACTGGCGGCAACCACGGTCGTACCCATTCCGCGGTGAGCTTGGGACGACCGAGAAATTTCCACGATGTCGCGGTTTGCCTTGAGCACCGCGGCGGACAGGCGGCGCGCGCCTTGCGGAATGCCGAAGTGATTGAACTCGGGGCTCTGATGCGTGCTGCGGATCGTCGCGCCGAAATAGTTGGCCATCGAGCGCGCGCACAAGGCGCTGGCCACTTCGCCCGCGTTGTGCCCACCGGCGCCATCGGCGACGAGGTACAAGCTCAAGTCGTCGCGTACGAGTACGGAGTCTTCGTTGTGCGTGCGGCGCTTCCCAACATCGGTCGCGCCGCCTGCTTGGAGCACGAGCTGTGCCGTCATCTGCGAGCTTGGGCCAGTGTCGCAGGATCGCGCACTTGCGGAAAGCTCGCGCCCTGCCGTTGCCGTATAAATCGCGGAAATTGCTCGAAATCCGGCCAGCCGCTCGAGTGGTGACGAGGCGCGAGCGGCTGTGCCGTCGGAAATCGTCTGGCTGTTCCTTGCGCGAACTGGGAGGACGCCCGAAAGTTGAAGAGTAGTGAGTAGTCATGCGCTGCGCGCGAACGCCAAGACGGGCCTAGTACTTTCCGGGGGTGGCATGCGCGGCGCCTACGAGGTTGGCGTCGTAGCGGGCATCATGGAGGTTCTCGATCCGGAACCGAGCTCTGGGCCCGTGTTTCAGGTTTTTGCGGGCACCTCAGTGGGCGCAATCAACGCCACTTACTTGGCATCCAATGCGTCGCGCGCCGATCACGGCGTCGAGCGTTTAGCCGAAGTCTGGAACAGCCTTCGGCTGGAAGATCACGCGCGCGTACGCCCGTTCGGTCTGGCGCGCCTGCCCGACGCGCTCGCGCGCTTCAGAGCCAAACCCGGTGAACCCACAGGCAGCTCGCTGCTCGACTCGCGCGGCATCGAAGTCTTGGTGCGTCGCACCATCGATTGGGAAAAGCTGCACGAAAATATCGACCGAGGGACGATCGATGCGGTGATGGTCGCCGCGCTGCACGTGGTTTCTGGGCGCACGACGATGTTTACCGAGCGCTCGCCGAGCTGCCATATCGAACCGACGCGCGATGAGCGCCGAGCGACGGCGTTCGAGCGCATCACTGCCGATCACGTGCTGGCATCGGCCGCAATTCCGCTGCTCTTTCCGACCCGCCGTATCGGCGAGCACTACTACTGTGACGGTGGCTTGCGCTTCAACACGCCGATCGCTCCGGCGATTCGAGCTGGCGCCGAGCGGCTGGTGATCGTATCCGTGCGCCACGAGCGCTCACAGCGTGAACTCGCTGCGGTCGAAGCGTCGGACACCGGAGCAGGCAGCGAGCTCAGCCCAGTGTTCCTCGTTGGTAAGTTGCTGAACGCGCTGTTGCTCGACCCGGTCGAGTACGACTTGCAAGTGCTCGAGCGGCTCAACCAAGTCATGGAGGTCCTCGAAGAGACCCTTGACGCGGACGATCTAGAGCGCATCCAAAGGGTGTGGATCAAGCACCGCGGTGCGCCCTACCGCCGGCTAAAGAAGTTGGTCTTCCAACCTTCTCGGGATTTGGGGCGCGTTGCGGGAGATTTCATCAAAAAATCGCTCAAGACAACGAATCTACGACCCGTGGCTAAGTACCTGATCGAAAAATTCGCCAGTGACGCGCCGGAGCCGGAAGCTGACTGGGCTTCGTACCTGCTGTTCGATGGCAGCTTCGCCCACGAACTGATCGAGATCGGTCGGCAAGACGCGCGCGATCAGGCCGAAAAGATTCGAGAATTTTTTAGCTGAGTGGAGCGCGCGGTTTGGGAATGAACCCGCCGCCGACGGTGTTGACCAAGCACGTGGCTGCAAACAGCCGCTCACATTCGAGGAAAGTTATCGATGATCTCTCGCCGATTGACGTCTCCCTTGCTTGCATTGGCTACGATTGCGGGTGTTGCCGTCGCGGGCTGCGCCAAGTCGGGCAGCGCACCGCATCCAGAGATCGCCGCCGAAACCCGCGCCGCTCAGGCGCCGGTGACGGTGCTGCCGAGTCCGGTTTTGAACCGAGTCGGAGCTGAGTCGATCGCCGATATCACCGAGCGTGTGCTGCCGTCGGTGGTGAACATCTCGATGACCAAGGTGACCAAGATGTCCGCGTCACCGCTGCCGTTCATGCCCTTCTTCGGCCCGCAGGGGCAGGAAGATCGCCGCGAGCAGGGCATGGGCTCAGGCGTAATCGTTTCCAAGGACGGATACATCCTGACCAACAATCACGTCGTGGCTGACGCTCAGGAGATCCGAGTTACGACTTCCGATCGCAAGAACTTCACCGCGACCATCGTGGGCACCGATCCCAAGAGCGATCTGGCCGTGATCAAACTGAAGGGTGACGTCGGTAACCTGACTCCGGTGGAGTTCGGTGATTCTGGCCGCCTTCGCCTGGGTGATTTCGTGCTCGCGATCGGCAATCCGTTCGGTGTTGGCCAAACGGTGACCATGGGCATCGTCTCGGCCAAAGGTCGAACCGACCTCGGCATCGAGGCTTATGAGGACTTCATTCAGACGGATGCCGCCATCAACCCGGGCAACTCGGGTGGCGCGCTGATCAACAGTGAAGGCAAATTGGTCGGGATCAATACGGCGATCTTGTCGCGCAGCGGCGGCTATCAGGGCATTGGGTTCGCGATCCCGAGCAACATGGCCTCGCCGATCATGGATAGCTTGAAGAAGAGCGGCAAAGTGATCCGCGGCTGGCTCGGCGTTGCCATTCAAGACGTCGACCAGGAACTCGCGGAAGCGATGAAGTTGCCCGCTGCGACCGGCATTTTGCTGTCTGACGTCAAATCGGGCACCCCGGCCGCCAAAGCCGGGCTCACGCGCGGTGACGTCGTCCTCAAGGTCGACGGCAAGGTCGTCGACACGAGCGGTCAGTTCCGCAACGTGATCGCCGCGAGCGGTTCCAAGCGCACTGTGCATTTGGATTTGATCCGTGATGGCAAGCCGCTCGCGACCGACGTCGAGCTCGGCGAAATGCCCGAAGCCGATACCGCGGTGGCGTCAGGGAAGGACTCGGCGCAGGGCAGCGCCTTGGATGGCATCGTGCTCGAGGAGATCAACCCGCAAAATCAGCGCGCCTTCCAACTCGATGAGAACGTGAAGCAAGGCGTCGTGATCACGCGCGTCCAGCCGCAGAGCAACGCCGCGCGTGCCGGTTTGCGCCCTGGCGACGTCGTGCTCGAGGTCAATCGCGTGCGCATCGACTCACCGCAGCGCTTCAAGGAAGCTTACTCCAAGTCCAAGGGCACCGTGCTGCTGCTCGTGAATCGACACGGCGGTACGAGCTACATCGTGGTCAAGAGCTGAGCCGTTCCTACGGCTCGGTTCGAGCTTCGGAGGCAGCGGGTCGCGCGTGGCGCGCGGCTCGCGCGTCAATCGCCCGGCGCACCGCGTGCGCGAGCTCCCGCGCGTTGAAGGGCTTGAACAAGAGGTTCACTTCACCGAGCTCGACGCCCTGGCGCAGAACGACATCCTCCGTGTAGCCGCTGATGAACACGACTGACAGGTCAGGGCGCGACTTCGACAACTGCTCGGCCAGTTCGCGCCCGCTGCTTCCGGGTAGCACGACGTCGGTAATCAGCAGCGAGAGGTCTCGCTCGCGCAGTAAAGTCGGCAGTGCACGCTCCGCGTCTTCGAACGAGAGCACGCGATAGCCGAGGCGTTCGAGTTGTCGTTGGGTGGTCGCGCGCACCAATCCTTGATCTTCGACCAGCGCGATTCGCTCCGACCCGGTAGGCAGCTGCGCCTCGAAGCCGAACGCTGCATCGTCACCAAGTCCTTCCTCGCAACGGGGGAAGAACAGGCGGAAGGTAGTCCCGCCGCCGGGGCGGCTCGTGACGCCCACCGCGCCAAGCGCCTGCTGCATCGCGCCGTAAACCATCGCCAGGCCGAGGCCCGTGCCCTTGCCGACCGGCTTGGTCGTGAAAAATGGCTCGAAGATCTGCGGCAGCACCTCCGGAGCGATGCCCACCCCTTCGTCCGCGATGCTCACTACTACGTAATCCCCGAGCGGCGCTTGGCCGAAATCGTCGGGCGGCTTCGTGCGCTGATTCTCGGTGCGCAGCGTGAGCCGTCCGCCTTGGGGCATGGCATCGCGCGCGTTCACGGCCAGATTGATGAGCATTTGTTCGGCGTGCGAAGGATCGACGCGGACCTGCCAGAGCGCGCGGTCGAGCTCCAATTTGAGTTCGATGTCCTCGCCGAGCAAGCGCGCCAAGAGCTTCTGCACCGTCGAAACACTGCCATTGAGATCGACGACGCGCGGCTCGATGATCTGACGCCGCGCAAAGGCCAGGAGTTGGCGAGTCAACGCCGCGGCGCTAAAGGAGGCTTCCTCGATGTCTCTCAGATACTCGGAGACACGTGGGGAAACATCTTCGATTCGCGCCAAGTCGACGTTGCCGATGATGGCGGTGAGCAAGTTGTTGAAGTCGTGAGCCACGCCGCCCGCGAGCCGGCCGAGCGAGTCGAGCTTTTGGGCTTGATACAGCTGCGCCTGGAGCTGCGCTTTCTCTTGCTCCGTTCGCTTCCGATCGCTGATGTCACGGCCTTCGGCCACTAGCGACGTCACCCTGCCGGCATCGGAAAACACCGGCGTTAGCGAAAAATCGAGTACGTGGAGCTCGCCATTGGCGGAACGATGCGTGACCTCGATGCGCACGAACTCGCCGCGCGCGGCTTGCGCCACGCCGCTCTGCAATTGTGCTTGCTGCTCCGGAGAGTGTGTCCACCATGGCGTTTCCCAGAAGTGCTTGCCTCGCACTTCTTCACTCGTCACCCCCGCAAGCAGCAATGCCGCGCGGTTGGCTTCGAGCAAGCGCCCATCCGGAGTGAGCATGCCGATGAGCTCGTATGCGCCGTCGAAGATCGCGCGAAACTGCGCTTCGCTGGCCTGCGCCGCCCCGCGTGCGGTCCGCGTTTCTTCGATCTGTTTTCGAAGTGAAGCGTTGGCGGCCTCGAGTTCGCGCGTGCGTTCCGCGACGCGCTGCTCCAAATCTTCGTGTGATCTTTCCAGGCTTTCCTGGGCGCGCCGTCGCTCACTGATGTCGCGCAGCACGAGCGCGCGGCCGCGCAGCTCGCCCCGCTCGCCCAAGAGCGGGGCTTCGTTGAGTTCGTAGCTGACTTGCTCGTCGGGTCGAGTGAGCTCGCGTGCGTTTGGCGCGGACTCGAGCCGAGCCGGCCCTGGGTCTAGCCATGCTGGCAGCGCGTGCGCCGAATCAGCTCCTAGCTCGAACTCGGCATTGCCGAGCAGCTTGCGAGCGGCGGGATTGACGTCGAGCAATCGATTCTTGGAGTCGAGCACCAACACCGGATCGGGTAGATATTCGATCACCGCGTGCCTAGCGATGGGCACCAGATCGAAGAGCCCGTAGCGCGTGAGCGCAAAGGACACGCACAAACCGCTGACCGCGAAGCAAAACGGGCTGAAATCACGCTGTCCGAGCCAGCGGTAACCGAGCAGGCCGGGGACACCGGCAAGCAGATTCAGCACGAGCCCGCCGCCGACGAGCAATGCTTGGCGACGCTGCAAGCGGGCACTCTTGCTGCCGCCTCTCAAGATGCAATACGCGGCATAGCCGGCGATGCAGTACACTTCGATGAACGAGAGTAGCTCTACGGTGCTGAATTCGTAGAGCAACGCACCGAAGGGCGGATCCGGCTCGACGTGCGCAGTTGCGCGCGCGAGTCCGTGCCACGGATCGGAGAACACCCACACGCATGCGGCAATTGGCAGCGCGCTCAACGCGCCGAACCAACGCTGCAGCTCGCGTGTGGGGCGCCCGGAGTACTCGAAGGCGAACACCAGCATCCCGAGCGCCATCAAGTACGGCGGCGGCAGTTGGACGTCGTCCCAAAACACTTTTTCGCGCATGCCCGACGCCAGCAGCTCCGCGACGTAGCCGAGCGACCACAGGGTTTGGCTGAGCAGCACGACCGTGTAGGCGCGGGCCCCAGGCGATGAGTGCTTGTGAAGTGCAACGTACGTAGCGCACCCGCCCGTCACGACAGCGGCGAGCGCGGGCACCACGAGTTGAATTGCTGCGTTCAAGGCAAACCACCAGTCTAGTCGAGTTCCAGTCCGGCCGCCTGTTGGCGAATTGCCGAAGAATTCACGGTTACTGGCCGCAAGGCCGCTCGTTTGCGGCCTTCGCCCTACACGGTTGCTTCGGGGCTTGCCCGTACCCAGCGCGCAGTCGAAGCGCTAGCATGTCGTCGTCTTGGAAGGCGTCATCGCACCCCCTCGTAGTTCGCTGAATAGCCAGGCGGCAATCAATCCACGGGTTTGTCCGGCTTGCGGCGCACGCTACCCCGCTGATTTTCGCGTCTGCCCGCGTGACGCCACGCCACTCGCGGACGCGCCAGACGATGAAGATCCGATCGTGGGTCAACTGCTCGATGGCTCGTACGAAGTGCTTCGAGTCATCGGCGAGGGTGGCATGGGCCGTGTGTACGAAGCCCGGCATACGCGATTACACACCAAGCGTTTCGCCGTGAAGATGTTGCATCACGAGCTCGCGCGTCAGCCGGAAGTCGTGATGCGCTTTCAGCGCGAAGCCGAGGCCGCGAGCGTTCTCACGCACCCGAACGTCGTCGGCGTATACGACGTAAATACCAGCGCGGATGGCCGTCCCTACATCGTCGCGGAGTTGCTGCAGGGTGAAGACCTCGGGAGCTACCTGGATCGCATGGGCCGATTGCCCACGGTGGAGGCCGTCCACATCGTGCGCCAGGTCTGCCATGCGCTGGGTGCAGCTCACGCGCAGGGCATCGTGCATCGCGATGTGAAGCCGGAGAACGTGTTTCTGGCTGGGTCGAGCGCCACCGTCAAGGTACTCGATTTCGGCATCTCCAAGGCTGAATCCAGTGATGGCCTGACCAAAACCGGCACGGTGATGGGAACGCCCGACTACATGGCGCCCGAACAAGCGCGTGGCGATCGCGTCGATGCTCGCGCGGACATCTATGCTGCTGGCGCGATCTTGTATCGCGCGCTGACCGGTCGCAAGCCGTTCGAGGGCAGCGATGCGATGGCGATTCTCACTGCGGTGCTGACGCAAGAACCTGAACGACCGTCCACGCTCAACCCAAAGATCCCTCTTTCACTCGAGCTGGTCGTGCAACAAACGATGGCCAAATCGCCGAGCGAGCGATTTGCGACGATGGATGCGCTCGAACAAGCGATCGCTCCCTTCGACGCACCGGATGCGCATCTGCCCGCGGTGGCGCCCAAATCGGTCCAGGACCCGAGCGTCACGCCTGCGCCGACCACGTTACTGCAGGCGGCTGCTCGTACGCTGCTCGCGACGCCGCCGAGCACGTCCGTCCGCGAAGCCATGGAGCAGACCGCTCGCGACGTTCGCTTGGCTAGGCCCGGGTTGGTCTTCTTTACGGCGCTCGGCCTATTCTGGGGTTTCGTCAATGTCGTGGTCGTCGCCGCGGCCCTCGTGCGTTTGATCCGCGGTACCGATTTGAGCACGGCCGAAGTGACGCTCTCGATCGTCGGTGTTCTCGCGACGTTCGCCAGCCCGGCAGTGATTTGGATTCGCCATGTGCGCAGCGAGGTCTGGCCCAGCACTCCACGGTCGATGGAAATGGTCGTCCGCTTGCGGCGAGTGGTCCTGTACAGCGCGTCGGCCTACGGTCTTGGCGCCGTCCTCGTGCAGCTCTTCGAGGGGGTGGTGGGCCGTAATGGCCTCGGCGTAGCACGCCCCGGCTGGTCGCTGTTCGTGTTCGCGATTGCGCTCACCGTCGGTATTCTCACCTGGCTCGGCTTGGTCGCGCGCGGTCGCGAAGCTGTCTAATATTTATTAGTAATATCAGTAGCTTACTGGCAATTGTGACGAAATCCTTTCGACGCGGCTGAGTTTGGCCGTTCGGTAGTCCGTGCGGCCATCACCTCGGGTACTGCTGATCGATCCTTCGGACGCCGGACGCGCGGTGCTCGCCGAGCGCCTTCGCGCTCAGGGCTTCGTCGTGATCGAGTGCAAGGACGGCGCGGAAGGCGCGGTTCAAGCACTAGAGGAAGCGCCGGAGGCCGTGGTGGCCGATCTCTCCATGCCGAGCATCTCGGGCGTGCAGCTGTGTCGCTTGCTGCGCTCGGAGCCCGGCACGTCGAGGGTCCCGGTGGTGCTACGCGGCAGCGAGGGCCGTCGCAACCACTTTTGGGCCGAGCAAGCGGGAGCGTTTGCTTACGTCGTCAAGGGCCGCATGGGCGAACTGGTCCGCGCGTTGCGCCGTGCGATCGAGCTCAAATCGGGCGAGCAGGTGGACGAATTTTTCGTCGTCGGTTTGGCGAAAACGCTGGATGTTCGCGAGCGCATCGCGACACACTTGGATGCCGCGCTGTTCGACTCGGTCATCGCGGCTGAGGTGCGGCGCTTGGGCACGAGCGAGTCGTTCGATCGTTTGGTCGACCTGTTGTCGCAATTCGTGTCGCAGGTCACGAGCTATCGTTGGATGGCCGTTTGGCGATTCGAGCCGATGCGGCTCGGCATCCACAATCACCCCGCGAATCGGGCTCAAGCGCTGGCTGAGGCACATCGAGCTTTCGGACGAACCACCGCGGCCCCGGTCGTGGCAGTCGAAGACGACGATGCCGACGATGAAGCAGAAGGGCCTTCGGCGATCGTAGAACCCGTGTATTTCGGCGATCGCTTGATTGGCTCGTTCGCGCTCTCCCCGCGCGCGCCCGTCCATCAAAACGACCCGATTTTAGTGAAGACCATCGCTCGTGAGCTGGGCGGCGCGCTGCGCATGGCCACGCTCGTCGAGGAGTCGCGCTGGATGGCGACCACCGACGCGCTCACGGGCCTCTCGAATCGCCGCGCCTTCATCGACTGGGCGGCGCGCGAAGTATCGCGCTGTGCTCGCTACGGCGATCACTTCTGCGTGACGCTCTTGGACGTCGACCACTTCAAACAGGTGAACGATCGCTATGGTCATGCGGCTGGCGACTCGGTGCTCGCCGCGGTGAGTCGCTTGATGAGTAGCATCGTGCGTTCGTGCGACGTGGTTGCACGCTGGGGTGGGGAAGAATTCGTCGTCGCGCTGCCATCCACCTCGCTCGAAGGCGCGATGTTGGTTGCCGATCGTATCCGCGCAGCGCTCGAGGTGCATCCGATCGCCGACCCGAACGGCGGCCAAGTTCTGACCGTGACGGCTAGCTTCGGCGTCGCAGAACTCGAGGCGGGTGAAACGTTGGAGCAAGTCGTCGATCGCGCAGATCGCGCAATGTATGCGGCCAAGAGTGCAGGACGTAACCGTGTGCTGTCGACGGCTCAGCTGGTCCCTGCGCTGCAGTCGCTCACGCCTCAGAGTAGTCCGCAAGCGAGCTCGATGGCGTCGGTCGTGTCGATGACGCCCAAAAAGGTCGTCGAAGCCTAAGTCTGACTCGTTCGGTGCGAAAGGCTCGATGCCGAGCCACCTGGCTACAGCTTGGCCACGTTCTTCCCGACCTGATACGCCGGCCGTGAGACGATGCGCTCGACCCAGGCTTTGACGTGTGGGAAATCCGATAGGGACAGCACGTCCCCAGCGCCGTAGCTGACGCCCAGGCCATTCACCCAAGGTACGGTGGCGATGTCGGCGATCGAGTATTCACCGATCAGGTATTCCTTATCGCTCAGTTCGTGATTCAGCACGCCCAGCAAGCGCCGCGCTTCGGTCGTGTAGCGCTCGAGCGGGTACGGATGGTCACACTTTTCGCGGGCGTATTTGAAGAAGTGGCCAAACTGGCCGAACATCGGTCCTATGTGTCCGACTTGGAAGAATAGCCACTGCAGGCATTTGAAGCGCTGCGCGGGATCCGTTGGCAACAGGCGGCCCGCTCGCTCGGCCAGGTAGATCAGGATTGCGCCCGATTCCATCAACGCGAATGGTTTGCCTCCGGGGCCGTTGAGATCGACGATCGCTGGGATCTTCGAGTTGGGGCTGATCGACTTGTAAGCGTCCGTGAATTGATCACCCTTGAGGATGTTCACGGTGTGAGCCTCATAGGGGATCTGCAGCTCTTCCAAGGCGAGCCCAACTTTGATGCCGTTGGGCGTGTTCAGTGAGAAGAGTTGGAGCTTCGAGCGATCGACGATGGGAAACTGGGACTCGATCAGCAGCGGCGAGGACATGCTTTCAGCCTAGAGCCGCCCTTCGCCAAGCGACAGTGACCTGGGCTATTTCAGCTGAAAATTGGCCAAATTGGCGCGCAAAGTCGCGGGCGAGTCGGTGCTGGGCGCCGCTTGGCGCCCACCCTGCCCGTGTACCCTCGCTCAGCCCTTCGGTCCGAGCATTTCTTCGGGTCGAACGAAACGGCTGAAGTCTTCGGACGACACGAGCCCCAGCGCTTCGGCCGATTGACGCAAAGTGAGCCCTTCTTTATGGGCCTTCTTCGCGATCTTCGCGGCATTGTCGTAGCCAATGTGCGGATTGAGTGCGGTCACCAACATCAGCGAATTCTCCAGGTGCTCCTGGATGCGCTTGCGGTTCGGCTCGACGCCGACTGCACAGTTCTTGCGGAAGCTATCGCAGCCGTCAGCGATCAAGCGCGCGCTCTGCAAGAAGTTGTGCGCGAGCAAAGGCTTGTACACGTTGAGCTCGAAGTTGCCGCTGGCACCGCCGAAGTTGACGGCCACGTCGTTCCCGAAAACCTGCGCGCAGAGCATGGTCATCGCTTCCGACTGAGTCGGGTTCACCTTGCCGGGCATGATCGAGCTGCCGGGCTCATTCTCCGGGATCGAAATTTCGCCGAAGCCGCAGCGGGGACCCGACGCCAACCAGCGTACGTCGTTCGCGATCTTCATCAATGATGCAGCGAGTGTCTTCAACGCGCCGTGTCCGAAGACGATCGCGTCGTGCGCTGCTAGCGACTCGAACTTGTTTGGCGCGGTCACGATGGGATGCGAAGTGAGCTCGGAAACCTTGGCGGCGACGCGTACCGCGTACTCCGGATGCGCATTCAGCCCGGTTCCGACTGCCGTGCCGCCGAGGGCGAGCTCTCCGAGGTGCGGAACCGTACTTTCCAGGTGCTTCAGCCCCTGATCGAGCTGGGCGACCCAGCCACTGATCTCCTGGCCCAAGGTCAACGGCGTCGCATCCATCAAGTGGGTTCGACCGATCTTCACGATGTCTTTGAACGCCGCCGACTTTTCGGCCAGCGTGTCACGTAGGGCTTTGACGCTCGGCAGCACTCTCGAGCGCACCGCGTCGACACAAGCGAGCGACATGGCAGCCGGGAATACGTCGTTCGACGATTGCCCGCGGTTCACGTGATCATTGGGATGGACCAGGCGCTTCTCGCCGCGCACACCACCCAAGATCTCACTGGCACGATTGGCGAGCACCTCATTCATGTTCATGTTGCTCTGCGTGCCGCTGCCGGTTTGCCAGACCACGAGCGGAAATTCTCCGTCATGCTTGCCGGCGATCACTTCGTCGGCGGCGGCTACGATGGCGTTGCCGAGGCGTGCATCGACCGCACCGAGGTCCATGTTCACGAGTGCGGCAGCCTTCTTGACGATCGCCAGCGCGCGCAACAATTGCGCGGGCATGCGCTCGCCGGAGATGTCGAAGTTCTGCAGGCTGCGCTGGGTCTGTGCGCCCCACAGGCGATCGTCGGGGACTTCGATCGGGCCGAAAGTGTCGAGTTCGGTGCGGGTGCTCTTAGCGGTCATGGCGAGGACCTGCACAAGACCCGCGCCGGAATCAAGATCCTCGCGAAATATCACGGGGAATTTGACCAAATTTGGCAAGGTCGCTAAGGACCACCGCATGGCCCGAGCCCGCTTTGTCGCCCAAGTCGCGCTCACCGCCGTGCTTGGCCTGAGCGCGCTGCGTGCGGAGGCCGCGCCCGAGGAAAAGCCCGCGGAATCGAGTAAACCGGCCGAGCCGAAGCCGCAGAAGCCCGAGGCGCGACCTGAACCCCCGCGCGCGGACCCCAAGCCTGAGCCGAAGACGGACGCGAAGCCGCGTCCGCCCAGCAAGACGGATACGCCGAAGGTGGCCGAAAAGCCGAGCGCTGAACCCAGCAAGCGCTCTGAAGCGCCCAAGTCCGAGTCAGCCAAGACGGACTCCGCCGCGAAACCCGCGGATGTCAGCAAGGCCGCCCCCAAGCCTTCCACGGCACCGGACCCGCAACGAGGTGTCGGTATGCGCTCCGTGGGTGCTCTTCCGGCCGCGGAACCGACGAGCAAAGAATCTGAACCGAGCAAGTCCGCGCCGAAGAGTGCGAGCACGGACAAGCCAGAGAAGTCCGACAAGTCGGACAAACCTCAAGCGCGTGCTGGGCACCAAAAGGGGAAGGCGCCGCACAAGCCTGCCACCTCGCTGCCCGCAAATGCCACTCGTGCACAACCTGATCGCGTGGCGCGCCAAAAGATCGCCGAGGGGCCGACGGACGAGGATCTGCGAGCTGGCAAGGATGACCCCGAGTTGCGTTCGTTGAAGGCGGCAGAGCGCGTGCTCTTTCCAAGGCCGCTCACCGGAGTCGAGCCGGGCTGGTCCTGGGATCTTCCGGAGGCCGTCGGCAAAGTCGGTCCTGAAGTGATCACGCAAGGGGCGCCTAGTTTGCGTCCGAGCGGCGCGCGTCGTGAAGCCGTCGAGGGGGCGCCTGACGCGGTGTGGCTGAAGAGCCTGTCGATGCCGAGCCTGCCGATCGTCCTCGACGAATTCGTGATCAAGTATCTGCGCTTTTATCGCGATAGCCCGAGCGGGAAAGCGATCGCCCGCGTGTGGACGAGAAAAAGCGGGCGTTACGCGGCCGCGATGCGCAGCGAGCTCGCGCGGGCCGGCGTGCCGACGGAGCTGGTTTGGCTATCGATGATCGAGAGCGGGCACAACCCGACCATCGTTTCCCCTGCGGGCGCCGCTGGGCTCTGGCAATTCATGCCAGATGCCGGCCGTACTTACGGTTTGACCGTGGATCGCTGGGTCGACGAACGGCTCGACCCCGAACGGTCGACACAAGCGGCAAGCCGCTACCTGAGTGATTTGTATCGGCGCTTCGGCAGCTGGGAGCTGGCCATTGCCTCTTACAACATGGGCTACGGCGGGCTCGCCCGTTCGATCCGCAAGTTCAACAGTAACGACTTCTGGGAGCTCGTTCGCTACGAAGCCGGCGTGCCCTGGGAGACGACGCTCTACGTGCCCAAGATTTTCGCGCTGTCGATCGTGATGAACAACAAGAAGGCCTTCGGCCTCGAGACGGTCGAGAGCGACGCGCCCGAAAGCTTCGATGTCGTGCAAGTGGGGCCGAGCGTCGCGCTCGCCGACGTAGCGCGCTCTGCGGGCGTCAGCGAGGCGGAAATCACCGCGCTGAACCCGGCCTATTTGGCGGGCCGGACTCCGCCGGCGACGCCGGGCGCGAGCAAGCCGAGCTGGCGCGTTCATGTGCCTGCGGGCAAAGGCGTTCAATGCACGGCTGCGCTGGCTCGCATTGCTAGTGACGACGACGCCTTACAAACGTACCTGACCAAGTTCGGCGAAACCGTGGAATCGATCGCCAACGCGCATGGCGTGAGTGAAGCGCGGCTGCGCGCGATCAATCACGTCGAACCCAAAGAGCAACTGGCCGCGGGCACCGTGCTGCTCGTTCCGCGTACTCCGCGCGCCGCAAGCGCGCCTCCGAACGATGAGGTCGTCGTGGTGCCGCCGCGAGAGTTCGCTTACGCAGAGCGTTCGCGGCTATTTTATCGCGTCCTCACTGGCGACACGCTGAGCCGGGTAGCCAACGTGTTCGGGGTCAGCGTTGCCGATATCGGGCTGTGGAACGCGCTGGATGAAAATGCGCGGCTGCAATCAGGAATGGCTCTGCAACTCTTCGTCGATAAACGAAAGACGCCTTCGGCGCGCACCATCAACCCGTCGGAAACGCGAGTGCTGGTCGCCGGTAGCCCGGAGTTCTACGACTATTTCGAAGCCCAAAATGGCAGAAAACGCGTGGTCGTAGCCGCTCGCGACAACGATACTCTGGCGACGCTCGGCAAACGCTACGGCATGACGGTCGGTAGCATGGAACGCATCAATCGCCGCTCGCGCACCGACAAGCTGCACGCAGGCGAGAGCATCGTCGTGTACGTGGACCGCGGGCGCGCGGTTACGCCACGTAAACCCAACTCCGACGACGACGTGGCGAGCGGCACATTGTTGCCACTCGAACCCGCCTTGGAAGCGCCGGGCCCAGACTTGTCGGCAGCGTCCGCAGATGCGCCTGCGAGTCCAGCCGAAGTCGGCGCCCCTTAGCCGCAAGTTCGTTACAATCTGGCGTTTGTCCCGCACAAATGGGACATCCTGGGAATGTCCCGTCTCACCGCAGTGATCCTCGCCGCTGGTCTCGGCACGCGCATGAAGAGCGCGTTGCCCAAAGTGCTGCATCCGATTGCTGGTCGCCCGTTGCTCCACTACGCGGTTCGCGCCGCCTTCGACGCTGGCGTCGAGCGCGCCGTAGTCGTGACCAGTGGCCATCCCGAGATTGACCAGCTTCTTGCCCAAGAATTTGGCGATCGCGTGAGCACGGTCGTCCAAAACCCGCCGCGCGGGACGGGAGACGCAGCGCGCATTGGCATCGAACAGGTGGATTCCGAGCGAGTGCTGATCTTGTGCGGAGACACGCCGCTCGTGCGCGCCGAGGAGCTTGCGCGGCTGGTGTCGGCTCTGGATCATCCGGGAGCGGAACGGCTCAGTCTCATGACCTGCACGCTCGATAGCCCGCACGGCTATGGCCGTGTCTTGCGCGATGCTGCGGGTCGCGTCAGCGAGATCCGCGAGCAGCGTGATCTCACCAGTCCCGAACAGCACGCGGTGCGTGAAGTAAACGCTGGCATGTATGCGGGCAAGACCGCAGTCTTGCGTGACGCGCTCGCGCAAATCCAACCGAACAATTCGCAGGGCGAATACTACCTCACCGACGTGATCGCATTGGTCGCGCGCTCGAGCCAGGTGTCGGGCGTTTTGGGGCACTCGGACGCGCTGCTCGGCGTGAATGATCGCTCGCAGTTGGCCGAGGCCGAAGAACTCATGCTGCGCAGAATTCGCCAGCGCCACGCCAAAAATGGCGTGACCGTACGCGGAACGCCGCGCATCGACGATGGCGTGGAAATTGGCGAGGACTCGCTGATCGAAGCCACCGTGGTGCTGCGTGGTCGCACGCGAATCGGGCAGCGCGCCGTGATCGACGCGGGCTGCGTGGTCGAGGATTCGACGATCGGCGACGGCGTTTTGCTCAAGCCGTACACCGTCGTGAGCTCGAGCAATGTCGGAGACGGCGCGCAGCTCGGGCCGTTCACTCACTTGCGCCCAAAGTCCGAAATCGAGGCTGAAGCGCACCTCGGCAATTTCGTAGAGACCAAGAACACCCGCGTCCGCCGTGGCGCCAAGGCCAACCACTTGGCCTACCTCGGGGACGGCGACATTGGCGAACGCGCCAACGTCGGCGCGGGAACGATCTTCTGCAATTACGACGGCTTCAACAAGCACAAGACCGTCATTGGTGCGGACGCCTTCATTGGCAGTGACTCGCAGCTAGTGGCGCCGATCACGATTGGCCGTGGAGCGTACGTGGCTAGCGGCACCACCGTCGTGACCGACGTTCCGGACGATGCTCTGGCACTCGGTCGGAGCAAGCAAGAGAACAAGCTCGGCTACGCGCCGAAGCTCAAAGCGCGCTTTGCGGCCATCAAGGCCGCCGCCAAGAAAACCTGAAACGCTCGGGGCGTGCCGGTTCGAGTCGTTACTGTGCAGCGCGCCTGCCCGAGCCCACCGTGCCCGTCTCGACGACGGCGGACGCGGGCTCGGACGCAGCAGCGGGAGAGCTCGGTAGCTCGTGGGCCATGCGCCTTCGTTTCACCTCGAGATACGAGGCGGAGAACGGATTCGCCGGAATCAACACGGGTAAGCGGCTCTCGACGGTGACACCGAGCTTCTGCAGTTCATCGACCTTGGCCGGGTTGTTGGTCATTAGCTCGACGGACTCGACCCCGAGTTCGCGCAACATGGCGGCGGCTACATCGTACGTGCGGGCGTCGACGGGGAGGTGCAAGAGCTCGTTCGCTTCGACCGTGTCCGCGCCCATCGCCTGCAGCGCGTACGCCCGAACTTTGTTGGCCAGGCCGATCCCCCGGCCTTCTTGCCGGAGATAGAGGATGACGCCGTAGCCGTGTTCGGCGATCGCAGCTTGGGCGTGATCGAACTGCTCACGGCAGTCACACTTGAGGGACGAAAAAACCTCGCCCGTGAGGCACTCGGAGTGCACGCGCACCGGCACGTTTCGGCGTCCACGCACCTCACCCATCACCAACGCGCAGTGCTCGCGACTGAGGCTCGGATGCACGCTCGCGTCTTCCCAGCGGAATACGCGCAATTGGAACATACCGTGCCGTGTCGGCAGTGGCGCCACTGCGAGTTGCTCGATGCGAGCCGCGGGTTGATCCGCCCGAGACAATGTATCCATCACTGCTTACCGTCCCACAATGTGGAGCTGGCTTTCCTCGAGGTCAAGCTCGGCGCTCACCGCCACGCTGCGCGGCTGGTGAGGCAAAGCCGCTCGAACTTCGACAGAGCTTCAAAATACCGTGTTCGAGCACCGATTTTGCCGGGCGCTTGGAGCCGCCCTTCAATGCGTAGTCGAGTTCGGCCAGCGTCTCTAACCAGCGTTCCAAATCGGGCCGGGCGATTCGTTTGACCTGCTCTGCCAGCTCGCGCGCCTTGAACGGCGGCGCCCCGGCGCGTACCGCTGCATCATTCGGAGACGCGCCGTCCGCGACTGCGGATTCGAAGCGGAGCATTTGTCGCGTTGACCATGCGAGCAAACCGACCAAACGTAGGCCCCGATCCTGAGGATCGTACACTTCGTCGAGCGCGCTCAGGGCAGCGCCTGGATCGCGCTGACTGACTGCCGCGACCAGCTCCCAGACCGTCTTCGTGCGCAGGCGCACCACGCACTCGGCGACGACGTCTTCACTCACGGCGTTGGCTGCGCCCGCGTACAAGCAGCAGCGCTCCAACGCATCCGTGACCGGGCCGAGCTCCGGGCCCGCGAGCTCGGCGATGAGATCGGCGACCCCTGCATCGAGGGGATTGCCGCGCTCGCGCGCAGCACGCTCGATGAATGCCGGCAGATCGGCGCGCGAGAGTGCTTCACAGTTCACCATCCAGCCGTCCTTCCGGGCGGTGGTGTAAAGCTTTCGGCGCTTGTCCAGACTTCCGCCCAGCAGCACGAGCGTGGTGCTGGGAGACGGCGCTTCGGCATACTCGACGAGGCGGTCGAGAGCATTCGTCTTGTCTTTGCCGTCAGCGCCCTCGCGCGGTTCCCAATGTTCGAGTCCTCGCACCAGCACGAAGCGGCGCTTGGCCATCATCGGCAAAGTTCGTGCGGCGGCGAGCGCTGCCTCCACGTCTGCGTCTTGGGCTTGGATCTGGTCCTCGTTCAAGCCGGGAATGCCGCCCGCAGTGGCCGCGGCCTTGAGCGCTTGCACGACCTTGCCCTCCAGGTGGCGCTCCTCGCCCACGAGCAAGTAGACGGGACGGAGCTTTTGTTCCTGCGCTTCGCGGATGGCTTGTTCGGGGGTCATGGGCTCTGGGCGCGCTGGCCGCGGCCAGCATTATTGATGGCGCGGGGGGCCGCAAGTCATGGTTCGGCCCATATCCCCAGTATCGGGCGTTGTTACGTCCGGCCCTGGTTCGCCCCCACATAGAGGCGACGCGGCATTGGGCTTGTAGTAAGAAAGCCAGGTCGTGAAAGATCGCGTGCGCGCCTCGAATGCAATAGAACCTGGTCAGAGTTCGCTGGTCGTGATCGGCAACTTCGACGGCGTGCATCTCGGTCATCGCGCGGTGATTGAGGCCGCTTTGGCCGAAGCGCGCCGACGCGACCTTCGACCATTGGTTCTCACCTTCGATCCGCACCCGATGGAAGTATTGGGAGGCAGCGCTCGTCCTCCGTTGACCGTCGTGAGTCGGAAGCTCGAGCTGATCGAGCGATTGGGCCCCGAACTGACGGTGGTGGTGGAGCCGTTCACCCTCGCGCTTTCAGAGTTCACGCCGGCCGAGTTCGTGCAAACGTTTTTGGTCGAGCTGCTTTCGGCCAAGGTCGTGATTGTCGGCGACAATTTTCGCTTTGGTCATCGTCGCACGGGCGACTTGGCTTCGCTCGTGGCGCTGGGTGAAGGGCTCGGCTTTACGGCGCACGCTTCCTCGTTGATCGGTGATGCTGAAGGGCCGTATTCGAGCACGCGAGCGCGCGCTGCACTCGCATCAGGCGAGCTCGGGGCGATGGAAGCCGTGCTCGGTCGCCCGCACTCGTTGAGCGGAACGGTCGTGCACGGTGCACAGCGCGGTCGCACCATCGGCGTGCCCACCGCCAATTTGGGAGGTGTCGCCGAAGCGCTACCCCCTTACGGCGTCTACGCAGTGCTCGTGGATCGTGTTGGCGAGGGCGCAAGCACCGCGATCGGCACGGGTGTCGCCAACATTGGCCTGCGTCCGACGGTCGAAGCAGGCTTCAGCGTCGAGGTTCACCTGTTCGATTTCGCGGAAGACGTTTACGGAAAACAGCTCCGCGTGCACCTCGTCTCACGTTTGCGTGAAGAGCGAAAGTTCGCCGGTCTGCCCGAGCTCAAAGCGCAGATCGCGCAGGACATCGAGCAGGCTCGGAACGCGCTAGCGTCGGCACGCCCCGATCCACTTGCGGGCGGCGCCTGGCGCTGATGATTGCGGGGAGCGCGCGAGCAAGGATAGCTGCGCGTCGCGCATCCGTGATCGAGATTCGTGCTGCGGCTGGCGAATAGGGAGCGAGCATCGCGGGAGCGGCAGCTGTGGACGTGTCCGCCGCAGCTCGCGTAAGTGCGCAGTGCACGAGCTGTCTGGATTGGGATTGGGGGGCCACGTTGAAAAGTGCGCGCTGGCCGCAGTGCCCGCTGGAGTGGTCTACTCGGTCCGAAAATTTTTCTTGGCTGCAGCCACGCCGGCCCGCGAGTGGGACGGTCTCAACCGGGGTGTCGCCAACCGCGTCGGAGATTGTCGAGACGTTATCGTACGACGACTTTGGGGTTCTTCGCGACCATTCGGGCCGGGCGGGCAGGAGACGATCAACTATGACCTCGATGGGCGGGAGGTTGACTTCCTGGGTGCCAAGTACGTCGTAGCGCGGCAACTTGTCGGCGGTGCTGGAACGACTGAACGCTTCAACTCTCTCGGCCAGATCGTCACCCGGGAATCCTCGGGCCTCAAGGGTGCGACGGTCATCGAGTCGTTCCGCTACGACTCTCGGAATCGTCTCCAGATACAGACTCGCCCGCATCTCGCAGGCGACGTGACGCAAGGGGGCATTTACTACTTCTACGATGAGCAGGATCAGCTAGTCAGCGAGTCCTTCCCCGACGGAACGATTCTCAGGCAGGATCATGCCCTGGCTGCCTTGCTTAAGCCAGAATTCGCCTCATTCGCACCTACTGCGTCGCGAGCGGTCACGGTCGTGCGTAGCCAAGACGCCAGTAAGAATTCCACGCTCGCGTTCATGGACCGCGACGGGCGCACCGTGGAGATGGTCGACGCGAACAATCGCGCGACGAACTACCCCTACGGCGCGTTCAACGATTTGCGACAGATCGTGGGTCCGAATGGCTCTCTCACCTATGACTACGACAACTACGGGCGCATGTTGTCGTCTACCGATGCCGCGCTCGGCGGCACCGCAACCGCGACGTACAACGGCCTGGATGAAATCATCTCCAGTTTGGACCCAGCGAATCGAGCGACCTCGATCTACTACGACGAGCTCGGGCGGACCAAGCGAGTCGAAACTGCGGACGGAACAACGACGTTTAGCTACGACGTCGGTGCGAATGCGATCGGCCAACTGACGCAGACTGTCGGACCGACGGGTCAACAGACGGACTACACCTACGAGCCGAAGGGCAGCGGCAAGAATCGCGGCTTGCTCTCGAGCATCACCAAATCGCTGCTGCCACCTGGCGCCAACTCGAGCACGACGCCGACGAAGCTGACCACGACCTTCCACCTCGACGAGTTCTCTCGCCTGAGGCACAATGAATCACGTGCTCTTGGCTACTTTCGAACAAGCGTCCGTCGATCAGCTCGAGTTCGAATCGGAGACCCTGAAGAACCACACAGGTCGGTCAGAACAAAGGATCGGCTACCGGCTCGTTAGCGTCGCAGGTGTTCCCATCCCCAAGGCCATTGGCCTAGCGTACGTTGTCGGTCAAGCGCAGAACGGCGAGCCCTTCTTCTACGTCGTTGCTCGGCTAGACGTCGGGAAGGAGCCACGAGTTTTTGATGTTGAGTCGGTCGCCGCCGCGAAGCGGGCAGTCCTAGCGGAGCTCAATGCCCAGCTTCATGAGAAATAGTGGAGGGAAGACATCCCGCGTTCCCGGTGCATTCGAATGGAAACGGACGTCGAATCACTGAAAGAACGACTTTTTCGACGATGACGCCCTCGCCGGGGCAGGAGGATCAGAGGCTGGCTTTCGACCCCGGGGTGTATTGTGCGTGTAACCGTTCCGCAATGGACGCCTTCGCGAGATCGCGCAAGGCCACGATGGTCGTGAGCGATGGCAAAGCGAGATGCTGAGTCGTCGGCAGCGATTGTCGCGGAGGCCGAGTCGGCGGGATGCCGCATGGGGAAATCGCGAAGAAGCACAGAATGACGCTGGCGACAGCTGAAGTCCCATCTGTACAAATCGCGGGGTGTGGAGAAAGAAGGGTCGGGCGCCGCGCGTGTTGCCGGTGCGTGTCGTGACGGAAGGATCTGCGGCAGTGGACGCTCAGTTTGGGTCTGTGCGCGTGACCTTTCGGGACGGTTGCGATTCAGCGTACATCGTTGCGGTTCTCAGCTCCTCGCGAGGCTGCAACGATTTCGTCGCAATCGTGCTCGCTTGGTGGGCGGCGCCTCTGCTGCGACTATTCCGTGGCACCAGCGCGAAGGAACTCGTGAGCTTTATCGACGGTCCGTACACCGTCTGTCGAGTTTGCGGTCTCATTGATCGCGCAGGGGCGCGAGGTCCTCGAAGCATGCGGGCGACTGAGCTGGTGGTCCTCAGATGCCCGAGCGCTCGAATCTTCGCTAAAATTCCTGGAGCAGGAGTGCAAGAGCGCGAACTAGTGCTGCGTCCCAAGAGTCGTGACGCATGTAGATTCTGTGCGTGGGCAAGAACCATACGGATACACCGGCCAGGAACAAGACCCCGAGCTTGGGCTCATCAACATGCACGGTCGCATGTCGATCCGTCAGGCTTCACTTCCACTAGGGCATACTGGGAAACAGGCCTGGGCCTCGGTGTTCCGACACTGCTGGTCTCGTCGCGACCATTTGGGCGAGCGGAGGCTTCTCGGGGGCCGTGGCGGCCGGGGGCGAGGTTGCTGCCGCCGCTGCTGTTGCACCCGCGGCGACCGAGTTCACCGCAGCGGCACCACTGATTGCAGAAGGAGTTCAAGGTCGACGATACTTCCGAGGGCTGGAAGAAGGCGCTTGACGTCGTCATGATCCTCTCCCCCTTCGGACCCGAGGAAGCATTTGGCGCGCTTCTTGGACGAAGAGCTCAGATTGCGCGACATCACGCCTGGCCGAAGTACTTGGGGGCTGCCAAGCAGGAGCTTGCCCCGCTCGCGAGAAGCATGCACGAAGCATTTCACGCCGGGTTAGACAAGATTCGTCCTCGTCAATGGGGAGCAAAGTACTCTGCAAACTTGCCTGCTGCAGCCAAGGCGCAGGCGCTCCGTGATTTGGCTGCCTATGCAAAGGCGTTCGACGCACAGCATGGAACAGAAATTTTCAAATACTTGGCTAAGGCAGGGCTTCCGGGGCTTTGATATGGGAACGCAGCCATGAAACCGGTCGATGCATTGACGGTGGAGGATCTACGACAACATTCGATCTGGCAGTACGTACATGGCCGCTTGGGCGGGGAAATCACAGTCCGCCCGTTCAAGGCGCGCCCTCTTTCTAACCTCACCGGCAAGCTAGTCGGAACGGAGGTTTCGCTCGCAAATGGAGCAAGCGTTTGGGCGCTTATTGGGAATGTGGACGCTGCAAATCTGCGCGTAACAACTCACTTCATTGCGATTTCGCTCGAGCGCGAGGGGCGATGGTTCCACCTTGCTCGCTATCACGATTTTGATGTCGCTGAGCGGGGTCCGCAGCAGCTCGCGGCTTTCCTCGGCTTACGTGTAGAGGACGTATTCCCGATCGCTTATGACTTGTTGGCGTACGCCAAGGGCGACCCGCGGGCATTGAAAGGAAGCGTGCCTGTCAAGCCAGATGAAGTGTTGACTCGGGACCAGATTATCGCGCTTGCGGTTCCACGGCCGTGACGCGCGCGGAGTTGTGGATGCGTCAGTGGTCGGCGGTCGTCACTTTGATGCGTTCGGCGACGCAAGAAACATGAAAGAAGTTCCTGCCTTCAAGCTATTGCCAGAACCGCTCACCGATGCCGCTCGGAATCTATCCAAGTTCAAGTGGGCGGCGGACGAGGTTGGGACACGCCACCGGTTGGGAGGGCGACCTGAACCGGCGATCGAGGACAGCACGTGGCCGCGATGCCCTGTGTGCAATGAAAAAATGTCCTTCTACGGGCAGCTAGATTCTCTCAACGACGAGTTTTGTATTGCCGACGTGGGGCGCATTTGTGTGTTCGTCTGTTTTTCCTGCAACGAGGTCAAGGCGACGATTGAGACTGCGTGAGAGCTAGAGACATTCTCCGCCGTCCGCCGTGCACGATCAGAGGACGTTTCGAAAGACTTCGGCGAGCTTCGATAGAGCGCCGAAATCTGAGCAGCGCGGTCTTTGACCGCGTGGTTGGCCAACGTCTCGATGGGGGCGGACGATGTCGTGGACTGCACCTATAAAAACGGCGCCAGGTTTACCACCGCCGCGGCCGGCGCAGTCAGACCCGCTTGCCAGAGATCGAGCGGTTTCTCGCTTGCCCGTTGCTATGGCCCAAGAGCGGCATAACCGCGCAATCCCTTGACCTTTCTCCGCTTCGGGACCCAATAATAGCCCGCCCATGGCCGAGAACAGCGACGACCTCGAACGACTGAGCCGTGAACAGCTCATCTTGAAAGCGCGCGTGCTCGGCGTCGAACGCCCGGAGCTGATGACGCGCGTGGAGATGCGCGACGAGATCGTGCGCCGTTCCGAGCCAGACCTCGCGCAGCAGAAACGCGCGCGTGGGTTTTTGGGGGTCGCGCGTGATTTGGTCGCGAGCGTGGTCGAGGCTGGTCTGAACTTGCCCGACGCAGCCGCGCTGATTCGTGGTGATGGCAGTCGCGAGAATTATTGGAAGGGGCCACCGCCCGTCGCGACCGTGACGCTGGCCGAGATCTACGCCGCTCAGGGACATGTGGAGCGTGCCCTGCGCATGCTGGATGAAGTCCTCGCCAAAGAGCCCGATCACGATCCCGCCCGAGCGCTGCGCACGCGCCTGGCCACCGCCACTGACCTGCCAGTTTCGCCACGTCGTCGTCAGAAGGTTTCGTTCACCGAGAACGTGAACATCGCCGCGCCGGTCGACGTGCCCGAGCCCGTCGATGCGCCGCCCGAACCGGTGAACGAACCCGTTGTCGTAGCTCCCGTGCCCGCGCCGGAACCCGTTTTTTCCGCGGAGCCAGTCCCTACGATCGAACCGGTGTCGGAACCGGTTCTCGCTATCGAGCCAGCTCCGACTGCCGAATCGTTTGTGGAGCCCTCCGTTTCTGCAGAGCCCGCTGCCAGCGTTGATTCGATCCCGGAACCGTTCATTTCCGCTGAGCCCGTCCTCAGCGCCGAGCCGGAATCTGCGCTCACTGCAGAGCCCGTGCCCACCGTCGAACCCGCGCTGGCGCCCGCTGCCGCAGAGCCGGCCACAGAATCCGTGTTGGATTCCGCGAACGCAGGCGTGCCCGCGCCCGCATCTCGTCCTTCTCCTTCTCTCCTGACTCTCTCCCTCGCCGGCCAACGCCAGATCTACTGGGAACTTCCCCCGGAATCGCTCGTCGCACTGCGCGCGCATTCACCCAGTGGTCGTCCCGTTGTTCGTGTGATCAGCTTTCGCACGCGTTCGGGGCGTGTGGAGCGCCACTCGCGCGAGCTCACGCCGGACTCTGATGTTGGCTTCGCGGTGCTCCCAGATTTGCGCGCCGATGCGGTGGTGCGCGCTGTTTTGGGGTGGGAAGCCAACGGTCACTTCAGGCCTTATTTGGTGGCTTCCGATGTTCCGTCGGGCATTCCGACGGCGCGTCGGAATGGGCCGTTCCGCGCGAATCCTCTGGTTGGCGCCGTGACCCACGAAGTCGAGCTGCGCGCGCTCAGCCATTGTAGCCGGCGGCCTGCGCACTGACTCGAATCAGTTCGCAACCAGCGCCTCGCTGCGCCCGAACTCACCCTCATGCGGGTTTTTTGGGTGGCAGTGGTTTGCGGTGTGGTTCTGGTCGCGCCGTCGGCGCATGCCTCGCCGAGTCCAGCCGGCTTTACCGTCGCGCTCTCGGCTGAGTATCGCACCGGCTGGGTCGCTCAAGAGTGGTCGGCCTTTCTATCGCTGAATATTCCGTTCGAGCGTTTGTAACCGATCCATGAAGCCCATGTGTTTAAGGGCAGCGCGTGATGCCATGACGCGAGCATGCGTAAACGACACACTGCAGAAGAGCGCGCGCGGCTGATTGCGGAGGTGAGAGCGACAGG
>Ga0164241_10001383_pt1 | contig 30222 bp, 24 predicted proteins | sample OricomyardsoilBY_FD_108780 | JGI IMG/M metagenome (GOLD analysis project Ga0164241, IMG submission 108780) | Backyard soil microbial communities from Emeryville, California, USA - Original compost - Back yard soil (BY) | ecosystem: Environmental > Terrestrial > Soil > Unclassified | place: USA... | reverse complement strand
TTCCGACACCATCCGGCAGCTGGAGTCGGTGGCCTCCGCGGCGCTGGTGCCCCAGCAGACAGTGGACCAGCTGGTGTCGGCCTACCAGCATTACCGCCAGACCGCGCACCGCCGCTCGCTCGAAGGGCTTTCCGGCGTGGTCGATGCGAAGGAATTCGACGACGCCCGTACTGCCGTAGGGAGCATCTGGCGCGTCACCATGGACGAATCCGTATAATGCCGGCCATGTCCACTCCCGCCACCAAACTGCCCGCCAATGCCTCGCAGAGTTACGAAGTGGAGCAGTCCGACCTGCCTTTGTCCTGTCCCATGCCCGAGATGACGCTGTGGAACTCGCATCCTCGCGTTTACCTGCCCATCGAGCAGACCGGCAGCGCCAAGTGTCCCTACTGCGGCGCCGAATACACGCTGCGCCGCTGAGTTTTCTGCTGGCGCGCGGCTGCCCGCGATGAGTGCGGTCCAGGGCATCGTCGAGGACATCACCGAAGCACCGCTGCGTCTGCTGCGTACTGCCACACATGGGCCGGGTGGCTATGGCGCCGTACTCTGCAACGCCGCCGCCGGCGTGGAAGTCACGCCGGCGTGGTTCGAACCGCGCTTCTGGTTCGCGCGTGGCGCGGTGCTGGGTCAGGCGCCCGGCCGCGGTGCCGTCACGCTGTTCGAACACGAGGGGCGTCGCTATGCGCTGCGCCACTATCGACGTGGTGGAGTCGCGGCCCGGTTGTCGGCCGACCGGTTTCTGTGGAGCGGCGAGGCACGCACGCGCCCGGTGCGCGAACTGCAGTTGAACCTGCGCATGCATGCGGCCGGATTGCCCGTGCCGCTGCCGGTGGCCGCGCGCTACGAGCGCGATGGCATCGGCTATCGCGCCGACCTGATCACCGAGCTGCTGCCGCAAACGCGTTCGCTGGCCGACGCCCTGGCGGACGTGGACGTCGGATTATCGGTGTGGGCGGCGATCGGCCGTTGTCTGCGCGTCTTTCACGACTATGGCCTGTGTCATGCGGACCTGAATGCGCACAACATCCTGTTGAACGACGAAGAGAAGATATTTCTCATCGACTTCGATCGCGGTGTGCGGCGCCCGGCCGGCCTGTGGCGCGATGCGAACCTGGCGCGGCTGCGCCGTTCGCTGGACAAACTGGAAGACCAGCGTTCGCAGCGGCGTTTCGATGATGCGCAGTGGCAGTGCCTGCTGGCGGCTTATTTCTGATCGATGTCGCGGATGCTCTATTCGCTGCTGCTGCGCCTGGCTCTGCCCCTGCAGGCGTTGCGCTTCTGGTGGCGTGGCTGGCGCCATCCCGTCTATCGCGGCAGCCTGCGCGCGCATCTGTCGTTCGCAATGGTTGCGCGCCACGACCGGCCATTGTGGTTGCACGCGGCTTCCGCCGGTGAGGTGCAGTCACTGGCCGGTCTATTGCAGCAACTGCGACAGCTGCATCCTTCGCTGCCTTTGTTGCTTACCGTCGGCACGCCTACCGGTCTTGCTCGCGCGCGCGAACTCTATGCCGCATTGCTCGATGCGGGTTCCGCCACCGAGGCCGTACCTGCACTGACGCTGCAGCCCGCGCCCTGGGATCTGCCTGGCGCGGCGCGGCGCTTCCTGTCGGCGAGCAATCCCCGGATTGGCGTATTCGTCGAGAGCGAGCTCTGGCCCAATCTCGTACGCGCCGCGGCGGATCGCCGCTTGCCCTTGCTGCTGGTCAGCGCACGCGTGTCAGCGCGATCGACGGCGCGCTATCTGCGCTGGGCGCCGCGCCTGATACGCGACACCGTGCGTGCCTTCGCGCTGCTCGATGCGCAGAGTGCTGCCGATCGCGAGCGCTTCGTCGCGCTGGGTGCCGAACCGACGCGAGTGCGTGTCGCGGGCAATCTCAAGTTCGACCTGCCGTTGCCGCAGGATGTGATCGAGCGGGGCGCTGAATTGCGCCGGCGCGTCGCATCCGACAGGCCGCTGTGGGTGGCAGGCAGCACGCACGAAGGGGAAGAGGCCACGTGCCTGGCGGCGCAGCAGGCACTGCGCGCCACGGCGCATGCGGCGCGCGCGCCAGCGCCGCTGCTGGTGCTCGCACCGCGCCGACCGGAACGTTTCGAAGCCGTGGCGCGATGGCTCGAATCGAAGGGCGTGGCGTATCGGCGCTATTCAGCGATCTGCGCGATGACCGGCGGCACTGCCGATGCGGCGCGCACGCGGGAAGCCACGGATGTGTTGCTGGTGGACCGTTTCGGCGAGCTACTGAACTGTTATGCCGCCGCGGATGTGTGTTTCGTCGGCGGCACCCTGGTTCCCGCCGGTGGCCACAACCTGCTCGAACCCGCGGCATTGGGCAAGCCGGTGCTGGCGGGTCCCTGGTGCTTCAATGCACCGGATTCGGCGCAGCTGCTTGCCGCCGCGGGTGCCTTGCGGCAGGTTCGGGATGGCGGGGAACTGGCGCAGACCTTGCGCCAATGGCTGGAAAATCCCTCATTGGCCTCGCGTCTTGGCAGCGAGGCCGCTGCCGCGGTGGCCGCGAATCGCGGCGCCGCGGCGCAGGGCGTACGGGCGATTACTGCGCTGCTGGCGCAGGAGCCGGCGCTGGTGTCGTCGACGGGGTCACCGTCAGCAGGCGGTTGATCTCTTCGATCGTCGAGCGATCCAGGTTGCCGGCCGCCAGGCGCAGCTGGATGATATTGTTCAAGTAGGAGTACTTGGCGGCCGAGTACTGGGTCTGCGCATTCACCAGCGTGCGTCGCGCGTTGAGCACATCGACGGTGGTGCGGGTGCCCACTTCGTAGCCGGCCTCGGTAGCGTCCAGCGCCGTCTGGCTGGACTGCAGCGCCTGCTTCAGCGCCTGCACGCGGGCGATTTCGCTGTTCACACCCAGGAAGGCATCGCGCGCGGTGCGCTCGGTCGTGCGCGATGTGCGCTCCAGGCGCTCCTTGGCGGCGATCCAGCGGTACTGGCTTTCGCGCACGCGCGACTGCGTGACGCCGCCGCTGAACAGCGGCACGCTGATCTGCAACTGCAGGGACTTGCCGAAAAGCTCGGAAGTGCTGTTCGTCACGCCCTGCGGGCTCGTGCTGTGTGTGTCGCTGTCGGAGTGGTTGCGGCCGGCGACCAGGTCGATCGTGGGCAGATGTCCGCTGAAGGCCGAGCCCACCTGGTCGCGCGCGATGTCGGCGGCGAGGCGACTGGAGATCAGTGAAGCGTTCTGATCCATGGAGATGCGCACCCAGTCCTCTTCCGAGGCCGGGGTGGGCGACAGCAGCGGCATGTCTTCGCCAGGCTCTTTCAGCGAGGCCGGCTTTTCGCCGATGGTGGCGCGCAGCTGTTCTTCTGCACTGGCCAGCGCACGCTTGGCCGCAATGACCTGTGCCGCGGCATTGTCGCGTTCCGCCCGGGCTTCCTGCACATCGGTGATGGCGATCAGGCCCACTTCGAAGCGGCGTTCCTGTTGCTCGAGCTGCCGGATGATGGCTGCGCGCGAGGCTTCCTGCGCTTCGACGGTATCCTGGGCCTGTAGCACCGCGAAGTACTGCTGGGCCACGCGTTGCGCCAATCCCTGCAGGGCGACGAGATAGTCCGCCTCGGACTGCGCCACCTCATGGTTGGCCATGCGCAGGTTCACCCAGTTGGCCCAGGAAAACACGTTCTGGCGGATGTTCAACCCCCACGTCTTGCTGGTGGAGATGTTGTTGCTGTCCGTTACCCGTGGCACCGGATCGCCCGGGAACAGCGGCGTGAGGCCGTTGGCGTCGCTCCACTGCCGGCTCTTGCCGGCGCTGGCGGTGGCCTGCGGCAGCAGAGCGCCAATGGCCTGCGGTCTGGCTTCATGTGTGGCCCGGCGGGTGGCCTCGGCCTCGCGGATCTGCGGGTCGTTCACCAATGCCTGGTCATAGACGGACAGCAGGTCGGCGCTGAACGCCGGCGCCGCGGCCATCAACAGGGTGGCGAGGCAGCCGAGAGACCCGAGGAATCCACGTTTCATTTTTGGCTTTTCCCGAAGCTGTTATTGATTGATCCAGAGTAAGAGCAGAGCGACCCGTTCAAGTTCCCGTCGCCACGCCGCTAGAAGTCGAACTGCGGGGCGGCCGTGGGGTGAGCCAGCGGGTCGATGACGGTTTCGAACAGCCCCTGACTGCTGCGCTTTCCTGCAGCATCTAGTCTCACCAGCACCGCTTCCATTACAGGCTCTTCGCCGGTCACGGCGAGCAGGCGACCGCCTGGTTTCAGCCAGGCTTCGAAGCGCGAATCGTAGGTCGGCAGCGAGCCGCCGAGCACGATGACATCGAAGCGCGGCGAGCCTGCCCAGTGGAAGCCATCCGCCTCCTCGATCTCGGCGTTGGCGATGCCTGCCGCCTGCAGATTGGCGCGCGCCTGCGTTGCCAGCCGCGGCCGGATCTCCAGGCTGTGTACCTGCGAGGCCAGCAGCGCCAGGGCAGCGGTGAGATAGCCCGAGCCGGTGCCGATCTCCAGCACCTGGTCGGTGGGGCGCACAGTCAGCGCCTGCAGGACGCGGCCGGCCACCGAGGGCCTCCACATGTGCTGGCCATCGTCCAGCGGCACCGGAAAGTCGCCATAGGCCGCGCCACGCCAGGGCTCGGGCACGAAGCGCTCGCGCGGCAGCCGCTCGAAAACATCGAGCACGTCGGGCGCCAGCACGGACCAGGCGCGGACCTGCTGGGTGGTCATCTGTGTACGGGCGGCGGAATGCGGCATTGAACTTAAGTCGGCCTGAATGGCAGGGGAGGGCAAGTTACGGGTTTTTCAGCCGGCTGCCAAGAATATCAGGAAGCTGATCTTTTTACTTCAATGCGGCCAGCAACTTATGTCGACAGTTATGTCGAACCGACCTGTTGCCAAACGGCGACTAGGCTATTCTCGCTGCCCGGTCCACGATCCACTTCCCACTCCAGGACTATCAATGTCGGTGCTGGGGCTCTTGAGCCTGCTGTTTGCCTTTGCCGCGCTGGTACTGCTGGTCCTGTGGCTTTTCCAGTTACGTGACATGAAGTCCGTAGGCCGTCTGGCGAAACAGATCCAGGCGGCCGCCGCGGGTTCGCGCGCGCCAGAGCGCATCGATTTCGATACCGATCATCCCGAGCTCACGGCGCTGGCCGCATCGGTGAATCATCTTCTGTATCGCTCGCGCCGTCAGTCATCGGGGGCGAGCGCGGGCGCCAGCGCGCTGTTCGCGCAGATCAGCGATCGCATGCACGAGATCGTGCTGCTGCATCGTGATGCCATCATCTACGCGAATCCGCAGTTCGCGCAGCTGCTCGGCGTGGATCGCATGGACGTGATCGGCCGGCGTCTGCCGGATCTGGTGCCGCCGGAGCACGTGGATCTGGTGGCGGGCAACCTGCAACGCAGCCTCGCCGGCGAAGAAAGCCCCTCGCGCTTCGAGGTCGATCTGATCGGCATGCAGGGGCAGCTCAGCCGGCTCGAAATTTCCACGACGCTGATCGACTACGAAGGCACCCGGGCGCTGTTGATCACCGGCGCCGAGGTGATTCCCACGCAGACCGTGAACGCGCTGAATACGGCCTCGACGGGATTGTTCGAGATGGGCGGCCGGTCGCGCGCGCGGCTGGCGCTGGAAGCGCTGGGCGAGGCGCTGATCACCACCGACACGGCGGGGCGCATCGACTATGCGAATCCCGCCGCATCCGCGTTGCTGGGCGTGGAACCGGATGCGCTGCTGCAGCGGACGCTGGAGCAGGTGATCACGCTGGTGGACGAAACCGATCGCAAACTGCTGAAGGATCCCCTCGATCTGGCGCTGCACGGCACGACCACGCTGGGGCTGGGACGGCGCGCCTTCCTGATGGCGCGACGCGCGGGCTCGGAGCGCTCGATCGAGCTGTCGGCCTCGCCGCTGCGCAGCCGCGACAACGCCGCCGAGGAAATCACCGGCGCCGTGCTGCTGCTGCACGATGTGACCGAGCTGCGCGGCATCACCCGGCAGATGTCCTACCAGGCCACGCATGACGCGCTGACGGGCCTGGTGAACCGCCGCGAGTTCGAGCGGCGTCTCGGCGAGACGCTGGATGGCGCGCGTCGCGGCGATGGCGTGCACGTGATGTGTTTCGTCGACCTGGATCACTTCAAGCAGGTCAACGACAGCAGCGGTCATCAGGCCGGCGACAGTCTGTTGCGCGAAGTCGCCAAGGTGATGCGCGAAGCGGTGCGCGATTCGGATACGGTGGCGCGGCTGGGTGGCGACGAGTTCGGCTTGCTGCTCGCCGGCTGTCCGCTGGAGAAGGGCCGGCAGATTGCCGATGATCTGGCGCGCACCGTGGCCGAGCATCGCTTCGTCTGGAAGGACCGCATCCACACGGTGAACACCAGCATCGGCATGGTGGAGCTGACGCGCGACAGCGGCCAGGTGGAGGAAACGCTGGCGGCGGCCGACTCGGCCTGCTACGTGGCCAAGAAGCAGGGCGCGGGCCGGGTGGTCGTGTACTCGGCGCGCGAGGAAGTGGCGGCACGGCAGAGCGGCGAGATCCAGTGGCTGCGCACACTGCAGATTGCGCTGCGCGACAACAAGTTCCGCCTGTACTGGCAGCCCATTGTTTCCGCGTATGGCGAGAATGGCGGCGGACCCGCGATGGAAGTTCTGGTGCGGCTCACCGATGAGCACGGCCAGGACCTGTCGGCCACGGAGCTGGTGCGGGCCGCGGAGCGCTATCGCCTGATGGGCCTGGTGGATCGCTGGGTGGTGCAGACCACGCTGACGGCCATGGGCCGTGGCGTCATCACCTTGCCGGCGCATCGCACGCTGGCGATGAATGTCTCGGGCCAGACCGTGGCCGATGCGCAGTTCCTGGAGTTCGTGGTCGAATGTTTCGATCGCAGCGGCACCGATCCGGCGCAGGTGTGCTTCGAGATCGCGGAGAGCGCGGTGGTGGCGAACCTGGAGGCCGTGCGCCGTTTCGTCGGCGTATTGCATGGCATGGGCTGTCAGTTCGCGCTGGATGATTTCGGCAGCAACCTGGGCTCGTTCGCAAGCCTGAAGAACCTGCCCATGGACTTCCTGAAGATCGACGGCTCGTTCATGCGTAACCTGGCGCGCGACAGCGTGAACCAGGCCATGGTCACCGCCACCATCAAGCTGGCGCGCTCGCTGAACTTCAAGGTGATCGCCGAGCAGGTCGAGGACGCCGCGGGCCTGGATGCCGCCCGCAGCATGGGCGTGGACTATGTGCAGGGTTACGCCGTGGGGCGCCCGAAGCCGCTGAATCTGGTCGCGGCGTAGTTGCCGTTGAGGCCACTACCAGTGCGTGCCCAGCCTGACCTGCACGCTGCGCGGATCTGCGGGGATGACGGCAAAGGCATTGCCCGACGCGGTGAAATGGCGTCGGTCGGTGAGATTGTCCAGCGCGATATCCACGTCGATGGTGCGGATCTTCCATGAGACACCTGCATCGAACAGCGTATGGCCACGCAGGCGGATGCCACTGCCGCTGGTCAGCAGCCGATCCGAAACATGCGATAGCCCGGCGCGAAGCGTCAGCGCATGCTGCGGAATCTCGTACGCGGTCCGCAGGACGGCGCTGTGCCTGGGCACGTCGCCGGGATGCGAATCCTCGTCACCGTCATTGCCGCGGGTGAGCTTCGACTGCAGCAACGCATAGCCGCCGGACACGCTCCACAGCGGCGAGGCCTGCCAGTCGCCCTGCGCTTCGATGCCGCGCACGCGCTGCGCATCGGTGCGACGGATCTGGAATGCCGAGAGACTGCCGCGCAAGGCGCCACGTGACAGTCTGAGGCCGGTCTGCAGTTGTGCGGATTTCTCCGGCTGCAGCGGCGCGCCGTCTGTCGCACGCAGGCCACCGGAGGCTTCGGTGTCGAAGCCAAGGCTGTAGCCGCCATACAGCGTCAGTCCGTCGGCCAGCGCGTAGGTCGATCCCAACTGCCAGACGGTGCCCTGCACGGCGGTGCGGTTCTTCAGCCCGCTGCCGGCATCGTGGGTTGCGTCCCGCAGCCAGCTATGACGTAGTGAGGCGATCACATCCCAGCGCGCCGCAAGCGCGATCCAGTCCTGCAGGTACAGCGCGCTGCCATCCACGTCGTGGTGCCGGTCAAAGGCGAAGGTGCGGTCCGGACCGTCCAGCGTGAAGGCATACACCGGATCCAGCACGCTGATGGGGGCCACATTGCCAAGGTCATACTGCGTGAAGCGGCCGCGCTCGCGATCGTACTCGTAGCCGGCCAGCAGCCCGTGCCTCAGCTTGCCCGTGACGACAGAGCCAGACAGATCGAGCTGCGCCGTGGTGTTGGCATCGTCCTGCCGGCCGCTGCGCCCGTCGCGGTTGATAGTGGTGCCGTCGGCCTGTGCGCCGCGCAGCCGGATCTGCGTGAAGCCGGATTTGAATCCCTGGTATTGCAGCCGTGGCGTCAGGGTCCACTGGTCGTTGAGCTTTACATCCACCCAGGCCTGCAGCAATGGCGCATGCGCGGCGAGTTCATCCTGTGAAGGTTCGCCAAGATAGAGGCTGCGTGGCAAGGGTGTGGCACCGTTGGACGCCAGCGTGCCTTCAACCGGAAGGCCCGGGTAGTAATGGGTGCGCCGCTCCACGTACTCGGTGACCAGATGGCCCGTGGCGCGATCGCTGAAGGTGTAGCGCAAGGTGAAGGCGAGGTTCTCGCGGTCGAGATTCTGATGGTCGACGAATGTGCCGGAACGCTCGATCTGACCGGTGACCCGCATGCCCAGCTGTTCGGAGACCGGCACGCGGAAATCGCCGCTGATCAGCTTCTGTGCATGGCTGCCCAGCGTGGCCGACAGCTGCGCGCCGAACTGGCCATCCGGTTGCCGGGTGATGATGTCGAGGATGCCGCCCAGGCCGGACTGTCCATACCGCACGCCGGAAGGACCCTTCAGCACTTCGATGCGTTCGATGTTGGACAGCGCCGAGGCATCCGCATCCTCGTAGTGGTGCTGGCGGATGCCATTGCGTAGCTGGCCGGCACGAAAGCCGCGCAGGCGCAGGCTTTCGGACTGCAAAGCGCCGACGCGCGAATAGCCGGCATCGGCGCCGGGAACGACGCGCAGCACATCACCGATCGACCGCGCGCCCAGCGCGGCGATGGTGCTGGCGTCGATCACCTGCACGTCATCCAGATCCTGATCCGTTGCGACGGCTGCGTCCGAGGTGATCAGGGCAAGAGCGATCACGGCACCGCGCGACATGCCGGAGGGCGACAGAGGTGAGGCCATGCGGGTGAGTTCCTCGCGCGGAGCCGGCGGTTGCATGGAAGCGGTACCGCCGCAGCGAGACGCCTTTAGAACTGGTAGCGAGCACCCACATACACCGATCGTGGCGCTCCGGGATACAGGGCCCGCGTGCTGGCATCGGCGCGATCGTGCACGGTGATGGCGGCGATGTAGTCGCGGTCGAGCAGGTTGCGGCCTTCGGCGAACAGCTCCCAGCTGCCCGAAGTGAATCCCGTGCGCAGGCCGAGCAGGCCGTAGGCGCCTATGCGCCAGGTGTTGGCGAAGTCGACGTAGCGCGCGCTGACCAGATCGAAGGTCGGGCCGGCATAGAAGCCGCTGGCGTTGCGGTACAGCACCTCGCCGCGCGCGAAGAAGCGTGGCGCCGAGGCCAGTCGGTTGCTGCCGTAGGCCGGATCCGAATCGAAGGAGAAGGCATTGAATGTGAAGCTCAGCAATGGCTCGATGCGCTGCGCGCCCGCGCCCGGCGCGAAGCTCGCGCCGAACAGCGCTTCGATGCCGGCATGCGTGGTCCGGTCGATGTTCTTCGACAGGCTGGTGCCCGGGGCGTCGGGATCGTCGATGGAAAGGATCTCATCGCGCAGGCGCGTGTAATAGCCCGAGACCTCCCAATTCAGCCGCGTTTCGCCGTGCAGGGCACTGCCGCGCAAGCCGGTTTCCAGTACCAGGCCGTGCATGGCATGCAACGGTGTGCCGCCGCCGTCCGCGTCGTCGGTGAGTTCGAAGGTGGTGGGCGCTTCATAGGTGCGGCTGAGGCTGGTGTACCACTCGGCGCCCGCGCTGAGGTTCAGGATGATGCCCAGACGCGGATTGAGCGCCTCGTAGTCGCCCTGGAAGCCGCCGACATTGCGATCCGCCGTCACGTACTGCGTGCCATAGACCAGCGTCCAGCGCGGCGTGAATCTCCAGCGGTCCAGCGCGAACATCTCCAGGCTCGAGGCGGAGTTGTCGGTGGGGAAGAGGAACGCCCCGGGCTGGCCCGCGAGGTTCTGGTAGTTGCCGCCCCGCACGGTGGAATGGCCGTAGTTCGCACCGAACAGCAATGCGTGTGCGCCGGCATGGCGGCGGTAACGGATCATGGCACCGCTGTCTTCATGGTCCGTATCGATCAGCAGGCTGAAGAAGGGCAGTGCGTCGACGATGGGATGGTACAGCGACTGGTGTTCGTAGGAGGCTCCGAGTTCCAGCGTGCCGCCCGAGAATTCCGCAACAGTGGTTTTCGCGGCGAGGCGCCAGGCCTTCACGTGCTTGGAGTAATCGCCGGACAGCGCATCCGGACGTGCCTGTTCGCGATCCGCGTCGAGCTGCGCGCGGGTGAGTTCACCCGGCAGCTGTATGGCATCGTCGATGTAGGTGGCGTAGAAGCGCGTTGCGACATCTTCAGAGGCCTGCCAGCCGGCATTGGCATACAGGCTGTTGCGATCCTCGTTGCTGTGGTCGCGAAAGCCATCGCGCTGCTGCGTCCCGGCGGTGATCAGGCCGTCGAATGCGCCCGCTACGCCACTCAGCGTGGCGCGGGCATTGAACTGGCCGAAGCTGCCACCCGAGGTGGAGAAGCTGAAGGGCGAAGTGGTGCGCGCGGTCCGCGAGATGAAATCGATGGCGCCGCCCAGCGTGCTGGCCCCGTAGGCCAGCGCGTTGGCGCCATGCGCCACCGTGACGTAGCGCGCGCCCAGTGGATCGAGCGCGCGGTTGTGGTTGTTGCCGTCGGCGGCGGTGATGGGCAGCCCATCCTGCAGGAACTTCACGCCATTCTTGTCGTAGTCCGTGGCATCGAGGTTCGAGCCGCGGCTGGAATAGAACACTTCGTCGGTGCCCGTGTAGCTCTCCGCCCACACACCAGGCACGTAACGCAGGGCATCGGAGAGCGTGGTGACGCTGCGCTGGAGGAACTTCTCGCCATCGAGTGTGGTGATGGCGCCGGGGGTCACGGCGCGCTCGGCCTCGATGGCATCGCGCAGGCGACCGGCGGTGACGACGACGGTGTCGAGCGTGGGCTCCGGTTGCGCGGCCATGCTCGTGGTCGTGGCAAGGCACAGTGCCAGCGTCATGGACGCGCAGACCCTGACAGGCGCAGTCATGCAGCGCTTCCGGGACCGATGCCGAGCCAGGCCGCCGCGGCAGGACTGATACGCGGCAGCAACCGGTCGATCAGCCACAGCAGCGCCAGCGAGGCCGCCAGCAGCGGCAGCAGCAGTGCCAGCACCAGCGTCGCGATCACGATGAACGGAGGCAGATGGCGATCGGTGGGCAGCGGCAGCACGCCCAGCGTGCCGGCCGGTCGTCGCCGGCGCCACATCAGGAAGCCCGTGAGGGCGAGCGTAACCAGCGCCGCCGCCGTGAACAGGCCGATGGCCTGGTTCAATGCGCCGAACAGCGCGCCCTCATGCCAGGCCTGGCCGTAGCCGATGACGCGGTCGATGGGATGCCGCGCGGCAAAGCTCTCGCGCGACACTTCCTCGCCTGACAGCCGCGCGTAGGTGATCGACATGCCGCGCGGACGGTTCTGTGTCAGCGAGGTGGCCAACCAGTCGGGCGAGGTGGCGCCGAACAAGGCGGCATCGGGCGCGAGTACCATGGCCGGAAAGGCCAGCGGCTCAGCGGCAGCTTTTGCGACGACGATATTCAGTGGCGCGAGGCTGTCCGCGGCAGCCGTACCGGCGTGCATGGCGGCATGATCGTGGCCCGCATGCATCGCGCCGTGGTCCGCATCGTGCGACGAGGTTGCATGTCCACCCGCATTCCACTGCGGCGGGCCTTTCACCCAGCCCATTTCGGCGCGTACCGCGCGAAAGGCGTTGCCCCAGACGCCGGTCCACGGCAGGCCGGTGAGCAACAGCACCAGCGCAAGGATGCTGATCCAGAAGCCGGTGACCGGGTGCAGGTCGCGCAGCAAGGAGCGGCGGCGCGGCCAGATCACACCCGCGGCGCCGCGGCCGCGCGGCCACCACAGGTACAGCCCGGTAATCAGCATCACGATGGCCCAGCACGCGGCCAGTTCCACCACGGTGCTGCCGCGCTCGCCCAGCAGCAGCTGGCTGTGGATGCGCCGCGCCACTTCGACGATGCGCCAGTCCGTGTCGAAACTGCCCAGTACCTGGCCCTGCGGCGAGACGAATACATCGCGCATGGCTGCGGAATCCGGCAGCGCCAGATGGATCATGGCTGCGTCACCCGGATTGGCAGGCAGCCGGTAGCTGTGAAATTGCGCGCGCGGAAACGCGGCCAGTGCGGCGCGCACCTGCTGCAGCGGCTGCACGGCGTGATCGGTGGGCAGCGCGCGGAAGGCATGTTCCTCCCAGCGCTCGATCTGTGGCTTGAACAGGAACGCCGTGCCGCTCAGCGCCAGCGTGAACACGAAGGGCAACACGAACAGCCCGGCATAGAAATGCCAGCGCCAGAAGGTGCGGTACAGCGGCAGGGGCATGGTTGGAACTCTCCCGAATCGAAGGGCCATCGCGGCAGCAGGCTCAACAGTGCCGCTACCGCCAGATCAGTGCTCAGTTTTCAGGAGAGAACGGGAGGGCCACGAACGGTCGCAATACGCGGTGGTCCGGTGGCGGGCGGCAGCAATGCGGAGGTGAAAGAAACGAACGGGATGGCAGGCGGCGGCGCGAGCAGCGCGAGCACCGGCTGCACCGGTGGAGCGATGCCGGTGACATGCGCCAGTGCGAAGGGGCAGTCGGTGGTCCCTGGGGCCGGGTGCCTGCCGTGATCGTCGACCGGCGCCGCCAGCCCGCCACTGCACATCACGATGCGCAGCTGGCCGTCCTGCGTGCCCGCCATGTAGCCGGCGGGCAGCAGGCCACGCAGCACCATCAGCGGCAGCAGCAGTGCGATGACCAGGTGGAGCCCGCGGGACATGGCCGGCATCATACTCAAATCTTTTTCACGAACTGCGATTTCAGGCCGGGTTGTTCTCCAATGATTCGCCCTCGCACAGGCGGCGCAGGTAGCGGGGAAAGTCCAGGTGCAGTACCCGTTTCAGCCGCGTGGCGCGCTGCTCCAGTTCCATGCTCCAGGTCGAGGGCAGCGGCTGGTGCGCGGCGAACAGCACCAGGTTGCCGCTGGGCACGCCGACCAGGCGGACGTTGCGCCCGAAGACGCGCGCCGCGGGCTTCAGGTTGTCGACGAAACGCTGCCGGTCGCCCCAGAAGTTCATCACCAGCACCCCGGTGTCGGTGAGTGCGGCGGCAGCCTGCCGGTAGAAATCGTCGCTGGCCAGCGAGGGAGCGATGCCGCACCGGTCGAAGGCATCCACCAGCAGCACATCGACCGGCTCGCGTAGCTGGCGCACGTGCTCCGCGCCATCGCCGTGCACGACGCGGAAGCGCGCGTCGTCGGCGGGGATGCAGAATTCCTCGCGCAGCGCGATGACATCGGCGTCGAGCTCGACCACGGTGAAGTCGGTACGCGGCAGGCGGTGGTGGCAGAAGCGCGCCAGTTCGCCGCCGCCCAGTCCGATCATCAGGATGCGGCACGGCGTGGGGATCATCAGCAGAAAGGCCATCATCTTGCGGGTGTACTGCGACACCAGCTCGCGTGGATCGTGCCGCAGCAGCGTGCTCTGCGTGCAGTCCCAGCTGAAGTGCAGCCGCCGCTCGGCGCCGGTCTCGAAGATGAAGGGCTGGGTCATCTCGTCGCGCTGCAGCCGCCGCCACAGTTCATGGCGATCGGGCGAGCTGCGGTTCAGCAGTACGCGCACGACGCCCGCTTCGCTGGTGCCCTGCCAGTTGAAGCGCGCCCAGTCGTGGTGGTCCTGTCGCATGGTAATCCTATTATAATACCATTATCATAGCATTCACCTGGCTGCCTCGGCACGCCGCACCCGGAAGATGCCCCGATGCCCATGGAAGACCGTACCGCCCGCCTGACCATCCTGATCGACCCGCGCAAGAAGGCCGTATTCGAGCGGCTGTGCGCGGAAAACGACGTGACGCCCTCGCAGGTGCTGCGCAAGCTGATCCGCGATTACATCGAGACGAAGACCGGCAAGCCCTGGCAACCGCAGGCCCCGGCGCGCCAGGCCGGCACGCCGGCCCGCCGGCGCGCGTAGCCGCTCCCCGGGGCAATTGCGATGATCGCGCTGCTCGAAGCTCATCGTGCGGGGTTGCTGGGCCGGGAGCACCTGTGGCGCAATCTCATTGCCGGCCTGGTGGTCGGCGTGGTGGCCATGCCGCTGGCCATGGCCTTCGCCATCGCCTCCGGCGCCAAGCCCGAGCAGGGGCTCTACACGGCCATCGTCGCCGGAATAGCCACGGCCCTGTTCGGCGGCACGCGCATGCAGATCTCGGGCCCCACCGGCGCATTCGTGGCCGTGCTGGCCGGCATCACCGCGCAGTACGGCATCGCCGGCCTGCAGGTTGCCACGCTGATGGCCGGCTGCATCCTGCTGGCCATGGGCATCGGACGGCTGGGTGGCGTCATCCGCTTCATTCCCGATCCGGTGATCGTCGGCTTCACCTCCGGCATCGGCGTGATCATCTGGGTGGGGCAGTGGAAGGATTTCTTCGGCCTGCATCCGCAAGGGCCGACGCTGCACTTCCACGAGAAGCTGTGGGGATTGCTGCAGGCGCTGCCACGGCTGGATCTGGCGACGACGCTGATCGGGCTGGGTTCGCTCATCGTCGTCTTCGGTGGCGCGCGGGTGCTGCCGCGCATTCCCGGCCTGCGCCGCGTGCCATCGCCGCTGGTGGCCATGCTGCTGGCCACGGGTGTGCAGGCCATCGGGCAGTTTCCCGCAGTGGCCACCATCGGGACGGCTTTCGGTGGCATTCCGCGCTCATTGCCGGGCCTGGCGTTTCCCGACATCACGATGGGGCAGGCGCTGCAGCTGATCGGGCCGGCGTTCGCGATCGCGCTGCTGGGCGCGATCGAATCGCTGCTGACCGCTGTGGTGGCCGACGGCATGGCCGGCACGCGGCACGATTCGAACCAGGAACTGATCGGGCAGGGCATCGCCAACGTGCTCTCGCCGCTGTTCGGCGGCTTCGCCGCTACTGGCGCGATTGCGCGCACCGCCACCAACATCAGGAATGGCGCCAACAGCCCCCTGGCAGCCCTCGTGCATTGCGCGCTGCTGGTGCTGGTGATCGTGCTGCTGGCGCCATTCGCCGCGGCCATTCCGCTGGCCGGACTCGCGGCCATCCTGTTCTCGGTGGCCTGGAACATGGCGGACGTGCCGCATTTCCGGCGCGTGCTGCGCCGCTCGCCCGTGGCGGACAAGCTGCTGCTGCTGGTCACGTTCTTCCTGACCGTGTTCGTGGACCTGGTGGTGGCGGTGAATGTCGGCGTGCTGATCGCGGCACTGCTGTTCATGAAGCGCATGTCCGAGTCGGTGCAGGTACGGCAGCAGGCCGGCCCAGTGCTGGAAGGCGCCGGCGCAATGGCCGACGTCGAGCCGCTGGAAGTGCAGGTGGAGCTGCCGGCCGATGTGCTGGTCTATCGCATCGACGGCCCGTTCTTCTTCGGCGCGGCCGAGAAACTGGAACGCACGCTGGAGCGGGCGCCGCTGGGCATCCGCACCGTGGTGCTACGGTTCGGGCGCGTGCCGTTCATGGACGCCACGGGATTGCAGACACTGATCGAAGTGATCGAACGCTTCCAGCGGCGGCATGTGCGCGTGCTGCTGTGTGGCGTGCATCCGGCCCTGCGCGAGTTGCTGCGGCAGGGCGGCGTCATCGATCTCGTTGGCGCGGAGGGTGTGTGCCAGGACCTGCGGCAGATGGCCGCGGCGGTGCTGCGACCTTAAGTCGCCAGGAGTTCCCCGCAGAGAACTCCTGGCGTGGATTCATCGCATCGTCAGAGCAGCGGCACCAGCAGCAGCGCCACGATGTTGATGATCTTGATCAGCGGGTTGATGGCCGGGCCCGCGGTGTCCTTGTACGGATCGCCCACGGTGTCGCCGGTCACGGCCGCCTTGTGCGAGTCGGAACCCTTGCCGCCGAAGTGACCTTCCTCGATGTACTTCTTGGCGTTGTCCCAGGCGCCGCCGCCGGTGCACATGGAGATGCCGACGAACAGTCCGGTGACGATGGTGCCGATCAGCAGGCCACCCAGTGCCTTGATGCCCGCGCCCGGGCCCATCAAGGCGTTCATGCCGAAGGCCACCACCACCGGCACCAGGATGGGCAGCAGCGAGGGAATGATCATTTCCTTGATCGCCGACTTGGTCAGCAGGTCGACGGCCCTGGAGTAGTCGGGCTTGCCCGAACCATCCATGATGCCCTTGATCTCGCGGAACTGGCGGCGCACTTCCGTGACCACTGAACCGGCAGCCCGACCCACGGCTTCCATGGCCATGGCGCCGAACAGGTAGGGCACCAGGCCGCCGAGGAACAGGCCGATGATCACGGCCGGATCGGACAGCGAGAACTCCGCGGCCTTGCCGGCGGCGGCGAGGTTGTGCGTGTAGTCGGCGAACAGCACCAGAGCGGCGAGTCCGGCCGAACCGATGGCATAGCCCTTGGTCACGGCCTTGGTGGTGTTGCCCACCGCATCCAGCGGATCGGTGATGTCGCGCACCTTCTTGTCGAGGCCGCTCATTTCGGCGATGCCGCCGGCGTTGTCGGTGATCGGGCCATAAGCATCGAGCGCCACGATCATGCCGGTGAGCGACAGCATGGCGGTGGCCGCGATGGCGATGCCATACAGGCCGTGGCCCTCACCGCCCCGTTCACCCAGCGTGTACGCACCCCAGATGGCAAAGCACACCGCGATGACGGGCAGCGCGGTGGATTTCATCGACACGCCCAGGCCCGCGATCATGTTGGTGGCATGGCCAGTCTGCGAAGCCTCGGCCACCTTGCGTACCGGCGAATATTCCGTCGCCGTGTAGTACTCGGTGATCACGATCATGGCGGCCGTCAGTGCCAGGCCGATCAGCGTGCAGCCGAACATGGACCAGAACTGCTCGGGGAACACCTGCTTGGTGATGAACCAGAACGCGACCGCCGAGACGATGCCCGACACGATGACGCCCTTGTACAGCGCGTTCATGATCTTGCCGCCTTCGCTCGTCGACACGAAGAAGGTGCCGATGATGGAGGCCACGATCGAAGCCGCGCCGATGGCCAGCGGATAGATGATGGCCGCCGTGCCGGCATTGGCCAGCACCAGGCCGCCGAGCAGCATGGTCGCGACCAGCGTGACCGCGTAGGTTTCGAACAGGTCCGCGGCCATGCCGGCGCAGTCGCCCACGTTGTCACCGACGTTGTCGGCGATCACGGCGGGGTTGCGCGGGTCGTCTTCCGGAATCCCGGCCTCGACCTTGCCCACCAGGTCGGCGCCGACGTCGGCGCCCTTGGTGAAGATGCCGCCACCCAGGCGCGCGAAGATCGAAATGAGCGAGCCGCCGAAGGCCAGGCCCACCAGCGCGTGCAGGGCCCTTTCGCGTACGGCGACGTCATCGCTGGCGCCCCCCAGCAGCATGAAATAACCAGCCACGCCCATCAGGCCCAGGCCCACCACCAGCATGCCGGTGATGGCGCCGCCCTTGAAGGCTACCTGCAGCGCGGCGTTGAGGCCGGTATGGGCGGCCTGCGCGGTGCGCACATTCGAGCGCACTGAGATGTTCATGCCGATGTAACCGGCGAGGCCGGAGAAAACCGCACCGACCGCGAAGCCGCCGGCAGTTTCCTTGTTGAGCGCGAACCACAGCACCACGAACAACACCACGCCCACGACAGCGATGGTCGTGTACTGGCGGTTCAGGTAGGCCTTGGCGCCAGCCTGGATGGCGGCCGCGATTTCCTGCATGCGCGCATTGCCGGCGGGCAACTTCAGGATCGACAGCATGGACACGATGCCGTAGAGCACGGCCAGGACGCCGGCGCAGATCGCCAGCCACAACCAGTTAGCAATACCGTCCATCAGGGATCTCCAGAAATTTCTTGTAGTTCACGCGTCGCGCCTCGGGACCATGGCCGCGCGGGGCGGGAATATAGCAAACCCCGCAGGTTCTGGGCGGAAGGCGTCGGGCGAGGCCTGAGGCCGGCGGCCGCGGCTTGGAGGCCGCGGCCCCTCAGGCGATAAGTCTTCGCAAACGCTGCGAAGTGGAGCTGTCCTGTTCGCGGGCCGCCCGATGCAGCAGCTGCCGGGCCGCGGCCGGATCCAGCGGCCGGCTCAGCAGATAGCCCTGGCCCAGGTCGCAGCTGCGCTCCTGCAGCAGGATGAGCTGCTCCATTTCCTCGATGCCTTCGGCAACGACTTCGATGTTGAGGGTCTTGGCCACGGAGATCATGGCAGCGGTGATGGCGTTGTCGGCGCTGCTCATATGCGCGCGCCGCACGAAGGCGCGGTCGATCTTGAGCCGGTTGATGGGGAAGCGCGACAGGCGCGCGAAGCTCGACTGTCCGGTGCCGAAGTCGTCGATGGCGATCTCCACGCCCAGTGCCTGCAATTCCTTGATGGCGCGAATGGCGCGTACGTCGTCCTGCACGATGACGGTTTCGGTGATTTCCAGTTCCAGCAGGCCGGGTTGCAGCTGCGTTTCGGTCAGCACCCTGGCGACGATGGCCGGAAACTCCGCCTGGATCAGCTGCATTCCCGAGACATTCACCGCCACGCGTACCGGCGGCAATCCCTCCTTCAGCCAGGAGTGGATCTGGCAACAGGCCGTACGCAGGACCCATTCGCCCAGCGCAAAGATCAGCCCCGTCTGTTCGGCGATGGGAATGAACTCGGCTGGCGGCACCATGCCCAGCGAGGCATGTTTCCAGCGCAGCAGCGCCTCCATGCCCACGATCTGGGCAGATCCCAGCCGGTATTGGGGCTGGTATTCCACGCTCAGCTCGTTGCGTTCGATGGCGCCGCGCAATTCGCCTTCGATGGTGAGGCGCTTCAGCGCGCCGGCACTCATGTCCGGCTGGAAGAAAGCCGCGCTGCCTGGTTCGCGACGCTTCGCGAAATACATCGCCAGATCCGAGTTACGCAGCAGGGTTTGCGCATCGTCGCCATCGCGTGGGCACATGGCAATGCCGATGCTCGGTGTCACCAGCACCTCGTGCCTGGCCAGGCGCATGGGTTGCGATACGGCCGCAATCAGTCGCTCCGCCACGGCACCCGCATCATCCGGGCAGTCCAGATCCTGCAGCAGCACCATGAATTCATCGCCACCCAGCCGCGACACCCCATAGTGGTCTTCGGCGGCGTTGCCGCCGGGTCTGGTGCCACTGGAGCGCAATTCCGAACGCAGCCGTTCGGTCACCAACTTGAGCAGCTCGTCGCCGACGCCATGGCCCAGCGTGTCATTGATGCGCTTGAAGTTGTCGAGGTCGATGCACAACAGCGCGAAGGGTTGCCGCGCGGAACGGTGTCTGGCCAGCGCCTCTTCCAGCATCGACTGGAAATAGGTGCGGTTGGGCGCGCCGGTGAGATTGTCGAAGTACGCCAGTCGGCGGTTGCTCTCGCGGGCGGCCTGCAGGTCGAGCGTGAGCTGGTAGCCGCGCAGCATGTAGCGCACGCGGTGCGCGATCAGCGCCCAGCTGATGGGCTTGGAAATGAAGTCGGTGGCGCCGGCGCGGTAGGCGGCATCGACGGATTCCACATCGTCCATGCCGGTGACCATGACGATGGGCAGCAGGTCGCCGGCCTGGCGCCGCAGCAGTTCGCACACTTCAAGGCCGGTGCGACCCGGCATGTCGATGTCGAGCATCACCAGGTCAAAGGGTTCGGTGCCGAACAGCGCCAGCGCCTGATCGCCGTCGCTGGCCAGCGTCACGCTGAATCCGGCGCCACGCAGGGCGGCGCGCATCAGGGCCAGTGCCGAACGGTCGTCATCGGCGACCAGGATACGTTTCATCTCGCCACTCATGCTGCCTCCCGGAGAATTTCCCGCGCCTGCCTGATCACGGCTTCATGCGCCCGGCGCAGTTCCTGCAGCAGGGTTCGCGCCTCATCGATCTGATCGTTGCGGCCCATCGCCTCGAGCCGGCGATACAAGGTCGAAAGCTGCTCGGCGCCCAGATTGGCGCAACACGATTTCATCGCGTGCGCGCAACGCGCCAGTATCGGCGCGTCGCGGGCGACGACGGCCGCCTCCAGTCGTGTCCATTGCGGTTCAGCTTCCTCGAGGAAGGTCTGCAGCACCTCGCTGACCAGGTCGGTGCCGGCGCGCGCGCCGATGTCGCGCAGCGTCGCGATCTGCCGCATGTCGATGGCGCCGGACGTCGCCGCTGTCCCGGCGGCCGGCGCCGCCGCAACGGCGGCGGACGCGGCGGGCAGCCAGCGGCCCAGCATGGTCGCCAGCTGCTGGAAGGTCAGGGGCTTGGTCAGGAAGCCATCCATGCCGGCCGCCAGGCACTTCGCCTCATCGCCCTGCAACGCGTTGGCCGTGAGCGCCAGGATCGGGACACGGCGCCGATCTTCAGGCAGGGCACGGATCGCCGCCGTGGCCGCATAGCCATCCATCACCGGCATCTGGCAGTCCATCAGCACCAGGTCGAATTTCTCGATGCGCACCCTGTCGACTGCCACCTGGCCGTTGGGCGCGACAGCTGACTGCAGTCCGAGCGCGGCGAGCATGGCGCTGGCCACCTTCTGGTTGATCTCGTTGTCTTCCACGATCAGCACCGTTCCGCTCAGACGCATTTGTGCCGCGGTGTCGCGGCGCACAGCGGTGATCTCGGGCAACCGGGCATCGATGCCCAGCATGCTGCACAGAGCGAGCAACAGTTCCTCGCGACGCACGGGCTTGTTCAGGCAGTGCCGGATGCCGAGCCGTTGCAGCTGCGGTTCGTCGACCGTGGCGATCTGCGAAGTCAGCAGCATCAGCGGCAGGTCGCCGCGCGGACGGACCCTGATCGCCTCTGCCAGCTGCAGGCCGTTCATCCCGGGCATCTGCAGGTCGATCACCGCCAGCTCTACGTCCTGCAGCTTGCCGAGCGCTTGCTGGCCGCTGACCGCCTCGATCACCGTCATGCCATATTTGGTGAGCAGTTCGCGCAGCATGGCGCGGCTGGCGCGGTTGTCATCGACGATGAGCACGCTGTGACCCCCAAGCGGCCGGGCGTCCACCAGTGGCTTGGGCGGTATCTGCGCCGGCGGCAGCGTCAGGCTGCAGGTGAAGCGCGAGCCGGATCCCGGTGCGCTGTCGACGCTGATGCCACCGCCCATCAGGGTCAGCAGGCGGCGACAGATCGCAAGACCCAGCCCGGTCCCGCCGTATTGACGTGTGGTGGAACCATCGGCCTGCGAGAAGGATTCGAAGATGCCGGCGTGCGCGGCGGGATCGATGCCGATGCCCGTGTCCTGCACGGCGATCTCGATGGCGATACTTCCGGCCGCGGTCCTGCCACGCTGGACACGCACCAGTACCTCGCCGTGCTCGGTGAACTTCACCGCATTGCCGACCAGATTGGCGAGCACCTGGCGCAGCCGCAACGGATCGCCGCGCACGCCGGTCAATGTGGGGTCATGCTGCGCGTAGTGCGCCACCAGCTCGACGCCCTTGCTCTCGGCGGCATGCGCGAACATGGTGAGCACTTCCTGCACCAGCGCCGGCAGGTCCAGGTCCACGGATTCCAGTTCCAGCTGTCCCGACTCGATCTTCGAATAGTCGAGAATGTCGTTGATCACGCTCAGCAGATGCTGGCCGGAGCCCTGCACAGCCTGCGCCCATTCCTGCTGACGCGCATCCAGCGCACTGTGCATCAGCAGTTCGTTCATGCCCAGCACGCCGTTCAGTGGCGTGCGGATTTCGTGACTCATCGTGGCCAGGAACATGCTCTTGGCGCGGCTCGCCGCTTCCGCCTGCTCCTTGGCGATACGCAGTTCAGAGGTGCGTCGATCCACCACCTGCTCGATTTCCGCGCGCGACCGGCGTTCGCCTTCGAGCGCGTCGGTGGTCGCCTCCAGCAGGCGGTTGGTGCCGCGGACGAGCGTGCCGATCTCGTCGTCGCGATGTTTGCCGGGCAGCGCCAGCCGCTGTTCGGTGCCCGGTTGCATGGCATCGAGCTGCGCGGCCAGTTGCGCCACCGGCCGGGATACCAGCCGGGCGGCGAAGGCGTACAACAGCAGTGCGATGAGCACGCCCTGGCTCACCATCAGGCTGGCCAGGGTCAGTGCATCGCCCGAGGCCTTCTGGCTCATGTGCGATGCATCGCCCCAGATCAGCAGCGATCCCACGGGTTCGTGGCTGCGGAAGGGCGACTGCAGCCGCGATTCGACTTTCAGCTCCGGGCGGGTCTGCCCCGCGCCGGCGGAAGTGCGCTTCACCAGCAACGCGCCGCTGGCCGACCGCACTTCGATGGCGGCCACCAACTCGTTGCGCGCCAGGCCTTCGGCGACCTCGGTCAGCAGCACATCGTCGCGCGCGTACGCCCCGATCGCCATGGTGTTTTCCACCGCGCGCGCCAGGCCGGCAAGCGAGTCCAGGCTTTCAGCCGTCGTCTGCGCGCGGGTGAGGTGGTAAGTGAGCGCGCCGGCCACCAGGCAGAAGCACAGCACGGCCGCGGCGACGACCAGTGCGAAACGCATCTGCAGGCTGTGGCGGCGCCAGAACGGGAAAATCACGGCGTTTCCGGCAGAACGAGAACGGTGCGAAGCCCCTTCTCTTTCGGAGGGTGCGGCAACCAGCCGATGGCCGCCGGATCGCTACCGATACGTTGCGCCATGGCCGCTTCGCTTTCCACGCGCTGGGGCGGCAGGCTGCGGCCCGAGAACATCAGCCGTGCCCAGTAGCTGTTCACCTGCGGCAGGCTCATCCCGCCCAGCGTGCGATAGAAACCGGCGCGCAGTGCGTCATCGGCGATGTCGCAGGGAATGGCAGGCCGGCCGTCGGGAAAGGCGCGGCTGCGCCCCATGAACAGCTGCAACGTCTCTTTCTGCGACAGCATGGACACCGGATTGCGCTCGTTGACCACGATGTAATAGTCGGCGCGCGCCGCGGGCGCGAGCACCAGGGTCAGCAGCGCGATCAGTGTGGCGGGGATTCGCACGCCGTGCCTCAAAACACAAAGTCCGCGGCCACGGCCAGGACATTGCCCGCGCCTGCGGTGCCATCCGCGTTGACCCACAGCGCGCTGCCCTGATTGCGCCAGCGCACGTGATCCCACTGCGCCTTCAGTGCCACGCGCGGCGTTACGTCCCAGCGCATCCCGATGGAAGTCGTCGACTGGTTCGGTGCGGTGGTGTTGATGGCGGTAGCCGCTCCAGCGGCCAGCTGCTGCGCCTGTTGCGCCAGCTGCGGGCCGAAGGCGGCCAGCGGTGTCGCCCAGTCCGGCGTCTGGAAGACAGCGCGGTCACGCCGGATGATGCTCTTCATCACGAAGGCCGAGACGGCGCCGAAACGGTGCCCGGCACTGACGTAGCCAGAGGTGAAGCTGATCGAGGGTTTGTGTTCGACCTTGGTGCGATTGATTTCCGCGGTCAGCAGCCAGTCGTTGCGGTCATAGGCGATGGCGCCCGCGATGTAATTGGTGCGCATGCCGCGAGTGGTGAGCGCCGCCTGCATCTGCGCGGCATCGGCACTGACCTGCGGCACCGGCAGGCCCTGCATCTGCTGCAGGCCCTGCATCAGCGGTTTGAGGACGCCAATGTTGTTGCGGGTGCGGCCGTGCAGTGCGCTGACCCGCAGCAGCAGTCCGTCGGATTCACGCGACCCCACCAGCCCGACGACCGGCCAGAGCGTGAGGCGCCGGTTGTTGGTTCCAGTCTCAGTGCGGCCTGCGATGAGCTTGGTCTGCCACTGCACGTCATCCACCACCCACACTCGCGAGACATTGCCGCCGTCCAGCGACGTGGGCATGCGCGAGTAGAATTCGACCGGCGGGCGAATGAACTGGTACGTGAAGCCGACGACCCGGTGATCTGAAATCAGGTAGGCGTCGACATTGACGCGTCCCAGCTGGACGCTCCAGTCCGAATTCGGATGCCAGCCCACAAAACCCAGTTCGAGGTAATCATTGCGTTCGGCATCGCCGTCCAGCCGCGAGGCCGCGGCCTGCGCCACGAACTCGAGCTTTTCGGTAGGCTGGTAGTTGATCTGCAGGCCGATCACCGAGTCCAGGTCGGCGCGGAACGCGTCGTCGTTCGTATGCTCGTTCAGCGAACGCCGGAAGGCCCAGCCGTCGGGTTTGTCGAGGTAAGCGGCGCCCACCGTGCCGAAGCCGTGCACGGTTATTTCAGCGGCCGGTGCGTTCCACCAGGCGATGGCAGAGAGGGTGGCCAGCAGGGCAGACAGTCTGCGCGTGGCACAGGGACGGGCATTCGCGTTCATGGGAGGCGAATGTAGCGTAAATAGCGAATTTACCGATTTGGCGATAGTGACGGATTTCCCAGTTAACCCCACTATCTGTTTGACATCATGCGGGACCGCCGGAAATGCCCAGTTCCCGCAGCAGGATTTCCGTCCTGGCCGTCTTTTCGACGCAGCTGTTGGCACCTGCTTCCTGTGCCAGCCGGATGTTGTCCTGCGTGAGGGCTCCGGACAGCACCACGATGCGTGGCCGGTCGCTGCCGAACATGCTGCGCAGCAGCCGGCACACATCCAGACCGTCCATCCCCGGCATTCGCAGATCCAGCGTGACGACATCGGGGCGTATGGATTCGCACTTGATGCCCGCCGTAAAGCCATCGGCGGCCGTGTCGACGAACAGTCCGGGCACGCGTGCGGTCAGCACGGTACTCAGCGCCTGCGTGTAGCGCTCGTCATCGTCGATCAGCAGGATGCGCGACGGCCCGGTGCTGCCTTGCTCCTGCAGCTGGCGGCGGCGCGCGATGAAGTCCTCGACATCCTGCGCGCGGAAGCGCCGGTGGCCGCCGGGCGTGGTTTCAGAAGGCAGCAGGCCACGAGTGGCCCACAGACGCACGGTGACGGGCGCGACCAGCAGCCGGTCGGCGACTTCATTGGGAGTGAGGAACTCGGCACGACGCGAATTCCTGCCATTGCGGGATTCGGACATCGGCGCTCATGCTACCAGAGGCGGCATCAATCCCAGCCCGCATCCACTTGCTGCTGCTCCTGTTCGGGCGTCAACGCATCGCCCGCACCCAGTGCGCTGATGGCGCCCAGCATGATCGGTGACAGGGAGGACGCGGCCTGGCGATAGTCGCCTGCATCGCCCGTTGCCTGCGGATGACCGTCTTCGAGCAGTTGCACGGCCCATCGCCCATCGCGGCGGCAGGCGAGGCCGGTTGGTCCGTCGTGCCGGCTGAAGCTGCGGCACCAGGCACCATCGGCCGCGCGGAAACTCAGGCCAATGCGCGTCGGCGCATCCGCCGCCGCGCCGCCGGAGAGCTGCGTGGACAAGGCCGCGTCGAGTTCGCCGCGCGCGAGCAGCCGGCCCTGCGCCATATCGAGCGGCAAGCTGGTGGAATTGCGGAACGCCAACGCACCCACCAGCAGGCCGAGCACCAGTGTGGCGGCAACCGCGCTCCATTCGCGCACCGACCAGGCCGGACGCGCCTTGCGCTGCCTGAGCGGAGCGCCGATGGGCGTGACCGTGGCGCCCACCGCCGGCTGCGCCAGCGCATCGCGCAGACGTTGCGGTACGGGCTCTTCCAGCACCGGATCGAAAGCGCCTCGCAGCAGCGCTCTGAGTTCGCGCTGCCGCGCGATGCGCGCGGCCAGTGCCGCATCATCGCGACTTGCGGCTTCCAGTCGCGTGGCGGTTTGCGCGTCGAGCTCGCCATCGACGTAGGCGTGGATCTGCGCGTCATCCCAGGACCAAGGCGTGCTCATGATGCGCCGTCCCTTTCGCCCAGCAATGCGGTCAATGCCTCGCGTGCGCGCGACAGGCGGCTGGTCAGCGTGCCGATGGGCACTTGCATGATGTCGGCCGCTTCCTGATACGACAGGCCTTCGACCAGCACCAGCGATACCGCGAGACACTGTTCTTCGGGAAGACGCTGCATGGCCGCGGCGATGGACAACTGATCCTGCACCGAGGAATGCGCGGTGTCGGCGATCGCGGCCAGATCCTCTTCGCCGCCGGTTGGCGTGCTGGCGAATAGCGCGCGTTCGCGCCGATGCGCGCGGCGATTGTCGCTCCAGGCGTTTTTCACGATGCCGAACATCCAGCTCCTCACTGCGGCTTCGACCTGCTCCGCCGTGGCATCGGCCGCCGGCGCGCGCCACTGCGCCGCGTGCCGCAGCGCGCGCTCGATGGCGTTCTGCACCAGGTCGTCGGCATCCTGCGCATCACGTGTCAGGGAGCGCGCGAACCGGCGCAGCCGCGGCAGTGCCGCCGGCAGCGTCTGCCGCAGCAATGCGATGCTGTCGCTCAATGCCCGTACATGGCTACTACGCTCACGGGCGCGATTATCTTCCATCGCCAAACACAAATATATCGATGGGCAGGTTCGGCGCCCGGCGTTAACGTTGCGCCATGAAAGGGTTTCGCATCCTGCTGACGCTGGGTGTGCTGTGTTGCGTGGCGCCGGTGCGCGCACAGATCGCGCTGCCACCGCTGCGCGTGCCGCAGCTGCCACTGCCTTTGCCGCAGGCGGAGCAGGTACTGCGCGGCGTGGATGCAGTGGTGCCGCGGCCGGTGCTGTCATCGGTGCGCATGCGGGCACGGGAACTGCTGCGTCGCTATCCGCGGCAGGTGGAGCGCGACCCGCGCGGCGCGCCGGCGATGCGCGCCGTCCTGCTCGCATTGTCGCCGGCCGACCAGGCCCTGCAGCAGGCGCTGGCGCGCGGCTTCCAGATCCAGACCGATCAGACCTTGCAGCCACTGGGCGAGCGCGTGGTCACATTGCTGGTGCCGGATGGCGTATCGACGCAGCGCGCCCTGCAGCAGCTGCGCGCCGCCGATCCCGATGGCAGCTACGATTTCGATCATCTGTTCGTCGAGTCGGCGCAGGCCGCGTCCACGCAGTCGCCTGCGCCGGGCAGCGGCGGGCTGCCCGATGCGGTGTCCATCCGCGTGGGGCTCATCGATGGCGGCGTGGATGCCAGCCATCCGGCCTTTGCCACGCAGCCGCCGCAACTCTCCGGCTGCGGCGGCAGATCGTTGCCCAGCGCGCACGGCACGGCCGTGGCCTCCTTGTTCGTGGGCCGCTCACCCGTGTTTCATGGCGCGGCGCCAGGCGCACAGCTGGTGGCCGTGGATGTGTATTGCGGTCGTGACATCCCCGGTGGCCGTGTGCGCGACATCGTGCTGGGCTTGGGAGAACTGATGGGCGCCGATGTGCGCGTCATCAACATGAGCGTGGTCGGTCCGGACAATGCCGTGCTGGCCGCGGTGGTTCGCAAGGTGATCGCGCGTTCCATTGTCATCGTCGCGGCGGCGGGCAACGACGGCCCCAATGCCGCGCCGCTGTACCCCGCCGCGTATCCGGGTGTGGTGGCGGTCACCGCCGTGGACGCTCACGAAAAGGTGTTGATGGAAGCCTGCGGCGGCGAGCATGTGCGCTTCGCGGCGCCGGGCGCCGACATGCTCGCCGCCGCGCCTGGCGCGAGCTACGCCGCGGTGCGCGGCACTTCCTATGCATCGCCGCTGGTGGCGGGGTTGCTCTCGCGGCTGCTGTCGCGCGACGGCCCCGCTGCCGCCGAAGAAGCCGTACGGCAGCTCGCGGCGACGGCGATGGATCGCGGCAAAAGCGGCCGCGATCGTCGTTATGGCTATGGCCTCGTGGGCATGGATCTGCGCACCGATGCGGCGCATTTCGCCGGGCGCCTGGCGCCGCAATAAGTCACAACAAATATTTGCGCGGGGAGGGATGAAATGCCCCGCCCGGTTCGTAGATCTCAGTGAGGGACACAGACAACTCACAGGAGAGCTGACATGAACATCAATCGCAATGTGCTGACGATCGTGGCGGGTGCGCTGCTGGTGGCCTCGTTGCCGGCGGGCGCGCAGGTGCTGGGAGGCGGCCTGGGGGGCGCCGTGAACGGCGCACTGGGTGGGTCGCTCGGTGGCGGCGGCATCAATGGTGCCGGCAGCCTCGCGGGTGGCGGCGCCTTCGATACCGGCGGCACCTTCGGCTCGCTGCGCGATCGCGCCCAGCAAGCCGGTAGCCGCACGCACGAAGCGGCCGCCAGTGCCACCGGCAATGCGCGCTCACGCATCGATTCCGCGCGCGGTGCCACCGATGCCACCGTGCAGGGCGCGCACTCGGCGAGCGTGAACGCCGGCCGTCATGCCAGTGATACCGCCACCGCGACCCAGGGCGCGACTCAGCCCGGCGCGGCACCCGTGGCCACGCAGCCTGGTGGGCTGTTGCTGAATGGTTCGGGTTCGGCCAGCGCCGAGAAGCATCTCGCGGGACGCACCGTATCCGGGCATGGCGGTGCGGATTCGCAGACGGGCCTCGATCGCTCCGGGCTGTGGAACAACAGCAGTGGGGATGCGGGACTGTCGATGAAGAAGGATGAACCGGCTCCCGCGCAGACGCCGCCGGCACAATAAGGCCGCGCTCATCCTGAGCCGGACGGATTGCGTCCGGCTCTTTTTTTGTCAGGCCAGTTAAAGCTGGTAGTCGGTCTTGAGCTTGCGCTTCACGGCCTTGCCGCGGATGCGCGCGTACTGTGGCAGCCCGTCCTTGTAAGGCGGGTAATCCTCACCGCCGATCAGTGGCGCCAGATATTTGCGGCAGGCCGCGGTGATGCCGAATCCATCCGCGGTGATGAACTCGCGCGGCACTTTCTTCTCCACATTGGCCACCTGCGCCAGCGGCACGGCTTCCACTTTCCAGCGGTAGGGTTTCGATGACTTGCGGATGATGGCCGGCATCACCGCGTTCATGCCGCGCACGGCGTACTCCACCGCGGCGCGCCCCACCGCATAGGCCTGCTCCACATCGGTCTTCGAGGCGATGTGCCGCGCCGCGCGCTGCAGGTAGTCGGCCACCGCCCAGTGATATTTGTAGCCGAGTTTGTCCTTCACCAGCTGCGCGATGACGGGGCCCACGCCGCCCAGTTGCGCATGACCAAAGGCATCGCGCGTACCGGCTTCGGCGAGGAACCTGCCATCGGCGTTCTTCACGCCTTCGGACACGACGATGACGCAGTAACCATTGTCATCGACGCTCTGTTTTACCCGGGCGAGGAAAGCGGTTTCATCGAAGGCGATTTCCGGAAACAGGATCACCTGCGGCGGATCATCCGGCTTCTCACCGGCGAGGCCACCGGCGGCCGCAATCCATCCGGCATGGCGGCCCATCACTTCGAGCACGAACACCTTGGTGGACGTGCGCGCCATCGACGCCACATCGAGCGCGGCCTCGCGCGTCGAGACGGCGATGTACTTGGCCACCGACCCGAAGCCCGGACAGCAGTCGGTGAGCGGCAGATCGTTGTCCACCGTCTTGGGCACGCCCACGCAGGTGATGGGATAACCCAGTGCCGCGCCGATCTGCGACACCTTCAGCGCGGTATCCATGGAGTCGTTGCCGCCGTTGTAGAAAAAGTAGCCGATGTCATGCGCCCTGAAGACTTCGATCAGCCGCTCATACTCGGCGCGGTTCTGTTCCAGTCCCTTGAGCTTGAAACGCGCCGAGCCGAAGGCCCCGGCGGGCGTGTGGCGCAGGGCCTTGATGGTGGCGGGGGATTCCGCGCTGACATCGATGAGGTCTTCGGTGAGACCACCAACGATTCCGTCCCGGCCCGCGTACACCTTGCCGATGAAGCGGCGCCGCGCGCGCGCGCCATCGATGACGCCTGCTGCCGAGGCATTTATGACTGCCGTCACCCCGCCGGACTGTGCGTAGAAAGCATTGCGGGGACGGGCGGCCGCAACCGCCTTCTTCTTGCTGGGTTTGCGCATGTGGACTCCCTGGCGCTCAGGCTGGTTTGACCGGCGCAAAGCGTATCGGTACTGTGCCCTGACGTTCAACGACAACAACAGGTCTCATGCGCATCGTTCTTCTGGGAGCTCCCGGCTCCGGCAAAGGCACACAGTCGCAGCGTCTGGTGCAGCGCTTTGGCATCCCGCAGATTTCCACCGGCGACCTGCTGCGGTCCGCCGTGGCGCGTGGCACGCCGCTGGGCCTCGCCGCGAAGAGCACCATGGATGCCGGCAAGCTGGTGGATGACTCCATCGTGCTGGGCATGATTCGCGAG
>Ga0164241_10001382_pt1 | contig 30244 bp, 27 predicted proteins | sample OricomyardsoilBY_FD_108780 | JGI IMG/M metagenome (GOLD analysis project Ga0164241, IMG submission 108780) | Backyard soil microbial communities from Emeryville, California, USA - Original compost - Back yard soil (BY) | ecosystem: Environmental > Terrestrial > Soil > Unclassified | place: USA... | reverse complement strand
TCGAATCGAGGGTTGAGCACACTCGGGCGCACGCTCGCCGAGGTTCAGGACGACGCGTTGCAAGGCCGTGTTCGGCCGCCCGTGAGCGCCACGATCGCCGCAATCTATCGGGCACGAGCGCGGCGCGAGCGCACGCGTCGGCATCTTTCACGGCTCGGCTACGGTGCGGGGGCGGCAGTGGTCGCTGCGTTGGTGATGCTCCTCGTGCAGCGGCCACGCGCGCTCGAGTTCAAGGTCGATGACGGCGCGCGCCTCGGTCAGCTCGGCGTGTTGATCGCGGCCCCGAGCGCGAGTTCACGCAGCTTGAGCTTCTCCGACGGCAGCCGTGTCCAGCTCCAGACGGGAGCGCAGGCACGCGTCGTCAGCAGCAACGAACATGGCGCCCGAATCGTGATCGAACGCGGCGTCGTGCGTGCAGACGTCGTGCCGCGCAAACACAACGATTGGTCACTCTATGGTGGGCCATTCGAGATCCACGTGACGGGCACGAGCTTCGATAGCAGTTGGGATCCGCAACATCAGCAATTGTTCGTCAAAATGCACGAGGGGCACGTGGTCATCTCGGCAGAATGTCTGGCGGGAACGCGCGCATTGAGCGCGGGACAATCGGGCACATTTTCGTGCGCGCCCGAGCCAGCTGCGACGGTCGCCGAGCCAGCTGCCGCCCAGGTCGTGGAACTCTCGCCCAGTGCGCAGGCAGCCGTCGCCGCAGTGCCGGTGCTCGCGGCCAGCGCGCGTTCAGCGGAGCCGCGCCCGAGTACGATTTCAGTGCCATCCGTGGCGCCGCCCGCGCGCCTGCCCAGCTGGCGCGAGCTCAGCGCGCTCGGTGACTACGCGGCCGCGTTTGCCGCGGCCGAGCGAGAAGGCTTCGAGTCGCTGTGCCAGACGCTGCCTCCCGCGGAATTGCTCGAGCTTGCGAACACCGCGCGCCTGGCAGGCCATCCGGAGCGAGCAAACGCAGGCTATGCCGCCGTACGACGTCGCTTTGCTGGCACGGAGAGCTCTGCAAATGCGGCATTCCACTCGGGGCAGCTCGCGTTCGACGGTTCGCACGACTACCGGGTTGCGCGTCGCTTCTTCGCAGCCTATCTGGCCGAATGCCGCAGCTGCGCGCTCGCGCCCGAAGCGCTCGGTCGTCGCATGGAGGCGGAGCAACGGCTGGGCGATCGCGAAGCCGCGCGGGCCTCGGCACACCTCTACCTGGAGCGCTATCCGAAGGGTGCTCATGCGCGACTGGCCGAGAGCCTCAAGCGACCATGATGCCAGGTTTCTTCCCGCGCGGGCTGTCGTGTTTCGTCTTCTTGAGCCTGATTGGGTGGTCACAACGCGCCTCGGCGGAAGCCGCTCGAGTGCTGTTCGTGAGCCACGAACAAACGCCGATCAGCGCGCGCATCCGTGCCGAGATCGAGGCCATGGATCTAGAGGTCGTGTCGAGCGATGAGCTCGATACCGAGAGGCCTGGAGACGCCAGTGCGGCAGTCGAAGTCATCGAGAACCCTCCGCCGCGCCGCATCGAGCTCTGGCTCAAAGATCCGAGTTCGGGACGACTCGTGCGCGGCCGCGTACTGGAGCTCGAGCAAACAGAGGTCGACTCCCCGGCAGATGTCACGTCCGCGGTGCGAGTATCCGAACAGCTGCGCGCATTTTTTCAGCCCTTGCGCGGAGACGCCTCAGCCGTCGAACTCATGCCGCCGCTGCCCCCACCGCCGCCACTCGAGGTCCGCGAAGCGCCGCGCGCACCCAAGGTTGCTGTCGTCTCGACCTCGAACGACCGACGAGTCGAGGAAGGCCGATTCTTTCAAGAGCTTGCCGCTGCGATTCCGGCGCAGCCGGGCTCGCTCGGTTTGGATGTGTTGCTCCGCGCGCGCGTACGCTTCGGTACGACCTTCGGGTTGGGCGTGAAACTCGTCCTACCGGTCGTGCCTTCGACGGTGAGCTCGGCGGGCAACGCTGCGGAAGTTTCTTCCTCGCTGTTCGGCGTCGAGCTATCAGCGCTGCTCGTCACGACTCGGGTCGCAACCGTTGGTGCACACGCGGGGCTCTCGCTGCTCTTGCTCAGCGCCACCGGGCAAGCAAAAGCGCCATACACCGATGGCGTGGATCGTAAGCCTGCGGCGCTGCCCAGTTTGGGCGGCGAGCTCGGTCTACGCCTGACCGAACAGCTGCGTTTGTGCCTCGGCGCCGAAGTGGGCGTGGCGGTTCCCAAACTCGAGCTCGCGTTCGCCGGACAAACGGTCACCTCGTGGGCTCGACCATTGGCGTTGTTCAGTGCGGGCGTGGCCGTGGCCTGGGGCAAACCGTGAGCCGCGCCGCGTGCAAGCGGCCACTTGGGGGGAGGGAGGAGAACCATTGATGAACTTGAATTACATGCGTACGGGGTTTTCGTTGGGCGCGCTCGTGTTTGCTGCCTGCAGCCCGAGCGTCATCGATCCGATTGGCGGGGCGCCGGGAAGTGGAGGCAGCGGCGGAGGTTCCGCTGGGGAGGCCGGGCGTCCTAGTGAAGGCGGGGCTGGTGATGGCGGAGCGGGACGTGCGAATCAGGGCGGGGCGGGCAATGCTGGAACCCCCGGGGGAGATGGCGGGCAGAAAGACGTCGAGGCGGGTAGCGGCGGGACTGCCGGCGTAGCCGATTGCAGCGAGGCGCTTTCCGCTGCGGAGAATGCCATCGAGAACAATCGAGCTTGCACCCAAGATAGTGACTGCGAGCTGATCCGATCGGGGTGTCTGTTTGCGGGCCGTGAGTCGTGCGGCAACCAATACGCCTTCTCGAAGGCGGCGCACGCTCAGGTGACCGCCGCCTACACGGAGTACGAGGCGTGTGCGGGTGAATGCAAGAAGGGTAACGCCTGCGACCCTGAGCACATCGCGCAGTGCAGTCATGGCCAGTGCTCGGACCATCCATCGGACTGCGACAACGTCGCTGCCGACATCACAGCCGCCATCGAAGGCCAGCACGCCTGCAGCCTCAGCGTGCGCGTCGACTCGGTCTCGCTAGCGATCCTCGGCCACGTGCTCGACTGCGGTCCGACCAATATCGTTGACGAAGCCGGCGCCCGCGCATCGGCCGATGCTGCGGCTCCCCCCGACCCCGGTTTTGGGCAACCCTTGGGAGCGGGCGACCTGCTCTCCGGTCCCTCGCCGAATGACGTCTGGTTGTTCAAACAGCTTTTCGGCGACTTTGGCCACGTGTCTGCTGTCAGTCCGAAGACCGGGCGAACACTCTTTTGGGCTCAGCTCGGCTGGAGTGGCGATCCTTTCCATCCGACTTTGGCGGGGTCTCGCACCGGCGCAGCCCAAGCGCCAGTCGCGTGGTCGACGAGCGAGATTGGTACTAGTTGCTATGTTTCCCCTGCGCTCACGGACCCTAGAATCACCCAACGCGACTGGGATGTACGCGCGGACGCGACGAGCGGTCCCGTCGCACCTCCGGAGGTGGTGGCGGCCCACGTGCTGACGAGCGCCGCGGTGCACCGGATTTCGCTTCGCCTCCCGCTCATCAACGTGGTGACGATTCACTATGGCGTGAGCGCGGTCGTTACCGCGCCGGTGAGCGAGTACGTCGTGATCGTGAACGGCTTCGAGCCGATTGCGTTCTAGATTCGGCCGGTTTGAGGGCTCTCGCCCTCGGAGTCGCGATGTTGCGATTTATGTAGTCGCAGAATCATGCATCTTCCGTCGCCTAGGCGTCACTCGCGTACGCGAGGGTGCGCGGCTCCAGCTGGAACCGAGATGAAGTCCTCGCGACGCTCAGTGTTGAAGGCTTCGGCATTCGTGCCGCTCATGGTCGCGTGCTCGCGACCGCGCACGTCGAAAGACGTGCTGCGCGCGCTGGTGCTCGACCTGGCAACGGAGGATGCGGCAGTGCTCGTCGACACGAGCACGCGGCTTTCGCAGAGCTTGCGTCTCATGGCAGATGCCCCAGGCCCGGTCGCGCTGGAAGCGGCCCGAAATACCTGGAAGACCGCGCTCCTGGCTTGGCAGCGCGCCTCTTGCTTTCAAACGCTGCCGCTCGTGAGGTCGAACGCGCTGTTGCGAGCCACATTCTTTCCGGTGCGCGCAGTGGAGATCGAGCGCCTCGCGCGCTCAGGTGACGCAGAGAACGCGGAGAGCGCAGCGGCGCTCGGCGTGGATCGCAAGGGGATGTTCGCGCTCGAGCTCGTGCTGTTTCGGGGAGCGGGCGCGACCGCTCCCGCGTTGTGTGAACGGGCCGATGCCGACGGCGACCACGCGCGTCGGTTCGCTGCTGCGCTCGGTACGAATGTGGCGGCACATGCACGAGCCGTCACTCAAGAGCTGGGTGACGGTAAAGCTTTCGCTGAAGTTTATGCTCAGGGTGGCCACGAAAATTTGAATCACCTGGTCAGTGAGATGGTGGGGACGATCGGCTCGATGAGCAGCGGGCGCCTCTCTAAAGCGCTCTCCCTCGAAGCGGTCAAACCTGGCCAAATCAAGGGAGATGCGAGCGGGACCGCGCTCGACATCTTGGTGACACTCGTCCGTGGCGTGCAGCGTCTGTATGAAGGCGGGCCACGCGGTGGGCTGACGGAGCTGGTGCACGCGGCGTCCGCCTCGGTGGATGCGAGTCTGCGCATGCGCTTGAGCGCCGCTGGCGCGGCGATCGAGCAGGCTCAGCGCGCACAGTCGCTCGAACGTGAGCGCGCATTCGCGGCAGCGCGTGAAGCGCTACGCTCGCTCGATCGCTCGCTCGAGAGCGAGTTCTCTAGCACGTTGGGCGTGACGCTTTTGTTTGCGGGTCCTGATGCTGATTGACGAGTGTGCGAATGGATGTCGATCGCGCGAGCGGTTGATGACCATGAGCAAACATTCTCGTGATTCCTCGATTTGAAATAACCCACAAGGGTTATATGGACTAGGGTGCGCCACGGTGGGTGGCATCCCTCGTTTTAGGCTCGAGTGATGGCCGCGCGCCGTAACTCGCTACTAATTCGGAGGAGAGCATGAATTCCAGCATTCATAAGGTGATGGTGTCGCTGTTTGCCGGTAGCTTGGTCGCATCGTCGGCCTTGTTCGCCGGTTGCTCGGACACTGAGAAGGATTCGCCCGCCGCGTCGGAGACGTCCACGGGCAGTGTCGGGCTCGCACTCAAAGTGTCTGATGAGGTCACGCTGTCGAGCGTCAACTACGTCGTCACGGGTCCCAATGGCTTCAAGAAGAGCGGCTCGTTCGATGTTGCAAAGAGCAGCGTGTTGAGCGGCGTCGTCGGCGGCATTCCACTCGCGAACGGCTACAGCATCGAGCTCAGCGCTACCGCGACGGACGGCCAAACCAGCTGCAGCGGCAGCGCCGATTTCAACATGACTTCGACCGGCACGGTCAGCGTCGACGTGACGCTCCAGTGCAAGCTCCCCACCCGCAAGGGGTCGGTACTCGTCAACGGCAAGCTCAACGTGTGTCCGCAGGTGGAGTCTCTCGACGCGGCCCCGGCCGAGGTCTACGTGGGCGGCGAGATTTCGCTGGTTGCGCTGGGTAGCGACGCAGACCAGGGACCCTCGCCGGTTTCCTACACGTGGAGCGCCACGTCCGGCACGCTCAGCGCCACGACGGGCACGAACGTTTCGCTCACCTGCACCGCGGTCGGAACCTCCACGGTCAAGTTGAGTGTCTCCGACGGCGACACCTGCCCCGACACCCGTTCCGTCACGGTAACCTGCACGAAGGCGCCGGTGGGCCCGGTCACCGTCGCGTTCCAGCAGGGCGCGTTCCCGACTGCCGACTACGCGGGCGCGGATGACGCGACGATTCGTCAAGTGAACCCGACCACGAAATATGGCACGGCCGGCACTTGCGAAGCGGACGGTGACGACGGCAATGGCGTCGATAAGTCCTGCCTGCTGCGCTGGGACGTCTCGGCGATCCCGGCCGGAAGCAAGGTGCAATCGGCGTCGATCACCGTGCAAGTCACGAGCGCGACCTCCAACACCTACAGCGCCTTCGCGGTGACTCGTCCGTGGGTGGAAGCCGACGTGACCTGGAACAACGCCACGAGCGACGTGCTCTGGCAGACTGCGGGCGCCCTGGGCGCAAACGACCGCGGCACTCTGCCGCTCACCACCATCACCGGCGCGACCGGCTCGCGCACGATCGAGCTCAACGCTGCTGGCATCGCGGCCGTGCAGGGCTGGGTCGATGGCAGCGTGAACGGCGGCATCGTCTTCGCTGACTCGGCGGCGACGGACGGCGTGGACTTCGTGTCGAGCGAAGGCGCGAACGCTGCGCAGCGCCCGCGTTTGTCCGTGACATACCTCCCGGGTGACGGAACGCCCGAGGAGCCGCCGACCGGCAGTGGCATCTCGACCGATCCGAACCTCAAGGTCGCGTTCATTGGTGACACCGATCACGGCACCAACCTGAAGAACGTGCTCGACTTGATCGTCGCCGAGAAGGCTCAAGCCCTGATGATCGAGGGCGACATGTCGTACTCTGCGAATCCGGACGCTTGGTGGGGCGCCGTGGAGGCCGTGCTCGGCCCGGACTTCCCGATCTTCATCTCGCGCGGCAACCATGACGACTCGTCGTGGCCCGGCTACTTGCCGAAGGCGGCGAACCACCTCGGCGGCGCGACGCGCGTTGCTGGCGCGCATGACGCCAACTACAAGACCACGTGGAAGGGTCTCGTCACCGTAGCCATCAGCAAGGGCGACAAGCCGGAGAACATCACCCCGTTTCTCGAGGGCGACAACCACCTGTGGAAGATCTGCCAGTGGCACCAAAACCAAGAAGCCATGCAAGTTGGCGGCAAGGGCGACGAGATGGGCTGGGGCGTGTACGAGGCCTGCCGCGAGCAAGGCGCCATCATCGAGACCGGCCACGAGCACAGCTACGAGCGCACGCGCACGCTCACCAGCACCATTCAGCAGATCACCGACCCGACGTGCTCGGATGCCAATTCGCTCTGCGTCGGACCGGGCCGCACGTTCGTGAACGTGGTCGGTCTCGGCGGCAGCAGCGTGCGTCCGCAGCTCCGTTGCTTGCCCGCCACGTTCCCCTACGGTTGCAACCAAGAATGGGCGTCTGTCTACACCAGCGACCAGAACGGCAACTACGGCGCGCAGTTCATCACGTTCAACGCTGATGGCGACCCCACCAAGGCCGTCGGCTACTTCAAGGACATTGCCGGCAACGTGATCGACAACTTCACCGTCAAGGCCGCTGCTTTCCAGTGAGTTTCGAGCTTACGGATCCGCGTGAATAGATAGTCCCAAAGGGGCGGCAATAGCCGCCCCTTTGGCATTTTCCCATCGCAAGAAGCGCGGGACGTTCAATCACAGGATATCGTACAAGCACTGCCACCGAAGTTTGCCGTCGGTGAGGGTACAGGTGCAATGCGCGCCCTGCGCTTCACACTGGGCATCTTTCAGGGAGCAGCTCTCACCCTCGAGAGTACCGCACGCGGTGGTTCCTGCGCTGTCGGCGACGCACACGGCCGCGTTGCGTTCGAAGCCGATTGGGCAGGCAGCGAACAAGCCATCCGCACCGCAATCAGGAGACGAGAGCCTGCCAAACACGTGGTCGCAGCAACGGACGTTCTGCAGCACACAGGACTCGGCAGGACAGGACATGGCATCGATCAGCGGCGCCGGGCAACGCCACGCACCGTTGACGCACTCCCCGAGCGTCGGTTGGCTGACGCCTGCGCCGCACCAGCTCGCGCAATAGACCAGGTCATTGTCGGGGCACGCAGGAGCCGCGCCGGCCTGACCGCCCGCGCTCCCTCCGTTGCCGGCTTGGCCGTCGCCCCCGGAACCCGCACTGGCACTAGGCGCTCCAGCGCTCGCTGTCCCGGCCACGCCTTGCGTTGAGTGATCGATCAGCTTTCCGCCGCAAGCCAGTAGCGACCAACACCCGACTCCCACCCACAGCCATCTGCACATCTTACCGTCAGTAGAGCTCGAAGCGCGGGCTCTGTCCAGGCGCTGAGCGCAACCCCGCCGCAGGAGCTGCTTCGCAAGAGCTCACTGAACGCTGCGCTATGGAGAGCGTCCGACACTGGAAACGCGCACTCGTCGTTGCAACGCCGCTCCGGCTCGTCACCGCGACCATCGATCCGCTATGGCACGAACGCACCGGCGTCGGCCGCGAGCACGGATTTCCTCCCATTTCAACGGCATCACGGGGCCCGCCGTCGTTCGTCCTCATCACTAGGACGTGCGGGATCGGCTCGCACGCGAGGAGAAACAATCCGATGGTTCCGAATGGCTTCGAGCATCACAGGAGGGCTGTAGCTGTCCTCGTCGAGCGGGTCGCCGATGGTGAAATCTCATTGGCTCGATTGTGGAACGAATTGACGACTGGGCAGACGCGGATCGTCGATAGCTTCATCGACGAGAAACGCTGTTACTTGCTGTTTGGTCAGCCGCCTTCGACCAAAAATTGCGGGCTCAGCGAGCGTCGTCGGGCAATCCTCGAACGATTGCTGTGCGGTCAATCGATCAAGGCATCCGCCTTGGACTTGAGCTTGTCACAATCGACCGTGTGCCAAGAGGCAAAAGCCGCGTTGCATCAGTTTGGATTGGAATGCACTCCCTGCCGCGCCAACCCGTTATTGGCAATGTTGGCTCGCGCCGCCGTGGACGGTCAGCGGACCCACCGTGTGCGAGTCGCGTGTTTTGTCGATTCCGCGCGGCGTTTCCGAGTCGTCAGCGTCGCCCGTCCAGACGGCCGATTGGCCCCCATCCTGCCTCCCGCGGAGTTCGCTGTCGTGCGAGGGCTGCTAGAGGGACGAAATTACCTGCAAATTGCAGCCACTCGAGGGACCTCGACCCGTACGGTCGCGAACCAGGTCGCAGCCGCGTTTCGACGACTGGGCGTTTCTGGACGCGGGAGTCTATTGGATCACGTTGTCTCGGCCTCTCAAGTCACCTGAATCAATTCAACCAACGGGCGCTCTGCTCGTAGTCATTTGTTTTGCCATCATACGGAAACACGGAGACTCGCAGTCGCCGCGATATTTGATTTAGGCATTGCGTAAGTATTTTCGTTCGCAATGAGTTACGGTACGCGAGCGATGTTCAGCGCTGAAGGGTACAGCGCCCCCGGAGATCCGCTCATCGGGCAGGTCGTCCAGGAGCGTTATCAGATCATGCACGCCATCGGCAAAGGCGCCATGGGTGTGGTGTATGAAGCGCAGCATCTGCTGATCGGTCGCAAAGTCGCGCTGAAGACTATGGCCGCGCATGCAGTGTCACACGCGGGGATCGAGCGTTTTCATCGCGAGGCAAAAGCTGCTGCCGCCGTCGGAAGTTCGCACGTCGTGGATGTGCTCGACATGGGGCGGCTCCAGGACGGCACCCTGTACATCGTCATGGAACGCTTGGATGGCGTCGATCTCGGCTTCGCGGTGGCGCTCGAGCAACGCTTTTCCGTCGGACGCACGATCCATGTCATGACGCAACTGTGTGATGCCCTTTCAGCGATCCACGCCGCTGGGATTGTTCACCGCGATCTCAAGCCTGAAAACATCTTTCTAACCGCGCGCGATGGAGCTCCGGATTTCGTCAAGGTGCTCGATTTCGGGGTTTGCAAGGTCAATGATCCGGAAGGCGGCCGGTTGACGGCAACCGGTGACGCGCTCGGAACGCCGCTGTTCATGGCCCCCGAGCAGGTGGAAGGCCGATCTGATTGCGACCATCGCGTCGATGTTTACGCGCTGGGTGCCATCCTCCACTACGTCTTGACGGGGCGGGCTCCGTTCGACGCACCGAACTTGCCCGCCCTCTTGCTGCGGATCTGTCATGAGCCGCCGCCAAGCCTGGCCAGCACAGACAGCGACTTGTCGTTCGAGCTCGACGCGATCGTTCAACGGGCATTGAGCAAAGATCGAAGCGCGCGCTTCGATTCCTGCGCCGCCTTCAAAACCGCGTTGCTCGCGCTCCAGACAACAGCCGACGACGCGGCCGCGACGCTCCCCGGCTCGTTCGAGCTTTCGCGAATGACCGAATACGCCTGGGGGAATGTTGGCGGCGGCTCGCTGATCGGCTCGCAGCGGCCCCGTCGCTTGCGCGCCGGTGTCGCTGCACTCGGCGTGCTGGGCATCGGTGTCGGTGCACTCGCGGTTACGCTCGCGTCCGGGGCTCGCCTCGCGCCTTCGGTGGGCGCTCAGGGTTCCGCGACTCCGGGGAGCACATCATCGGCGTCTCACGAGTCCGAGCCAGCTTCGGGGATGTCGCCGCCTCATCCGACTATCGCGACCACCGGATCAACAGACGTTTCAGCGGGAGCCGGCGTTGCCAAGGTACACTCCGCCAAGCCGCACATCGGGGCTGCGTCGCATGTGGTTCCAGCGGTGGAGTCGGCTGCGCCTGCGCCGACCGCTTCCACTGGTTCATCCGAGGTTGCTCCGGTACCCGCGCTGCCTTCGGCGGGAGGTGGCAGCGTACTGGCTGCGTCCGCAAGTGCGAGCCCGTTCCCCTCAGGTCCCGCATCGCCTCCAACGACGCTTCCCCTCACTCGAGGAGTGAAAGGTGGCTTGTAAGCTTCGCTCGCTTTTCAGATGCCGTTCCTGGCGCGCGTTCTCCGCGATGCTGTCGGTGAGCTTAGTCTTCGCCTCGACGCGGCTGGCGGATGCCGAGGGTGCAGAATCGGATCCCCCCGGCGTTTCGTCGCCCACGTCTGAACCAGCAACGCCGACGCCGGATGAACCACTGGCTCGCGCGCGAGCAGTCGTGGCTATCGCCGAGCCACTCTTTCTGGCGGGGCACTACGCCGCCGCGCTAGCGGAGTATTCGCGCGCCTACGAGATCTTGGATGGACACCCTCGTCAGTACTGGGTCTTACACAACCTGGCGGCCTGCAATGAACGCCTCTTCCGCTACGATCTCGCCGTCGAGCTATATGAAGAATACCTGCGTCGCGCACCGGTGACGGAAGATGATCGGCGAGAAGTCGAGGCAATTCTCGGGACGCTACGATCGCTTCTGGCGACACTGGTGATCGAGACCTCCGTTCCTGCCTCGGTTTGGCTGGATGATCGTCAGCTGGGCGTCTCGCCCGGGAAATGGCGAGTCCCCGCTGGTCGTCACATCGTCGAAGTGCGGGCAGACCACTATGAAGCTGCGAGGCGCGAAGTTCAGCTCAATCCGGGGCACACGCACGTCGACAGGTTCGAAATGCAGCTTCTGTATCAAGGCCCGCCGCGCGGCTATTTCTGGGCTGCAGTCGGCCTGACGGGGGCAGCAACGGTTGCGGGCGCGACGGCCGGTTTCATGGCGTTGAGCGCGCGAGCGCAAGGCCGTCAAAACGCTGACCTCTACCAGGACACGCAACCAGATGCCGAACGAACCCGGCATCTCGCCTTGGCAGCCGATATCGGGTTTGGCGCCGCGGTCGTGTTCGGTGCCACCGCGACGGTGCTGTATTTCGTGACGGATTGGCGGAGACCAGAAGACCCCGGCGCGCGCAAGCGTGAACCCAGTGCGAACCGCTCATTGAGCATTGCACTCGCCGCTCCGGCCGGCATTGGTGCAACGCTGCGGGGAGAGTTCTGATGGGCACGCTGCGCGAACGAGCGTGCGCTGTGTTCCTCGCGGTGTCGCCGCTGGTCGGGTGCAGCCTGATGGGGCTGGATGATTTCGGCGACAAGCGCTGCGAGAACGATCATGACTGCGCAGAAGCCAAGGAGCGCATCTGGCCGAAAGCGTGTGGCCCTGCTGTCTGCAACCTGCAAACCGGTCTCTGCGAGTGGCACGAGCCGCAAGAGGTCTGCAACGGACACGACGATGACTGTGACGGGCTGATCGATGAAGGGTTGACCTTGCCCACGCGGCAAATCAGCTCTTCTGTTAGCGATGAGGCAGCAGTCATCGGCTACGCGATGGCATCAACCTCCGAGCCCGCGCAAACCTACGTTGCAGTAGTGAGGAGCAATCGCTCGGCCGCAGGCTTCACGCTCGGTCCGCACTCTTCGATGCATGAGCTGGAATACGACTCTTTGCGCGCGCCGGGTGATTGCCCGAAGGTGCCCCAGCAACAGGAGCCGCGCACCACGGGACCAATGAAGTGCAACTTCGCCGAGGTCGCAGTGGCCGTCGACGGTGAGCATCTGATCATTGCCAGTATCAATACGCTGGGCTGTGCCCGGGGACAGCTACGGGTTGGCTTGAGCGATCTCGAAAATTCACCGTTCAAAGTGTATCTAGGCCCAAGCAAGGGCGCGCGCGTGCAGGACGAGACCGACATTGGTTTCGGAGTGGACCTAGACGCGCCCGAAGGATGCACTGGCCCCGCGGGTGCGACGCGCCCGGCGGTGGCTTCACTGGGTTCGGAGGGCGGCGCACTACTCGTGTGGTTGAGCGCGTCTGCGTACGCGGATGACGTTCCGAGTGATCCGATCCCGGTCGAAGCGCTTGCCCTCGAGAAAGTAACTAGCGATGAAGGCTGGTGGCTCAACTGGGCCGGCGAACCTACGCCCATTTCCTTGGGCAATGCGAGCGATCGTTCGGCACCAGCCGTGCTCCCACTGAAGTCAAGGTCCGGCGGCGGGGAATACTTGGTCGCGTTTCCCGCGAGGAACCCCGACGGAAAACTAGGGATACAATTGCTCAGCGTGCCGGACGGGCGGGTGAGCGGGTTCGAACCGCGCATGTTCCTCGATGTCGGAGCGGCTACGCGAGTGTCACTCTCGGCAGGGGACGTCGCGAGAAAAGAAGTCGGGATCGCTTGGTTCGATGGCTCTCAGGCTGACGCGCGCTTGCGCTTCAGGGTGGTTTCGCTCGTCAGCGAAATACAATCCTCAGAAACCGGTCTGAGCATTGCTCCTGCATCGCGATTTGCGCCGCAAGTCTTGTTCCAGCAGGCGGGTTTTGCAGAGACGGGGCCTCGCGGCGGTTGGTTCCTGTCTTGGGTCGATGCGGTCCGTAACGGTCAACAGACGTTTCACGTCGCCCGAGTGCACAACGGAGATCTCGAGAATTCAGGTCAATCGCAGCGGCCCGCCGCAGGCGTCCCGTTGCTGTTTCCAAACAAAGCGGGGTCGACCGACGACGACTTTGGCGTCGGGTATGCATGGGTCGACCCCTCGCTCGCCAGTAGCAAACCGGAAACACAGTCTCGCTGGTGCGAGTGAAAGCGGTTGAAATGGGCAATTGGAAGACTAGGAGTTACAAAGCTTCCGTGAACTGGAAATCAGCTCCCAGAGGTGCGCTCGGCGTATTCAGCTGGCCCGCTCCGGCCTTGGTCTTAGTGAGTGCATTGGCTTGCGCGCTCAGCTGCGCCGACGCTGATTCGATCCCAGGAACGCACGGCTCGGAAGCTGGCCGGCGTTCCACGGCAGGCGTTGCAGGCGCGGGGAATGGCCAATCCACAGCCGGCGACGGCGGCAGTACAGGGGGGGGCATCACCGCCCATGAAGGCGGGGGTGAAGAGCAAGCTGGGGAGGGAGGGGTGGGTGGCGCGGGCGGCATCACGAGCACAGGGGATATTGGGGGCACGGTAAGCACCGGTGGAGGCAACCCGCCTAAGTTCTGCTCGAGGGACAGCGATTGCGATGACGGGCTGTTCTGCAATGGCGAAGAGGTGTGCAATCCACGCTTCAAGGGTGCGGATGTCAAGGTTTGCATGCGGAATGAGCGTGGGCCGTGTGAGACCTGCGATGAAGCAACACGAACGTGCGATTGCGCCGACGCGGATCACGATCATGACGGCTTCAATGCCAGAGGCTGCCCAAACGCTGAACCGGCTGATTGCGACGACACTGACAACAGACGCAATCCCGCTCGAGTGGAGGTGTGCGATGCCGAGCTGCTCGATGAAGACTGTGATGACACTACCTTCGGAACTGCTGATGCGAGCGGAAACAGCACCGATCACGACGAGGACGGGTTCTTCGATTCGCACTGCGCGAACAAGTTGCGTTACCAACCCTTTGGAGCCAACGCGTCCTCCGAAGTGCTGACGAATCATGGGTCAGACTGTGATGACACTCGCGCGACGGCGAACCCACACGCCCCCGAGACCTGCAACGGACAAGACGACAATTGCGACGGCGAGATCGACGAGGTCAACGGAGCGGAAGGTGAGCCGCACACGTACTACGTCGATCAGGACGGAGACTATTGGGGCAGCGATGATAAGCCGCTAAAGACCCTGTGCAATTCGGCTCCGCCCGGATATTCCGTGCAGCACGGCGATTGCGATGACAACAATCCAGCCATCAACCCGGGCCGGGAGGAGATTTGTGATGGCCTGGACAACGACTGCAGGAAAGGCGTCGATCTCCCGGAAACGCCAGGCGATCTAATCTTCGGACAGCCCTACGACGGCATCACCGGATTCGAATGCGCCGGGCCGGGCGGTTGGCTGGTGAAGACGTGCCCGTTTCCGCGTTTGGACTGCAATGCGAAGTACACGGACGCTTGCGAGACTCTCGGCAACACGCTCTGCAATTGCCACGCTTGCGGGAGGACCTGTGCTTTCTCGTGCGGGGAGGCTGATTGCGCCGAGATCCACGTACTCAGCGCTGGTGACAAGCATACATGCGGCATCTTCGCCCCGAGTGCGCAAGACGTTGCCACTGCTGGCGGCAAGGTAGCCTGCTGGGGTAGGAATTCAGACGGCCAACTCGGTAACGAGAAGACGAGCGACTCGATATCTCCGGTTCTAGTGGGGGGGCTTGACGCAGTCACCGCGGTGGCTCTGGGAGAACGCCATAGCTGCGCAATTGTGTCCAATTCAGGGGCGTTTTGTTGGGGCAACAATGATCAAGGTCAACTTGGAGCCTCCTTCCCCAAGTTGTCCTCGTCTTCTCCACTTCAGGTCAATTCGATGGCCGCTTGGGGAAAGCCAAAAGCTTTGGCTTCTGGTAGACAACACGTCTGCGCAATATTCGGGCAGGGGACACTCGCTTGTTGGGGATCCAACGAATTGGGTCAGCTCGGCACCGGATTCGAGGGCGACACTTCCAATGCGCCAGTGCGTGTTCTGCGCGAGGTGAACGACGTGAAAACCTTTATCAGTGATGCCACACAAGTTGTTGCGGGAGAAGTACACACCTGCGTGCTGGCTGACGGGAAGGTCGAGTGCTGGGGTGACAACGGGCTGGGCGAGCTTGGGGTGGATCCCGATCAGGTGCCGGCTCGACCGGTTGCGCGCCCAGTGCCGGGTCTAGAAGGAATCGTGGTCGACCAGCTTGCGGCGAGCAGCGCGCATACCTGTGCTCGAGCGGGGGGGGAGGTGTATTGTTGGGGAAGCAATCTATTCGGGGAGCTGGCGAAGGACGATGGGCTGTTTGGTCTGCCGACCAAGATCCCGCTTCCTTCGAACATACGTTCGATTGCTGCAGGCCGCTTTTTTGCTTGTGCACTTGGTTCTGACGGAACAGCGCGATGCTGGGGAAGCAACGCGGAGGGACAACTTGCTCAGCCGGGCACCGCGCCAAGTGCTACCCCGGTTCAGATTCCGTTGCTGAACATCGCTGGGATTTTTGGCGGCGATGGACGTCACGCATGCGCGGTCGTGCAGAACGGGAGTGCTTGGTGCTGGGGGCGGAACAACTTCGGACAACTCGGCAACAACGACGTTTCCGACAAGCAACCGACGCCGCAGCCCCTGAAGCCGCTCAACCTTGGTCAAGTCTGCGCGCTCTAAGGCGCGGATTTGTGGATACGTGCGCTGGTAGTTTTCTGGATTTGAAACACGGAGGCAAGATATGACCGGATACTCCCGACCGAAGATGACGTTCAAAAACAACTCGAGCGCTGCGGAGCCTGTCGATGTCATCCTGTATGACAGCCAAGATTTTGCGGTCGACCCCGGCGTCGATCCAACGGCGGAAGACGGTCGACCGCTGGACCTTGCAGGTGCCCCGACGCCGGCCCAGCGAAGGCCGTTTACGATTACCGGCTGCCAGCGATATTGGGTGGTCTTTCGCAAGGGGAAACTAACTATCGACCAAAACGCGATCAGCACTTGGGATCCGATGTTCAACAATTGTCGTGCTCTTTGCCTTAAGATGCAGCTCGCCGATGGCACGTCGGGGTCCGATCTAGTCTTTGACACATTTTGCACTCAGCATTCGGTCCAACGGGTGATCCGAAGTATCAAGCGGGCGGCTCACGTGGCGGCTTCTGTTGCGCTCGCTTTGATGCTCTTCGTAGTCGCCGTTTTGACTTTCCGACTTTTCAAGAGACCAAAGACGTTCGCCCCACGGAAGGACGGTAGCGGGAATGGCGCCAAAGAGGGGCCGCCGTCAGGAAGAACAACCGACTCACCTAGCTATCCGTAGCAGCAGACATGCTGGCGCGTTCTAGCTCCCCCGCGGGGCTCCCCCGCCGGCCCGGCTTTGTGATATTTGTCAGCCGGCATGGGATGCCTCGAAAGCGGCGAGAAACGATATCTGCTCGGTGCCGATCAAGTGATCGGTCGGGAACCGGGCTCGGTTTTGAGGCTCGATGACGAATCGGTATCTTGGCGGCACGCGAGCCTACGCTGGACGGGGCGAGCATGGGAACTGCAAGATCTCGGGAGCCGGAACGGGACGTTTCTAGACGGGCACCGAATCGCCGTCGGTGCTCGGGTTCTGCTGCGCGTGGGGTGTCAGCTCCGTTTCGGTGAGGCGGAGAAGCTTTGGCGGTTGGTCGATGTGGAGCCGCCCGTCACCGCGCTCGTGGATCTCGCAACGAGCGAGCGAATCTTTGCCTTCGATGATTTGGTTGCGGTGCCCCACCAAGACGAGCCCGAACTCTTCATCTCCAAGCAGGCGGATGGCTCATGGATCGCCGAGTTCGGTGATCGCGTGTGGGAGCCGCAAGCGTCAGAGGTGTTGACGGTTGGCGCGCGGCAGTACCGATTCGAACCGGGCGCACCGGTGTATGCGACTACTACGGGGCGAAGTCAGCAGCTGACCCCGGCGCAGATGGCGCTGCAGTTCTTGGTCAGTCGCAATGAAGAGCATGTCGAGGTCAAGATCGTGCACGGTGAGCGGAGCATTGATTTGCGGCCGCGGGCGCACAGCTACGTGCTGTTGACGCTCGCTCGCTTGCGCGTTCAGGATCAGCGCGATCGAACTCTGGATTCAGCAACTGAAGGCTGGGTGTATCAGGACCAACTGCTGAAGATGTTGGCGTCCACGCCTACTCAGCTCGCCGTGGACATTTTCCGTGCTCGGAAGCAGTTCAGTGAAGCAGGCGTCTTGGAGGCAGCTCAGATCATCGAGCGGCGCGGGACGACTCACGAACTTCGCATCGGTGTGCCAAAGTTGGCCATCACCGTGATGTAGCGCTCCCGGGTGGCCACGATTTCTGCCTCATTCCCACTGTGCCCGGAGCAGGCTGCGCGCAGTTTGCACGAGCTTGCGCGCGTTGGCGGGTGACGTACCGAGCCGCGCCGCGATCGATTCATACCCTTCACCCTCGCTGCGTGCGAGCACGGCGCGACGCTGCATCGGGTGCAGATTTCGCACTTCTTCCAGCGTTCTTGCCAATGACTCGCGCGTGACGAGCGTGGTGTCAGATGCACCGCTGGGATCGAATAGACCCGTAAAAGCATCATCATCCCGCAGTCGAGCGTCGCGACTCTGCGCGCGCAGGTAGTCCCGCGCCAAGTTGGCGATGATGGTCGATAGCCAGGAAATCAGATTGTCTGGCAGAACGCCGCTTCGGCGCGTCGCGCCGACAGCCCTCAAGTAAGCCTCCGCCAAGAGGTCTTCAGCATCGGCGCGGTTTCCTCCCATCCAGCGCGCACACAACCGGTTGAGCAACGGATAGTGTTGCCTGAACGCGGTGTTTAGTTCCTGCTCACGGTCGAGCGTGGGTGCCGAAGCCATCGTGGCTGCCATAGCTGCGGAGCCCCGCGTCGGCCATTGCACGCCATTTCACTGCACTGCTTCAGGAGCGCGTGACCTGGTGCGGCCGATCCTGGCAAGCAAGCTTCGAACCGTACGAACCACGACTGCAAGCACGCAAAGCCACGCCACCCAATCGCCCCAGCGCGCCGCGAAAGGAACGCCGCCTCGAAGAGCGACATCGGCGACGAGCACGTCCTTGCTGCCATTCGGCGTTACGACGCTGGCCACGACACGACCGTAGGGATCGACGATCGCGGAGTCGCGGCTGAATTCTGACTTTACGAACGCCGCTCCCGTCTCGAGCGCGCGAAAGATCGCGAAGTTAGAGTGCTTCGACGCGATCGCTCGCCAATCGGCGGAGGGCACCGCGATGAGCTGGGCGCCTCGAAGCGCGAACTCCCGTGGCGTATCGGTGAAGTCCATATCGTAACAAATGAGGGTCGCCATTTTTCCGAATGGTGCGGCTACCGTCGGATAGACGCCGCGCCAGATGCTCGATCCGCCGAGAAAACTCACCGGATGGTTCTTCCCATAGCGGCCGACGAGCTCACCACTCGGAGTCACGGTGACCGCTTCGTTGCGCTGGCCTGCGACGTAACCGACGATCAGGTAAGCGCCGGTTTCGCGCGCCAGAGCGCCGAGCTCGGCTCGATACGCGAGCGCCGGATCCGCCGACAGCGCGGCTTCCGGCCAGACAATGACTCGCGCCGCTTGCCCCGCGGCGACGCGCGTTTGCGCCGCGAGCCGTGCGAGCATGTGCCGATCGCGCTCCTCGCTCGCCTTGCCGAGTTCGAACGGCCGCACTCCGGGCTGGAGCGCAGCGACGCGCACAGTCGGACCGTTTTCACGAGGCCACACGAGGCTCGCGCAGGCCCAAGCGGCAGTGGCGCCGAACGCGATCGCACACCACCCAAGCGCCTGCCGCACTTCGACGCGCACCGGAGGCTCGAAGTGCCGTCGGCGGTCGAGGGCGGCCATCATGCCCAGCGCGAGCGCATGATTGACGAGCACGATCAGAACATCGAGCCCGAAGATGCCGAAGACGCGTACCGGCTGGAGCAACCAAGACTGCTTGTAGAGCGCGTAGCCAAAGTAGCCCCACGTTGCGATGAACGGGATGCGCGCGAATTCGACGACGATCCAGGTGGTCGCAGCCGAGATGGGAAGCCAGCGATACCCGACTCGATCTTGGCGCACACGGCGGCCGCGAGCGGCTGCGAAGAGCACGGCGAAAAAGATCAGCGGCAGCGCCTTCATGTACCAGGCGGCGTGAGCCGGAAACCCGCCGCCCACGTACCCAAAAGCGAAGCCGCCGACGCCGATGGCGGGGCCAAGCGACGACCAGCGCGCCGGAAGCACGCGATATTGAGCCACGATCATCGGTACGAACGCGAACCACACGACCCACCACGCGTCGTAGGGCGCGAAGCTCAGCGTCGCCAGGACGCCCGTGAGCGCGGCGAGCGCGCAGCCGAGAGCGACTCTCATGTCTGTTCATAGTGTCGACGGACCCAAAGGTTCCCGATCGGCGGTCCCTAGATCTTCCGCTGGACGCCGGGCCGCTTGGCCGGGGTGCCGCCCGAAAAAACTAGCAACGGCAGTGCTCAACCCCGTGCGAGTTTGATGTAGTTGCCCACGTCCTCGCCGCTGCCCTGATCATGCGAACACAACGCCTGCGCTACGGAATCATTGCGCTCGTGCTTCTCCTCGTGGAGGTCGTCATTGCGCTGAAAGTCCCGCACGCGACCTTCGTTCGCGATTCGCTCGGCGACGTCCTCGTCGTCGTCTTGCTCTACGCCTTGGCCCTCGCGGTCCGCGAGTTCGACCGTTCCCGCGTCGCCTTGGCCGTCTTCCTCTTTGCGTGCTTCATCGAGCTCTGCCAGTACTTCCAACTCGCTCAGACGCTCGGCCTTCGTCGGAACGGCGTGCTGTGGGTCGCCATCGGCAGCACCGCCACCTGGGGAGACATCGGCTGTTACCTCGCTGGCGCAGCGGTGGCGCTCGTTGGTGACGTGCTGTTCGTGCGTGTCCGATCTTAGGCTGCTTTAACGAGCACTGTGTGCCATCGAGGCCCATGAAGCGGCCGGGGTCTCGATGGTGAACTCGCGCACGCGCGGATCGAAGGCTCTCGGACCTCACAGCAAGCGCTTGCTCAGCAGCGCCAGGGTGCGCGGATCGCGGATTCGGCGGCGTAGGCCGCTCACCCCGTCGTGTAGGTCGGTCCACTGAATGCGTTGCGAGCGGGCGATGTCTGCGTCGCGAACTCGCTCGAGCACGTTGCGTGCGAATGGTGGGTCGTCGACGAGCACGACGAGTTCGAAGTCCTTGTCGTTCTCGAGGCTGCGGCAATTGAGGTTGGTCGAGCCGTGTATCGAGTAGCGTTCATCGAAGACTGCCATCTTCAAGTGGTTGAAGTGGTTTTGATACTCATACAGCTCGATGCCAGCTTCGAGGTAGCGTTCGTATTCGTGCTCTTGGGCATCTTGACTGAAGGCGTTGTCGTTGTGACGCCCGGAGGGCACGATCAGCACGACCGACAGCGCTGGGTTCGCCGCTTTGGCTGCGCACAGCGCGGCCACGATGTCAGGGTGGTACAAGTACGGGTTCTCGATGAAGATCGAAGAACGAGCTTCGCCAATCAGTCGCAAGTACAGCTCACGAACGCCGTTTGGTCGGTCATTGGGTTCGTTGCAATGAAGCTCGACGCGCTGCACGGGTTGTCCGCGCGGTGCGTCTTTGCCCTTCGAGGTTTCAGGTGGGGGATAATCTTCACCGCCGTCGAGCACCCAGCGCTCGTGAAATGCCGCGTCCAATTCGAGCGCGAGCGGGCCCTCGAAGCGCGTCAGGCTATCGTGCCACTTCCACCATGGTTCCGGAAAGTGACCGAGCTTCAACGCGAGTCCCTCTTCTTTCGCATCCTTGCTTGCGTCGAACGGCACGTGAAACAGGTATTGAGCACCGATGTTGGCGCCGCCGCACCAGGCGACTCGTTCATCGATAATCACAATCTTTCGGTGGTCGATGTGCATGTCGTCCACCGCGATTGCGCCGCGGATCTGCTGCGCTACGGAGCGCAGACGAGCGTCCGCGATTGGCACTTCTGCGTCGTAATCGATGTTCGTGTTTTGCACGCGCGCGCCCGCGGCGGTCAACAGTTCGCACAGCGGCTTGGTGTCCGTTGGGTCGTAGTCGACCTCTGGATCGTGCTTCATCATCTCCTTCTCACCGGTGGAGAAGGGATCACCCATGGCGGTCTTTTCCATGTTGAGCAGGACGCGCACGTCGACGCCCGCGCGCGCGCGCTGCGCCAAGGCTTCGGCGATCTCCCAGCCAATCGGGTCGCGAAAGAACAAGAAGATCGAAAGATGAATCACGCGCTCGGCCGACGCGATGTCCCGTAGCAGTGCAGGCAAGATCTCGTGCCCGTCGACGTGAAGCTCGGCAAAGTTCTGATTCATCAGACATCATCATAGCGGAGCCGCTCTCGACAGAGCGGAGCCCCTCTCGACTCGGTACGACACCGCCGCTCGTCCGCTGCGCATAAACGCCTCGTTGTTGGGCGGCTACCATGCGGTACCGCGAATTCCGCGGACGATCATGCTTGCATGTAACCATCCGGTTAGGTAACCATTAGGTTATATGCAAGCCGACGCATTGAGCCAGACCTTCGCCGCTCTCGCCGATCCAACGCGGCGCGCGATCTTGAAACGGCTGGCGGCGGGACCCGTGAACGTGAAAGAGCTGTCGCGACCCTTCGAGATGAGCGGTCCGGCGGTGTGCAAGCACCTGCGCGTCCTCGAACGCGCGGGACTGGTCCGGCGCAGCCGAGAGGCGCAGTCGCGCCCGTGCGAACTCGATCCCGCCCCGCTCAAGGCGATCGCCGCGTGGACCGATGCGTATCGGGAGTTCTGGGACACGAGCTTCGATCGGTTAGGCGCGTACCTGAAAGAGCTGCAAGAACCCTCTGGAGGCCGCCGTGCACGTCGCCGCAAACGCTGATCTGATCGACGACCGCGAGTACGCGGCGCCGCCCGAGCTGGTCTTCGAAATGTGGACCCGGGCCGAGCATTTCGCGCGCTGGTTCGCGCCCGACGACGTCGAGGTGCCGTTGTGTGCGATGGATGCGCGCCCCGGTGGCGTGATTCGTTTTCAGCATCGCTGGCCTGATGGCCGGCTCGTCGCGATCCGGGGTGTGTTCAACGAGGTCGCGGCGCCGACGCGCCTGTCGTTCACGTTCACGTTCGTCGATTCGAACGATCAACCCACGGTCAACGCGATGATGCCCGAGTGGCCCGTCGGAGCACACATCGTGATGACGGTGGAGCTGACTGCCACCGCGCTCGGCACTCGCATGACCGTGGCACAGCGGGTCGCCGAACCGGAGCTCGCCGATTCGGCAGCGATCGTGCGCCATCGGAAGCTCGCTGCGATCGGTTGGAACCAAACAGCGGCGCGTCTCGTCGCCTATCTCGAGCGGAGGAAAGCATGGGACTCTTGACCTTCGGCATCAATGTCACCCTGGACGGCTGCGTCGATCACCAAGAGGGGATCGCCGACGACGAGACACACGCCTTCTTCACCCGTCTTTTGGACGAGGGCGGCGCAATGCTATGGGGCCGCACCACCTACGAGATGATGGAGAGCTACTGGCCCGCAGTCGCCCGCGGTGAGGAGCAGGCGCCCCCGGCGATACGCGAGTGGGCGGTCAAGCTGGAGGCCAAGCCGAAATACGTGGTGTCGTCGAAGCGACAGCAATTCTCCTGGAACAACAGCCACCACATCGCCGGTGACTTGCGCACGGGCGTGCAGCAGCTCAAGGATGCGACCCCAACCGGCGTGCTCCTCGGCAGCGGCAAGCTCGCGACCGAGCTCGACCGGATGGAGCTGATCGACGAGTACAAGTTCCTCGTCCATCCCAGGATAGCCGGCCATGGCCCGACCCTCTACCAGGGAGGGCTGCCCAGCACGCGCCGGCTCGAGCTGCTCTCGGCGAAGCCGCTCCGCAACGGCTCGGTTGCCATGCACTACCGGCGCACGCGCTGATTCGGAGCCACCGCCGCGAGACCTAACTCACCGACATCGATCGAACGCGAAACGAGCGAGGGTGGGTTTGGCAAGCGGGCGGGGCGCTCGATGCGCGTCTCAAAGCTCGCAGCGCCGCCGCGCGAGCCGAGAATGAGCTCGGCGTCAGTGGGCGATGACCCGAACTGCCGCATGTCTTTCTGCGAGTCGGGGGTAGCTAGAGCTGCCGTCACCCCGTCTCGGTGGCAGCAGCTCTCTCTGTGCCCGCGCTCGGGAGCGGCGCTTACGGCTTCGACTCGTTCAGCTCTTTGAGGAATGCGTCGCGCGCGGCAACGCCGGTGTTGGCAAAGTCGGTGAACACGCCGTCGATGCCGGCGCGGAAGAACTGCAGGTACTCGGCCATCGGGTCGCCCTGGTAGTAGGCGGCCAGGTACTTTTGCTCGTTGCGGAACGTGTAGCTATGCACGAACAAGCCGGCCGCGTGAGCATCCGCGATCAAGCTCGTCGGCGCGATCGTGTTGACGTCGGAGGTGAACGACGCGCCGGCTTTGAACGGAACGGCCTTCCACGACATGACTTGTGGCTTCCACGGGCCGATGCCATCCGCGTAGGTCTTGATTTCCGCGAGACCGGCGGGAGTAAGCATGACGTCGAAGTAGCGGGGATCACCGGCCAAAGTCCAGCTGTAGGGCCGCCCGTCGACGAAATTGTACACGTCGTCGGTCTTGTAGATCATCGCGCCGGTTTCGTAGTTCACGTCGTTGCCGTCGATGAGCTGCACGACCTTCGTTTTCAGACCTTTGCTGCGCAAGTATTTCAAGCTCGCCGGGTCGAAGCTCTGCACCAAGATCGGCGCGGACTTGTCGTTCAGGCCATTGTCCTCGATGAGCTTGAGAATGGCATCTTCGAAGGGGTGAGTGCTGTTGCCGACGGCACAACCGTTCGCAATCGCTTGTTGGTTGTTCCAGTACGGGTTTTTCGCTTCTGGGTAGACCGTGATCGTGCGACCGGTGTCCTTACTGGCGGCCTTCGCTTGGTCGATGATCTCTTGCATGGTCAGGATCGGGAATTTGCCGTTCTCGTAGGTCGGGCGCTGATCCCTCGCGTCGTAGGTGGTGCCCGCAAGCCACTGCTTCAGTTCGGCCACGGTAAAGTCGGTGATCGACCAATCGTTGGTGTGGTCTTCTCCGTCGACGATCAGCGACTTGAGCACCGACTTCTGATTGCTCGGATCGGTCAAATCACTCAGATAGGTCGCGGGCCCTCCGTAAGTCGCGACCGAATAGCCGACGGCCACCGCCAAGCCTGGCACCGTGCGTTTGCGCGCCATGACGGTCGCGTTCGTGGCAGCTACGGCAGTGATGTTCGTGTTGTCGCTCAACCACGGATTATGCCGCGCCACGAGCACGCAGTCTTTGGTCAAGTGGAGGTCCTCTTCCAGCGAGTCGGCCCCAGCGGCGACGGCTGCGTCGTACGCGGGCGCGGTCGCTTACGGGTGCAGCCCCGGCAAGCCCCGATGCCCGATCACGAGCGGCATGGAACCATCGAGCGTCGTAAACGGTGACGAGCCTGAGCCCGCTTCACCAGCCGCGCCGGCTTCAGCGCCTTCGCCAGCGGCTCCCGCAGCGCCCGCGCCTCCCGGCAGCTCACCTTCGCCAGCGGCACCGCCATTGATGCCTCCTGCAGTGTTCGCAGCGCCAGCGTTGCCTCCGGCTCCCGCAGAAGCGCCGGCGTGACCCGAGGCACCCGCGCTGCCAGGCGCCGGTTCATCATCCGACCCGCACGCCATGGCGAGCGACAATGTGATCGCCGACGTAAATAGAAGCAAAGCGCGATATTGCATTCGTGAATCTCCTTTTTCGAAGAGACCCCGTATGCAATGCGCCGCTCACCGCATGGTGACGGATTGCAAACTTGTTCGCGATGACATCGCAACGAGCGACGTCACGTCTCGGTAACCGACCAGGTTGTCACGGTGGATCTTTGCGGGAGGCCGCAAGCGAGCTTTGACGAGCGCGAAATTGTCGATTGACGAACTTTCGAAGCAATCGGCGATCGGGGAGAGCCGATGGGGGGAGGAAAGGAACCGACCATGCCCACCCCCGTTTCATCCCCCAATAGCTCCTACTACGATCCCTACGCTCAGTTTACGCCGGTCGACGGCTCCGAGCCCGCCCCCGCATCGAGCGAACCTGCTGCGCGCCGGGAGGTGAATGTCCAACCCGTCATGATTACCGGCGAAGCCGGCGCAAAGCATTTGGTGCAACGGCACGATGCGGCGCCCAAGCTGCCCGATTGCTTGGACGAGAGTGCAGAGGCCGCGCTTTCGTGTGGAAAGGCAGGTTTGGTGGCCGCCACCGGGATCCTCGTCAGCGCGACCACGGTCGTCGGCACGGCGTTGGCGGCCGCAGCGACGTTGGCCGAGGGCATCGCCTGCGGCAAGGAATTGCGGGCCTACTACGAATGCAAAACCCAATGAGCTCCGCACACAAGTCGACCTCACGCAACGCGGCCATCGCCGTTGTGGGCGTTGCGGGCACTGCGGGCATTGCGGCGGGCTGGCAAGTGGCTCCGAGCGGAGCAAACGCGCTCGGCTACCTACACGCCGGAGCTGGTCCCGTTTGTTTCAGCGCACTGTGCGTCTACGCAGTTCGACGAGGCGGGCGCGCAGCGCGTTGGCTGCCGCTGTTGTTGCTCGGAGTGTTCCTATTGGATATTGCCCGCAGTCCCCACGTTCCAATTTTGAGCGCCCTTGGCTTGACCGCAGCCGTCATCGTTGGAATTGCCACGCTGAGGGGCCACCGGCCTACGACAATCGTCGGCACCGTCGCCTGTTGCAGCTTGCTCGCCGCGACGCTGATCGGTGGCCGGTTGCTCCATTAGCGGGTTAGCGCTGCCGAGCACGCCATTGCTTGCACAGCTTTCACGAGTGCGCGCATTTGAGGGTCGCGGAAGCCGAGATCACCAGATTTGGCGCGCCTGCGAACGCACCCCGTTCTTCGACAGGTGACCTGTCCTCCTGCACGGTCGGTCTGAGTATTATGACAGGCAACCTGCCATAATGGATGGTCGGTTGCTCAATGAGGGCAGTAGACCCGTCGAATCAAGTGGACCGGTCGTCCAAAAGGACTGGTAAACTGTCGGATATACGAAACGTGCCATTGGCTATGACAGTCTACCTGTCAAAACGACCCCTGACTGGCCGTGCATCCAGGCAGTATGCTGCCGAGACTCAACTGAGAAGGCTCTCCTTCGACGGTAGCTGCGATATAATTCGGGCCGTGACGGCGGTCGCGCGTGGGGGGAACCTCCCCCGAGCTGACCAGGGAGGTAGAGGGCGATGGTATCGAGCATGGCGCAGGCGATTCGGGATGCGCGCGCTGCAGTTGGGTTGACACAAGAGAGGTTAGCGGCGCGCCTGCGACTCAAGGCCCGCGCCGTCTCCCGTTGGGAAATCGACCGCAGCGTCCCCACGAGCCGTAGCCGTGCGGCGCTCGTCGCGATCATCAGCGAGGTGAACCCGAAAGCCGGAGCTGCGCTCGCCAGCGCGTTTGCCAGCGCTGTGAAACAACGCGGTCGGTTCGTCGTGGTCGCGGCATCGCCCCCGCCTGCCGTGTCGCCCCCGCCGCTCGACCCAAAGCTTGCATTCGAACTCGCGCTGTTCGCGCTGGCCGAAGAGCTCGACGTTCCGCCCGGCCGTCTGCGCTCGGGGCTCGCGCGTTGGCAGAAGCGCTGTCTCGAAGCAAACGTCAGCTTCGAGGCGGCTCAGCGGCAGATCGAGGGTTGGGCCGAGACCGCAATGACGACGGCGAAGTGAGCGAGCGACTAGGTGCCGCGGGCGCTGAAGCAGGCGCTTGGGTCTCAGCTCGAGAGCTTCGCCAACATCGAGCGGACCACCGGAGGCGGAACTCATGTTCGCGGAATGCTGAACGGCTTGGCGCGTGGCCTCCGTGCCGGCGCCCCTCAGACATGTCGTGGCAAGGGCTTGGCCCAGCTCACTCGAGCCATCTCCGTGGGGCTGAATGCGGTCGTCTGTGTTCGCCTGAATGATCCTGAGTACCAATCCCCGACCCGCGATCGGCTGGGCAATCCCGATGTCGAAGTCGCAGTTCGAGAGTGTGTGTCCGAAGCGTTCGCCGAACACGTGCGTGGCGATCCTCAGTTGCTCTCGCGCCTTACGTCGCAGCTCGAGAAGGGGTAAGCATGGCTGAAAATCGCGGAGACGCGCAGCGAGCTACGCGACGTGTCGCGAGCGCCGCGCCCGCTAACCAAGCAACCACCCCAGAGGCGTCGGCAAATGCAACTCGCGCCAACCGTGGAAGCTCGGTGGTGCCCTGCGGCCCGCAGAGCGAGGCTCGAGGTGGGCGACGGCACAGCCCGCACACGCGCTGACAATTGCAACGAAGCGAGCGCGTCGTTGCTCGCTCAGCCCGCGATGCGTCCCAGAATGGCGCGCGCTGTCGTTGACAGACCCTCGTTGTCGCGCCCTGCTTCGAGGGCCCGCTGCAGCAGAAGCGCGGCGAAGGCGGTCTCGCGTGCTTCGGGCGAAAGGTCGTAAAAGGCCGGGGCCCACTGAATCGCGCCGTGGGCGTCGCGCTCCCGGTGTGCGGAGAGCAGCTGCTCGATCAGCGCTTCATCGTCCACTAGAGGCCTCCTGGTTGTCGTGCGTTGAGGGGAAGTGAGACACCTCGACCGCGCAGGCAGTCGAGCAGCAAGCTGCGAGCGCGGCCGAAGTTCTTGAGGAAGGTGTTGAGCTGCATGCCAAGGCGGTTAGCCAGCGTTTCGTCGGGATCGAAGCCCGCGTTTTCGAGTCGGGCGTGAAGCGCGGCCGAAGGCTGTTTGGGGAGCTTTTCGATGCAGTCGACGATCAGTGCGCGCAAGAGCGGATCGGGCGGCGGGCTGTCATCGATCTCGAAGGGCATGGACTCGAGCTGTGCGCGTTCGGTTGGCGCGAGCCTGCGATCGCGGCGAACGTGGTCGATGGCGAGGTTGTGAGCGATCTGAACTGCCAAGCGAACGAGCGTGTCGCCGCGGCCATCGAGCTGCACTCGCCCGGCAACCTGCCAGATGCGCAGCAGCGCCTCTTGCAAGACCGCTTCGGTGTCTACCGCCCGCGCGAAGCGGGCGAGGCTCGAGCGCACCCGCGGCTCCGCATCGCGCAGCCAGACCGCGAACGCTCGCATGTCACCCGCGGCAATGGCAGGTAAGAGGGCGTCGCGGTCGGCTGCGCTTGCGGGCATGGGTGGTCTATCGTTGATCAGGCGACAATTTCGATCACGCCTTCGGGCGTGGTGGGCAGGTAGATGTTGACGACCGTGCCCGGTAGCGCGCGCTCGAGCTTCATCACCAGGCGCACCTCGCTGCCAGCAGTAAGCGGGCCGGCTTGCGTGCTGACGTCGAGGTCGACGTCGACCTCGACCTTTTGACCGCCGACCAGCTCGAGCACGACGCGCGTCGGCAGCGACCAGTCCCGGGCGCCGCTCGAGGTGAACGAGATGACCAGGCGGTTGGCGTTGTTCAAGCGTACGACGCCGCGCGCACGCAGACCGAAGAGCTTGGGCATGGAGCGCCGGAACAGGTCGTCTTCGCCCGGAGCGGGCGCGCGACCACGCGCCGCCGGGGCAGCTGGCATTGGCCGCCGCGCACTGCCCCCTAGGCGTGAACCCATCCCAGCGCCCGAGCGTGGCTTCCCGCCGCCCATCGCTGTCGCCCGCAAGGGCGCGGCCAGCATTCCGTAGAACCCACTTGGCGGGCGCAGACCCACGCCTTCGGCCGACATGCCGGCGGCCAGCTGATGGGGCTGCTCGATGCGGCGCGTGCTCGACCTCGGGTCGACCGTCGTTGCGTCGCTGATGGCGACCCAGCTGGTCAGTCGGGTCGAAATCTGAAAATCGATGCCGAGCGCTTCAATCTCGGCATCGATGCCTTGCTCTGGTCGGGCACCGGCGGCCGCAGCGAGCTCGAGTTCGGCCACGCGCTGGCGTGCGAACAAGGCCAACACGCGCGCCGGGCCCGAGCCGGGCTCGCACCCGGGAACCTCGAGCTTTTGCGTGTAGCAGCCGTTGGCAGTGTCGCCCACGATCTCGAGCGAGCCACCTTCGGGCCGAAGCGCCAGCGGGATCAGCGCTGGCGAACCGGCGTATAGGTCGCGCGGGCGCTCGGGGGGCGTGGCCAAAGCGGTGCCGGTGAGCCGCAGGTTGACGACCAGTGGCTGCGCGGTGCGCTCGAGCAGGCGCGCGCACGCGAGCTCGACATCTTCGCCCGGCGTCACGATGATTTCCAGACCGCGACCAGCGCGCGCTGCCGGCTCGAGCAGGCTGCGGTTGGTGCCATGGCCAATGCCGACCGTGTGCAGGCGGCAGCTCGCTGGCAGGTGGTGCGCGAGCGTCTGCAAGATTTCGCGCTCGAAGCCGATCAGTCCGTCAGTCATCAGGACAATCTGGCGCAGCGCATCGGGGCGCAGCGAGGCGAGCGCGGCCTCGATGCCCAACCGCATCTCCGTGCCTCCGCCCGCTCGGAGTGCGCGCAGCCACGTCAGCGCTTCGGCCTGGTGCGCGGCGTCGGCCGACACAGCTTCGCGCTTCCAGCGGCGCGCCGACGAGCCGAACTCGATCAGCTCGAGGCTGTCGCGTTCGCCGAGGCTTTGCAGGAGCGCGCTCGCGACCTGGATGGCCTGGGCGAGCGGCTCACCCTGCATCGAGCCGCTCGTATCCAGCAAGACGATGAGATCACGCGCGACAGCAGATGCTTGCGCGCTCGCGTTGGGCGGCGTGATTGTCAGCAGACCAAATTGCGTGTCGTCGCGGCGCTGCCCTTGCGAAACACGCGCGGTTTCGAGCCGGGCGCCGGGAGCTGGCGTGGCAACGCCCCAGCGGATCACCAGATCGCGATCGAGCCGCGCGCCCTTGATGTGAAGCTTTCGGGCATCTTCGGCGTTCGGAAACGCCAGCGCATGGCTCGATGAGCTGGGACGCCGAGTGAGCGTATCGGCAATCGTGAGCGACACCTGATGCGTCGCTCGCACTTCGACGCTGTCGTGCTCGGGACCGAGCGCGACCGGCACGACGCTACTCGGATCGCTCGACGTGTTCTGGTAGCGGGGCGCCACGACGGTCGGGAAGCGCAGCTCCCAACCGTCGCTCACCCACGCCAGAGGCTGGTCGATGGTGAGGCTGATGTCGATGTGCTGGCCAGGCGGGATGTTCCCGAGCGATTGTCGGAACACGCTGCTGCGCTCTTCCTCGAGCAAGGCAGCACTCTTGCCTTGCATGAGAGCCTCTTCGTAGTGTTCGCGAGCCAGCTGCGTTTTTTCGACCACGCCGCGCGTGACGACACCAGCGAGTTCGAAGCTGTAGCCGCTCACGGCGCCGTCCGCGGGCAGTGGCACCAGGTAAGTGACCTCGACCGGCACGGCCTCGGTGTTGC
>Ga0164241_10001381_pt1 | contig 30277 bp, 23 predicted proteins | sample OricomyardsoilBY_FD_108780 | JGI IMG/M metagenome (GOLD analysis project Ga0164241, IMG submission 108780) | Backyard soil microbial communities from Emeryville, California, USA - Original compost - Back yard soil (BY) | ecosystem: Environmental > Terrestrial > Soil > Unclassified | place: USA... | reverse complement strand
GGTCGATGGCTCCGTACAGGATCTGCTCGGCGGCAGACTTCTTGCCGTCCTGCATGACCACGTTCATGAACTTGGCCAGCATTTCGCTGTGGAACTTCGGATCCGGGAGGATGGTGCGGGCGGGGGCTGCGGCGCGGCGGGACATGGTGCTACTCCGTGGTACTTATTTCTTCGGGCGCTTGGCGCCGTACTTGGAACGCGACTGCTTGCGGTCGTTGACGCCCGAGCAGTCGAGCGAACCGCGCACGGTGTGATAACGCACGCCGGGCAGATCCTTCACGCGGCCACCGCGGATCAGCACCACCGAGTGCTCCTGCAGGTTGTGGCCTTCGCCACCGATGTAGCTGGTCACCTCGTAGCCGTTCACCAGGCGCACGCGGCATACCTTGCGCAGGGCCGAGTTGGGCTTCTTCGGTGTGGTGGTGTAGACGCGCGTGCAGACGCCCCGCTTCTGCGGAGCGGCGCCCAGGGCGGGCACCTTCGTCTTCTCAACGCGCGTGCGGCGCGGTACGCGGATCAGTTGACTGGTCGTGGCCATGCAATCTCCGATTCGAAAGACTTCTTCTTTCTGCCAGAGGCACGGCGGCAGGTCGCTACTCCCTGAAAAACATCCCGTTGCTCAATGGCATGCGGGAGAACCCAGGGCCACGACCCCAACCTGTAGCAGCTGGCGGTGGTCTGCCACCAGCACGAAGCGCGCTGGCGACGGTTTATCCCCCAGCAACGAGGCTGGCGGAAAGGCGCGGAAGTGTAGGGAGGGGACCGGGGACTGTCAAACCCGGACTGCCGGCCCGCGGAATCTTCAGCCCTGGACCGCGATAGCCTGGGTCGACTGCTCTCCTGCTCCGGCGAGCTTGAGTGCTTCGCCGGCGATCAGCAGGTCCAGGTTCTCCAGGACCAGCGCATCGTAGGGCAGGGTCTGGCCGAGCTGTTCCGCATACGGGACATGCGAGAACACCGACCACCCCAGGACCAGGGCCTGGACACCGGACTGGATGCGCACGGCCTCCTGCTGATCCATGTCCAGGTGCGCCGTTGCAGCCCGGATCTTGCCCAGCGTGCGTTCCAGCTGGGCTCCCCCGATATTGGTCGTCGCGATCAGCCGGTAGAAGTCACGCGTCCGGCGCTGTGTACTCCACATGGTTCGTCCAAATGAGCGCATCCAGTCCTGCCAGTGCTCATGTGGCGGCACGGCGCCGAGCCCTGCATCAAAGATGCGCTCCACCAGCGCCGCCAGCAGGGCCGACTTGTCCGCAAAGTGGTGGTAGAGCGAGGGGGCCTTGATGCCGAGCCGCTGCGCCAGCTTGCGCAGGCTGACGCCTTCCAGTCCCTCGTCATTCAGCAACGCGAGGGCCTCATCAATGATGGTCGTTTGATTGAGTGGGCTTTCCGCCATCCCATCCTTCCGCGGCAATTGCAGTTCGATATTCGCGGTGCTAGCCTAACACCGTTAGTTGTTTATGACAGCCATTTGCAGTCATCACTAACGTCGCTGGTTACCCATGTCAGTGGTCCGGTTTGACCATCAATTAAAGAGACAGACTTCTTAATACGGGGGACTCCATTGATGAACGCCACATCACGGCCTGACTTCGGCAGGCCAATTAGAGCATTGCTGACCGCTGGTTTGCTGACAACGCCATGCATGGTCGCGTTCGGCGCCGATCCGCCATCGGAGGATCAGGTGCTCGCCGAAGTAGTGGTCACTGCGCAGTTCCGCGAACAGAAATTGCAGGACACGCCCATCGCGATCACGGCGGTGAACGCAGAGACACTGGAAGTGCGCAATCAGACGCAACTGGCACAGGTCGCGGCGCAGGCACCAAGCGTGAGTCTCACCGAGACGGGCGGCGCGTTCGGTCCCGGCCTTGCCGCGAATATCCGTGGCATCGGACAAGGCGACTACATCGCGGCGCTGGAGCCAGGTGTCGGTATCTACATAGATGATGTGTACTACTCGAGCCTGACCGGAGCGAACTTCGACCTGATCGATCTGGATCGCGTCGAGATCCAGCGCGGCCCACAGGGTGTGCTGGGCGGCCGCAATTCCGAAGGCGGCGCAATCAAGCTGTTCTCACAGAAGCCCCAGGGCGACAACTCCGGCTCGGTGCGGGGCACAACCGGCTCGCGCAGCCTGCTGGATTTGCGCGGCATGGGCGACTTCGCACTGATTGACGACAAGCTCTTCGCGCGAATCTCCGGAACTTCGCACAAGCAGAACGGCTACGTGACGATTCGCGACTACGGTTGCGACTTCCCGGCGTCAGGCCTTCCGATCCTGACCCAGCACGGCGACTGCGTGATGGGCCATGAGGGTGGCAAGGACTACGCGGCCGGGCGGCTGGCGCTGCGGCTGCTCGCCTCCGATGACGTGGAGATCAATCTCAGCGGCGACGTGATGCTCGACAATTCGGAAGTCGCGGCCAATGTCCTCAGGGATACCGGCGCTGTCAGCCCGACGAACATCGGGGACGTCCCGTGGGGATCCCAGTACATCCCGTCCAATCCGTTCGTCAGCTACGCGTCGTTCAGCGACCAGCGCGCGGACGGCAGCATGGTGTATTTCGCGCCAGTGACCAAGACCAAGGTCTGGGGCACCAACCTGACCATCGACGTCAATCTGAACGACAACCTCGCCCTCAAGTCGATCACGGCCTACCGCAAATTCGACAGCCGCTGGGTGGAAGACAACGATGCCTCGCCGGCGTCCCTCGGCCTCGGCTCCGAACACCAGTCGAACCATTCCTTCAGCCAGGAGCTCCGGTTGCAGGGCCAGGCCACTGACATGTTCGACTACACCCTGGGCCTGTACTACTTCGACCAGACCACCATCGGTCGCACGCACCAGATGCTCAACTACGTGGACTTCGGGTTCCCGTTGCTGTTCGAGTTCCTGGGCAACGATCCCACCGACGCATCGAGCAAGGCCGCGTTCGCAAATGCCTCCTGGCACATCACCGATGCGCTCAATCTCAATCTCGGTGCCCGCTACACAAAGGAAAACAAGACTTACACCTTCAGCCGGCTGAATCCGGACGGCACTCCAAACGCCATTCTTGGTGACCTCACCGATGTCGCCGGTCCATACAAGGGCGACCATTTCGACTACCGCGTCAATCTCGACTATCGCTGGAACGAAATGCTGATGACCTACGCCAACATCTCGACCGGCTTCAAGGGTGGCGGCACCAACCCCCGGCCTTTTGGTGTGAACCAGGTCATGCCGTTTGACCCGGAAGAACTCACCAACTTCGAGATCGGCGCCAAGTCGGATCTGTTCGACCGCCGACTGCGCGCCAATGTCTCGGCGTTCATCGAGAAGTACAAGGACATCCAGGTAACGTTGCTGGCTTGCCCGGGCGCGCCCTGCGCCGCGCCAGCCAATGCCGGCAATGCCGACATCAAGGGCGTGGAAATCGAGCTCGAAGCCCACCCGGTCGCGGGCCTCACGCTTGAGGGATCTTTCAGCAAGCTGGATTTCAAGTACACCCGGATCGATCCCGCCACCGGCGTGCCGCCGGGGGCGTCGGCGCCTGGTTTGATCAAGAACAAGTTCAGCCTGGGCGCCCAGTACGAATGGCGAATGGCCAGTGGTGCCACGCTGAGTCCACGGTTCGACTACTCGCACCGCAGTGGCTACAACACCAACGCGATCCCGACACCTGGCAACCGCGTCGACGGCTACGGCATCGGCAATGCCCGCCTGACCTGGAAGTCTCCGGACGACTCCTGGCAAGTGGCTGCAATCGCGTCGAACATCTTTGACAAGTATTACTACTACTCGGTGTTCGACCTGACCGGTCTCGGCGGCGGCAGCAACTACGGATTCGTCGCTCCGCCACGCGAGTACTCGGTGCAGGTCCAGAAGAAGTTCTGAGAATCAGGCACTGCCATCGGCCGGACCTGACGCCGGTCCGGTCGATGGAACCCCGAAAGCAGAGGGTCTCATGCAGATACGTCGACTCGACGTGCCCCAGTGTGCCGTGGGCGAAGGCCCGCTATGGGACGTTCAAACCCGACGGCTCTTCTGGATCGACATCATCGGCCCGGCGGTGCATTGCCTGGACCCTGCCAGTGGCGGGACCCGCAGCTGGAAGGTGCCCAGGACCATCGGCTCGATGGCCATCAGCCAGGATGGCAATGCCATCGTGGCGCTTGCCGATGGGGTCTATCGGCTGAACCTGGCAAGCAGCGAATGCAGCCTGCTCGCCACCAGCCCGGATCTGAATGAACAGGTGCAGCTGGCCGACGGCAAGGTCGATCGCCGCGGCCGCTTCATCGTGGGTTCCAGCGATCGCGGCATGAAGGAAGCACGTGGCTGCCTGTACGTGCTGGACCCGGGCGCAATTGCGCTGCGCAGGATCGACTCGGACATCTTCCTGTCGAATGGCCCGTGCTGGTCGCTGGATAACCACACCTTCTTTCACGCGGACAGCATCCGCAAGCAGATCTTCGCGTACGACTACGACATCGAGCGCGGCACGGTGCAGAACCGCCGGCCGTTCGCGAGCACCGCGGAGCTCGGCGGCATTCCGGATGGCGCCACGGTGGATGCCGAGGACCATGTGTGGTCGGCGATCTGCGAGGGCGGCAAGCTGGTGCGATTCCGCCCCGATGGCAGCATCGAACGCATCGTGGAGATGCCGTTGAAGCTGCCGGGCAGCGTGATGTTCGGCGGACCGGCTCTCGACCGCATCTATGTACCGACGCTGAGCCCCGCATTCCTTGGCCGGCCGGCCGATCCACTGGATGGCTCCACGTTCGTCGTCGAAGGTCTTGGCATCCAGGGTGTTCCCGAACACAGGTTCGGCGCATGAAATCCGCATTGGCGCTGTTGCTGGTCACGGTGTTCCTGAACATCGCCGGTTTCAGCCTGATCCTGCCGCTGCTGCCCTTCTACGGACCGGAATTCGGCGCCTCCTCGTTCGGAGTCGCCTGCCTGTTTGCGGCCTACTCGCTGGGCAATGTGTTCGGTGAAATCTTCTGGGGCCGCCGCTCCGACATCATCGGCCGTCGGCCGGTGCTCATCATCACCACCGCCGGTGCGGCACTGAGCTACGTGGCCTTCGCGTTCGCGCCAACGCTCGGCGCGGCCATCGCGATCCGCATCGTCAGCGGCCTGTTCAGCGGCACCTTCGGAGTCGTGGCCAGCGCCATTGCCGACCTGTCGCCGCCGCAGCAGCGGGCGCGCTTCATGGGCTACTTCGGCGCGACGTTCAATCTCGGTTTTGCCGCCGGTCCGGCCATCGGCGGGCTGCTGGCCAATCCCGCTGCGGGCCTGCCGGGCTTTCGACTGCCAATCTTCGTCGCTGCGGCGCTCACGGCGGGCGCATCCCTGTGGGCGATGGCGGTGCTGCCCGAGACCCGTCCGGCGGGCGCTCGTGTGCGCGCGGCACCGAGCTACGGTGAAGCATTTCGCTACGTGAGTTCGAATCCGCTGCTGTGGCGCCTGTTCCTGATCGCGTTCTGTGGCATCGCGGCCTTCGCCTCGATGGAAGCGGTGTTCGGTCTGTGGACGGAACGCAATTACGGCTGGGCTTCACGTGAAGTTGGTTTGACCTTTGTTGCCGTGGGTGGCGCGGGCCTCTTCGTTCAGGCGCTGCTGATTGGTCCCCTCGTCGCGCGCTTCGGGGAGGCCCGCGTCATCCTCGGTGGCATCGTGTTGCTGGTGTTTGCCATCGCGCTGCAGCCGCTGCTGCGCATGCCGGTCACGTCGGTGATCCTGATGTCGCTGCTCATGGCCGGGCACAGCCTGGCCTTTCCCAATGCCGGTGCACTGGTGTCGCGCACCACGCCGCCCGACCGCCAGGGCAGCGTGATGGGCCTGAACATGGCCTCGAACGCGCTGTCGCGCATCATCGCACCGCCGTTCTTCGGGTGGATGTTCGGCTGGCATGCCGATGCGCCCTATCTGTTCTGTGCACTGTTGATCGCCGCGATGATTCCGGTGGCGCTGCAGGTCGTGGTTCAGCGCCGGGAGGCCGCACTACAGTCGGCGGCATGAACCGCCTGGTCGGCCCGCGCGGTCACTTCAGCGTGGGGCGGTTGATCTCCACCACACCCGTGTCATCCAGCCGGATCGTGCCGGACAGGTATTTGTCCGGCCCCAGCTCCATCGCATAGAACATCACGCGCAGCTTGCCGTCGTCATCGTTGCGGGTCGAAGTCGGCCGGCCCAGCACAGCGACCACTTCCAGCGCGGTCATCCCGGCCTTGATGCGATCCCAGTTGGCATTGGTCAGCCACACCGGCGAGGGATCGGGAGGACGAATGCCCGCGGCGGAAGACGTGGTCGGCGGGCTGAGCTGCGCCGCGCGCTCCAGATCCTCTATGCGGCGCGCCTGTGCATCCACCTGCTGCTGCAGCCGCCGTACGTCAGTCTCGAGCTGGCGCACACGCAGATCGTCCACCGGTATCTGCGCCAGCACAGGCAGCGCAGCAAGTGACATCACTGCGAGCAAGGCCATGTGTCGGTGAAGATTCCGCATGGGTGATGCCTGCTGCGCTCAGTCCTGCCTGAATCCGGGCGACCTGAAATAGCGGTCGCAGAATTCGATGAAGGTGGGCCAGTTCGGCGCATCGGTGTGCCCCTGGTCGTGCTGGCGGAAGGCGATGTCGCCGTCAACCAGCGGCGTCAGCGGTGGCGGCATCTTCGCTTTCACTGCCATGGGGTCTGGCACGTTGTCGAAGGTGATACCCAGCGCCTTGTTGCCGAGCGGCTTCCTGCCCAGCAGCTTCCACACCGGGCTGGCACCGGCTGTGGCCATGAACGTGCCGGGCGTGTCCTGCCACGACTCGCTGCTCCAGCGTGAACCCGGACGCGCGCCGTTGAACTCCACGTACTCGCCGCCGCTGATGAATACCGGGCGCGGTGCGATCAACGCGATGAACTGGTGTGCGTCTGCCGGCAGGTCATCCACCGTCAATGGCCCGGCGTACTTCAGGAAGTTCGGCGCCATCCAGTGATACTCGCTGGTGCCGGCCAGCGATTCGACCTGCTCGCCCACCAGATGGCGCCACAGCTTCGCGCCGCCCTCGCCCGATGAACTGACAAAGCCGGTCAAGATGCGCGGCTCATAGACGAGTGCAACGAGCGTGGCCTTGCCGTAACGCGAGTGGCCTTCGAAGGCGATCTGCTGCGCATCCACCAGCGCATCGCTCTCGAAGAAATCCATCAGTCGGGTAGCGCCCCAGGCCCATGCGCGCAGCGCGCCCCAGTCATCGACCTTGCGCGCCTCGCCCTTGTTGATCAGCCCGATGATGCCCTGGCGCAGCTGGTTGTTCGCGCCGCTGTCGGCCTGGATGCTGCCTGGATTGAGGCTGCCGTAGCCCCAGCCGCGCGCGATGGCGGACTGCTGCCAGGATGCTCCGGGACCTGCGGCGGGTCCTCGGCCCCCTCCCCACTGGATGATGACCGGCACCTTGCCGGCTGCGGCCGCGGGCGTGGTCACCGACGCCGCGATATTGACCTGGATCGCCGGGTAATACGTCGGGTCGACGTGACCGACCAGCGTGCGCGTGATCACCGCAATGTCGCCGCTCATTCCCTGCGTGGTGGCGGTGACTTCCCAGCTCACCTTGATGGTCTGCGCCGCTTCGGGCAAGCGGCCATAGAACTCGCGGTCGAAGGTCTCCAGCAGTTCCTTGCGATGCTGTTCCCACATGGCAGGCGTCGTGATCCTGCGTCCGTCGTTCATGACGAGCAGCGGCGGCACCGGAGACTTCGCGGTTGCCTTGCTCGCGTCGTAGTTGGCGTAGTCGGGCGGCACGCTGCCATCGGCATTGATGCGTCCGGCAGGACCATGCCGCAGCGGCGCGGTGATCTTCAGCTTCGCCAGCATCTCCTCATGATCAGAATTGCCGCCGGAGGGCTGGGCCGCAACGACAGCCATCGGCAAGGTGCACAACATGGCCAGACGGGGCAAGATCGCGGTCGTCATGAGGCCGGAAGCTACTGCCCGCCAACCCTGTTTGGCAAATCCGGGGCGCCGTGGCCGCCTCATGGAATCCCTGAATAGCGGCAAAGCTCCACCTGGCTCGACGCGGCACCGGCAGCGTCGACCCATAGTGGCCGCAGCATGCCCGCAAACCACTGCAACCTGACCTGATGGAGACCGCCTGGACACCGTGGGTGGTGGTGCTGTCGATCGCCGTGGCGTCGCTGGGTGTGCTGGGCGTCAACGCCCTGGTCAGCCTGTTTGATGCGCACCTCGCGGCGCGCGAGCGCATGCATGCGGCGAGCCTGGCGCAGGCCGACCGCGAACTGCTGCACCAGGCAACGCATGACACGCTGACGGGATTGCCGAACCGCACGCACTTTCTCGATTGCCTGCGCGAGGCCATGCAGCGCGTGGAACGCGGTGAACAGGCCACGCTGGCGGTGATGCTCCTGGATCTGGACCGCTTCCAGTACATCAACGACACGCAGGGGCATGGCGCGGGCGACGCTCTGCTGCGCCAGATTGCAGAGAGACTGACGGCTTCCGTACGGGCGCAGGACCTGCGAGACACCGGGCTGCCCGGCAGCGTGATCAGCCGTTTCGGGGGTGATGAATTCCTGGTGCTGCTGAACAACCTGCGGCATGCGCGCGAAGCCGAGGCCGTTGCAGTGCGGTTGCAGGCGGACATGGAACCCGCCTGCCTGATACAGGGCAAGGACGTGCATTGCAGCGCCAGCATCGGCATCGTCGCCGACCTCAGGGGCATGACCAGCGTGGATGATGTGATCCGCAATGCGGAAGTCGCCATGTATGAAGCCAAGCGCGCCGGTCGCGCACGCGCGGTGCAGTTCAGCCCCGCCATGCAGGACCGCGTATCGCGGCACGTGAGCATCGAGACCGACCTGCGCCGCGCAATCGGCACCAGCGAAATGCAGGTGCACTACCAGCCCATCGTCAGCCTGGACACGGGCTTGATGGTCTCCGTCGAAGCCCTGATCCGTTGGCAGCATCCGACGCTGGGGGAAATTTCGCCGGCGGAGTTCATTCCCATCGCGGAGGATTCGGGCCTGGTCGTCCCGCTGGACCGGTGGACGCGCGAACAGGCGTGCCGCGCGATGAAGTTGTGGCACGTCACCGAACCGAAGCTCGCGCCCGCGACTGTCAGCGTCAATGTTTCGCGCGTGGAGCTGGCCCAGGCCAGCGAATTCCACCGCCAGATCGCGCAGCTGCTGGATGCGGCGCAGCTGCCACCTTCACGGCTGCAGATCGAAGTGACCGAAAGCAACGTGATGCGCGATCCCGAGGCGACCCTGCTCGTGATGCGGCATCTGAAAGCGCTGGGAGTGCGCCTCGCGATGGACGATTTCGGAACCGGCGCATCGTCGCTGAGCCTGCTGCGCTCCTACCCGTTTGATGTGGTGAAGATCGATCGCTCGTTCGTCGATGGGCTGGTCGAGAGTGTGGACGTCAGGGCGGTGATCCACGCGACCATCGGACTCGTGGAGCGCCTGGGCATGCTGAGCCTGGTGGAAGGCATCGAGCAATCATCACAGCTCCCGCTGCTGTGTTCGATGGGCTGCGGCCTCGGCCAGGGCTGGCTGTTCAGTCCACCGGTGCCGGCCGGCCAGGTACTGAACGTGGCGCGCCGTCTGCGCTCGGCAGCCGACCTGTTCATCGATGAGACGCGCCGCAGCCCCAAGCTGATGCTGGGCTGAACCCCTCCGCTGGCACGCGGCGCGGCCGCGGCGATGCGCTCCCTTTTGTAGGACAAAGAACAAAAAACAGGGGTTTCCCCGTGGGCTTCGCTTCCCGCAAGCCTCAATGGTTGTGTCTCCCACGCAACAATGGCTTGTAGAGCGCTGAATCATCGCGCTAAGGTTGCCGCCCATGAGCAAACGTTAATGTTGCTGACATGAGTTCTTCATGGACGTAGGGCCATCCGAGTTTCACCAGGATGTTTCAAACAAAAAGTTCTATGAGGTCTTGCATGAAATCACCCAATCCTGATCATCGTTGCCGCACCGTGGGTTCTGCCGTGCGGTTTGCGGTTTCCCTGGCAACCGCTGCATTCTGTACCGGAGCATTCCTCCCGGTGCATGCAGCCGAAACCGGGGATCAAGTCCTCGAGGAAGTGATCGTCACGGGAACTTCCATCAAGCGTGCACAAGCCGAAGGTGCATTGCCCGTGCAGGTCTTCGAGGAAGAAGACATCCAGCGCACCGGCGCGACTTCCGTCACCGACTTCGTGCAGCAGCTTCCGGCCATGCAGAACTTCACGCCGGAGACCGACTCGGTGGGCGGCACTGGCGGCGGCATCACCACGGCCTCGCTGCACGATGTGGGTGAGCAGTACACGCTGGTCCTGCTCAACGGCCATCGTCTGCCGCCATCGGATTCCGGCACCACCATCGACCTCAACACCATTCCGCTGACCGCGATCCAGCGCATCGATGTGCTGACCGACGGTGCATCGGCCGTGTATGGCGCCGACGCCATCGCGGGCGTGGTGAACTTCGTGATGAAGAATGGCGAATCGCCGCTGACGGTCACGGCCCGCGCGGGCATTCCGCAGCACAAGGGCGGCCGCGAATACAACGCCGCGATTTCCAGGGGCTTTGGCGACCTGCAGACCGACGGTTACGCGACCTTCTTCACCTACAGCTATGACCAGACCAACAGGCTGAAAGCCGAATGGCGTGACTTCGCCAGCACCGGCATCATCAGCGGCTATCACAGCGGCTACTTCGTCGACTTCTTCAACAGCTCTTCGCGCTCGGTGCCGCCGAACGTCGATATCTACGCGACCAACCCGGATGGCCCGGGCTCGGTTCCGATCGGCTCGATCAGTCCGTACCTGCTCGACACCGGCAGCTGCCCACCCGCGCACCTTGCGTCTGGCGACCAGTGCCTGTTCGACTATGCGAGTTCGGTGGAGATCGCACCTGTGATCAAGCGACACTCGTTCTTCGGGTCCGGGCAGTACAAGATGGGTGAGAACTGGACCGCATCGCTCGATGCAGCCTACGTGAAGTCCGACGTGACCTCGACCATTGCTCCCTATCCAGCCGAGTTCGCCATGGACCCCTCCAATCCATTGTTCGTGCAGTACATCGACCCGTACGTGAACCAGGTGGTGACGGCCTACAACGACGACGTCGATCAACAGAACGCCGACAACGCCGGGGATCCGGAGTGGGTACCGCTGAACCACGTTGCCGCGGGGGACGTGGAGTTCGGCAACCTCAAGTACCGCCTGTATGACATGGGTGGTCGCGAGGACGACTACTCCACCGACACCCTGCACGCGGTGCTGGGCCTGAATGGCCGCGTGGGCAGCTGGAATACATCGGGCGCGCTGACGCTTTCGAACCAGCGCCAGGCCGAGGTCTACAAGGGTGGCTGGCCGCTGGCCCAGGCATTCAGCGACGCGCTGGATGCGGGCTTGTTCGATCCGTTCCCGTATGCCCGGGGAGAAATGCCGGCGGATCAGGTCGAGGCCCTCAAGGCCACCGGCTTTGAAGGCACCTACAACAAAGTCCACACCGACATGCTGGGTCTCGAGGTCAACGCACAGCGTTCGTTGTTTGCGCTGGCCGGCGGCGACTTCATCGCATCCTTCGGCGCGGACTACCGCGATACCGGTTACAAGAAGATCCCGTCACCCGTCGCGGTGAATGCCGAAATCCTGTTCGACGACCCGCAGCCGAGCTTTGACCTGTCGCGCCAGAACTGGGGCGCGTACAGCGAAATCTACGCCCCCGTCGGCAACCAGGTCGAACTCACGGGCGCGCTGCGCTATGACAGCACCACCGGTGTCAAGGACTCCGATTCGAATAGCAAGTTCGGTGGCAGCGAAAACCAGGTCACCTACAAGATCGGCGCCAAGTGGAATCCGGTACCGACGTTCGCCCTGCGTGCCAGCTATGGCACCGGCTTCCGCGTGGCAACCATGCGCGAGATCGCGCAGCCCAAGGTCGAATTCGGCGTAACCGCCGGGACCTACGACTGCCCGTTCAGCGCCAGCTACGACCCGCTGGGTTACTACGCGGCCGGCTACGTCTGCGTCGACGGACTGCAGTTCGAAGAGTTCCAGAGCGGCAACCCCGACCTGAAGCCGGAAAAGTCCCACCAGTGGAACGCCGGTTTCGTCTGGTCGCCGACGCAGGACTTCTCGGCCGGCCTCAACTACTGGTCGGTGAAGGTCAAGGATGCGGTCAGCAGCGTCGACGAGACCCTGATTCTGACCAATGCACCGCAGTACCTGTCGCTGTACACCACCAAGTTCAAGTCATCCAATGGCCTGACCTATGTCGCCATCATCGATGCGCCAATCAACATCGGCCGTCTCGAGAACGAAGGCATCGACTGGGACCTGCAGTATTCCTCGCAGGTCGGGGTCGGCATGCTCACCGGCAAGCTCGCGGGCACGCACCTGGTGAAGTCGCGCTACACATTGCCGGGTACCTCGGACGAGTGGACCACCAGCCTTGGCAAGTTCGGCCCGAACCAGAAGGTCTCGTTCCGTGACGTGATGACCGCGTCGCTGACCTACGGCTACGGCAACTGGGAGCACACGCTGCTCGGCCGGTTCAAGAGCCACTACACCGACGTTCCGTTCGCTGCCGACGAGCTCACGCTGTTCACCGACGACACCGAGTCCACTCCTGTGGATGGCGCATTGAAGGTGCCCAGCTACTCGCTGTTCGACTGGCGCACCAGCTGGAAGGTCAACGACATGATCACGGTGGTGGGCACGATCGACAACCTGTTCGACAAGAAGCCGCCGCTGAGCCTGCGTTACACCGGCAGTCACCAGCTGGGCTATGACCCGCGCTATGCGGATCATTACCTGCGCACGTTCGGCCTGAACGTCGTGATGCAGTTCTGATCAGCCTGTGAAGACGACGGGAGCACCTGCTCCCGTCCTGATACCAGGGTCCGGGTGCCAGCGCACCCGGACCTTTTTTTGGCGTCACTTTCGAGCCGGGACTCCTGTCTGCTGCCGAAGGTATGCGGTCGCGCCTTCGTCGTCGGAAAACCTGCGCAGTTCTTCCACGGGAATAGTGCGGCCCACGGTCAGTCGCAGGGTCCGTCCGCGCTTGTTGGACAGCTCACGAACCGCCAGCACGTTCTTCAATGGTGGACAGATACTGCACGCCAGGTGGTAGCCGACGCTGTTGCGCCCCTGTACAAATACCGGCAGCACGGCGGCGCCCGTGCGCCTTGCCAGTGCCGCGATGTGTCTGCTCCAGGGTTGTTCCACCACCGCCATGCGGCGCCATTCGAAGGCGGCCGCCTCGCCGGCGGGAAACACGATCAGCACGCCACCGCGCGCGACGCGTGCAAACGCCTCGCGCCATCCGCGCCGGCTCAGATGACGCCGGCTGCGCCGCCCGGAAGGATCGACAAAGACGTGACGGGCCGCACATTCGGGGACGGCTGCAAGCTGGTGGACCATCATGACGGCCACGTCCCGCCGCACCGTCAGCAGCAGTGCGTCGAGCGCCAGTCCTTCCACCAGGCCCATGGGATGGTTGGCGATCACGATCAGCGGGCCGGTAACCGGAATCGACTCAAGGGCCTCGCCATCGTGCGTGACGTCCACCTTGATCGCGTCGAGATAGGCGCGGGGAAACCCTGCCGCATCGCAGGCAGGCAGGCGCCGATAGATCTCGTTGAAGCCGCGAAACCCCAGCAGCCAATCCAGAGCCACGCGCGCAACCTGCGCCACCGGGCGAGGCAGGCGCCGGCTGGCAACCCGCATGCCGAGAACCCGGCCGCTGCGGGCGGCGGGCCCTGTCCCTTCATCCTCCAAGATCCACCATCGTGTGGATGTTGCCTGTGACGGGAGCGGCCTCAAATGCGCGATCCTGCGCAAAGACCTGCATCGGCAGGCCCTGCTGTGGTTGCAGCGTGAGCCGAACGACAGCATCGACACGTGAACCGGCCACAGCCTGCAGACGAAAGCGCTGCATCACGCGCGCTACCACCAGTTTCAGTTCGGCCAGTGCAAAGCTGTAGCCGAGACACAGGCGTGGGCCGGCGCTGAACGGCATGTATTCGTACGGGCTCGGCCGGAAGTTGAACCAGCGCGACGGCCGGAAGTGCAGCGCGTCCGGGAACACCTCCGGGTTGCGATGCGTGTGGAAGTGGCTGAGCAGCACGCGATCACCCTTGCGCACGGCCAGGCCGGCAAGGTCGGCATCGCACACCGGCATGCGGAAACTGTAGGCCACCGGCGGCAGCAGGCGCAGCGACTCGCGCACCACGGCATCCAGCAGCGGCAGTTCATCCAGCTGCTCCCGGCTCGCGGGCCAGCTCGCGAGCCTCGCGCAGATCTCATCATGCAGATCGGCGGCGATCTGCGGATGCTGTGCGACCAGGAACAGCGTCCACGCCAGCGCATTGGCGGTCGTCTCGAAACTGGCGCCGTAAAGGATGACGGCATGCGCGATCAGTTCCGTCTCGGTCATTGACCCCTGTTGCGAGTCGAGTGCCCGGATCAGTATCGACAGCACATCGCTGCCCGGTGTCCGCGTGCGGCGATTGCGCGCAATGGTCTCCTTCAGGTCGGATTCGAGCTGCTCCGCCAACCGCAAGGTCTGCGAGTAGGCGGTGCCGGGAACGTTGAGCCAGAAGAATGTCTTGCGGGCGCGCGCGTCGCAGGTGAACCAGCGATGGATGGTCTCGCCAAGCCGCAGGGACGCAGCGAAATCCTCATTGCCGAAGAGGATGTTGGCGGCCAGCCAGTTGGAGAGCTTGCGCATCTCCGCGTACAGGTCGATGGTCCCGCCGGGACGCCACCCGGCCAGCACCTGGTCGGTCAGTTGCGCCATGGTGCCCACCGCCGCGGAAACCGCGGGCTTCTGGAACGGCCCCTGCATCATGCGGCGTGCGCTGCGATGTTGCTCGCCGTTCATGGCGAGGATGCCCAACCGCATGCGCCGGTGCGTCGAGCCTCTGGGCCCCGGCATCACCTGGCCACCGGTGCGGAACACATCGGGCTGTCCCAGGACTTCGCGGTTGTAGCGTTCCCCGATCGCCATGATCAGGCGCTGGCGAGCAGCTACCGGATTGCCGAGCACCGTCATCGGTCCGAACCGCCGCTGCATTTCGCCGATGCAGGTCAGCGGATCCCAAAGGAATCTGCCGAACCATCTCCACGAGGCCAGGCCGCCCAGGACCACGGGTGAACCAGCCACCTTCAAAATGCCAGGCTGCCTGCGATCACCAGCGACTGTCCTGTCAGCGCGATTCTGACCCGCAGCGCTTCGGTATCGCCTTCAACCAGCGGATAAACGAATTGACCGGGAGCCTGGGTTGTCACGGCGGAGTTGTTCTTTGGGTCTCGCCTGCACTCTAATGGTTCCTTCCACTGCGGAACAGGTCCGCATGCGCGTATTCGACTTCAATTCCGCAATCGTTCGGCTGCCGGGAAGCAGCGTGGTGGACGGACTGCGCGCCGGCGATGGACCTGCGCCGTTGCTGGAGATGGTGCGAGCCGAGCATGATGCCTATGTCGGGGCATTGCGGGCCGCCGGCGTCCGGGTGATGACCCTCAACGCCCTGGAGCAGTTTCCGGACTCGATCTTTGTTGAGGACCCTGCCCTGGTCTTCAGCCAGGGCGCCATTCTGCTGCGTCCTGGCGCACCCAGCCGCCAGGGCGAAGCCGCGGCACTGGCGCCGGCGCTGGCTGATCGCTTCTCGCGCGTACTCCAGCTGCCCGGCGGTCACGCGGATGGCGGCGATGTCCTCGTCACGCCCTGGGGCGTGCTGATCGGCCTGTCGGCACGCACCAATGAGGCCGGTGCGATTGCGCTGACAGGATTGCTGGCCTCACTTGGAATCCGAAGCCAGGTGGTGCATACACCGCGTGGCACCCTGCACCTGAAGTCCGATTGCGCGCTGGTCGATGAGGAAACCGTGCTCGTCACCGAAAACATTGCCAGGTCCGGCATGTTCGATCACTGCCGGAAACTCATCGTGCCCAGCGAAGAGCCCACCGCGGCCAATGTCCTGCGCGTGAACGACCGCATCCTCGTGAGGGCCGAATGCCCGCGCACCGCAGACCTGCTGGCCGGCCATGGCCTGACCGTGGTACCGCTGCCCACGGCGCAGATCGCCAGGATCGACGCCGGGCTCTCGTGCATGTCATTGCGCTGGCTTGATCCGGCGCTTGTCTGAGGCGCGCTTATTCCCAGGAGTTGGCAGCAGCCGGAAAATCTTCCGATTGCGGCCGCACCACGCAGAAGCGGTGGCCGGTTGGCGCTTCCATCACGATCCAGCTCTTCACGCGGCCAATGCGCTTCGCGCCAAGCGCTTCCAGTCGTGCGGCCTCGGCTTCGATGTCATCGGTCTCGATGTCCAGGTGAACGCGACTGGGATGCGTAACCTTCTGCACTTCCACATGCAAACCGCCCGGCGCATGGTCGAGCTGCCGATAAATGCCATCACTACCCGCAGCCCGCACAGGCAAGCCAAGCGCCGCACCCCAGAAATGCGCGGCGCCTTCCAGATCTCCGGTCTGGCAATCGATGATGAACCCGGCGAGCCTGCTGCGATGCATGCACGCGACGATATCACGCGTTCCCGGGGCGCGCAGGCAGCGGAAGTCAGGCGCCCGTCACCCTCTGCCTGGCTTCCTGCCGCTTGCGAAACACCCCGACGAGCGGCGAATCCGCGGGCAGGTTTGCCATGACGTCTTCATCAAAGAGTCGCTGCGGCGCGCCGGCCACGGGATCTGCCGGCACCGGCAGTGTCAACAGCGCCGTGGCCAGATCCGGCATGTGCCGGAACACGCCGGACACATCGCCGCCGGCAATGCCGATGGCCGTACGGTGGATGAGGCATTTGTAGCAGCGACCGCAATTGCCACCCTGGGTCTTGTCCTTGAAGCACACGGTGATGACCGGGATCAGCGCCGGGGCGGCTGCAACGATCTGCCGGTACTTGCCGACGCGCGCAATCTGTTCGCCCCGCTGGCGAACCGTCATGGCGTCACCGGAAAGGTTCGGGACCACCCGCGAATGGTTGCCCCAGGGCCCAAGCGTGCGCTCCTGCTCCAGACTGAAGTCGGCCGCGATGGCGAGATTCCCGTATTGCCGCGACAGCAGGTGCGCACAGGCAGCCAGCACCATCGGGTGCACCAGGCGCCACTTCAGCCGGAACTTGCGGATGTCCGTCTCGACGACTTCCAGTGCGAGGCCCAGCTCATGCGCAATGCGACCGACCCGCTGCTCCACTTCGCGGAAGCCGCGACCATACAGCTTGCGATAGTCGGCACCGGCGACCAGCAGCGCCGCCGCTCCCTCCCGACGTTCGTCGGACTGTGCGGCGTAGGTCGAATCCATTCCCCCGCTCAGGCACATGAGTTTTCCGGGCAAGGGCGAAGGTGTTGCAACAACGCGGACGACCTCGATCCAGTGCCGGTCAGCTGCCAGCAGCCCCCAATCGCGGAACACGTCTTCGAGGCGGCGCAGGCTGTCCACGGCCGATTGCGAAGTCGTTCCCTCCAGACGAAAGGTGACACCGTCACTTTGTGCGACGGCGGCGAGTGCGAAGGCAGCAAAGTCATCGGTCGGCGGGCGCTCGATGTTGCGGTAGCGATGACGGATGAAGATCGATTCGCCATTGGAGAGCAGGATCTTCGCGCCCCTGCCGCGCCACTGGATGCGCGCGGAAATCGTTGTGCCCGCGGAAAATGCGGGACGCCTCAGGCGAACCAAATCCGCCAGCTTTGCCAGAAAGTATCTGATGGGATTCTCCCGTTGGATGCAGCCAGCAGGTCGCGGTGGCTGGCTTCTCAACGGGCCGGATCGGGCCCCGGCTTGTTCCATCCATACCAGACGATGAGCAGCGCAGTCAGCAGACCCCAGATTTCATTGATCAGCATTGCGCCCATCACTTCGCCCGACAACGCCTTGACGATCCAGCTGATCTTCACGAAGGCATACAGCGCAGCCACGACCATCATGGGCCAGCGGCTGACCGCGGGCTTCAGGAATACGGCCATCCAGATCATCAGGCAGGTGAGCAGAAAGTAGAAGCTGATCACCGTGCCCAGCGCACCGCCCATCTGGACAGTCACGGCCGCCATGGCTTCGGGCATGACGAGCACCGCAAGAAAATTGAACATCTGCAATATCCACAACACCTGCAGCTTGTTCTTCCAGATGATCTGATTCATGGCTGGTTCCTTGTTGATGATGTCTGAAGTGGACTGCGCGCCAGAGTATCGCCCGAAAAGAACAGGGGCGCACCAGCTCTCGCCAGTGCGCCCCTTGTTCGGGCTCGTTCGGAAACAGACCCTTTACGCGTCCGCTTCCTCGCCTACCGCAGTTTCATCGGCATCGACCACGCCACCACCCACGTCCACGTAGCCGCGGCGGTTGGATTCCATGATCTTCCTGCGACGGTGCTCGTGCGCCGCGAAGCCCGTGCCCGCCGGGATCAGCCGCCCGACGATCACGTTCTCCTTCAGGCCGCGCAGGTCATCCTTCAGGCCCCGCACCGCAGCTTCGGTCAGCACGCGGGTGGTCTCCTGGAAGGAAGCCGCCGAGATGAACGACTCGGTGGCCAGCGACGCCTTGGTGATGCCCAGCAGTACCGGCTGCAGGGTCGCTGCATCCTTGCTGCCCGAGCGCACGTGGTCGTTGATGTCCAGCGCGCGCGAGCGATCCAGCTGTTCGCCACGCAGGAGCTGGGTATCGCCGGCGGCGAGTACCTCGGTCTTGCGCAGCATCTGGCGGATGATCACCTCGATGTGCTTGTCGTTGATCTTCACGCCCTGCAGGCGGTAGACCTCCTGGATCTCGCGCACCAGGTAATTGGCCAGCGCCTCGACGCCCTGCAGGCGCAGGATGTCGTGCGGGTTCGGCTCGCCATCGGCGATGACTTCGCCGCGCGTGACCTGCTCGCCCTCGAACACGTTGAGCTGGCGCCACTTCGGGATCAGCTCCTCGTACTTCTCGTCCTCGTGCGTGATGACCAGGCGGCGCTTGCCCTTGGTTTCCTTGCCGAAGCTGACCGTACCGGACTTCTCCGCGAGGATGGCCTGGTCCTTGGGCTTGCGCGCCTCGAACAGGTCGGCCACGCGCGGCAGACCGCCGGTGATGTCGCGGGTCTTGGAGGATTCCTGCGGGATGCGTGCGATCACGTCACCCAGCGAGATCTTCGCGCCGTCGGCGAGGTTGATCAGCGCACCGGTGGGCAGGTTGTACACAGCCGGGATCTCGGTGTTGCTGAAGGTCACTTCCTTGCCCTTCGCGTTCACCAGCTTGATCGTCGGCTTCAGTTCCTTGCCACCGCGCTGCTTGGAGTCCTGCACCACGATGGAAGAAAGACCGGTGACCTCATCAACCTGGCTGGTGACGGTGAGGCCGTCCACGAAGTCCTGGAACTTGAGGAAGCCTGCGACCTCCGAGATCACGGGGTGAGTATGCGGGTCCCACGTCGCAACGATTTGACCTCCCTTCACCTTGTCGTGCTCCCGCGCATTGATCACGGCGCCGTAGGGGATCTTGTAGCGCTCGCGCTCGCGGCCGAAGGCATCCACGACACCGATCTCGGCGGAACGCGACACGACCACCAGGTGGCCCTTCTCGTGCTGCACGGACTTGATGTTGTGGAAGCGCAGCGTGCCCTCGTTGCGGATCTCCACGCTCGATGCGGCCGCAGCTCGTGAAGCCGCGCCACCAATGTGGAAGGTACGCATGGTCAGCTGCGTGCCAGGCTCGCCGATCGACTGCGCGGCCATCACGCCGACGGCCTCGCCGATGTTGATGATGCGGCCACGGGCCAGGTCGCGGCCATAGCAGCTGGCGCAGACGCCGTAGCGTGTGGCGCAGGTGATGGGCGAACGCACCAGCACCTCGTCCACACTCTGCTGCTCCAGCACGATGACCTTGTCTTCATCGATCAGCGTGCCGGCCGGGAACAGCACCTCTTCGGTGCCCGGCTTCAGCACATCAGCCGCAACGGTGCGACCGAGTACGCGTTCGCCGAGACCCTCCACCACGTCGCCGCCTTCGACCAGCGGCGCCATGGGCAGGCCCTCGACCGTGCCGCAGTCGACTTCGGTCACGACCAGATCCTGGGCGACGTCGACCAGGCGGCGGGTCAGGTAACCGGAGTTGGCGGTCTTCAACGCGGTGTCGGCCAGACCCTTGCGGGCGCCGTGCGTCGAGATGAAGTACTGCTGCACGTTCAGGCCTTCACGGAAGTTGGTCGTGATCGGCGTCTCGATGATCGAACCGTCGGGCTTGGCCATCAGGCCGCGCATGCCGGCCAGCTGGCGGATCTGCGCCGCGCTGCCGCGCGCGCCCGAGTCGGCCATCATGAAGATGGAGTTGAAGGACTTCTGGCGGTGCTTCTTGCCCCGGCTGTCGGTCACTTCGTCCGAGCCCAGCTTTTCCATCATCGCCTTGGCGACCTGGTCATTGGCGCGCGACCAGATGTCCACGACCTTGTTGTAGCGTTCGCCGTTGGTCACGAGACCCGAGGCGTACTGGTCCTGGATCTCCTTCACTTCGGCGGTGGCGCTGTCAACGATCTTGACCTTCTGCTCCGGAATCACGATGTCGTCGATGCCGAAGGACATGCCCGAACGCGTGGCGTACTGGAAGCCCGTGTACATCAGCTGGTCGGCGAAGACCACGGTCTCCTTCAGGCCCAGCTGGCGATAGCAGGTGTTGATCAGCCCCGAGATGGCCTTCTTGGTCATGTCGGCATTGACCACGTCGAAGGACAGACCCTTCGGCAAAATTTCCGACAGCAGCGCGCGGCCGACCGTCGTATCGACCGTGCGGTACTTCTTCGGCCCCAGCTTGCCGTCCACCAGCGGGTACTCGGCGACGCGCACCTTCACGCTGGCCTGCAGGTCGACCTGCCGGCTCTCGTAGGCGCGGTGCACCTCGTGCACGTCGCTGAAGAACATGCCCTCGCCCTTGCCGCCGAAGCGCTGGCGGGTCATGTAGTACAGACCCAGCACCACGTCCTGCGACGGCACGATGATGGGGTCGCCGTTGGCCGGCGAGAGGATGTTGTTCGAGGACATCATCAGCGCGCGCGCCTCGAGCTGGGCTTCCAGCGACAGCGGCACGTGCACGGCCATCTGGTCGCCGTCGAAGTCCGCGTTGAACGCCGTGCAGACCAGCGGATGCAGCTGGATGGCCTTGCCTTCCACCAGCACCGGCTCGAAGGCCTGGATGCCGAGGCGGTGCAGCGTGGGCGCGCGGTTCAGCAGCACCGGATGTTCGCGGATCACCTCGGAGAGGATGTCCCAGACTTCCGGCCCCTCGCGCTCCACCAGGCGCTTGGCGGCCTTGATGGTCGAGGCATCGCCGCGGATCTGCAGCTTCTGGAAGATGAACGGCTTGAAGAGCTCCAGCGCCATCTTCTTCGGCAGGCCGCACTGGTGCAGGCGCAGCGTCGGACCGACCACGATGACCGAACGGCCGGAGTAGTCCACGCGCTTGCCCAGCAGGTTCTGGCGGAAGCGGCCCTGCTTGCCCTTGATCATGTCGGCCAGCGACTTCAGCGGGCGCTTGTTGCTGCCGGTAATCGCGCGACCGCGACGGCCGTTGTCCAGCAGCGCATCCACCGACTCCTGCAGCATGCGCTTCTCGTTGCGCACGATGATGTCCGGCGCATTCAGTTCCAGCAGCCGGCGCAGGCGGTTGTTGCGGTTGATGACGCGGCGGTACAGATCGTTCAGATCCGACGTCGCGAAGCGGCCGCCATCCAGCGGCACCAGCGGACGCAGATCCGGCGGCAGCACCGGCAGCACGGTCAGCACCATCCACTCGGGCTTGTTGCCCGACTCCAGGAACGACTCCAGCAGCTTCAGCCGCTTGGACAGGCGCTTGAGCTTCGTCTCGGATGACGTGCCCGCCATCTCCTCGCGCACCTTGGCCTGCTCGGCAGCCAGGTCGATGCTGGTCAGCAGCTCGTGCACGGCTTCGGCACCCATGCGGGCGTCGAACTCATCGCCATGGGCCTCGATGGCCTCCAGGTACATCTCGTCCGTGAGCAGCTGGCCGCGCGTCATCTCGGTCATGCCGGGGTCGATGACCACAAACGCTTCGAAATAGAGCACGCGCTCGATTTCACGCAGCGTCATGTCCAGCATCAGGCCGATACGCGACGGCAGCGACTTCAGGAACCAGATGTGCGCCACCGGGCTCGCGAGCTCGATGTGGCCCATGCGCTCGCGGCGCACCTTGGCCTGCGTCACCTCGACGCCGCACTTCTCGCACACCACGCCGCGGTGCTTCAGGCGCTTGTACTTGCCGCACAGGCACTCGTAGTCCTTCACCGGCCCGAAGATCTTGGCGCAGAACAGGCCGTCACGTTCCGGCTTGAAGGTGCGGTAGTTGATGGTCTCCGGCTTCTTCACTTCGCCGAACGACCATGACTTCACCAGGTCCGGTGAAGCCAGGCCGATCTTGATCGAATCGAAGTTCTCGACCGGAGCCTGCTGCTTGAAAAGCTTCAGAAGATCTTTCATGGGTTAGTCCTGCTCCAGTTCCACGTTGATGCCGAGCGAACGAATTTCCTTCACCAGCACGTTGAAGGATTCGGGCATGCCCGCCTTCATCTCGTGGTTGCCATCGACAATCGCCTTGTACATCAGCGTCCTGCCCTGCGTGTCGTCGGACTTGACGGTGAGCATTTCCTGCAACGTGTACGCGGCGCCGTATGCCTCGAGCGCCCACACTTCCATCTCGCCGAAGCGCTGACCGCCGAACTGCGCCTTGCCACCCAGCGGCTGCTGCGTGACCAGCGAGTACGGGCCGGTGGAACGCGCGTGCATCTTGTCGTCGACCAGATGGTTCAGCTTCAGCATGTACATGTAGCCGACGGTGGTCAGGCGGTCGAACCGCTCGCCGGTGCGGCCGTCGTACAGCCAGGCCTGGCCATTGGTCGGCAGGTCCGCCAGCGTCAGCAGCTTCTTGATCTCGCTCTCGGCCGCGCCATCGAACACCGGCGTCGCGATCGGCACACCCTTGGTGAGGTTCTTCGACAGGGCCTCGACTTCGCCGTCGGTGAGCGACTTGATGTCCTCACCCTGGCCGCCAGTGCCGTTGTAGATCTCCTCGAGGAAGCCGCGCAGCTCTGCAGCCTTGGCCTGCGCTTCGAGCATGCGCCCGATCTTCAGGCCCAGGCCCTTGGCCGCCCAGCCCAGGTGCGTCTCCAGCACCTGGCCCACGTTCATGCGCGAAGGCACGCCCAGCGGGTTCAGCACGACGTCGACGGGAGTCCCGTCTTCCAGGTACGGCATGTCTTCGACCGGGGTGATGTGTGAGATGACGCCCTTGTTGCCGTGACGGCCGGCCATCTTGTCGCCCGGCTGCACCCGCCGCTTCACGGCCAGGTACACCTTGACCATCTTCAGCACGCCGGGGGCGAGGTCATCGCCCTGCGTGATCTTGCCCTTCTTCTCTTCCAGGCGCTTCTCGAAGTGCTTGCGCTGCGCCTTCAGGCGCTCGGCAGCTGCCTCGAGCTGGTTGGCGGCCTCTTCGCTCTCGAGGCGGATCTCGAACCACTCCTCGCGAGGCAGCTCATCGAGATAGGCAGCCTCGATCTTGCCCTTGAGCTTGTGCGGGCCGCCGGCGGCGACCTTGCCGAGGATCTGCTCGCGTACGCGCGAGAACAGGTCGTCCTCAAGGATGCGCTGCTGGTCCTGCAGGTCCTTCTTGACCTTGTCGATTTCCGAGCGCTCGATGGACAGCGCCCGCGAATCCTTCTCGACGCCATCGCGCGTGAACACGCGCACGTCGATCACGGTGCCATCCATGCCCGGCGGAACGCGCAAGGAAGTGTCCTTCACGTCCGAGGCCTTCTCGCCGAAGATGGCGCGCAGCAGCTTTTCTTCCGGCGTGAGCTGCGTTTCTCCCTTCGGAGTCACCTTGCCCACCAGGATGTCGCCGGCGCGCACCTCCGCGCCGATGAATGCGATGCCCGCCTCGTCCAGCTTGGTCAGCGCCGCGTCACCCACGTTCGGGATATCCGCGGTGATTTCCTCGGGGCCGAGCTTGGTGTCGCGCGCGACACAGGTCAGCTCCTCGATGTGGATGGTGGTGAAGCGGTCTTCCTGCACCACGCGCTCGGAGATGAGGATCGAGTCCTCGAAGTTGTAGCCGTTCCACGGCATGAACGCGACCAGCAGGTTCTGGCCCAGCGCCAGCTCGCCCAGATCGGTGGAAGGACCGTCGGCCAGCACGTCGCCGCGCGCAATCACGTCACCGGTATTCACCAGCGGACGCTGGTTGATGCAGGTGTTCTGGTTCGAGCGCGTGTACTTGGTCAGGCCGTAGATGTCGACACCCGGCTCCGCAGCAGTCGTCTCCGCGTCGTTGACGCGCACGACGATACGCGAGGCGTCGACCGAATCGACCACGCCACCACGCGTCGCGACCACGGTCACGCCGGAGTCGATGGCCACCGGACGCTCCATGCCGGTGCCGACCAGCGGCACCTCGGAGCGCAGCGTCGGCACCGCCTGGCGCTGCATGTTCGAACCCATCAGCGCGCGGTTGGCGTCGTCGTGCTCCAGGAACGGAATCAGCGACGCGGCCACCGACACGATCTGCTTCGGCGACACGTCCATGTAGTTGATGCGCTCGCGCGGCATCAGCGTGAACTCGTTCTGGAAGCGGCACGACACCAGGTCTTCCGTCAGGTTGCCCTTGGCATCCTTGGCGGCATTGGCCTGCGCGATGGCGAACTCGCCCTCCTCGATGGCCGACAGGAAATCGATCTTGTCGCCCACGCGGCCGTTCTCCACGCGCCGATACGGCGTCTCGAGGAAGCCGTACTGGTTGGTGCGTGCGTACACCGACAGCGAGTTGATCAGGCCGATATTCGGGCCTTCAGGCGTTTCGATCGGGCACACGCGGCCATAGTGCGTGGTGTGCACGTCGCGCACCTCGAAGCCGGCGCGCTCGCGCGTCAGACCGCCGGGGCCCAGAGCAGAAACGCGGCGCTTGTGCGTGACTTCCGACAGCGGGTTGTTCTGGTCCATGAACTGCGACAGCTGCGAGGAGCCGAAGAACTCCTTCACGGCCGCAGCCACGGGCTTGGCGTTGATCATTTCCTGCGGCATCAGCGGCTCGGATTCGGCGATCGCGAGGCGCTCCTTCACCGCGCGCTCCACGCGCACCAGGCCCACGCGGAACGCGTTCTCGGCCATTTCGCCCACCGAGCGCACGCGGCGGTTGCCCAGGTGGTCGATGTCGTCGACACCGCCGTTGCCGTTACGGATGTCGATCAGCACCTTCAGCACGTCGAGGATGTCTTCCTTCGACAGCACGCCGGAGCCTTCGATTTCCTTGCGGCCGACGCGGCGGTTGAACTTCATGCGGCCCACGGCCGACAGGTCGTAGCGCTCGTTGTTGAAGAACAGGTTGTTGAACAGGTTCTCCGCGGCGTCCTTGGTGGGCGGCTCGCCCGGACGCATCATGCGGTAGATCTCGACCAGTGCCTCCAGGCGCGAACGCGTCGGGTCGATGCGCAGCGTGTCGGAGATGAACGAGCCACGATCCAGGTCGTTCGTGTACAGCGTCTTCAGTTCCTTGATGCCGGCCTCGATGAGCTTCTCGAGCGAAGCAGCCGTCAGAACCTCGTTGGCCTTGACCAGGATCTCGCCGGTATCGGTGTTGACCACGTCATGCGCAGCGATCTTGCCGTACATGTAGTCGCGCGGCACGGCCAGCTTCTTGACGCCGGCCTGCTCGAGCTCGCGCACGTGGCGCGCGGTGATGCGGCGGCCTTCCTCGACGATGACCTTGTCACCGACGCGGATCTCGAAGCTGGCGGTTTCGCCGCGCAGGCGCTGCGGCACCAGTTCCAGTGCGGTGGATTCCTTGCCGAGGAAGAAGGTGTTCTTCTCGAAGAAGGTATCCAGGATCTCGGTCTCGTTCATGCCCAGCGCGCGCAGGATGATGCTCACCGGCAGCTTGCGGCGGCGGTCGATGCGCGCGAACACGGCGTCCTTCGGGTCGAACTCGAAGTCCAGCCACGAGCCGCGGTAGGGAATGATGCGCGCCGAGAACAGCAGCTTGCCGGAGCTGTGGCTCTTGCCACGGTCGTGGTCGAAGAACACGCCCGGGGAGCGGTGCAGCTGCGAGACGATGACGCGCTCGGTGCCATTGATCACGAAGGTGCCGTTGTCGGTCATCAGCGGCAGGTCGCCGAGATAAACCTCCTGCTCGCGCACGTCCTTGACGGGTTTCTTGGCGCCGGGAGCTTCCTTGTCGAGCACGATCAGGCGCACTTTCACGCGCAGCGGAGCCGCGTAGGTGAGGCCGCGCAGCTGGCACTCCTTCACGTCGAAGGGAGGTTCGCCAAGTCGATAACTCACATATTCCAGCGTGGCGTTTCCGGAGTAGCTGGAAATCGGGAATACGGTACTGAAGGCCGCATGCAGACCGATGTTGGCGCGCTGCCCTTCCGCCACGTTCTCCTGCAGAAACGTGCGATAGGATTCGAGCTGGATCGCCAGCAGATAAGGAACATCAAGAATCCCCGGCTGCTTGCCGAAATTCTTGCGAATGCGCTTCTTTTCCGTAAAGGAATAAGCCATCGGTTTCACCCTGACCTTCAGAACATGAAAAACGCACGCACCGTGAACACCACCCTGTCAGGAGTGGTGCCACGGAGCGCGTTGAGGACCACAAAGGGTCCGCCGGACAGCATGGCGGTCTTACTTGACCGCCACCTTGGCGCCGGTTTCCTCGAGCTTCTTCTTGATGGCGTCGACGTCGGCCTTGGCGACCGCATCCTTCACCAGGGCCGGAACGCCCTCGACCAGGTCCTTGGCTTCCTTCAGGCCCAGCCCGGTGATTTCGCGCACCACCTTGATGACGGTGACCTTCTTGTCCGCCGGGTACTCGGTCAGCGTGACGCTGAACTCGGTCTGCTCCTCGGCAGCAGCTGCCGGGGCGGCGCCCGGAGCAGCGGCAGCGGCCACGGCCACCGGAGCGGCAGCGGTAACGCCGAACTTCTTTTCCAGGTCCGAGATCAGCTCGACAACTTCCATCACGGACAGCTTGGCGATCGCATCGACGATTTCTTCACGTGAAACGGCCATTTCAATGTCTCCAGTAAAAAATGTTTTCGGGAATCAGATTAAGAAAGGATCAGCCCGCCTGCTTCTGGTCGCGAATCGCGACCACAGTGCGCACGAGCTTGACCGGTGTTGCCTGAATGGTTCCGACGAGTTTCTGCAGCGGCGCCTTCATCACGCCCAGCAGCATCGACAGCGCCTGATCCTTCGTCGGCAGGCTCGCAACCTTCTCGAGATCCTTCGCCGGGAGCACACCGCTCCCGATCGACAAACTCGTCGGCACGAGCTTTTCGTTGGCCTTCGCAAAGTCCTTGATCACGCGCGCCGCGGCGCCCGGATCGTCCTTCGAGAAAGCCAGCACCAGCGGTCCTTTCAGCGTCGGCCCCAGTGACTCGAAAGCGGTCCCCGCGAGGGCCTTGCGCGCCAGCGTGTTCTTGACGACACGCATGTACACGCCGGAGGCCCGCGCCTTGGAGCGCAGATCAGTCATCTGGGCAACCGTCAGACCACGGTATTCGGCAGCCACCACGGACAGGGCTGTGCCTGCTACCGCGCTGACTTCCTCAACCAGGGCCTTTTTGCCTTCCAGGTTCAGTGGCATTGACCAAACTCCAGTTGAATCACCAACACACGAAGACGGAAGCCTCCTGCCTCCTCTTCACCACGTCACACGAGGCGTTACCTCACCGGTATCTCACCGGTCTGTTCCGCCTCCCACACTGACGGTGACCAACATCGATTCCCGATGCAGCTCCACCATCTGCGCAGGCTTCCTCCATTAAGGACTCGCGCCATTGCTGGCCTCGTCCGCCTGCGGTCTTCGACGTACCGACCCTCGTCCGTCATGGACGCAAGGCCGGCCCACATCAAACTTGTCAGCTCAAAGTCGAGTGATCGACGATCACGCCCGGCCCCATGGTCGAGGACAGCGTGACCCGCTTCAGATAGATGCCCTTCGAACTCGACGGCTTCGCCCTGGCGAGGTCCGCCATCAGGGCCTGCAGGTTTTCACGCAGCGCCACCGGCTCAAAGGCGGTCTTGCCGATCGTGGCGTGCACGATACCGGCCTTGTCCACGCGATAGCGCACCTGGCCCGACTTGGCGTTCTTCACGGCACCGGCCACATCCGGCGTCACCGTACCCACCTTCGGGTTCGGCATCAGGCCACGCGGACCGAGGATCTGGCCCAGCTGTCCGACCACGCGCATCGCATCGGGGCTCGCCACCACGACGTCGAAATCGATCTGCCCGGCCTTCACCTTCTCGGCCAGGTCCTCGAGGCCGACGATGTCGGCGCCAGCAGCCTTCGCGGCTTCCTGGTTCTTGCCCGAGGTGAACACCGCCACGCGCACGGTCTTGCCGAGCCCGTGCGGCATCAGCGTGGAACCACGCACCTGCTGGTCCGACTTGGTGGCGTCGATGCCGAGATTCACGGCAACGTCCACCGACTCGTTGAACTTCGCCTTGGCGAATTCCTTGACCAGACCCAGGGCCTCATCGATCGGATAGGCCTTGCCTGGAACGATCCTGTCCTTCCAGCCCTTCATTCGCTTTGCTACGGCACTCATGACACACCTTCCACGTCGACGCCCATGCTGCGTGCGCTGCCCGCAATGGTGCGCACGGCCGCATCCAGATCGGCGGCCGTCAGGTCCGGCTGCTTGGTCCTGGCGACCTCTTCGATCTGCTTGCGCGTGATCTTTCCAACCTTGTTCGTATTGGGCGTACCGCTGCCCTTCTCGATGCCGATCGCCTTGCGGATCAGCACCGACGCGGGCGGCGTCTTCATGATGAAGGTGAAGCTGCGGTCCGAATACACCGTGATCACCACGGGAATCGGCAGCCCCTTCTCCAGCTTCTGGGTCTGCGCGTTGAACTGCTTGCAGAACTCCATGATGTTGACGCCCTGCTGGCCCAGCGCGGGACCAATCGGGGGCGACGGGTTTGCAGAGCCCGCGGGCACCTGCAACTTCACGTAGCCTTGAACCTTCTTCGCCATCTTCGTCTCCTGGGTACAGACGCCACCCGCTTAAGGCAGCTCCCCATTGGTTAAGGGCATTCGCCCTGGATAAAAAAACTTCAGGCCTTCTCGACCTGCGAAAACTCCAGCTCGACCGGCGTCGATCGACCGAGGATCTGCACGGCAACCTGCAGCCGGCTCTTCTCGTAGTTCACCGACTCGACCACGCCGTTGAAGTCGTTGAAGGGCCCGTGCGTCACGCGCACCACCTGGCCAGCCTCGAACAACACCTTCGGCCGCGGCTTGTCCACACCCTCCTCCACCTTGTGGAGGATCTGCGCAGCCTCGCGCTCGCTGATCGGCGCCGGCTTGTCGCTGGTGCCGCCGATGAACCCGAGCACCTTGGGGACGTCCTTCACCATGTGCCAGGTGGTCTCGTCCATCTCCATCTGAACCAGCACATAGCCCGGATAGAACTTGCGCTCGCTGCGATGCTTCTTGCCGTCGCGCATCTCGACCACATCTTCCGTGGGCACGAGGATCTCGCCGAACTTGCTCTCGAGTCCGTCGCGCTTGATGCGCTCCTTCAAACCTTCGGCCACACGGTGCTCGAAGTTCGAGTAGGCATGCACCACATACCACTTCAGCGCCACGTCAGCCTCCCTGCCCGGTGAGCATCCTGGTCGCCAGGGCAAGCAGCGAATCCAGTCCCCAGAAGAACAATCCAGCCAGCACGGCAAAGCCGAACACCAGCGCGGTCGTAATCCAGGTCTCGTTCTTCGATGGCCAGAAGACCTTGCGCAACTCGTTGCGCGCATCCACCACGAAGCGGCCGAAATCGCGCCCGCCGGGCGAAAGGAAAAACACCAGCGCACCGGCCACCAGTCCGGCCGCCACGCTGCCCCAGCGCAGCCACCCACTGCTGTTGCCGAGCAGGTAGTAGCCGACTACTCCCGCCAGCAGCAGCACGACCGCTATCCAGAGCGGCGCGTTGCCCGCGCCTCCCGCATCCTGTTGCCGAACCTGTTCGTTCATGTTCCGCCGCTACTTGCTGGCAGGCCAGGAGGGAATCGAACCCCCAACCTGCGGTTTTGGAGACCGCCGCTCTGCCAATTGAGCTACTGGCCTGTGGTCAGTTACTTGAGAATCTTCGACACGACGCCTGCGCCGACGGTCTTGCCACCCTCACGGATGGCAAAGCGCAGACCCTCATCCATGGCGATCGGAGCAATCAGCTCCACCGTCATCTTGATGTTGTCGCCCGGCATCACCATCTCCGCGCCACCGTCCAGCTCCACCGAACCGGTCACG
>Ga0164241_10001380_pt1 | contig 30283 bp, 26 predicted proteins | sample OricomyardsoilBY_FD_108780 | JGI IMG/M metagenome (GOLD analysis project Ga0164241, IMG submission 108780) | Backyard soil microbial communities from Emeryville, California, USA - Original compost - Back yard soil (BY) | ecosystem: Environmental > Terrestrial > Soil > Unclassified | place: USA... | reverse complement strand
CGCTTGAAGGCCAGCTACGAGCGGATCAGTTGGAACCTGCGCCCCGTGGTGCTGGCGCACGACGTGCTGGTCAACGCGGTGCTCGCCAGCAGCCCGACCCAGCCGTTCGTCGAGAAGGACGACGTGGCCGACCCGGCCCGGCGGCTGGCGATGATCTCCGACGTGAGCTGTGACGTCGGCGGCGCCTACAACGTGCTGCCGATCTACGACACGACCACCACCTGGACCGAGCCGGTCCGGCGGCTGTGGGACACCCCGCCGCTGGACCTCATCGCCATCGACAACCTGCCGTCGCTGCTGGCCGTCGAGGCCAGTGTGGACTTCTCGGCGCAGCTGGCCCCGCTGCTTCCCGCGATCGGGCAGCAGGGCTCGGCGTGGGACACGGCGCTGGCCAGCTTCGATGCCGCGACCGAGGAGGTCATCGGCGACTGAGTCACGATCGCGTCGCCCAGACGAACCGGGCCAGGATGGCTCCCAGCGCACCGAACGCGGCACCCAGCAGCATGGACAGCAGGATCAACGTCGCGCCCATGACCATCCACGCCACCGAGGCGAACCAGGAACCGGTCGTCGCGCAGTAGAGGAACGCGGCCGAGACGGCGATGCCGTGACCGGTTGCCGCGGTCGCCACTCCCGCCGCCATACCGGGCTCGACCACGCGACCGCGCGCAACCAGGAACCCGGACAGCGCCGAGCACGGCACCACCGGGGCCATGAACAGCATCGGCGCGTCCCAGTTGCGCGTCCAGTAGGCGCACACCGCCATCAACAGCCCGCACACGAGCCCGTGCGGAAAGGTCCCTCGCTCCCAGTCGCTGCGGGCACCGTCCACATCCGGGCTGTCGACGGCACGGATCGTCGTGTTACGGCCTCGGCGACGCCGAGGCGGGCCGGTTCTGTATGAAGCCGCGACGCAGGCCTGCTGGGTGCACAATCTGGCCATGCGCACCGCGCCGCGGCAGCTGGTCGGGCGGGCGGCCGAGCTGGCCGAGCTCGACCGGTCGCTGGGCGACGCGCGCGCGGGCCACGGGCGGGTCGTGCTCCTGGCGGGACCGGCGGGGATCGGGAAGACCTCCCTCGTCGACGAGCTCACGGTCCGCGCTGGCGCCGCCGGTGTCCCCGTGCTGCGTGGGCGGGCCCTGCCCGAGGAAGGCACCCCCGCGCTGTGGCCGTGGTGGCAGGCATTGCGCCCCTACCCGGAACTCGCCGCCCGCCTCGACGTGCACGCGGGCGGGCCGGCCGCCCTGTCGCCGGACGTGCCGCGCGGCGAGCGGCTGCGCGGGTTCGAGCTGCTGCTCGGCGCGCTCGCCGACCGTGCGGGCACCGGGCTCGCGGTCGTGCTGGAGGACCTGCACTGGGCGGACGAGTCGACGCTGCGCATGCTCGGGCTCGGCGCCGGGCGGGCTGGGCTGCTCGTGCTGGCCACCTACCGCGACGACGAGCAGACCGACGTCCTGCGCGCGACGGTCACGCAGCTGCGGCGGGACGGCTCGACGACCGCGATCACGTTGCGGCCGTGGGACACCGCCGAGGTGGCGTCCGTTGTGGACGGTGTGGCGCACGGCTCGTGGGCGCCACTGATCGCCCGCGCCTCCGGCGGCAACCCCCTGTACGCGCAGGAGATGCTGGCCGCGCTGGCCGAGGCGGGTCTGGCGGCCGAGCCGGCGCCGGAGTCCGGGGACTGGCCGCTCGGCGTGCCCGAGCAGCTGCGCGGGATCGTCACGCAGCGCCTCGACCGGCTGCCCGAGCCGGTGCGCGAGGTCGTCCGCGCCTGCGCGCTGATCGGCGCCGACTGGTCCGTGCCGGCGGTCGCGCTGCTGTGCGACACGACGCCGGAGGCGGTGCTGGCGCACGTGGAAACCGCGGGCCGGCTGCCCGACCACGAGGTGGTCCGCGCCGCCGTCTACGCCACCATCCCGTCCGCCCGCGCGGTCGCCTGGCACCGCAGGCTGGCCGAGGCGATCGAGGCGGGTGAGCTGCCCGGCGAGTCGGTGACCCACCGGCTGCGGTCGATCACCGACGACGCCGGCCGGGACGCCGCGGTCGACGCCTGCCGGGCGGGCGCAGCGCTGGCCATGGGCAGGCTGGCGTTCGACCGGGCCACCGAGCTCCTCGACGCCGCGCTCGACGCCCTCGCCGGGCAGGACCGGCCGGACCACGTCGTGCGCCGCTGCGAGCTGTTGCTGGACGCGGCCGACGCGGAGTTCGCCGCCGGCCTGGTCGAGGCGGCCCTGCGCCGGTGCCAGGCCGTGGCCGAGCAGGCCGAACGGGTCGGCAGGCCCGACCTCGTCGCCCGCGCGGCACTGGTCGTGCGCGGGGTACAGGGCGCGGTGAGCGCGACGATCATGACGATCTGCGACCGCGCGCTGGCCACACTGCCCGCCGACGCCCTGGCATGGCAGGCGCGGGTCCTCGCCCAGCGGGCGCTCGCGACCGTGGACGCGGTCCGGCCCGAGGACGCCGAAGAGCCCAGCAGGCGGGCGCTCGAGCTCGCCGAACAGACCGGTGACCCGCTCGCGCTCGCCGACGCGCTGCGGGCCCGCCAGCAGGTGCAGAGCCACCCGGCCGGGGTGACCGACCGGCTGGAGCTCGCGCGGCGGATGCTCGAGCTCGGCGCCGCCGCCCCGCACGACGGCGAGCTGTGGGCCCGGCTGTGGCGAGTGGACGCGGCGTGGCAGCTCGGCTCGCTGTCCACCGCGGACGAGGAGCTGGCACGCATCGCGATGCTCGCGGACCGGCTCGGCTGGCCGATCGCACACTGGCACCTGCACAAGCTGCGCGCGGCACGGAGCCTGCTGCTGGGCCAGTTCGCCACCACCGAGGCCGAGATGGCGCAGATGCTGCGCACGGCGCTGCGCACCGAGGACCCCTCCACCCCGATCCTGGTGGTGGCGATGCAATTCGAGCTCATGAGCCTGCTCGGCCGGCACGACGAGCTCCGCGACGCCGCCCGCGAGTTCGCCGACGCCTCGACATCGCTGCTCATCGCGCAGGCCTACGTCGGCATGTTCTTCGCCGACACGGGCGACCGCGACAGCGCGTGGCAATGCCTGGACCGCGTGCGCCCCGCGCTGCCGACGCTGCCGCGCGACGGCCGGTGGCTGCCCGTGGTCTCAAGCACCGGCGCGCTCGCCGCCCGGCTCGGTGAGCTCGACGTCGCCCGGCACTGCTACGCCGAGCTGCTCCCGCACGCCGGCTACTACCTCGCCTCCGGCTCCGGCACGCTGCTGTGCGCGGGCTCGGTGAGCCGGATACTCGGCGAACTGGCCGCCGCGCTGGACCGCCCCGACGACGCCGAGCGCCACTTCACCGAGTCGATCGCCATGGACGACCGGATCGGCGCACTCCCCTACCGCACGCTGGCCCAGGTCGGACTCGGCGAGGTGCTCGCGGAGCGCGCACCGGCGAAGGCGTCCGCGGTGGCGCGGCAGGCCGCGACCACCGCCCGCAGGCTCGGCATGGCGCCCGCGCTCGCCCGGGCCGACCAGGTGCTGCGCCGTGCCGAGCGCGCCCAGCGGGACGCGGTCCCGCTCACCGCACGCGAGCGCGACGTGCTCGCGCGGCTCGCCCGCGGCGCGTCCAACCGGGACATCGCGGACGAGCTCGTGCTCTCCGAGCGCACCGTCGAGACGCACGTGCGCAACGTGCTCGCCAAGATCGGCGTCGCCAACCGCGCGCAGGCCGCCGTGTGGGCGGTCGAGCAGGGTCTCGCGCCGCGCTGAGCGGCTCAGTACCGACTTCAGTGCCACACCTCGGTACTTCCCCGGATTCGCGATCCCCCAGGCGCGGCGAGTGTTGTCGCATACCGACAACACGGAGGTGAGCGCGAATGTACGCGCGATTGGGAAGGACCGAGGACGGCACCGCCGGTGCCGCCGAGGTATGTACGCTGCGCCGGCTCGCCGGCGCCGACCAGCAGGTGCTCAGCCTGTGGCCCACGGCCGAGCAGGCCGCCGCGGACCCGGCCGCGGAGTGGTACGAGGTGCAGGACGACCGGACCGGTGGCAGCCCCGGCGAGCGCCCGGGCGTCGCCGCGTTGGTCTACTTCGACGGGCCGATGAGCGAGGCTAGGCAGGCCGCGTCGCTGCGGGCCGGGTTCGAGCGAATCGGTCCGCTGATGGACTCACAGCCCGGCTCGGTGCGCTCGCTGGTGCTGTGGCAGCCGGAACGGTGCTGCAAGCTGATCGTGATGCAGTGCGTGTCGGTGGAGGCGCTCGAGGAGGCGCAGCGCGCGGCCATGTCGTCGAAGCTGCTCCCGGGCGAGGACCGCGCGTTGCTGCCCGGACCGGATCGCGTCGACGTGTACCGGGTGCTGGCCGAGGCAGGTGCGCGATGAGCACGTCGATCACGACCACGCTGCCGACGCGCGCCACCTACCGCGTCGCGACCGACCGCAGCGAGTGCCGGTTCCGGGCGCGCGGCATGTTCGGCATCCCGGCACGCGGCACCATGCCGATCCGCACCGGCACGGTCCACATCCAGGACGGCCGGGCACACGTGACGGCCGAACTCGACCCGGCGGGGTTCGACTCCGGAATCGCCCGCCGCGACGAGCACGTGCGCTCGCCGCAACTGCTGGACGTGGCCGCCTATCCGGCAATCCGGTTCGAAGGTGTGCTCAGCGCCGACCGAACCCGGGTCGACGGCAAGCTGACCGTGCAGGACCGAACCGAGCCGGTGACGCTGGCGGTGTCCGAGGTGCACCCGCACCCGACGCACGTCGACGTGGTCGCGACGACCCGGGTGGACCGGCACGAGTGCGGCATCACCGCACTGAAGGCGATCATCGCCCGGCACGTCGACATCGAGCTGACCGTCACGCTGGTCATCGGGGAATGAGCGCCCAGGCCGGTGCCGCGGCCCATCCGCGGCACCGGCCCGGGCGGATCAGCTCGGTGTCACGGGCAGGGTTGTCCTGGGCCGGGTTGCCGATTGATCTTCAACGTCACCGTCGATCCGAGAGGTGCCGAGGTGCCCCCGGTGGGCGTCTGATGTTGCACGTAGGGAGGCCCGCAGTCGACGAACCCCGGAGAGGTCTGGGCGACGAAGCCGGCGGCCTGGACCGCGGCGATCGCCGGGCTGGCGTCCCACCCGGTCACGTTCGGCACGGTGCCGTTCGAGTCCTGCGAGGTAACCGACCAGGAAGACCCGGCGGTCGGAGCCTGCGCCGCGGCGGCGGTCCCACCCGGCGCCAGGAACAGCACCAGCGCCCCGACGAGAAACACCCAGCCCAACGCACGCCGCCGGAATCTTCCGCTCATCGCGTCCTCCTCGAGGATTGATCGGCCCAAAGATTGCTATAAGCATTTCTCGCTACACCACGGCTTTAAGCAAGGCCGCCACCCGAAAACCACTCACATGGACGATTCGTATTTCTGATCCTCACGATAGGAATGATGCGCATATCCCGCCGGGGACCGGCGGCGGAATGCGTGACCCGAGGCCGGGTCGCGCATTCCGGCCACGAGCACGCAGGTCGCGCCGAGCAGAATGCCCGACCATCGCAAGTGCGCCGAGGTCCACTCTGCCCCGAAGCCGACCAGCATCGGCGCCTGCGGGATCGACGCCGCCAGCAACAGCGAGGCCAGGAGCGCGGGAGTGGTGATGATCCCCGGGTGCTCGAAGCCGTGGCGACGGCCCCACGCTGCCACGGCCCAGATCACGGCGAGAGCGGCGGCGAGCTCGACCGTGAGGCCGAGGCCGACGGCCCACCGATCGCCGGCCGGCACCGAGGGGAGGTAGCCGGCGAGCATGGCCGTCCACAGTGGAACAACGACGGCCGCGGCAGCGCCGATGCGCAGCCAGAGCCTGCGGGCGAGGCTGTACGGGCTGGCCTGCAGCGTGACCGCCGCGCCGTCGTCGAGCACATATCCGCTGCCCAGTGCGAGCAGCAGGCCCAGCACGCGCAGGTCTGCGACAACTTCCGTATCGCCGTTGCGTGCCATCAGGAACGCCGCCGCGGCGGCGCCGCCGACCATGAAGGGTGCCAGGCGCAGGCTGCGCATCAGGTGGCCGCTACGGACGAGTGCCCATGCCACGGACGGTGTCACGACAGCTGGAGCCAGCCGAGGACGAGGGTGGCGGCCAGGACCGGCCCGCCGATGAGGGCCAGCCGTGGCCATTGCGTGCGATCGCGGTAGACGGCGGCGACGGCGGCGCAGGCGCAGAGTCCGAACAGGTAGGCGGCATGCAGCCACGGGTCGCCCGGCACCGGCGGCACGCCCTCGAAGGGGGTGCTGGTCGACCACCAGAACCACCAGATGCCCGCGTCGAACCGGCCGAACAGGACGACACCGCCGAGGGTCGCGACGACGAAGACGATGAGCACGCCGCCCGCGAAGGGCAGCCAGCGGGCGGCGAGGACGCCGAGCAGCCCGGCGCCGGCGAGGATGAACGGCAGCTGGGCGAGCTCGCCGGCGGTCAGCAGGTCCTCGGGCGGGATGTTGTTGATGCTGTCGACGAGCGCCATGGCGCCCACCGCGGCGGCGCCGAGGCCGGCCAGTGGGAGTGCGATACCCAGGCTCATCGCCCAGGTCCGGCGCGCGTCCGTGGCCGGCGTGACAGCCAGCATCTCCTCGGCCCGGCTGCGGCGGGCACCGCTGGCGACCAGGTTCGCCGCGAAGAGGACGAACATGGGCGTGAAGAACGCGACGGCGACGAAGATGGTGCCGTACCAGTAGCCGGCGGTCCGGCCATCGGTGGCCGCGTCGAGGGCGGAGGTCACGACGACGACGGCGGGTACCGGCCACAGCACGGGATGCCGGGCGAGGCGGCGGGCTTCCCGGCCGATCAGGACGGCTGTCCGCGAGCCGGCGGTGTCCACAGTGGTCATGACTGGCTGACCTCCAGGTCGGGCTGGCCCATGAGCAGGAGGTACGCGTCCTCCAGCGTGGGTGGGATGAGATCGGCGCCCGCGGGCGGGTCGCCGACGTTGCGGTAGATGCCGTCACCGGTACGCCACGCCGCGAGTGCGGCGGGCGAGCGCTGTGTGTCCGTCCACACGCGACCGGCAGCCTGCGCGGTCAGCTCGGCGGGGGTACCGGAGAATCGGGTTCGGCCCTGGTGGATCACGGCGATTCTGGTGCACAGGGCGGTGATGTCCTCGGTCTGGTGACTGGACATGATCACCGTGCGCCGCTCGCCGGCGTGCGAGATCATCTCCCGGAACCGCAGCCGCTGCTCGGGATCGAGGCCAACGGTCGGCTCGTCGAGGACGAGCAGGTCGGGATCCCCCAGCAGGGCCTGGGCCAGCCCGACCCGCCGGCGCATCCCGCCGGAGAGGGCGCGGATCCGCTTCGCGCTGACGGACGCCAGCCCGGTCAGCGCGATGACCCGGCGGACCTCGTCGTGCCGCGCCCGCCGGTCGGTCATCTCCTTCAGGATCGCCACGTAGTCGATGAACTCGAAGACCGTGAACCCCCGGTGGAAGCCGGCGTCCTGGGGCAGGTAGCCCAGGCGTTCGCGGATCCCCGTGCGGTCGCCGGGACGCGACGGGTCACGGCCGAGCAGGGTCACCGTGCCCCGATCCGGTGCCAGCACGGTGGCGATCATCCGGAGCAGCGTCGTCTTTCCCGCCCCGTTCGGTCCGAGCAGCCCGGTCACCCCGGGGCCGGCTTCGAGGTCGACGTCGTCCAGTGCCGTCGTCCGGCCGAAGGACTTGGTCACGCCCTGCAGGTGTGCCGTGGTCATGCGCTTCTCCCGAGCTTGATCGTGAAGGTGTTGCGGGTGACGGCGAGCCAGGTGCCGCCGCCGATGGCCACGGCGAGCCAGAAGATCTGGGCGCCGACGCCGAAGGCGAGGTCGAGGTGGCCTGCGATGGTGATCGGGGCGGTCAACAGCACCCACGCCGTGGCCACGACGCCGATCGCGGCGACGGGCGTCATGCGGGCGGTCAGCGCCAGCGCGGCGCAGGTGAGCCCGGCGGTGGGCAGGAGCAAGGCGGCGGCCGGCCAGTTGGAGCCGGGTAGCGCGAACCCGGCGGCGGCCACGATCGGCACGGTGACCGCCAGGACCGCGGCCGTGCGGATCAGCAGCAACCGCAGCCCGGAGTACGGCGCGGCGAGCCCGATCTCCCGGGTCGGGTCGAGGCGGCCCGCGAAGGCCACCGCGACACCCGCCAGCGGCCCGAGTGGAGCGACCACGAGAAACACCCGTAGGAGGCGCTCGTCGGCCTGGGCCGCCCAGGCCGCGAGCGCGAGCACACCCGCGACGGCCAGCAACCACGGCGCCCGCAGGGTCGGCGTCGCGGCCACGAGGCGCGCCGTCGTCTCCGCGACGCCGAGCCGGGCCAGCATCCGTTCGAGCCCGCTGCGCCGGGGCGCGTCGACCCGGTCGACCACCTCGTGCCAGATCGTCGCCGCCCGCCGGGCATCCACATGGGACGAGAGCACGTCCCGGCAGGCCGCGCAGCTCATCAGGTGCGCCTCGGCGGACGCGGCGAGCTCCGGCGGGGCAGCTCCCTGCGAGTACCGGCGGATCGCGTCCGGGTCCAGGTGCCAAACGGTCATCCCGACCTCCCCGTCATGCCAGCCGCGCCCGCAACAGGGCGCGGGCGCGCATCATCCGTGTCTTGACCGTGCCGGGCGGGATGCCCAGCAACCGGGCGGCCTCCCGCGTCGTCAGTCCGTCCAGGACGGTCGCCTGCACGACGGCCCGCAGCTCCGGTGACAGGCTCGCCAGCGCCGCCCCCACGTCGCCGTACTGGACGCCGAGCAGCACGTGCTCCTCGGCCGACGTCTCCACGCCGGCGAACGTCGTCAGCTCGTCGGCCGGTGGCCGGCTCCGCCGCAGCGCGTCGACCAGGCGGCGGATGCCGATTCCCCAGATCCACGCGGCCACCTCGCCCCGGCGGTCCCACCGCCCGGCCGACCGCCAGACCGCGACGAACGTGTCCTGCACGACCTCGTCGACGATTTCCGGCGACGAGCACCGCCGCCCGAGGCGCACCAACAGCCACGGCAGGTGCCGCCGGTACAGCTCGGCGAACGCCTCCCGGTCACCGTCGGTGATCGCCGCGAGCAGCTGGGAGTCTGCCCGCGGATCGACGTAGCTCGCATCCACGCCCTGTTTGTCGCACCGAGCGGGGCGAACGGTTCACGGGCGCGGACACCCGTCACAACCGCGCCACAACCGCGGCTCGGTACACCTTCCGCCATGAGTTCCAGCATGTGGCCAGAGCGGATTCGGCCGGCGCGGATACGCGCCAGGATGTTCACGGTCGTGGCGGTGCTCGCCGTCGCGGTGGCCGGTGTCGTGGGGGCCGGGGTGACCGCGACCGCGGCGCCGGTGGTGTGCGCGCCGCCGGTCGTGTCGGTGGCCGGGACGCAGCAGTACGAGGGCTCCGGCGGCGGCACGAAGACCATCACGCTCACCGTGACCATGGCGCCGCCCGCGGCGGGCTGCCCGGCGACCGGCACGGTCCGCTACCGCACCCTCGACGGGACTGCCGTCGCGGGACAGGACTACACGGCGACGACCTCGACGCTGACCTGGACCGAGCCCGGCCTCCGGGTGGTGCCCGTGCAGATCGCCCGCGACGACGCCTACGAGCCCGACGAGCGGTTCACCGTCGAGCTGTTCGGGGCGCGCGGGGTGACGGTCGCCGAGGCCACCGCGGTCGCGACGGTCATCGACGACGACGCGGGCGCGTCCCACCCCGATCTCGTGACGAGCATCCCGGAGAGCGGGATCTGCTGGTGGCCCGGCGACAAGTGCGTGATCCCGGTGCGGCTCAACACCATCGCGCAGGCGCCGGTCGCCGTGAGCGTGCACACGGTCGACGGGACCGCGGTGGCCGGCAAGGACTACGCGCCGGTGAAGAAGGAGATCCTGACCATCCCGGCCGGCGCGGACCACGTCGACCTGCCGGTCGGCCTGCTGGCCGGTGCCCAGCCCGGGATGTACTTCGGTGTCGAGCTCGCCGACGTCACCGCGGGCACGATCGGTGTGGGGTCGGCGAAGGTCACGATCCGCCAGGGGTGAGCGCGTCGGCCTCGGCCGTGGCGTTGACGCGGAGGTAGAGGTGCACGGCGCGGCCGCGGTGGTGGGAGGCGGCCGCGCCGTCGCCGCGCGCGTCGGCGAGCTCGGCGAGGTCGCGGTGGATGTGCGCCTCCTCGTAGCCGTCGGGCACCTGGGCGCGGACCGCGAGCGCCCGCTCCAGGTGCTCGGCGGCCTCGGCGCTCCGCCCGGCGCGCAGGTGCACGCGGCCGATCAGCTCGAGCGCGATCGCCTCGCCGTTGCGGTCGTGCACGGCGCGGGTCACCGCCAGCGACTGTCCGAAGTGGTCGAGCGCGGCGGCCGGATCGGCGGCCGCGAGGTGGGTGATCCCGCAGTCGCGCAGCAGCTCCCACTCCAGCCACCGGTCGCCGATCTCCCGGCTGATGGCGAGCGCCTCGGCGAAGTCGCGCAGCGCGTCGGCGTGCCGGCCGAGGTCGCGGTGCGCCTCGCCCAGCGTGTCGAGGGTGCCGGCGCGCAGCCGGGCGTTGCCGAGGTCGTCGAAGATCGCGAGCGCGGACCGCAGCGGCGCGAGGCTCTCACCGGCGCGGCCCATCCGCACGAGCGCGTGGCCGAGGTTGCGCTGCGAGAGCGCGACGCCGATCCGGTTGCCCGCGGCGGTGGCGCGCTCCCCCGCCTCCCGGAACACCGGGACGGCCTCGTCGAACCGGCGCAGCTCGGCGTAGGCGTTGGCGAGGTTGTTGAGCACGTGCCCCTCGCCTGCCAGGTCGCCGACGTCGCGGACCACGCCCAGCGCGGTCAGGTTGGTCTCCACCGCCTCGGTGAGCCGCCGGGTCATGTAGTACGCGACGCCCAGCGCGCGCAGCATCTCCGCCTCGGCGGCCCGCTCGCCGCTGTCGCGGGCGGCCGCGAGCCCGGCGCGGCACAGCTCGACCCGCTCCGTCCAGTGGCCGCTGACCTCGTAGAAGCTGGTCAGCAGGTACACCAGGTGCCACGCCTCGGTGGCCATGCCGTGCTCGCACGCGTGCTGCACGACCGGCAGGAACCCGTCCCTTTCGGACTCGAGGAACGCCGTCGCCGCGTGCCGGTCGGCCGGGAAGGGCAGCGGCGGCAGCGGGAACCGGAACGCCGGCTTGACCGCGTCGCGGTCCGGGTTGACGAGCCGGTTGGCCTCGTCGGCGATGAACAGGTACCAGTCGAGCAGCCGCGCGGTCACCACCGCCAGCTCCGGCTCCTCCACCGCGGCCCGGTCGCGGGCGAACTCGCGGATCAGGTCGTGGAAGCGGTAGCGGTCCTCCCCCGCGCCGATCACCAGATGCGCCCCGGACAGCTCGCCGAGCACCGCGCGCCCGGTCGCGGCGGCCACAGTCGTTTCGGTACCGGCCAGCGCCGCGCCGAGGTGGCCGCTCACCGTCGGGGTCGGCACGGTGCCGAGCAGCCGCAACATCCGCGCCGCGTCCGGCGAGAGCGGGCGGTAGGCGCTGGCGAGCACGGCGCGGACCGTGCGCGCGTCGCCCTCCACGGCGAACCCGTCGAGCCGGGCGCGGGACAGCTCGTCGGCCAGCTCGGCGGCCGACCGCGCGGGCTCGCCGACCAGTCGCGCCGCCGCGATCCGCAGCGCGAGCGGCATCCCGGCACAGACCCGGGCGAGGCCGGCGACGCCCGCCGGCTCGCGCGCGATCCTGGACCGGCCGAGCACCTTCTCCAGCAGCGACACCGAGCTGGCCTCGTCGAGCGCGTCGAGCACCAGGTGGCGCACGGCGTAGCGGGCGACGAGGCCGGTGAGCGAGCGCCTGCTGGTCACGATGAGCAGGCTCGTGTCCGAGCCGGGCACCAGCGGCAGCACGTCGTCGACCGAGCCCGCGTTGTCCACCAGCACCACGCATCGCCTGGCGTGCAACAGGGTCCGGTACAGCGCCGAGCGCGCGGACTCCCCGGCGGGGATCCGGTCCTCTGGCACGTCCAGGCCGCGCAGCAGGTGTGCGAGCGCCTGCCCGGCGCCGACGGCGTGGTCGGGGTCGTGGCCGCGCAGGTCGAGGAACAGCTGGCCGTCCGGGAACCGCGCGGCGATGCCCGCGGCCCACTGCACGGCCAGTGACGTCTTGCCCATGCCGGCCGGCCCGGAGATCACCACGATGGGCGGCTCGTCACCGGTGAGCGCGTCGTCCAGGTCGGACAGTTCCGCCGCGCGGCCGGTGAAGTGCCCGGCCCTGGCCGGAATCTGGGCCGGCACCGGCACCGGAGGAGGTGGCGGCGCGGGCGCCGCGGTCGGTTTCTCGAGGGCGGGGTCGCGGCGCAGGATCGCGGTGTGCAGCGCGGCCAGCTCCGGGCCGGGGTCGGCGCCGAGCTCGTCGGCGAGGCGGTGGCGCAGCTTCTCGTAGGCGGTGAGCGCCTCGGCGTGGCGGCCGCAGCGGTGCAGCGCCAGCATCAGCTGCCCGGTCAACCGCTCCCGCAGTGGCTCCCCGGCCACGAGCCGGGGTAGCTCCAGCGCGGCCGTGGCCGCGCCGCCGGTGGCGATCTCCGCCTCCCACCGGTCCTCGGTGGCCGACAGCCGCAGCTCGTGCAGGCGGTCCAGCTCGTGGTGGCCCCATTCGCCGAGGTCGATGCCGGAGAACGGCTCGCCGCGCCACAGCTCCGCCGCCGTGCGCAGGGTCTCGACCGCGGCGCCCGTGTCGCCCCTGGCCAGGTCCGCGCGGGCGCCCCGGATCAGCAGTTCGAACCGGTGCGCGTCGACCCGCTCGTGCGCAAGCTCCAACACGTAGCCCGGGTCGCGGGTGGTCACCACCGGGGTCACCCCGGACGCGGCGAGCGCCTGGCGGATCCGCGCGACGTGGCTGTGCAGCGTCTTGAACGCCGTGCGCGGCGGCGACTCGCCCCACAGCACGTCGACCAGCTCGGTGTAGGGCACGACCTTGCCCGCCCGCAGGGCCAGCACCCCCAGGATCACCCGCCGGGTGCTGGTGAGCGCGACCGTGCCGTGCGGCCCGACAGCCTCGACGGCGCCGAGGACGCGGACCTCCAGATCGGCCACGCACCACTCCTCTCCAGGGGCGCATCCGCCCGACATCCGCGCCACAGCCGCCCGGCAACTGGCGGTCAGTAGACCTTCTACCAGGACGGCAGACAAGCGGTGCCGACCCATCTCACGGAAGGAAAATACCCATGCGTACACGCTTATACGCCCGTTCGGGCATGCTTCGCCGGTACGCCCTGCCACTGATCGCCGTCGCGGCGGTCACGGCAGCGCTGATCCCGGCGCAGGCCGCGGCCGCGCCACCCCGGGCGACCGCCGAGGACCCGGAGTACCCGGTTCCGCCCGGGCCGGGCGATCTGAGATCCGACCCCGAGGTCGCGTCGATCATGCAGGACGCCGACTACGCGCTGAAGTACTCGATGGCCGTGGTCGCCGCCGACCCGACCAAGGAGTACCCCGACGGCAGCATCGAGGAGGACCTCCGCAAGGGCCTGCTCACGATGCCGGCCGAGCGGCAGAAGAGCGCGGCGGACGCGGCGAAGGCGATGATCAGCGACCCGGCGGTCCGCAAGCGTGAGTTCGGCAGGCACGGCGCGCTCGACCCGGCCCAGTACGCCCAGCGGGGCTTCGCCGGCGTGTTCAACGCGGAGACCGTGCAGTTCGACAAGGTGGGGCTCGAGCGCAGGCTCAAGGCGCGGGCGGCCCAGCTCGAGGCGACCCACCGGCTCGAAGAGGCCAAGGCCATGGACATGGCGCTGAAGTACCACATCCCGATCCCGCTGCAGATCCCGACGCTCACCAGCCTGGACTACCGCATCGAGCGGGTGAAGTGCGCGGACGAGACCAACCCGGAGTGGCCGGGCGACGACGAGATCGCGATGGGCGGCGTCGCCGTCGACCACCAGGGCGGCACGTCGAAGGTCAACCAGTTCACCGTCGCGGACGACTTCGACGACAACGAGGTCAAGGTCTACACCGACCCCGGAAAGCTCTTCCACCGGTTCGACCTGACCGGGTCCGGCACGTTCCCGCGGACCTACAGCACCGTCGTGATGCTCGCGGAGAAGGACGGCTCGGGCTTCGCCGACGCGATCAACACCGTGTGGCAGAAGGTCAAGGACGACGTGCTGAAGGTGATCGAGGCGGCGATCACGGGCGTGCTCACCGGCTACCTCGGCGCGGCATTGGCCGAGGCCATCGGCAAGGCGGTCGCCTGGCTCGTCGGCGTGTTCTTCGACTGGCTGTTCGAGCTGTTCCAGGACGACCTGTTCCACCCGGGTGAGCACTACGTGTACCTGCCCAACCGGTACGAGTGGATGTACAAGAACGCCGCGGACTACGGCTGGACGAACTTCCGCGCACCGACCGGGACGTTCACATTCAACGGCCACGGCGGCAGCTACAAGGTCAACGTGCACTGGCAGGTCAATCCCTGACCAGGGGGTTTGGCGGGGCGCACCGGACCTGGTCCGGTGCGCCTCTTTATCGCACCTGGACCAGAGCGTGGGTTCCGCTGGTCCGCCAGTCCTCGCCGGTCGCGTCGAGGCGGGCGAGCACGTCGCCGGCGACGCCGGTGACCACGTCGCACTTGAGCGTGCGCAGCGCGGCGACGGGCCCGGGGAAGTAGCTCGTCACCTCGTCGAACGGGGTGGTCGCCTGCCAGGCCTGGTCGCCGACGAGGCGCCGGTAGTTGAGGTCGCCCTTCATGATCGTGACCGACGCGGCCGCGAACTCCGCGGCCAGGTCCGCCGGCATGCGGTGGTAGGACCAGGGCGCGCAGGAGAACCCGTGGGCACGCACCGACAGCGAACCGTCCACAGTGGCCTGCCAGAGCCGGTCGCCGATCGCCGCGGCGCGTCCCGTGGCGCCGGCCAGCCGGCGCAGGGCCGCGAGCAGGTCGGCCGTCGTCGCGTCGGAGACGTAGTAGGGATAGGGCTTGACGTGCACGGTGACCGCGCTCGCCCGCCCGGTGTCGAGCAGGTGGGCGGCGAGCACGAGGTCCGGCACGAGCTCCCGGGCCGCGTTGTCGGCGACGATGCAGACCGTGCCGGGCGCCGTGTCCGCGAGCAGCGCCCACAACCGCGCGCCGTCGTCGGCCACCAGCTCCCGCGCCGCGCCGTCCCCACCGCGAGCCGAGAGCTGGAACCCCAGGTCCGCCCGGTTGCCCCACAGCGAGGCGGCCAGCAACGCCGCGTCCTGCTCCCCGGCCGGCAACGCGGCGAGCCCGTCGAGTGCGGCGAGGTCGGCGGCCAGCTCCGGCGAGGCCAGCTCGGCGGACTTGAACGGCTCGAACGGATCGACACCGTGCCACGGCCCGGCCGCGAAGTAGCCGACCGCGTCGAGGAGCTTGCGGTAGAAGTAGCTCTCCGCCCACAGGAACGGCACGTCGTACCACCGCTCCCCCAGGTACCCGCGGGACCGGTCTGTCCAGGTGGGCCGGTCGTGGGCGTCGGCCGGCAGCGGTCCGATGGCGTCGGTGATCTCGGTCGCGAGGTCGTCGAGGGCCCGTTGGTGGTCCGGCGGGTAGGGCAGGCCGGCCCGGACCTTGGCGATGAGCGCGGGGTGGCGGTCGTGCAACACGCTCCACGGGAACGAGCCCGGCGTGTTGCTCAGGATCGGCGGCGCATCCGGCATGGTCACGGAGTCTTACAGAGGAGTTGTCGATCCGGCGGGGCGCCGTTCGTGTAGGGGGCGGACGGGATCGACGAGGCGAGGAGACGTGATGCGTGAGCCGACGGTGTTGCTGGGTGGCCTGGGGATTCCGGAGTCACCGAGGTGGCACGAGGGCCGGCTGTGGTTCTGCAACTGGATCGACCAGCAGGTCGTGGCCGTCGGCCTCGACGGCACGCGGGAGACGCGCGCGCCGTCGGTCGCGCCGCCGGCCAGCCGGTGCGGCCCGCCGAACGCGATATCGGCGACCTCGCCCACATGCCGGATCGTCGGCCCCGGGGAGAGCCTCACCGCATCGCCACTCGCCACGGCGACGACGTCGCCGTCCGGGCTGAGGGCGACCCGCCGCGCGGAGCCCAGGCGCAGCTCGGTGCGCGCACGGACCAGCCCGTCGGCGCTCGCGCTCGCGATGGTCTTCCCGTCCGCGCTGTAGGCGACGCTGACGATCTCACCGGGTGGCCGATCGGCATCGCGGAGCGGAAGTCGTCGTACTGTCACCGCAAGGCCCGGCCTCGGCACACGGTGACGGTGCTCAGCAGATCGAGCCCCATCGCGATGTCCGTCACGGGGTCGAACCGCGACGGCTCCGGCCGGCGCAGTCGTGCCCATCGATTGCGGCGCGACACCGGTGTCGGCGGGCGCTCGCCGGGCGCGTAGTCGCGGACGAGGTAGGCGGAGCGCGTCCAGTCCGAGGGCGTGGGTACGGCCAGGAAGCCGTAGAGGTGCCGGATCAGCGTCGGCATGCCGCGCTCGCGCAGGTCGAGGCCCTGCCAGCGCCGTAGGGCCTGGAGCGAGTCGGGCAACGAGTCCGGCATGCGCGCGCCGTCGACCAGGACCGGCAACACCGGCACGACCTTGTCGATCGCCACCTGGAGCTCGAAGGCGACCAGGTCGGACGGATCCCGAAGCCGCGCGATCTCGGCGTGCCAGCCGGGCCCGATCACCGCCACCACCACGCGCGCCCCGTCGGCGGCCGCCTCGATCTCGGCCCGCCAGTCGGCGCCGGTGGTGATCGCCCGCTTGTCGAAGAACACCGCGTGCCTGCCGAACTCCGCCGCCAGCCCGTCGGCGAGGGCGCTCGCCGCGGTGCCGTCGGAACGGCGGTAGCTGACAAAGATCTTGGCCACCACACAAGACTTACGCGCGACGCCCCAGTCGCCTACATCAGTTGGCGGGTTTGCCGAACCAGCGGGCGAGGTGGTCGTTCAGGTCCTGCTGGTGCTCGCCGATCCAGGCGACGTGGCCGTCGGGGCGCAGCAGGATGGCCGGAACGTCCAGTGCCGCGGTGGGATCCGAGATGAGGTCGACCCGGTCCGACCAGCCCTCGACGGTCAGCCGTTCGGTGCGGTCGAGTACCAGGCCCCGGCCCTGATGTAGCCGGTCGTAGAGGCGGCCCTGTTTCAGGTCGACGTCGCGCAGGCGGCGGCCGAGCAGGTCGGGTCCGGCACCGAAGTCGTAGCGGATGCCGATCGCGGTGATCTTCTCGATCAGGTACCGGTTCACCTCGTCGAAGTCCATCAGCTCGGTGAGCAGCCTGCGCACGGCCCGCGGCCCCGGTTCGGTGGACAGCAGTTCCATCTGGGCGCGGGTGTTGTCCAGGACGTCTTCGGCGACCGGACGGCGTTCGGTCTGGTAGGTGTCCAGCAACGTTTCCGGCGCCCAGCCACGGATCTGTGCGGCCAGCTTCCAGCCGAGGTTGACCGCGTCCTGCACGCCCAGGTTCGCGCCCTGACCGCCCGTAGGCGGGTGGATGTGCGCCGCGTCGCCGGCCAGCAGCACCCGCCCGACCCGATACCGCTCGGCCAGCCGGGTGGCATCACCGAAGCGGGACAACCAGCGCGGCGAGTGCACCCCGAAATCAGTTCCGGCGATGGCCCGCAACTGCTGCTTGAAATCCTCGAGGGTGGGCGGTTCCGCGCGATCCTCGCTGACTCCCGTTGCGGGGACCACGACGCTGTAGGCACCTTCACCGAAGGGCCTGAGCCAGAACGGCTTGCGGGTCTCGCTGATCTCGGCCACTGTGGCGGCGATTTCCTCCTGCGGTACGCCGACTTTCATCTCGCCCATGAGTGTGTCGGTCCGCGAGGGCTCACCAGGAAAGCCGACGCCGAGCAGCTTGCGCACCGTACTGCGCCCACCGTCACAGCCGACGAGGTAACGCGACCGCAGCCGCTCCCCACCGGCCAGCTCGACGGTCACCCCGTCGTCGTCCTGCTCGAGACCGGTTACCGCACAACCTCGCCGGACCTGTGCCCCCAGCTCGACCGCATGCTCTTCGAGCAGACGATCGATGACCGGCTGCGGGATGCCCAGCAGAAAGGTGTGCGCGGAATCCAGACCCTCGGGCGCGGGTTTGGGGATGGCGGCGAAGATACCGCCGACCGGACGCCGCCTTCCGTGTTCGAGAAAGCGATCCAGCAGCCCGCGCATCGCCAACAGCTCGAGAGTGCGAATATGCAAGCCGAGTATGCGGACGAACGATGACACGGGCTCGGGTTCCTTCTCCAGAACGAGCACCCGCACATCGTGCAGCCGCAGTTCAGCGGCCAGCATCGCACCGGTCGGCCCGCACCCGGCAATGATCACATCGAACATGAACCACCCAATTCGCCCAGCTCTCTCACGCCCCGGCACCGGGCCGCCGAGTGTGCGACACCCCGGGCCCTGCCGCAAGCGATAAGGCGGCCCCAGACCCCGGGTGACCACCTTCGGCGGTCCAGATGTGAACCTAAGTCCAATGCGCGGAACCGGGACGGTTGTGTTGACTCGGAAGCCGACAGCATCCGATCCGTCCGAAGGAGACTCACATGGCCGGCAACGGGCGCCCCGGCGTCTCGATGTTCGTGGCACTCGTCCTGCTGGTGGCGGGAGCCGCCATCATCGTCCTGAACGTCGACGGGCACCCGATCGGCGTGATCGGCGGGGCCGTGACAGCACTCGCGGGCGTCGCCTTCTTCGTCCGCGGCGTCGCGACACGCAGGACCACACCCGAGGGTCGCCGCCGCTTCTTCATCTCCTGACGCGGGCTCACCACCTGCACGGGCCGCGGTGCCCGCATGAAGGCGGCGGCCAGCAGCGCCTGCGCTGACTCACTGCCATCCACGCCGCGGGCGAAGTACGGCTGTCCAGGCGCGAATCATCCGATGATTCTTGGCCAGTTCTGGCCAAGAATCGTCCAGTTTATGTCCACTCTTCACCGTCCGATGTCGTAACGTTATTTGCAGCATTCTTCTTTCCGTCGGGAGTGGGTAACGTCGCGAAAGCGTCGCACGACAAGTCAGGCGTGCGAGGGGGACAAAGCACAGAGAGGTGAGTGGTCATGCCCGTTGCCTGCCCGCGGTGTGGTGCGTTCGTGCAACAGGACACACCATCGTGCCGTGGCTGCGGGTACGCGCTCGCGCCGGCGGCGACCACCTTTCTGAACCTGAGTTTTCCACCGGAACATCCGGAATACGACTTCAGCCGGCCGGACAACCAGTGGCCGGCGCCCGCGCCGACCTTGATGCCCAGTCAGCAGCCGATCCCGGACCTGCCACCAATTCCGCCGCAGGTGCCCGCACGCAAAACGCTCGCAGCGGTTGTCGGTGCGGTCGCGGTCGTGGTTGTCGCGGGGGTCGTGGCCGCGGCAGTGCTGCTCGGGGGCGAGACCGAGGGCACATCGGCCGCGGCGCCCGCCGGCGCCGACTCCGGCTCGTCGGCACAGCAGCCCGCCGCGCCCGAACCGGAGCCGACAACGACCACGCCGCCGCCCGACCCGGTGCCCACGGACGAGAAGTCGGCGCGCCAAATGCTCGCGAACCAGGTCGCGAGTGATCATGCCTCGGTTGAGGCGGTGACCGAGCAGTGGGTGCCGCAGCTGTCGTCGAAGCGGTTCGGCCTCAAGGCGAACGGGACCGTCTACAACTACCGGGCGATCTGGGCGGACTTCACACGCCTGACCACGGAGCACCCTGGCGCGATGCTGCTGTGGTCCGGCGACTACCGGAGCTTCAAGCTGCCGAACTTCTGGGTCACCATCGCCCCCGCGTCCTATGGCACCGGCGAGGAGGCCAACGGATGGTGTGACACGGCGGGCATCGACCGCGACAACTGCTACGCGAAGCGCATCACCCACACCGGCTCGTACGCCGACAGCACCCTTTTGCGCTAGTGGCGGCGGATCGCGCGCCCGGCCATCGGTTCAGCACTTCGGCGCGGACGCGCGCCCTGCTGCTCGCGATCGCCGCCGGAGCTGTCACCGTGCTGGCCGTCGCGCCGTTCGTCGACCTCCCGGCTCGGTCCGCGCCGGGATATGCCGTCGCGCCGACGACCGCATACCCCCCTACGACGGCACCACCGCCGGCATCGACGCAACCGTCAGCGCGGTCGGCATCGCGCCCGCCGCGCAACGGCTGCGACTCCTTACTGTCCGGCCTGAGCCGGCGCGACCAGCTCGGTCAGCTCCTGATGGCCGGGCTCGACCCGGCTGACGACGCGAGCGCCACAGATGTCGTCACGGCCCAGCACGTTGGCGCGGTGTTCATCGGTGGCAACGCGACCCACCTGCTCACCGGTGGCCGGCTCAGCGCCCTGCGCGCGAAGTCTCGCCTGCCTCTGCTGACCGCGGTCGACGAGGAGGGCGGCCGGGTGCAGCGCATCGACGCGCTCGACGGCTCCATGCCGAGCGCGCGCGAGCTGGCCGCCACCCTGAGCCCGCCTCGGGTGACCGACCTCGCCGAGCGGCGTGGCCGACAGCTGCTCGCGCGGGGCGTAGTGATGGATCTCGCCCCCGTCGCCGACGTAAGTGTCGCGCCGGCGAACACGGTCATCGGCGACCGGGCGTTCGGTGGCGATCCCGCGACGGTGAGCACCTACGTCGGCGCGTATGCCGGCGGACTGCGCCGAGCCGGCGTGATCCCGGTGCTGAAGCACTTCCCCGGACACGGGAACGCCTCGGGCGACTCGCATCAGGGGCTGGTGCGCACGCCGCCGCTCGCCGTGCTGGAGGCTCGCGACCTGGTGCCCTACGCGACTCTCCTGGCCCGCGGCGCGCCCGTGGTCATGTTGGGGCACCTCGACGTACCCGGGCTCACCGGCGGCGCGCCGGCCTCGCTGAGCCCGGCCGCGTACCGGCTGCTGCGCGGCAGGTACGGGTTCACGGGCGTGGCGATGACCGACGATCTCGGCGCCATGCGCGCGGTCACCGACCGGTACTCGCTGCCCGACGCCGTGACGAAGGCGATCAAGGCCGGCGCCGATCTCGCGTTGTGGTCGGACCCGGCACCGGTGCGGCCGGTACTGGACCGGCTGGCCCGCGCCGTGCGGACCGGGGAGCTGCCCGAAAGCCGCGTGCGTGACGCCGTGACGCACGTGCTCCACCTGAAGACGGGTTGCTGAGCGGCAGGTTCAGCCGGCGAAACTCAGCGCCGCGGTCAGTGCCGGATCGAGCGCCCGGACGTGTTCGTTGCCGTGCCAGCGCCGCAACGTCCTGGCCAGCTTGCCCATCTCCGCGAGGATCGTGGCGGAATGAACGTGCTCGAGGTTGTCGATGATCTCGTGCGCGAGGTCACACGCGTGCTCCAACTCACCGGACGCTGCGTGCGCAAGCGCGCGCCGGGCACCGAATCGGGTGCGAGCACGGATAGCCGACGCGGGGATGCGGGCGACCTCGCCGTCGAGGATCTCGGCGGCCTGGCGAGGCCGTCCCAGGTCGTGCAGGCACCAGCCGGTGACCACAGCGACGGGATCGGACACATGGGACGTGCCGATCACCGGTCCGTCCGGCTGGGTGCGCTGGTCACGCAGCAGGCGGCCGGCCTCATCGAGGGCACGCATGCACGCGTCGTAGTCACCGGCGAGGGCGTGCCCCTGCGCCTCACGCTGTGCGGCCAGCCCACGGATACGTGCCGGGATGCCCGGCCTGGTTCGCGCCTGCCGGGCCAGCTCGATCGTGGTGGCGAAGTCACCCTGGTTCAACGTGATGAGCGCGCGGCGTACGAGTGCGTAGCTGGCCACATAGTCGTCGCCGGCGGCATCGGCCACCTCGACGGCGCGGTCGGTCCACCACAGCGCCGTACGGTCGTCGCCGTCCTCCTGCGCCATCCAGCCCGCGAACTCGGCAGTACGCGCCGCGAGGACCGCGAGCTCAGTCGCCTGCCGGGCCGACGTCCGACGCGACAGCCTGCGCAACGCCTGCGCCTGACCGACCAGCATCGGCAGGACGACCGAGGGCGACGTGCTCTGCCCGAGCTCGCGGGTGGTGTCGAACAGCAGCCGGTGATGGTGGACCTGATCGCCGGGATCGGTGGCGGGCCGGCGTGCCGAGGCCACCCCCGCGAGCAGTGCCGCGCCACCCAGCAACGCCTCGCGCCTCCCGACGGCGGTGAAGGCACTCCCGCTCGGCGTCATCGTCATGACCCAGACCTCCTCGCCACCGCCGGCCACCACGTCGGGTGCCGCCGTTCGACCGGTTTCCTCGCTCGCGGCGGCCAGCCCGCCAGCCACACCGAGCTCGGCCTCGCAGCGGCGGACGAACTCGGGTGACGGTGTCTGCCGGCCGGTCTCCACCCGGCTCAGATATCCCTTGGTGTAGTAGATGCGACGCGCGAACGCGGTCAGCGAGAGACCGTTGTGGAGCCGCAGAGCCCGCAACCGGGGCCCGAGCTCGTCGGGCAGGGACACCATCGGCGTACCACCTTTCCTGTTGGCATCATTCTCGGTGCCGGCGGCCGGAAAGTCACCGGCGTGGTCCGGACAGGAAACAGGAAACAGGGCTTGCACAATGGACATCCTGGTGCCAAAAACTGGACAGTTGTCGAACCGTCGCACAAAGTCACCTCGGACTCTTGTCAAGTGACCAACCGTGCCGAAACAATTCTCAGGTGCCCCCGATCTTTCTCAGCTACCGCGTCGACGACCAGCCCTTCGCGGCAGCCTTCCTCGACCACGAGCTCACCCGTGAGCTCGGCAACGACGCCGTGTTCTTCGCCTCCCGGTCGATTTCCCTCGGTGCCGACTGGGAGAAGTCGATATTCGATGCGGTGTCCGCCTCGGTCGCGGTGCTGGTGATCATCGGACCGCGCTGGCTGACCACGACCGGCAAAGACGGGCGCCGCCGCCTCGACGATCCGTCGGACTTCGTCCGGCGTGAGGTCGAGCTGGGACTACAGCTCGGCAAGCAGGTCGTCCCGGTGCATCTGGAACGGCGCCACACCCTCGATACCGGAGAGTTGCCGGAGTCCTTGCACGCGCTCGCCGAGAAGCAGGGCCCGATCGTGCGGTTCCGCAACAGCAAGCCCGACATCGCCCGGCTGGTGATCCAGCTGCGCCGGCAGATCCCGTCCCTCCGGCCCGCCGCGCCGGACGAATCCCGGGCCGCGGACCGGCCGACCTACGATCACAGCACCCACAACGAGATCTCCGGGCGGGTCAATGGGAACGTCGTCCAGGGCACGCAGATAGGCGGCATCTTCTTCGGTGGAACATCCGCTGACGTCTGAGCGAAACACTCTTTGACGACAGGGGTGAAAGCACGTGCCCGACGAAAAGCCACCCGCCCAGACGCCACCGGCCCAGGGACCCGCGCCCGGACCGGCCAAGTCGGCCGGTCCCGAGCCCGACGACAAACCCAGGCGCAAATCAGGGGACGACGCCGGCGACAACTCCGGCGACAATGCGGGCGACTCGCCAGGCGAGAAGGCGGGTGACAAACCGGCTGAGGAGGCCGATGGGTCGGCGGAACAGCCCGGCGAATCCGAACGCGACTCGGCGGTCCGCAATCTGCAGAGCAAGGCGGACTCGCTTTCCCAGGCACAGATGGACAAGTTCGTCTCGCGTGGGATCAACCAGCTCAACGCCGAGACGATCAACATCTTCGGGGGCGGCTACGCCGATGATCTCGCCGAGGAACTCGGTCGACGGACGGCACGGCGGACGGGCCGGATACTGTTCACCGCGGCCGACCTCGACAACGCGACGGTGTCGTTCGTCGAGCCACCCGGCTTCCGTGACGAACTGAACCTGCTCGCCGACCGCAACCTCGTCGTCCTCGCCGGCCCGGCCAGGACCGGCAAGCGAACCCGTGCGTTGGAGATCCTGCGCCGGACGCTGCGCGACGGCGGCCTCGACGAGGTCGTCGAGGAGCTTCCGTTGTCCGTGCTCACGAACCTCGCCTGGCGTGTCCCGGGCGAGGGCGCCGGCTTCGTCGTGTTCGACGTCCCCGGCCGGGACGACACGTTCACGGCCGCCAGGATCGGCGAGGAGTGGCTGAACAAGACCGCGCAGCGGCTCCTCGACGCGGGCAGCTACCTGGTCGTGGTCACCGGGCCGGTCAGTGGCGCGCTGGACGACGCGCCGAACCGTGCCGAGTTCGTGCTGGACGAGTGGGCGCTGCCCGATCCGCGGGAGATCGTCCACCGCCGGTTGCGTGACCTGGTGCCGTCCGAGGCCGAGGATCTGATCGAGCGGCTCGCCGACACCGAGCTTGCCGAAGTGCTGACCGAACGCGACAGTCCCGGGTTCGCGGCCCGCGCGGCCACGGACATCATCGAGGGCCATCGCGGCGGCCGGGACCTGGCGGAGATCGCCGCCAAGCTCAGCGACCCGAGAGAGCTGGTGCGTGAGTGGCTGAGCCGTGAGCCGGACGCGAGGGACCTCTCCCTGGCGCTGGCGACGGCGGTGCTGGACAACGCCGGTTACCTCAAGGTGGCGGACGCCGCGGTGGCGCTGTACCAGCGCCTCAGCGGGGTCGGCAAGGCCCCGCTGACCCTGCGGTACGCCAAGCAGCTGACGGCCGACCACGCCTGGATCCAGCGCGGGCGTGCCGAGGACATGGACACGCCCTCCCTGCGGTTCCGCTACGCCAAGGTGCGGCCGGCGGTACTCGGGACCGTCTGGCACGAGTACGACGGCGCGCGCAGGCCGGTGCTGGCCTGGCTCAAGGAGCTGGCGATGCACACCGACCCCGAGGTCAGGGCGGGCGCGGCGCAGGCCCTCGGCATCCTGTCGCGTCAGGACCTGCAACACAGCGTGCACGAGTACCTGCAGCCGTGGGGGCGTGACGGCTCCGACCTGTTGCAGCAAACGGTCGCGCGAGGGCTGAACGTCGCCGGCATGTTCGGGAGCGAACGGGCCGCGTGGTCGGTGCTGGAGAAGTGGGCCGAGGCCGCCTATACAGAAAACACCGAGAACCTGTGCACGACGGCGGCGCTGGCCGCGGGTGGTCCGCTCGGCGTCCGGGAACCACCGCGTGGGCTCAGCGTACTGCGTGACCTCGTGGTTTGTGACGGCAAGTGGGACATCCTGTGGTCGGTGGCGGTGAGCGCGCGCGCCCTGGTCGACGCGGGTTGCGGCGACCACGTGCTGGAAGCGATTCACGAGTGGACGGAGCCGGGCGCCAGCTCCGACACGCTCGGCAAGGCGCTGCTGGTCTTCACCGCCGTCGTACGCCCAGAGGCCGACGAGAACTGGCCTCAGCTGCTGCGCACCGCCGACGAGAACCGCAAGGAAATGTCGCTGCTGTGGAGCCGCGCTCTGGTCAACCGGATCAGCCGGGCATCGGCGATCGACGCGCTGCACACGTGGGTGCGCCGGGTCGACGACGACGCGGGCGCGGAGCCCGTCGTCGGCGGTCTCGTCGGGGACATCGCGGAGGAGAGCCCGGCCGACGGCCTCCGCGTGCTCCACGCGCTGAGCCAGTGGGCCCAGGACCGGTACCAGCCCTCGCTCGCGGCGGCGACCTTCTACGACCTGATGCACGAGGCAGAGGAAGAGGTGCCATGACCCGGACCTACAACCCCATCCAGGAGCGCGAGGACGTTCCTCGGCGCTGGTTCGGATCGTCGATGGTCCCGCCCGAGCTGGGCACGGCGCTCGTGCTCGTGCGCACCGCGGCGGAGCCGATCGTCATCTGGCACGGACATCCCATGCCGACGATCCGGATCGGCGCGCACCGGCGTTACGTGATCGACGTCGCCAACCACGGCATCTCCTTCGAGATGCGCGCGGCGAGCTCGAACCCGGTGTTCAAGTTCGCGGTGACCGTGGCACTGGCCTGCCGTGTACTCAGCCCGTACACGATCGCGCGGGACAACATCCAGGACATGGCTGCCGCCCTGATGCCGTCGCTGGCGCGCGAGGTCCGCGACACCGCGGCACGGTTCGACGTGCTGGCGCCGACCGAGGCGGCGCGGGCCATCGAGCAACGCCTGGGCTCCGCCCAGCCGTCCCGGGACGTCGAGCTCACCAGCTACTCGGTGTCGGTGGAGCCGGAGAATACGCAGGGGGTCGTGGAGGCCAAGCAGGAGCTCGACGTGCAGCACCTGCGGCGCAAGGAGCTCAAAGAGGTCGCGGAAGGCAGCCCGGAGCAGCAGATCGCCCAGCTGCTCGCGATCAACAAGGGCGACATCCGCGAGGTACTGGACTACATCGCCAACGACCGCGACCACGACGACGCCGTGAAGCTGCAGGCGCTGCAGATCGCGATGGGCGGACAGATGGAGGACATGGACGTCGCCGACGTCCAGCGCAACGCCTTCAGCACCATCTTCGGCGGCAACGGCAACGGCAACAGGCGCGAGTCCCTCCGCGAGAAGCTCGAACGCCGGAACAAGGGCCTTATCGAGGGCGTGCAGGTGGTGGACGGCGGCGCGCCCGACAGGACCGGTGACGCGGCCAAGCCTGCTGAGCGTCCGCCGTCCGAGCCTTCCGGGGATACCAGGGCGGCGCCGCCGGATGGCTCCTAGTGTCCCCACCGTTGGTCACCACGGAAGACGAGCACCCCGCCCGTTCCCGGGCGGGGTGCTCGTCTGAGCCAGTTACTGCGGCAGTGCCGAGTCCGGAGACTTCAGCGACGCGCGCAGCAGTTCCCGGTACTCGTCGACCATCGCGATGATCGTCGACTGGTCGAAGTCCAGGCTGTTGTACTTCACGACGCCCACCAGGTCCCCGGACGGGTCCAGGTCGAAGTCCCACAGGTTGCCGTCCGGGATTTCTGAGGTGTCTACGTCCGAGATCAGTCGCCGGCGCAGTGCCGTGTAGCGGATGTCGCCGATGCCCTCCTCCGCTCCCAGCTCCGGCGGGACCTGGGAGATCTCGAACGCGGTGCCGACGCTGTTCACGTTCATGGTCGGGCTCCGCATCAGTTCCGGTGCGGACTTGGCGATGATGTCGTTGAACGGCAGCTCGTAGGAGTACGCCTCGAGCAACGCGCCCCGGGTCCGGTGCACCAGGTCGGCGAAGTTCGCACAGCCGGACAGGTCGGTCCGGATCGGCAGGAAGTTGAACAACGCGCCCACCGTGTGCTCGAACCCGGGCTCGGTGCGGCCGAACGTGACGATGGGCGTGGCGATGTCTGTCTGGCCTGTCCTGCGATGCAGGAACAGGTTGAAACAGGCGAAGAGAACCATGAAGGGCGAGCTGTGCAGCGAGTCGGCCAGCGAGCTGGCGGCACCGGTCAGCTCCCGGTCGAGCAGGAACCGGTACACCGCATAGACCGGCGGGACATCCAGCCGCCTGGGCCGGTCGGTCGGGAGGGTGAGCGCGTTCGCGCCCGCCAGCTGGTCCTGCCAGTACTCGCGCGCGATGTCGGCCGACTCGCTGTTGCGGGCCTCCTGCTGCCAGCCGGCGTACTCGCCGTACTGGCGCATCACCGGCAGCTCGGGTGCGGGCAACCCGCGACGTGTCGCGTAGCAGATGGCGAAGTCGCGCATGATCACGTGCATGGACCAGCCGTCGCTGACCAAGTGGTTGGTGACGAACACGAGCACCGCGTCGTCGTCGTCGAACCGTCCCAGGGTGGCTTGCAGCAACGGCATTTTCGTCGCGCCGAGCCGACCGGTCCGGTCGATCTCGTTGAGGAACTCGTGCGCCCGGCGCTCGCGGTCGTCCTCCCCCGCCGCCGGCGGAAGGTCGACGACGGTGAGGTCCACCGGACACGGCGGGTGGATGCGGGCATGGGGGGTGTCCGTGCCCCTGACGATGGAGGTACGGAGCACCTCGTGCCTCGCGACGACATCGTTCAACGCGAGCTGCACGCTCGTCAGGTCCAGCTGCCCGTGAATGCGCCAGCCGGCCAGGACGATTCCCCGCGGGCCGAACACGCCGAGGTCATCACCGCGGTCGAAGATGCACATGAATTCTTCGTTGGCCGAAAGCGGGCGGATGGCTGTCGCGTCGCCGGTTCTCGGGATTTCCTGTTCGATGGTCATCGACTGTTGTCCATTCCGTGGTGAGTGGCTCAGGCTGCCGGCTGTGCCGGCAGCGACCAGTGCAGTCCGTCGGGCGAGGGCACCAGCCCGCCGGCGCGGATCGGGACCTGCTCGTCCTCGGTGCTTCCGGTGGCGGCCTGCACCTGGATGCGGGCCCCGGCCTCGGCGACCGCCCAGATCATGTCGTCGACATCACCGTCCCGCCGGTCGAGGTAGGAACCGGCATCGATCAGCGCGCGCTCCTCCGACGAGCCGCCGCCGACGAGGTCCACGAAGGACTGAATTTCCGAGGCCGCGTTGCCGGTCACCTTCTTGGCCTTCCAGAAGTACGACTGCTCGTCGGAGTGCTTGTCGTAGAAGGCGACGAGGAAGTCGTGGAACCGCACGTACTCCTGCCGGTACCGCGCCTCGAACTCCTCGAACAGCGTCGCCTCTTCCGTGCCGTCCGTCCCGCGCAGGGCGGTGTTGAGCGAGCGCGCGACGAGCAGCCCGCTGTAGGTGGCCAGGTGCACGCCGGAGGAGAACACCGGGTCGATGAAGCAGGCCGCGTCACCCGCGAGCACCAGTCCCGGCCGCCAGAACTTCTCCTGGATGTACGAGTAGTCCTTGCGCACCCGGATCTCGCCGTAGGGGCCGCTGGTGACCCGCTCGGCATCGGCGAGGTAGTCGGCGATCATCGGGCACTCCGCGATCAGCTCGAGCAGCGCGCGCTCGCGGTCCCCCCGGATCCGCTCGAGCGCTTCCGGATGCAGCACGACACCTACGCTGGTGAGCTCGTCGGACAGCGGGATGTACCAGAACCAGCCTGCGTTGAAGGCGACGGCCAGGATGTTGCCCGACACCGGGGCAGGCATCCGCTTGCCGCCGGTGAAGTAGCCGAACAGGGCGATGTTGCGGAAGAACTCCGAGTACTGCCGCTTTCCGCCGACGCGGGTGTGGATCCGGCTCGTGTTGCCCGAGGCGTCCACCACGTACCGGGCGCGGAGTTCGCGGCGCACGCCGGCGTCGTCGGTGTACTTGACACCGCAGACCCGGCCCCCCTCCTCGATGACATCGGTGACGGCGTGCTCCTCGCGCACGTCGACGCCGTGCTTCTTGGAGTTGTCGAGCAGGATCTGGTCGAACTTCATCCGCTCCACCTGGAAGGCGGTCGACGCCGACCCGGCGAACTTGGGCGAGATGCCGAAGGCGAACGTCCACGGTTCGGGGTTGGCGCCCCAGCGGAACGTCCCGCCCCGCTTGATCGGAAAGCCTGCCGACTCGAGTTCGTCGGACACTCCCAGCAGCCGGCAGATGCCCTGCACGGTGGACGGCAGCAGCGACTCGCCGATCTGGTAGCGGGGGAAGCGCTCCTTCTCCAGCTGCACGACCCGGTATCCCTGCTGGGCAACCAGCGTCGCCACAGTCGAACCGCACGGCCCGCCGCCGACGACCACGACGTCGGTCTCAGTAGTCTCTGTCATCGTTCATCCTTCACTCGGCGCAGATGGCTGCTGACTGTCCATGGCCGCGACAGCGCGCTCGATCGCTGTTCGCGCATGCCACAAGTCGTCCGGCTCCTCGGGAATGTCGAGCACGAAGGTGCGGATGCCTCCGTTGAGGTATGTCGTCACCGCCTGCGCCACCTCGTCGTAGTTCCCGACCAGGTAGGGGCAGAACGTGTGGTGGTACCGGAAGGGAACCAGCCAGTACGTCTGGCCCGGCGCCTCGTCCGGAATGGGCACGGACGCGAGCTGCGGCTGCCAGGACGACACGGCGGCGGAGAGGAGCAACGTCATTCTCTCGGCTCCCTCCTGGGTGGCCGGGAACCGCTTGTGCGCGATCCGCCACGCCTCGGCCGAGTCCTCGCGCGCGATGATCCCCACGCTGATGCCCGAGCCGAACTTGTTCTTGCGGACATCCGGGCTGACGAAATCCTCCGGCAGCAACGGAAACGAGAGCTGACCGACGCCCAGCGCCTCGCCCGCCTGCAGGCTGGCCGGCGAGGAGCCGGACACGTACGACCTGGGGAGCAGGTCGTACGGCACCGGAGCGGTAAGCCGTGCCCGGCGGAAGTCGTAGTACTCGCCCGCGAAGTTGACCATGCCGCCCGTGAGTAGCTTGTGGACAATCGTCGCGTACTCGGTGAGCCGGTCGTAGCGGGCGTCGTGCGACGCGGTGTCGCCCTGGACGGCGAGATCGCGGCTGAACCCGCCGCTGACGAAGTTGATGTCGATCCGCCTGCCGTACAGGTGCGCCAGCGAGGACACCGCGCGGGCCAGCGTGAACGGGTTCCGGTCGATCGGCTGGATGGCGACGAGCGGTACGAAGCTGTCGGTGTCCGCGATGGCCGCCTGCGCCGCCATCAGGGAGTCGATCGAGGTGTTGTCGCTGTACACCAGGGCGCCGCGATAGCCGGCGTCGTCGACCCAGCCGGCGATTTCCAGCAGCCTGCGCATGTGGTACTGCTCGTTGTGCCCGATGCTGGAACGGCAGGTCGAGTAGATGGTGACGCCGCTGG
>Ga0164241_10001379_pt1 | contig 30307 bp, 32 predicted proteins | sample OricomyardsoilBY_FD_108780 | JGI IMG/M metagenome (GOLD analysis project Ga0164241, IMG submission 108780) | Backyard soil microbial communities from Emeryville, California, USA - Original compost - Back yard soil (BY) | ecosystem: Environmental > Terrestrial > Soil > Unclassified | place: USA... | reverse complement strand
TCGCTGGGGAATTTCAAGATCGGCGGGGAAAGGCAGCCGACGCCGATCATCCGTGCGCTCGGCGTCGTCAAGCGCGCCGCCGCCGAGGCCAACATGGAGCTCGGCCGGCTCGATCCGACCATCGGAAACGCCATCGTGCAGGCGGCGCAGGAGGTGATCGACGGCAAGCTCGACGACCACTTCCCGCTGGGGGTCTGGCAGACCGGCTCGGGCACCCAGTCGAACATGAACGCCAACGAGGTGATCTCGAACCGCGCCATCGAGATCCTGGGCGGCGAGATGGGCACCAAGAAGCCCGTCCATCCCAACGACCACGTCAATATGAGCCAGTCGTCGAACGACACCTATCCGACGGCCATGCACGTGGCCTGCGCGGAACAGATCGTCCATGACCTGCTGCCGGCCCTGAAGCATCTGCACGCCGCCCTGGAAGCCAAGACGGCGGCCTGGGCCGACATCATCAAGATCGGCCGCACCCACACCCAGGACGCCACCCCGCTGACGCTGGGCCAGGAGTTCGGCGGCTACACCCAACAGGTCGCCAACGGCATCGAGCGCATCGAGAGCACCCTGCCCAAGCTGATGCAACTGGCCCAGGGCGGCACCGCCGTCGGCACCGGCCTCAACGCCCCGATCGGCTTCGCCGAGGGCGTGGCCGAGGCCATCGCCGCGATCACCGGCCTTGAGTTCACCACCGCCCCGAACAAGTTCGAGGCCCTGGCCGCCCACGACGCCATGGTCTTCAGCCACGGCGCCATCAACACGGTCGCCGCCTCGCTGTTCAAGATCGCCAACGACATCCGCTTCCTGGGCTCGGGCCCGCGCGCCGGTCTCGGCGAACTGTCGCTGCCGGAAAACGAGCCGGGCTCGTCGATCATGCCGGGCAAGGTCAACCCGACCCAGTGCGAGGCCCTCACCCAGGTCTGCGTGCAGGTGTTCGGCAACCACGCCGCCCTGACCTTCGCCGGCAGCCAGGGCCACTTCGAGCTGAACGTCTTCAACCCGGTGATGGCCTATAACTTCCTGCAGTCGGTCCGCCTGCTGGCCGACGCGGCGATCAGCTTCACCGACAACTGCGTGGTCGGCATCGAGCCGCGCATCGACAACATCCGTAAGGGCGTCGAGAACAGCCTGATGCTGGTCACGGCCCTGAACGGCCGCCTGGGCTACGACATCTGCGCCAAGATCGCCAAGACGGCCCACAAGAACGGCACCACCCTGCGCGAAGAAGCCGTCGGCGGCGGCTACCTGTCGAACGAAGAGTTCGACCAGTACGTCCGCCCGGAAAAGATGGTCTCGCCGGGCTGATGCTCCAACTGGTTCGTCTGTTCGACGAACTGCCGGACGGCTTCGACGACCTGGTCGCCGAGGCCTCCGGCGAAGGCGTGCGCAACATGGCCCTGTTGGCCGAGAGCTGGCAGAGCGGCGCACGCTTCCAGGACGACGGCGAGGCGATCCTCGCCGCGTTCCTGGTCGGGGAACTGGCGGGGATCGGCGCGCTCAGCGTCGAACCCGCCGCCTCCGAACCGGCCCGCCGCCTGCGCCGCTTCTACGTTCGGCCCGCGATGCGCCGCCGAGGTGTCGCCACTGCCCTCGCCTCGGCCCTGATCCACGAGGGCTTCGACAGCGTTGCGCTGCTCACGGTCAATGCGAGAGCCTCAGAGGCCGCCGGGCCATTCTGGGAAGTGCAGGGCTTCACGCCGGATACGAACGGGCCGTGGACGCACGTGATGCGAAAGCCCATTTGACTATCTCAATTCATAGTTGATTTTCCAACTTCACGCGCCAGACTGGCCACTCCTGTGAGCCAAGGGCGTGTCATGCTAGCTTCCCGTCCCATGGACGCGTCGCCAATCGATCCGGAACTTCTGGCCCAGGCCGAGCGCCTCGGCATCTCGGTCGAAGGCATGACCGAGCGGCAATTGCGGCTGCATCTCCAGAAGGTCGATCCGGCCGGCGGAGAGGAACGCGCCCGACGCTGGGCCGAGGAGAACGCCGAAGCGATCGCCGAGCACAATCGCTTTGTCGAAGAACACGGCCTGCTCTCGGATCACCTGCGGACCTGGTGAGTGCGCCAGTTCGATCTCTATGAAAATCCGGCCTCGGCTATGCGGACGGCCATTCCGTTCGTCGTGGTGCTGTCATCGCACCATGCGACCGGCCTGACTGAAGCCATTGTCGCGCCGGTCTTGAGGGGCCGGGAAGTCGCCGTGAGCGCCTTCGAGATTCCAATGGAACGTGACGGCGACATCCTGCTCATCAGCATCACAGGTATGACCGCGATCCGTCAGACGGATCTTCGCCGCCGGGTCGGCTCGACGGCCGAGCACGAGGACGCCATCCGCCGCGCGCTCGACCGTCTGTTCACCGGGTTCTAGTCAACCCGCGCCACGTCGCGGCCGATCGGGGCTAGGGCGATGTAGGCCAGTTGCAGGTCCTTGATGGCGAACGGGATGCCGATGATGGTCACGGCCTCGGCAACGGCGACCGCCAGGTGGCCCAGGGCCAGCCACCAGCCGGCCAGGACGAACCAGATCACGTTCAGCACCAGGCCCAGCGGACCGGACGCCAAACCGGCCTCACGGTGGACGATCTCCTTGCCGAACGGCCAGAGCGCGAAGCCGGCGATGCGCCAGGCCGCCAGCGTGTAGGGCAGACCGACGACGGTAAGGGCCAGGACGAGGCCCGCCACGAACCAGCCGAAGGCCAGCGGCAGGCCGCCGAAGATGAACCACAGCACATTCAGGATGAAACGGATCACGTCGAAGTCCCCAACAAGGCGAAAGCCGCCCAGGCCCTAGACGTGGCCCCGTCCGCCCGCCGTGTGAAGGGCGTTACGGCGAATTCACCTCGAGACCTAGACCTTGATCAGCTGCCAGCGCCTGGCCCAGCGGCTCTTGCCGAACGGCGCCAGGGCCAGGAGATAGACGCCGGCATAGAGCACCGTCCCCACACCGATCAGCACCCAGCCCCAGGTCCCCGGCACGTGCAGGGCCGGCGCCGTGGTGATCCAGTCGTGGCGCGGCGAGGTGAACTCCAGCCACAGGCCGCCGATCCAGATCAGGGCGAACAGCAGCACGATCGGATAGCGCAGCAACGGGCTGCGCTGGACCAGCAGCACGGTCTGGACGAAGGCCGTCACGCCGCCGGCCAGCAGACCGACCAGCCAAGGCAACCACGGCCCCGCGACGAACCGCGCCGTGCGCAGGCCCGCCCACAGCGGCGCCCACAGCACCGGGCCCATCATCAGGATGATCAGCACCGCCCCGGCCACCAGGCCCAGGCCCCCGCCGATGACCTTGCCGGCCGCCTCGCCCGCCTCGTGCGGCCGCACGTTCGGGTCGCCGCCGGGGTTCTCCGGCGAGGTGGCGATGATCGTCTGGAGGTGCGGCAGAGGCTCGCCGGGCCGCGCCGGGGGAAGTCCGCCGTACGAGGGTGACTTCCGCTTGAACATCACGCCCTGCGGCTGACGGCGAAGTCGGCCAGGTCTTCCAGCGCCTCGCGCCAGTCGTTGGCCGGGAAGATCGCCAGCGCCGCCTTGGCCTTGTCGGCGTAGTCGGCGGCCAGATCCAGCGTGGCGTCCAGCGCACCCGAGCCGACGATCAGCTCGCGAGCCCGGCGGAAGTCTGCCTCGGTCTGCTCGCGGCGGCCGATGGCGCGCTCCCAGAACTCGGCTTCGCGCGGACCTGAACGGGCGATGGCCAGCAGCAGCGGCAGGGTCGCCTTGCCCTCGCGGAAGTCGTCGCCGGCGTTCTTGCCCAGGGTCTCGGTCGTGCCGCCGTAGTCGAGGGCGTCGTCGACCAGCTGGAACGCCAGACCAAGGTTCAGGCCGTAGGCCTTCAGGGCGCCCGTCTTGGCGGCGTCGACGCCGGCCGAGACCGCGCCGGCCTCCGAAGCGGCGGCGAACAGCTCGGCGGTCTTGGCCTGGATGATCTCCAGATAGACCGCCTGCGACAGGTTCAGGTCGTGGCTGCGCATCAGCTGCAGCACCTCGCCTTCGGCGATGACTCGGCTGGCGCGGGCCAGGATTTCCAGCGCCTTCATCGAGTTGGTCTCGACCATCAGCTCGAAGGCGCGGGCGAACAGGAAATCGCCGACCAGCACGCTTTGGGCCGCGCCCCAGATCAGGTGCGCGGCGACCTTGCCGCGACGCAGCTGGCTGCCGTCGACGACGTCGTCGTGCAACAGGGTGGCGGTGTGGATGAACTCGACCGACGCGGCCAGCTTCAGGCAGTGGTCGTTGTCGGATTCGGCGAGACGCGCGGCGGCCACGGTCAGCAGCGGACGCAGGCGCTTGCCGCCGGCGGCGATCAGGTGCTCGGCCAGGGCCGGAATGATCGGCACGTCGCTCTGCATGCGATCGGTGATCAGGCGGTTCACGCCCGCCATGTCGGTCTCGGCGAGGCGGACGAGACGATCCACCGAACCCGGCTTACGGGTGAGGGTCGCTGCGGCTGCGTCCAAAACCATCGTCTCCTTACGGCGGCCCCCCACGAACCATTGCGAGGGACAATGGTGGCGGGATAGGTCACGGTCAAGGCGAGCACAAGGCCTAGAAAGCATTGGACGACAAGCAGGTGACGGAGGATCGGGTCCTGGGAGGCCGCGTGCGGCTGCGCCAGAGGCCCGACGGGTACAGGGCCGGCATGGATGCGGCCCTGCTGGCGGCCGCCTGCGACGCCCTGCCTGGCCAGCGCGTGATCGAGCCCGGCTGCGGAGTCGGCGGCGCTTTGCTGGCTGCCGCGACTCGCCGTCCCGAGGCGATCTTCCAAGGCGTGGAGCGTGATTCCGCCGCCGCCACCCTGGCGGCCGAGAACGCGGCGCTGAACGGCCTGGAGGGCCGCGTGAGCGTCACGGAGGGCGACATCGAGGCCGGCTTCCGGGCGCTGGACCTGCCGGTGTTCGACGCGGTGATGACCAATCCGCCGTTCTTCGACGATCCCGCGACCTTGCGCGCCCCCGCCCCGGCCAAGAGCGGGGCCTGGATGGCCGATGGGGGTCTGGCCGCCTGGACCGGATTCTGCCTGAAGGCGGTGCGCGAGGGCGGGACGATCACGATCATCCACCGCGCCGACCGGCTGGCCGACATCCTCGACCTGCTGGACCCCAAGGCCGGCTCGTTCAAGATCCGCCCGATCGCGCCCTTCGCCGACGCCCCGGCCAAGCGGGTGCTCGTGCGGGCGATCAAGACCGGCAAGGCGCCGCTCGTCTTGCTGCCGCCGCTGGTGCTGCACGACCGCGAGGGCGGGAAGCACTCGGTCGAGGCGGAGGCGATTCTGCGGGGCGAGGCGGCGCTTTCCTGGTGACGCGGCGCTGATCCCCTCCACCGGCTTCGCCGGTCCCCCTCCCCCAAGAGGGGGAGGAGAGCGAACCCCCAACGTGAGAGGCTCGCCTCACTATCCGCCCCGCTTGGGGGCGGACAGACCTGCGTAGCAGGTCAGGTGGGGGCCTGTGCTGAGCCGGCCTGCGTGAACCGCTTCACGCGGTTTGCTGCCTTCACGAACGTCGAGGACAGAGCGCTCTCAATCCCCGCAGATGCTTCCCCGCGATGCGGAGGAGCATCTGCGCCCCTCGCGCGTTCACGCCGCATCCGCCATCGGGAGTATCGCATGACGTCGTTTTCGTTCGCCGGCCGGGTTGTGTCCGCTGCCGCCGCCCTCGCCTGCCTGACCGCGCCGGTCGCCGCGTCCGCCGCCAGCGAGCGGTTCGCCCTGGAGTACCGGGTCGAGCGCACCGCCTCCGCCAAGCTCGGCATCGGCCAGTGCCTGGACGTCGCCAAGCGCGAGTCGGCCGCCATCGGCTACGTCCCCGCCCTGGAGAACCGTTATCCGGGCCAGCTGGCCACCTTCGCCTCCGGCCCTCGCCAGGGTGGCGCTTCACTGATCGTCTACTGCATCGCCGTCGACCAGAAGACCGCCTTCGTGGTCCAGGCCATCGACTACAATCGCCCCAACAGTCCGCAGTCCAAGCGCATCGCCGACCGCGTGCACGGCGCCCTGCTGGCGGCCGCGCGACGGTAGCCCCCTACTCGGCGTAGAGCGCCAGGGCCTCGAGGCACAGCTCGAGGCCCGTCAGGTCGCGCAGCGGGTCCTGGGTGACGATGACGAACAGGCGGCGGGCTTCGCCCCACAGCATGACCGTCTCCGGCAGGCCGTGGTCCTCGATCACGCAGCCGTCGCCGTCGCGCCAGACGCCGGCGGGGTCTAGGACGGCGCCGACCGTCGTGTCGACGCGCGCCACATATTCGGCCTCGGCCTCGCTGGCGACGTTCAGATAGGCGAAGATCGGCCGGCCCAGTCCCGCCAGGACACCGGCCTCGAACACCGTCGCCGCGTCGGCCGAGGGCCCGCGGAACGGCGACAGGTTGACGATCGCCGCGTCGGCCTGGCGCAATTGCGCCATGCGGCTGGCGTAGAATTCACGCGCCACCATCTCGTCGCCGCCCTCGCTGGACGGCATACGGGTGGAGACGATGGCTTCCAGGCCGGACTCCAGGCACAGGGCGCGCTGACGCGCCGCCTGGGCTTCGTGATCGGGAAGCCAAAGTTCGGGGCCGGCGAGCCAAAGGGAACGGACTGGGCGCATACCCCTTAGGTCTGGTCCCGGACCCTCGCTGTCAATGTTTGTCGGAAGAAGCCATGACGTCGATCGCGCGCAGAACCTTGTTGACCGGCGGCTTTGCCCTGCTCGCGACACCGGTTCTGGCCGCCTCGCCCCAGCCGTGGATCGCCTATGACCGCCGTCTGCGCGGCCTGCTGGCCGATCCGCCCGAGGGTGGCGACTTCGACCCGGACTTCGAGCAGACCCTGCTCGACCTCAACAACATCTTCCGCGACCGTCAGGGGCCGCCGGCGCTGGCCTGGGACAAGGGCCTGGCCCTGGCCGCCCGGGCTCATGCCGCCGACATGGCCGTGACCGGCGACTTCGACCACATCACCCGCGAGGGCTACTCCCCCGCCGGCCGCGTCGGCCTGCTGGCCCGCGACCTGGTCGGGGCGCCGGGCGAGAACATCGCCATGCGTCGCAACGCCGCCGGCGCGGTCCAGCCCGAGCAGATCATGGAGCAGTGGCGCACCAGTCCCGGCCACCGCGCCAACCTGCTGGCCAAGGGCTTCACCCACGTCGGCTACGGCGTCTATCGCCAGGGCCCGCGCGTCATCGCCGTCGGGGCCTATGCCGAGGTCGCCGCGCGGCTGGCGGGGCCGGCTCCGCTGCGGGTGGCCACGACCGACACCATCGCCTCGGCCCTGTCGCACGCGGCCCCGGCCATCCAGCAGTTCTCGGTGTCGGAGCCCGGCGGCGAAATCCTGACCACGACCTATGTCGAGGGCCGCCCGGAAAGCGTCCTGGCCCCCGGCGCCTGGCAGCTGCGCCCGCACCTGTCGACAGGCGAGCACCGCTACGAGGTGGCCTGGGGGCCGGTGTTCGTGCTGGGGTAGGCGTAAGAAGCGCCCCCTCCGTCACGAGGCTGCGCCTCGCGCCACCTCCCCCGTTTCACAGGTGAGGAGAAGACCCCTCTCCTCCCCCGCCTGCGGGGGAGGTGGATCGGCGCGAATACGCGACGAGACGGAGGGGGCGCTATTCCACAGCTCTTATTGAGCCACGGCCAACGTCTCGATGTGGATCTTGACGTCGTCGCCGATCACACCGGCCGCGCCGGCGCTGCCGAAGGCCTTGCGGCTGATCGTGCCCGTGATGGTGAAGCCGGCCATCTTCTTGGGGCCGGTCGGGGCCGTGCCGATCTTGTTCAGCTTGACGTCCAGCGTGGCCGGCTGGGTCACGCCCATGATCGTCATGTCGCCGGTGACCTTGGCGGTGTCGGCGCCGGTCTTGACGACCTTGGTGGACTTGAAGGTCATGACCGGGCTCTTGGCGGCGTTCAGCCAGCGCTCGCCCTTGATGTGCTCGTCGCGGGTCGGGTTGGCGGTCAGCAGGCTGTCAACGGTGACGGTGGCCTCGACGCGCGACTTCTCCGGCGCGGCCTCGTCCAGCCAGATCGTGCCTTCCGACTTGGCGAAGATGCCGATGATCGAGGTGAAGCCGAAGCGGTCGATCGTGAAGGTGGTCTCGGTGTGGGCCGGGTCCAGGCCGTAGGCGACCTCGGCGGCGAAGGCGGGCGCGGCGGCGGCCGACACGGCGGCGGTGGCGATCAGGGCGGCGAGCAGGCGTTTCATGGGTTCCCTCCACGTCCCCAGCGGGACCTGGAGCGGACCTTGCCGCGCACCCGCGCCAGCCGCAAACGAAAAGCCCCCGGCCTTTGGGAGGGCCGAGGGCTTCGTGGGATTTTACTGGGTAGAGAAGCTTAGTTCTTGGCCTGGTCGACCAGCTTGTTCTTGGCGATCCAGGGCATCATGTCGCGCAGGCGACCGCCGACTTCCTCGATCTGGTGCTCGGCCGCGCGGCGACGGGTCGCCTTGAAGCTGGGCTGGCCCACCTGATTTTCCAGCATGAAGTCACGAACGAACTTGCCCGACTGGATGTCTTCCAGCACGCGCTTCATCTCGGCCTTGGTTTCCGGCGTGATGATGCGCGGACCGGTGACGTACTCGCCGTACTCGGCCGTGTTGCTGATCGAGTAGTTCATGTTGGCGATGCCGCCTTCGTACATGAGGTCGACGATCAGCTTCAGCTCGTGCAGGCACTCGAAGTAAGCCATTTCCGGCGCGTAGCCGGCTTCCACCAGCACTTCGAAGCCGGCGCGGACCAGCTCGACGGTGCCGCCGCACAGGACGGCCTGCTCGCCGAACAGGTCGGTCTCGCACTCTTCGCGGAAGTTGGTCTCGATGATGCCCGAGCGACCACCGCCGATGGCCGAGGCATAGGCCAGGCCGAGGTCGTGGGCGTTGCCGGTAGCGTTGTGGTGGATGGCGATCAGGCAGGGCACGCCGCCGCCCTTCTGGTACTCGCCGCGCACGGTGTGACCCGGGCCCTTCGGCGCGACCATCAGGACGTCGATGGTGTCCTTCGGCTCGATCAGGCCGAAGTGGACGTTCAGGCCGTGGGCGAACAGCAGGGCCGCGCCGTCACGGATGTTGGGGGCGATGTCGTTCTTGTAGATCGCGGCCTGATGCTCGTCCGGAGCCAGGATCATGATCAGGTCGGCCCAGGCGGCGGCCTCGGCGACGGTCATGACCTTCAGGCCTTCGCCTTCGGCCTTCTTGGCGGTCGGCGAACCGGCGCGCAGCGCGACGGCTACGTTCTTGATGCCCGAGTCCCGAAGGTTAAGCGCGTGGGCATGACCTTGCGAACCATAGCCTACGATCGCGATCTTCTTGTCCAAGATGCGGGCGAGGTCGGCGTCGCGATCATAATAGACGCGCATGTTTCTTCTCCAAGGACTGGTCAATTTGGCCGCCTCGCGCAACGGCGAAGCGACAAAGGCCGGGCGTTTGAGCGTTTTTTTGCCGTTTCGTCAAGGCGAAGCCGGAAGAACGTCGTAATGCCAGGACCTCTGCGGCCACGTTTTAGGCGCTCGCGCGTTCGTACGCCATGCCGACACCCGAAAAGGACGGTCACGAGCCGCCCGCCGCCGCCGTCCATCCGACCGAACAGCGCCCCCTGCGGGTGCTGCTGGTGGCCGGCTCCCAGCGCCGCCACAACAGTTGTCCGGGGCTCGACTCCAAGGCGCGGGCCCTGATGCTGCGGGCCGCCGCGCGCATGCCGCCCGGCTGGCAGGTCGACACCGAGGACCTGGGCAACCAGCACGGCAAGCCGAAGATCCAGGCCTGCAACGCCTGCGTCAGCTCGTCGATGGCGCTCTGCGTCTATCCCTGCAACTGCTACGGCCCGCGTTCGGGGAACCAGCCGGACCTGATGTGGGACCTGGACCTCTACGGGCGCCTCGCCCGCGCCGACGCCTGGGCGTTCATCGGGCCGACCAACTGGTACGGGCCGACGACCAACTTCAAGCTGATGTTCGACCGCCTGGTCTGCGCGGCCGGCGGCAATCCCCGCCCCGACCTGATCGACAAGAAGGACACCCTGAAAGCCCAGGCGCTTGAGCGCTCGCCCGAATGGAAGCAGCTGACGAAGAACCACCTGGAGGGCCGCACAGCGGCGTTCTTCACCTATTGCGATGGCGGGGCCAACGAGATGGGCGCGGACGGGCGGCCAAAGCTGGTGCAGCGCAAGGAGTGGTTCAACCCGCGCGAGGAGCCCTATCAGGACGAGCGCCTGGCCTATCAGGGCCTGGTCTGGCAGTGCCGCTACAGCGGCATCGAGGTCCCCGACGAGCTGTGGGTGGCCGGCGTGTTCGGCGAGGGCGAGCCCTATGCCGACGACCAGGTCGAGGACATGATGGCCGAGAAAGAGAGCATCAAGGCCTTCGACGCCTGGGCCAGCGGCTTCATCCGGCATGTCGAGAAGAAGGGCGTCGTGGCCACCAAGGACGACGAGCGCGCGGCGCTGTCGACGACGAACGTCTGACGCGAAACGGGGCGGAGGATCGCTCCTCCGCCCCGCTCACATTTCCGATCTGGCGCTTACCAGAACAGGTCGTAGTAGACGCTGAGGACCTGGCCGCTCCAGACGTCGACCAGGAGAGCGTCGCCGCCGACCCGGACCCACTCGCAACCGATCGGCGGCAGCGGCAGGCCATACGAGCCCCAGTTCAGGTAGTACGAGCTGCCGTACCAGCCGCCCGGCAGGTAGTCGCCAAAGCTCCAGCTGCGGGCGTACCAGCCGCTGGGATAGCGGTAGGCGCCGATCCGATAGCGCTGCGACGAGCGGTAGCTGGGACGATAGTAGCTGCGGTCGTACTGCTGGCGACCACGGTCGCGATCGCGGTACTGGCCCTGGCCCGGACGACGGTCGTTCCGGTCCCAGCCGCCACGGTTGTTGTCCCAGCGGTTGTTGTCGTTGCGATCCCAGCCGCCGCGATTGTCGTTGCGGTCGGGGCCACGGTTGTCGTTGCGGTCCGGACCCCGGTTGTCGCCACGCCCGCCGCGATTGTCGTCGCCACGGTTCCAGCCGCCACGGTTGTCGTTACCGCCCCGGTTCCAGCCCGAGCCGCCGTTGTTCTGCGGCTGCTGAGCCTGAGGCTGCTGTTGCGGCTGACCCTGCGGGCGGTCGCCACGGTTCCAGCCGCGATCACCCCGGTCCCCGCGATCGCCTCGGTTCCAGCCGCCGCCGTTGTTCTGCTGCGGCTGAGCCTGGGGTTGCGGCTGAGCTTGCGGCTGAGGCTGAGGCTGGGCCTGCGGTTGCTGCTGTTGCGGACGATCGCCGCCGCCACGGTTCCAGCCGCCGCCGCCACCGCCGCCGCGATCTCCGCCACGATCGCCGCCGCCTTGCCAGCCGCCACCGCCGCCACCTTGGCCGCGATCACCACGATCGCCGCCGCCACGGTCGCCACGCTGGCCGCCGTCGCCGCGGTCGCGCTGGGCGTACTGTTGTTGCTGCGCCACCACGCCAGCGGCGGCTCCGGCTTCTGCCGCCGCGCCACCCAGCAGCGAAAGCGCCAGGGCGGTCGTGATCAGACGTTTCATTTCTTGCTCCGAAGGGCCTTGAAGCGCGGCCCGGGCTTGTCCCTTGATAGCAGTGTCGGACTCGTCCGATGAACCGGGCTTGAACAGACAGAACGCGTGAGGATCGTCGATGAGCGCGCACTACAACGACATCATCGCCTTCTGGCGTGGGGCCGGACACAAGAAGTGGTTCGCCAAGGACTCGGCCTTCGACCAGGCCATCATCCTGAAGTTCGAACAGACCCACTATCGCGCCTCGATGCGCCGCTACGACAAATGGGCCGAGACGGCGCTGGGCGCGCTGGCCCTGGTGATCCTGCTGGACCAGTTCCCGCGCAACATGTTCCGCAACACCCCGCATGCCTTCGCCACCGACCCGCTGGCCCGGATGTTCGCCCAGGAGGCCATCGCCGCCGGCCACGACACCGATCCGGCCATCGAGGAGGACCTGCGCCCGTTCTTCTACCTGCCGTTCGAGCACTCGGAATCGCTGACCGACCAGGAGCTGAGCGTCCAGCTGTTCGCCGCCCTCCAGGCCGACACCGGCGACGAGGAGTCGATGAAGTACGCCATCCTCCACCGCGACATCATCGCCCGGTTTGGTCGCTTCCCCCACCGCAACGCCGGCCTTGGTCGCAAAACCACCGAGGCCGAGCAGGAGTTTCTCGACGAGGGCGGTTTCGCCGGTTAACCGCGCCTCAATCTTGGCGCGACCGGGCCTCGCCTGTAGGGTGACGTCCAAGTCGGGGATATTCCGGGGAACACCACGTATGAAAGCTTTCCGTAGCGCGCTGACCGTTGGTCTGGCGCTCATCACCGTCACGCCCAGCACGGTCTTCGCCCAGGCGAAGGCCAGCAAGGGCCAGACGATGCAGACCCAGGCCTCGTCGGAGGTGCCGCGCTGCAATCGCAAGCTGGGCACGCTGTCGATCGTCGACGGCGACGATTCCAGCGGCTGGACCCAATATAACCTCGCTTCGCCGCAGAAGGTGCTGCGCGCCATCGTCCAGAAGTCGGGCTGCTTCAACCTCGTCGATCGCGGCGCGGGTCTGGGCGCGGCCGAGAAGGAGCGCGCCATCGGCGGCAACCTCGGCCTGCAGCGCGGCTCCAACGTCGGCCAGGGCCAGGTCAAGGCCGCCGACTACGTGCTCGTGGCCGAGGTCCAGGGTAGCAACAGCAATGTCGGCGGCGGCGCGGTGGCCGGCGCCATCGGCGGCCTGATCGGCGGTCGCGTCGGCGGCCTGGTCGGCGGCATCAAGACCAAGAAGCTGGAAGCCAACACCGTCCTGTCGCTGACCAACGTCCGCACCACCGAGACCACCTCTGTGGCCGAGGGCTATGCGGTGAAGAACGACATCGGCTGGGGCGCGGGCGGCGGCCTGGGCTTCGCCGGCGCCGTCGGCGGCGGCTATGAAGACACCGACATCGGCCGCATCGTCACCCTGTCGTTCATCAACGCCTATTCGAAGATGATCGGCGACCTGGGCCTGCTGTCGGAAAGCGGTCCGGCCGCGGCCGCCGCGCCGTCCAAGACCTTCGTGGCCACCCGCGTCACCAACCTGCGCGCCACCCCGCTGGCCGCCGGCAAGCTGATCCGCGCCCTCCCGGCCGGCGCCATCGTCTACCCGACGGGCAAGAAGCAGGACCTGTGGTGGGAAGTGGCGGATGAGAACGACAATGTCGGCTGGGTGCTGAACACGGCGCTGGAGCCGGGGAAGTAATATCTCCTCCCCTGCGCAGCGGGGGAGGTGGCGCGGCGCGAATACGCGCCGTGACGGAGGGGGCGCTTCGGCGCTCCCTTTTTGTTTGGCTGACGCCGTAGCGCCCCCTCCACCGCTTCGCGGTCCCCCTCCCCCGTTTTACGGGGGAGGAGAAGAGGCAGGCTGTGGACGCATCACCGCGCCGCAGTGTTCAACACCGCGATTCGCGACCACACTGGCGGCCATGACCACCGCCGTCCTCGACGCCCCGAAAGCCGCCGCCGACCACCCCGAGCGGCAGTACCTGGCCCTGCTCGCCGACATCCTCGAGAACGGGGTCCAGCGCGGCGACCGTACGGGCACGGGCACGCTGGGCGTCTTCGGCCGGCAGATCCGTTTCGACCTGGCCAAGGGCTTCCCCGTCCTGACCACCAAGAAGCTGCACCTGCGCTCGATCTTCATCGAGCTGCTGTGGTTCCTGAAGGGCGACACCAACATCGCCTATCTCAAGGACAACGGCGTGCGCATCTGGGACGAGTGGGCCGACGAGAACGGCGACCTGGGTCCCGTCTACGGCAAGCAGTGGCGCTCGTGGGCCACGCCCGACGGCCGGGTGATCGACCAGATCGCCAACCTCGTCGAGAACCTGAAGACCAATCCCAACAGCCGCCGCCACATCGTCACGGCCTGGAACCCAGCCGATGTCGACGACATGGCCCTGCCGCCCTGCCACTGCCTGTTCCAGTTCTTCGTCGCCGACGGCAAGCTCAGCTGCCAGCTCTACCAGCGCAGCGCCGACGTGTTCCTGGGCGTGCCGTTCAACATCGCCAGCTACGCCCTGCTGACCCTGATGGTCGCCAAGGTCGTCGGCCTGGAGCCGGGCGAGTTCGTCCACACCTTCGGCGACGCTCACCTCTATCTGAACCACCTGGACCAGGCCCGCGAGCAGCTGCAGCGCGAGCCCTTCGACTTCCCGACCCTGAAGATCGCCGACAAGCGCGACCTGTTCGCCTTCGAGTACGAGGACTTCACCCTGGAAGGCTACCAGGCCCACCCGCACATCAAGGCCGAGGTCTCGGTTTGATCGAAGCCTCACGCGAAGACGAGCGACTGGTCGACCAGCGCCTTCGCAACAGGCTTATCGAACAGCTGGAGAGCTTCGCCGAAGGGCGCGCCCACCTCTACGACGTCGGCTACGCGGAGTATTTCGAGAGCTTCTTCGACTTCGCACCCTATGAGGGGGAAATGCCGTCGAACGCGGCCACGACCATCAGCGAACGCCAAGCTGTCGCTGTTTTCCTGGCCCTCGCTCAGGAAGCCTGCGCCACGACACCTGGAAAGATGCCCGAAGCCGACTTCGCGCGGACGGGCTGGCCCGATCGACTGGCGGTCGCCGCCGGACAGTGCTTAGAAGCCTTCGCCGCACGTGGCCGCCTCTCCGAAGATAGTCTGGACCTGACATGAGCGCCCCAATCCTCGCCCTCGTTGTCGCCCGCGCCGCCAACGGCGTGATCGGTCGGGATGGCGACCTGCCCTGGCGGCTGAAGTCGGACCTGGCCCTGTTCAAGGCCAACACCCTGGGCAAGCCGATCATCATGGGCCGCAAGACCTGGGACAGCCTGCCCCGCAAGCCCCTGCCCGGCCGCACCAACATCATCCTGACCCGCGACATGAGCTTCGAGGCCGCCGGCGCGGTGGTCTGCGAGACGTGGATGGAAGCCGTGCAGATCGGCAAGGAGCAGGCGGCCGACGACGAGGCCGGCGAGGTCTGCGTGATCGGCGGCCGCGCCCTGTTCGAGCTGGCCCTGCCGAAAGCCAAGCGCCTGTACCTGACCGAGGTCGCCGCCGAGGTCGAGGGTGACGTGCACTTCCCCGACTTCGACGAGAGCGCCTGGAGCGAGGTCCGGCGCGAGGAACACGCGGCCGCCGAAGGCGACGACCACGCGTTCGTGTTCCGCGTGCTGGAGCGACGCTGAGGCGTCAGCCCCGCGCCGTCACGACTTCCAAGGCCACTTGATCCCGCGCTTGCGCGGGGCCGGGCGTTCCTGGGGCGCAGGCGCGCTTTCAGCAGCGCCCTCCGCCATCGGCAGCGGCTTCTTCTCAAGCTCGGCGATCTTGCGCGTCTTCAGCAGCTTGCCCGTGCAGGCCTGGAAGACGATCTCGACTTCGCCGCCCTTTCCGGTCTCGGGCATGGCGTACTTGGCCGGGCCGATCCGTTGGGCGGTGATCACGGTGTTGCCCTTGTCGGTCTTGCTCCAGGCCAGCAGCGTGTGGGCGCCGGTGTCGCCGAAGCGCTTCTGCAGGTCGTGGTCGAAGGTCTTGTGGATGGCGTCGTCGACGACCGGCTTCCACTGGTCGTTCTTCATCGCCGGGCAGCTGGCCCGCGTCGGCATCGCCGCCGACTTCGACCACGGCATCGAGGGCACGGCCGCGCAGCCCGTCAGCATCACGCTCGCCGCCGCGACCGCCATCAAAGATACCCGCATACCCAGAATCCCTTGTCCGTACTTCAGCCCACGCTCACCGCGAAATCGTGGCGGGCGCAAGGCCCCAATCGCTTGGCAAGCTCAGTCGTCGGTGAAGTAGTCGGCTATCGCCGCGTCCACCGTTTCCAGCTCGAACTTCGGCGAGGCGGCGCGCTCCAGGGCTCGGCGGATCTGCCAGGCGCTGCGGCCCACATGGACGCCCATGCCGCGCAGCTCGGCGACGATGGCCTCGCGGGTGGCCTCGTCGACCGACTTGTTGTTCTCCAGCCGCGCCTGGTCCAGACGCCAGCCGAAGAAGGTGTCGGGCGTCAGCTCGACCACCGCCCCCGGCGCGGGCAGCCACTCGTAGATCGCGCTCTGCCGGTCGACGGCGTGGTCGACATAGTGGGCCAGGCAGTTGCGGTAGCGACGGGCGGCGTCGCGGATGGCGGCCACCGTCTCCAGCGGCCGCAGGCGCTCGGTGCCCGGATGGGGCGGTGGCGGCAGCTCGCGGCGGAAGTCCTCGGCCACCAGGGTGAACAGCGCCTTGGGCGTGGGGACGTGACCCCAGGCGGCGATCCGCTGGGCCAGCAGTTCGGGTGACAGGCGCTTCTTCAGCACCGCATAGGCCTCGGCCAGCAGGGCGGCCTGGGGAGGACTGACGCGCAGGGCCACACCGCCGACCTCGCGCAGTTCGGCCGGCAGCGCCGCCAGGGCGCGGACCAGGTCAGGCGTGATCGCCTCGGCGTGGCGCAGGGTCTTGGCCGGCGCGGGGGCGGCCAGGAGCTGCACCAGCGCGCGGTAGTCTTCCGACGCCCAGGCGATCTCGCCCAGGTGCTCCAGCGCCCGGCGCAGGCCGGCGGGCGCGGCGTCTTCCAGGGCCAGGGCGATGGCCTTGCGCAGGGACAGGTCCATCAGGCCGACGACGTCGATGGGCGGACCACCATGGGGTTCGGCGGCCAGCATCAGGCAGATCAGGTGGCGCCTGGCCGCCGGGGCGGTGACGAAGGCGGTATGGGGCGCGGGCCACAGGGCGGCCAGCACGTCGGCATAGGCCGGCGCGATCAGGCGTAGCAAAGGCGAGGCGACGGAGGTCGTACTCGCGAGGGACAGGACGGTCATTGAAGAGCTCCGGCGGCGGCCGGAGCGGCCGCGGCTAGCGGTAGAGACGCGAGAGGTTTGCGGATCGGCGGCGCGACATCGACGGCGCACGCCAACCCGCCTTCGGCGGTGCTTTGGTCTGTGCGGTGGCGAGGGTCATGCGGCGGATCGGCTCCCGGAGCTGGTTTGGAGGCTGGCTGATCCCACGATCGACGACTCGCGACAAGTCGGAAGAACACCGTTCACGCACGCGCGACGGTGGCTGTGGCCTGCACGCCACGGTTGGCCAAACGGAACCCTCGCCAGGTTCAAACAGGCGTTTATAGTCGTCGCCAGCGCTCATCAGAGGCGCATAGGGAGACGTCGATGGACATCCAGCTGGTCGCCGAAGGTCTGCAATTCCCCGAAGGTCCCGTGGCCATGGCCGACGGCTCGGTGATCCTCACCGAGATCCAGGGCCAGCGCCTGACCCGCATCTGGCCGGACGGCCGCAAGGAGACGGTGGCCGAGACCGGCGGCGGCCCCAATGGCGCGGCGATCGGGCCGGACGGGGCGCTCTACGTCACCAACAATGGCGGCGCGTTCCAGTTCTTCGAGGCCAACGGGCTGAACATCCCCGGCCCTACCCCGCCGACGCATACGGGCGGATATATCCAGCGGGTGGACATCGCGACGGGCGCGATCACCACGCTCTACACCGAGTGCGACGGCAAGACGCTCGTGGGTCCCAACGACCTCGTCTTCGACAAGCAAGGCGGCTTCTGGTTCACCGACCACGGCTGCTCGACGCCGGAGGGCCGCAAGTACGGGGCGCTGTACTACGCCCTGGCCGACGGCTCGAAGATCACCCGCTGGCGCGACCACTTCGTCTCGCCCAACGGCGTGGGCCTCTCGCCCGACGAGAGGACCGTCTACATGGCCGACACCATGCTGGGCCGCCTGTGGTCGTTCGACATCGCCTCGCCCGGCGTGCTGGCCGATCCCCTGCCCCTTCAACCCGGCAACGTCGTCTGCAACCTGCCGGGCTACCAGCTGCTGGACAGCCTGGCGGTCGAGGCCGGCGGCAAGGTCTGCGTGGCGACGATCATCAACGGCGGCATCACCGCGTTCGACCCGGACGGCTCGACCGAGCACTACACCTTCCCGGACGTGATCGTGACCAACATCTGCTTCGGCGGCGCGGATTTGCGCGACGCGTGGATCACGGCCTCGGGCACCGGCAAGCTCTATAAGGCCCGCTGGCCGCGTCCGGGCCTGAAGCTGAACTTCAACGCATAAGCTCCTCCCCCTCTGGGGGAGGTGGCCCGAAGGGTCGGAGGGGGCAGCTCGGCATAGGCCAGCGATGCCCCCTCAGTCGCTCCGCGACAGCTCCCCCAAGAGGGGAGCATCCAAATCATGAACTGAAGTCACAAGTCCTGTGCCTAGCCACGGCGTAGTCCTGCGTCGTGGCGGGCCCATCTTGGTTCCGTCAAAGCAACGGAGCCCAGCGATGGACCTCAAACTGAACGACAAGACCGCGCTGGTGACCGGCTCGACCGCCGGCATTGGCCTGGAAATCGCCCGCACCCTGGCCGTCGAGGGCGCCAAGGTGTTCGTCACCGGTCGCACCCAGGACAAGCTGGACGAGGCCCTGGCCAGCATCCGCGCCTCGGGCGGCAAGAACGTCGAGGGCGTGCTCGCCGACGCGGCCACGGCCGACGGCGCCGCCGCCATCCTCAAGGCCATCCCCTCGGTCGATATCCTGGTCAACAACCTCGGCATCTACGAGATGAAGGCGTTCGCCGACATCCCGGACGAGGACTGGCTGAAGCTGTTCGAGGTCAACGTCATGAGCGGCGTGCGCCTGTCGCGCGGCTACTTCCCGGGCATGCTGGAGCGCGACTGGGGCCGAGTGATCTTCATCTCGTCGGAGTCGGGTCTCGCGATCCCGGGCGAGATGGTCCACTACGGCATGACCAAGAGCGCCCAGCTGGCCGTCGCCCGCGGCATGGCCCAGCAGACCAAGGGCACGGGCGTCACCGTCAATTCCGTCCTGCCGGGCCCGACCCGCGCGGCCGGCATCTTCGAGTTCCTGAAGAGCGTCTCGACCAACCCGGACGGCACGGCCGACGAGCACGAGGCCGAGTTCTTCGAGAAGCACCGCACCTCGTCGCTGCTGCAACGGATGATCGAGCCGCAGGAGATCGCCAGCCTGGTCGCCTATGTCGCCAGCCCGCTGGCGGCGGCGACCAACGGCGCTTCGCTGAAGGCCGAGGGCGGTCTCGTCACCACCATCGCGTAAGACTAAGCGGCGGGAGGAACGTCAGCCCCCGCTCCCCCGCCTACTCCCGCAGGAAGGCGCCGGCGACCAGCAGCGCCATCGCCAGAAGCGCAAGCAAACCGGACAGATAGGGCAACCAGGTCATCGTCGTCTCCCTCTCGTGAGCGGGACGACGATGGTCCGGGGCCGGCCTAACGGACAGCCCCGGAACAGGGGGTGTCGGCTAGTACAGCGTCCCTAGCGCCGCGCGTTCGAAGTTCTGCAGCTCGTCCTCGCGGCCGTCGCGGATCTTCACGACCCATTCGGGATCCTGCAGCAAGGCGCGGCCGACGCCGACCAAGTCGAACTCGCCGCGCTCCAGGCGCTCCAGCAGGCCGTCGATCGAGGCGGGCTGACTGCCCTCCCCGCCGAACGCGGCGATGAACTCGCCCGACAGGCCCACCGAACCGACCGTGATGGTCGGCGCGCCGGTCAGCTTCTTGGCCCAGCCGGCAAAGTTCAGATCGCTGCCTTCGAACTCCGGCTCCCAGAAGCGGCGTTGCGAGCAGTGGAAGATGTCGGCCCCGGCGTCGGCCAACGGCTGCAACCAGGCTTCCAGCAGTTGCGGGGTCTCGGCGTTCTTGACCGCGTAGTCCTGCTGCTTCCACTGCGACAGGCGGATGATCACCGGATAGTCGGGACCCACCGCGGCGCGGACGGCCTTGAGAATCTCGGCGGCGAACTTGCTGCGCTCGGCGATGGTCGGGCCATTCAGGTGGTCGTCGCGGACATTGGTGCCGTTCCAGAAGAACTGGTCGATCAGGTAGCCGTGGGCGCCGTGCAGCTCGATGGCGTCGAAGCCCAGGCGCTTGGCGTCGGCGGCGGCCGTGGCGAAAGCGGCGATCGTGTCCGCCACATCCGAGTCGCTCATCGGTTCGGTGAACTGCGCGCCGCCGGCCTTGGAGATGCCCGAGGGGCTGTCGACCTTGCCCAGGTTCGCCGTGCCCTTGGCCGAGCCCACGTGCCACAGCTGCGGGGCGATCAGGCCGCCGGCGGCGTGGACTTCCTCGACCACCTTCTTCCAGGCGGCCAGTTCGGCGTCGCCGTGGAAGCGCGGCACGTTGGCGTCGTTCAGCGAGGCCGGACGGGCCACGCCCGTGCCCTCGGTGACGATCAGCCCGACCTGGCCTTCCGCGCGGCGGCGGTAATAGGCGGCGACATCGTCGGTGGCCACGCCGCCCGGCGAGAACGACCGCGTCATCGGCGCCATCACCGTCCGGTTGGGCAGCTTCAGCGACTTGAATTCGAACGGCTTGAACAGGGCGTCGAGCGACATGGGGTGTTCCGGAACAGGAGGCGTTGCGCGTGATCCAAACACTTGTTCGGACCGCACGCCATAGAGAAAAACTGGGGCGCTTAGAGCCCCAGCACCATCTTCGCCATGATGTTGCGCTGGATCTCGTTCGACCCCGCGTAGATCGAGGCCTTGCGGTAGTTGAAATAGGCCGGGGCCGCCGGGGCCGCGTAGTCCGGTCCGGCGCGCAGTTCGTTGCTCTTGGACCAGGGGTCCTCGACGAACGGCGCGGCGTAGGTCCCGACCGCTTCCAGGGTCAGCTCGGTGATCGCCTGCTGGTATTCCGAGCCCACGCATTTCAGCATCGACGAGGCCGGGCCGATCGCCTTGCCGGTCGTGCGGCCCGTGAACACCCGCAGCTCCGTGGCGTTCAACGCCTCGACCTGGATCTCCAGGTTGGTGATCTTGCCCCGGAAGTCGGCGTCGTCGATCAGCCGGCCGCCGTCGTCGGCCAATTCCATCGCCGCGATGCGCTTGACCTTCTTGAGCATGTTCATCAGGCCCGGCGCATAGGCGTTGCCGCGCTCGAACTCGAGCAGGTACTTGGCGTAGGTCCAGCCCTTGTTCTCCTCGCCGATGCGGTTCGACACCGGCACGCGGACATTGTCGAAGAAGACCTGGTTGATCTCCTGTTCACCCTCGGGCGGGCCGTCCAGGGTGACCAGCGGCTTGATCTGGATGCCGGGCGTGTCCATCCGCAGCAGCAGGAACGAGATGCCCTCCTGCGGCTTGCCGGCGGACGAGGTGCGGACCAGGCAGAACATCCAGTCGGCCCACTGGGCGTGGGTCGTCCAGATCTTCGAGCCGTTCAGGACATAGTCGTCGCCGTCGCGTTCGGCCTTCATCTGCAAGGACGCCAGGTCCGAGCCCGACCCCGGCTCCGAATAGCCCTGGCACCACCAGATGTCGGACTTCAGGATCGGCGGCAGGTGCTGGGCCTTCTGCTCGGGGCTGCCGAACGCCATGATCACCGGCGCGACCATCTTCAGGCCCATCGGCGAGGAGGTCGGCACGCCGGCCAGGCTCATCTCCATGTTGAAGATGTAGCGCTGCGAGGTGGTGAACCCCGCCCCGCCCAGCTCGACCGGCCAATCGGGCGCGGCCCAGCCCCGATCGGCCAGCTTCTTCTGCCAGGCCACCTGGCCGGCCTTGTCGAGATAGCCGTTCTTCGACTGGCTGAACTGCTTGCGCAGGCCGTCGTCATAGGCGGTCGCGATCCAGTCGCGGACCTCCTGCTGGAAGGCCAGGTCCTCGGGCGAGAAGGCCAGGTCCATCGCCGCCTACTCCACGGCGTCCAGATATTCGATGACCGGCGCGGCGGCCATGGTCGGCCCCATCGCGGCGCCGGCGGCCTTGAAGTAGTCCGTGCCGCCGTGGGCCTTCAGGGCGTCGGTCGAGGCGTAGAGCTCCAGGACCTTATAGACGCCCTCTTCGGTGCGCGACTTGGTCAGCTGGTAGACGAGACAGCCCGGCTCGTTGGCCTTCACCTTGTTCTGCAGATCCAGGAACACCTTCTCGAAATCCGAAGCCTTGTCCGGCTGGACCTTCAGAACCGCAACGACACCGATCATGTTTGCCTCCCAACGCTTGTTTGAAAGCAACATCGGCCAGTGCGCGGCCATGAGCAAGCCCCTACCGCTCATCCCCGCGTAAGCAGGGACCCATACGGCGTCTGACGCGCGCTCGGCGTCACGAGGATTTTCGGAAAGTCAGCTTGAGTCCCCGCTTTCGCGGGGATGAGCGGATTGGATTACGACCGCTCGTTCCAGCCGTACGCCACCCACGAGTGGCCGCCGACGTTGCGGGCTTCGATCAGGCTGGGGTCGCCCGCCGGGGCCTTGGCGACCTTGCGGCCGCGGAAGGCGAAGGCGGCGAGGCCGAACAGGGCGCTGCCGAGGAAGCCGACGGCGACCACGGTGGCGGCGAAGATCACCGCCAGGACCGCGCCGATCACCACGGCCACCGACGTCGCCACGGCGCCGGCCATCCAGGCCAGGCTGTGGAAGGGTGAAGCTGCGGCGCCTTGGCTGCTCATCTTGATCCTCTCGTCCACGCCCATGATCAACAAAGTTGGTTCACAAGCGCTGAACTACAACTGAACACCCGCCGAACCCGGAAGAAAAGCCTTTTTCGGCTCCTTACGGGGGCGGCGGATCGTCTCGCCTCAACCCGCCGCGGCCAAACCCAGTTCCCGGCGCTCCTGCATCACCGTCGTGAAGGCGGCGTTGATGGCGGCGGCCTTGGCCTCGGCGACCTCGATGAACTCGGTCGGCAGGCCGCGCGCACGGGCCCGGTCGGGGTGGGCGCTGGACAGGGCCAGCTTCCAGGCCTTGCGCACCGTGGCGTCGTCGGCGTCAGCCGGCACTTCCAGGATGGCGTAGGGATCGTCCTTGCCGACGCCCAGGTGAGTGGCGCGCAGGCGGCGGAACGACAGCGGCGACATGCCGAACAGGTCCGAGACCCGCTCCAGATAGTCCAGCTCGTCCTGGGTCACGACGCCGTCGGACTTGGCGATGTGGAACAGGCCGTCGACCACGTCTTCTAAGAGCTGCGGGCAGGTGCTGTAGCGCTTGGCCAGGCGGCGGGCGTAGCTCTCGAAACCGTGAGTCGTCTGGCGGGCCAGGTCGTACAGGCGGTGGATGTTCTGCTCCGACGCCGGATCGGGCTGGAACACCTCGGTGAAGGCCAGGAACTCGCTGCCGTCGGCGCGGCCGTCGACCTTGGCCAGCTTGGCCCCCAGGGCGGTGACGGCGGTCGAGAACGCCGGGTCCTCGCCGGGCAGACCGCTCGGACATTCCGTGCAGTCGGCCAGGTCCAGGCGCCGGGCGGCGATGCTCGCGATGTTGCGCCAGAAAGTCATGGAGCGCCTCGAAACCAGCGACAGACGTTAGAAATACGCATGACGGGCCGATACGGATCACCCCGTCACGGTGCTTCTAGCACAATGAGAATGATCGTTCACATGACTTTAGTGCAATGCGGCGAAACGGCTCGTTCATGCGACGAGGGAGCCGATTGGCGCTTCGCTCGTTATGGCCACGCTTGACCGCTCATGGTCACGCAACGGTCCCATTCCCGACCGAAATGCTCTAGTCAGACTCGACCTATTGTAAAAAGGACATCCGCCCGCATGGCGAACGCCCTCTTCCTCGCTCTCGCGCTCCTGGCCCAGGACGGCCAGGCCGCCCAGTCGCCCAATGCTCCGCCGACCGACGAGTACGGCTATGTCGCCTGGTGCTACGGCGCCCTCGGCGGCTACGCCAACCTGTACGATCGCGTGATGCCGGAGGTGACGCGGATCGAGAAGGCGTTCCCGGGTCCCGACGGTGTCGCCGCTTCGCTGAAGACCTATCCGGAAATGCGCGCCCAGGCGCAGAAGGACCTCAAGACCTTCGCCTCGGCGATCACTGCGGCTGAAAAGGCCAGCCCGCGCCCGATCTCGGAATATGGCGGTTCGCAGGTCAAGCGCGGCCAGGCCGTCTGGCAAGGCTCCGACACGGTCGACAAGGCCCGCCTGGCCCAGATGTGGATGAGCTGGAGCCCGCCCGGCGACTGCGAGAAGCGCGCCAAGGCGCTGGAGATGAAGTCCAGCATCCTGGGCAAGGCGCTGAACTACAACAACGCCGCGTCGGCGACGAAGAACGCGCCAGCGCCGGAGGCTCCTGCGCCTGCGCCCGCGCCTGAAGCGGCCCCGACCCCGGCTCCGGAGCCCGTCGCTCCGCCGGTTCGCGAACCCGCGCCGACGCCGGTCGCCGAAACCAAGCCGGCCCCGACGCCGAAGCCGGCCGCCGCCAAGCCGGCTCCGGTGAAGACCGAGACCAAGCCGGCCGCCGCGAAGCCGCCGGTCAAGGCCGCGGCTCCCGCTCCGGCCAAGAAGCTCCCCCCGATCGGCGGCAACGAAGTCATCGTCGACCCGGTCAACCCTACCCCCTGCGCCGGCAGCCTCGTCCCCGCCAAGCGCGGCGGTCGGGATGTGCTGATCTGCAAGGCGGACTAGTCGGCTACTGAGCCGGCAGCGTCCCGCTGCCGGCCAAAGCCTTGAACCACGGATACGACGCCTTCGGCGTCCGTACGCCCGTCGTCCGGTCCATCGCCACCAAGCCGAACTTCGAGGTGTAGCCCAGGTCCCATTCGAAGTTGTCGATCAGGGTCCACTCGAAATAGCCGCCGACATCGCAGCCCGCCTCGCGGGCGGCCAGCACCGCCTCCAGGTGGCGGCGCAGATAGGTGATGCGGAACTGGTCATCCAGGATCGCCGGGCCACTGCCGAACGGGTCCGAGCAGCCGTTCTCGGTGACCATCATCTTCGGCGCGCCGTATTCGCGACGCACGCGGTCCAGCACCTCGAACAGGCCCGACGGGTCGATGTGGCGGCCGAAGGCGTCCAGCTCCGCGCCCTTGGGCGGGTTGGCCGGCGCGATCTTGCTGGGCGAATTGAGGTCCAACCGCACATAGGCGGGCGCGTAGTAGTTCACGCCCAGGAAATCGACCGGCTGGCGCACCGTCTTCAGGTCGCCGTCCTGAATGACGCCCTTGAGCAGGTCGTCCATGTCCTTCGGGTAGGTCCCCTTGAACAGAGGATCCAGCCAGGCCTTGTTCCACAGCGCGTCGAGCCCGTCGGAGGCCAGGCGGTTCCAGAACAGCCCGCCCGCCGGACGACAGGGCTGCAAGGCCATGGTGGTGCCGACCGTGAGATCGCCGTGAGCCGCCCGCAGCGCCTGCATGGCCAGACCCTGGCCCAGGTTCATGTGGTGGACGACCTTGCCCAGCAGGTTGATGTCCTTCAACCCCGGCGCATGCTCGCCCAGCACGTGGCCGAAGACGGCGTGCACGGCCGCCTCGTTGAGGATGATGTAGTGCTTGAGCCGGTCGCCCAGCTTGTCGACCACCGCGTGGGCGTAGTCGGCAAAGCGCAGCGCCGTGTCGCGATTGGCCCAGCCGCCCATGCCTTGCAGGCCCTGCGGCAGGTCCCAGTGGAACAGGGTGGCGTACGGCGTGACGCCCTTGGCCAGCAAGGCGTCAACCAGTTTCGAATAGTGATCAAGCCCGGCCGCGTTCACCGCCCCCTGCCCCGTCGGCAGCACCCGCGACCAGCTGATCGAGAAGCGATAGGCGTCAAGCCCCGCCCCGGCGATCAGGTCGACATCGTCCTGGAAACGGCGATAGCTGTCGGTGGCCACCGTCGCGTCGGACTTGTCCTTCACGTGGCCAGGGACCTTCTCGAACAGGTCCCAGACGCTGGGCCCGCGTCCATCGACGTCCTGCGCACCCTCGGTCTGGAAGGCCGCGGTGGCCACGCCCCAGACGAAGTTCTTGGGAAACTGCCGGCTCTTGGGTTTCAGATCGGTCTCGTGACCGCCCTCGCAGCCCGCAAGACCCATGGCCGCACCGCCCAGAGCCAATGCCCCAAGCGCCCGGCGGCTAACGCCTGACCGTTCCATCGTCCCCTCCCGTCTTATCGTTGGGAGGCAGGATGCGGGCGGGTTGTGGATTTGGCTAGTTCACCCGGCGGCAGCTAGCGGACCGTGGCGGCCTCGCGCACGCCGGCGATGGAGTCAGCCGGCATCGGGCGGCCGAGCAGGAAGCCCTGGTATTCGCTGCAGCCCAGCTTCACCAGGGCGTCGAACTGGCCCTGGGTCTCGACGCCTTCGGCCGTGGTCTTCAGGCCCAGCGACTTGGCCAGGCTGACGATGGCGCTGGCGACGGCCAGGCTCTCGCTGTTGCCCGGCAGGCTGGAGACGAAGGAGCGGTCGATCTTCAGCTTGTCGATCGGATGGCGGCGCAGATAGGCCAGGGACGCGTAGCCGGTGCCGAAGTCGTCCAGGGCCAGGCGGAAGCCCAAGCGCTTGAGGCGGCGCAAGGCCTCGTGGACGCCGTCGCTGTCCTTCAGCAAGGCCGTCTCGGTGATCTCCAGCATGAAGGCGTCGGCGCGGGCGCCGGTCTCAGCCAGGGTGGCGACCATCTCGTCGACGAAGCCGGGGTTGGACAGCTGGATGGCCGAGACGTTGACCGACACCTCCAGGCCCGACCAGCGCAGGCTGTCGTAGCAGGCGCGGCGGAACACCGACGAGCCGACCAGGCCGATCAGGCCGCAGGACTCGGCCAGCGGGATGAAGATGGCGGGCGAGATCTCGCCGCGTTCGGGGTGGGTCCAGCGGGCCAGGGCCTCGACGCCGATCATCACGCCCTTGGCGTCCATCAGCGGCTGGTACGCGACGTTCAGCGCGTCGTTCTCCAGGGTCGTGCGCAGGTCGCGCTCCAGCCCTTTGCGCAGGCGCAGGGCCGCGTCCATCTCGGGTTCGAAGAAGGCGAAGCGCCCGCGGCCGGCTTCCTTGGCGCGGTAGAGGGCGACGTCGGCCTGGCGCAGCAACTCGGCCTGGCCCTGGTCGGCGTCGGAGACCACCGCCACGCCGACCGAGCACGACAGCTCGGCGCGGCCGATGGTGAGGTCGACCTCGCCCGACAGGCCCTCGACCACGCGCTGGGCCATGGTGGCCGCGCCGGCGGGGCTGGTGTCGGGCAGGATGATCGCGAACTCGTCGCCGCCCAGCCGGCAGATGGTGTCGGTCTCGCGGCAGATGTGCTTCAGCCGGCGGGCGACCTCGCGGATCAGCTGGTCGCCGGCGTCGTGGCCGTAGCTGTCATTGACCTCCTTGAAGCGGTCGAGGTCGATGCACAGCACGCCCAGATGGCCCGGCTTGCGGCGCAGCAGTGCGTGGGCGTGGACCAGGCGGTCGGTGAACAGGGTGCGGTTGGCCAGGCCCGTCAGCGGGTCGTGCAGGGCCAGGTGCTTGGCTTCCGCCTCGCTCAGCAGCAGCTTCTTGGCCGCGCGGCGGGTGATGCGGAACAGCAGGAACGAGCCGATGGCGGCGGCCAGCACGGCCAGGCCCAGCAGCGGGGTGGCCGACTTCAAGAGCTCCTCGCCCGGCTCGCGCGGGGTCCAGCGCAGGACGATGCGGCGGCCGTCGGCGGCCTTGCCCAGCATCGCCTGGCCCGAGTTCGTGTGGACCTGGTCCGGCTTGACCACCTCGATATGGGCGTCGTGCAGCAGGAAGCGGTCGGAGAAGGTCTTGATGACGCTGTTGGCCACCGGGATGCCGGTCACCAGCAGCGGGGCGCGCGGCCCGCGGGTCTTAGCCTTCAGGTCGGGGCGGACCAGCGAGACGGTGATCAGCACAGGCTCGTCGCCGATCAGCTCGACACGGCTCTTATGGACGGCGCGGAGCTCGGCGACCTTCTTGGGATCGGTCTCGATCTTGCGGATCGCCTCGACCAGGCGCGCGGTCTGGGCGGCGTAGCGGCCATAGGCGTCGGGGGAGACGTCCTTGCCGTTGATATGGCCGTAGATCGGCTTGCCGTCGGCGTCGAGGACGAACACCACCTTGTAGCCCAGCGCCCCGCCCAGCGAGGCGCCGATGTTCTGGCTGGCCCAGGCCGGATCGTACTGGTTGTCCAGCTTGATGATCGCCTCGTCCCAGATGACATAGGGATTGAGGGCGGTCTGAACCTCGCGACCGCGCTGGCGCAGGCCGTTGCCGACCAGGGTCTGCTCGTATTGGCGCTCGCGGAGGTCGGCGTGGCGGGTGGCGACGGTCAGGGCCACGCCGGCGAGCAGGATCATGCCTGCCGCCATGCCGGCGATCAGGCCAAAGATCTTGAACTCGATGTTCCGGCGATCCATCCCACTCCCCCGAGATGGCGCATCCTTCACGGGAACCGTTGCGGAAATCCTTACCGGGACGAACCGGGGACAATTTTGTCGCACGCCGTTACGCGATTTGGGTTTCTGCCCCGAATTCGGCGGTCGCCACGTATGCCGTCGGCACGACCTGGACGGGCCGCAGCGGCTCCAGCGCCTCGGGGTCAAGCAGCAGGTCGTCCGGAAGTCCGAAGTCGTTCTCGTCCGGCGAGCCGTGCAGCAGCCCCAGCTCGACCAGTGGCCAGAGCTGAAGGACCGGAACCAGCAGCGCCAGCAGGAATACGCCGCTGCGGTTGCGGTCGTGGCAACGCCGGACCAGGGCGGCCAGCAGCAGCCAGGTCGTCGGGACCAGGGCGACCAGATAAGCCATGCTGAGCGCCTGTTGCCAGAGCGCCCACCCCGCCTCGGGGCCTTCGATCACGGCCAAGGGGCTCCAGTTGGGCAAGCCGATCAGGCTCAGCAGACCGTCGCTGGACACCGGGGCCAGGCCGATCAGGGTCGCGCCGATCCCGGCCCACCAGAACGTCGAGACGGGGCCACGCCCCTGGAAGCTCGCCAATCGCGCGAAGTTGGACATCACAGACCTCGTCCTTGTTGCCATGGACGGGTCGTTGCAAAATCGCTGCCGCTTATAGCGAGTCCAAAAACCCTAGGTAGAGGAATGTTTCGCGCCAAAATGGTACGAAACGCCCTGCTCCTCCCACCGCCGACGGTGGGAGGCGTACCAAATCAGGCCGCCGCGTCGCGCGCCCTCGCCGCCGGGTCGTAGTTGAGGATCGGCGACAGCCAGCGCTCGGCCGTGGCCAGGTCCCAGCCCTTGCGGCGGGCGTAGTCCTCGACCTGGTCGGCATCGACCTTGCCGACGCCGAAATAGTGCGCCTGCGGGTGGCTGAAATAGAGGCCCGAGACCGCCGCGCCGGGGGTCATGGCGTAGCTCTCGGTCAGCTTCAGGCCCGTGGCGGCTTCGGCGTCCAGCAGTGTGAACAGCGTGCCCTTCTCGGTGTGGTCGGGCTGGGCCGGATAGCCGGGCGCGGGGCGGATGCCCTGGTACTTCTCGGCGATCATCACGTCGGTGTCGGCCGCCTCTTCGGGCGCATAGCCCCACAGCTCGACGCGGGCCTTGTAGTGCAGCCACTCGGCGAAGGCTTCGGCCAGGCGATCGGCCAGGGCCGAGGCCATGATGGCGCTGTAGTCGTCGCCGGCGTCCTTGAACGTCTTGACGATCTCGTCCTCGCCATGACCGGCGGTGACGGCGAAACCGCCGACATAGTCACCGCCCTGGCCGATCGGCGCGACGAAGTCCGACAGCGCGACGTTGGTCTTGCCCTCGCCCTTGTCCATCTGCTGGCGCAGGGTGAACAGGCGCGACAGCTCGGTCGTGCGGGTGTCGTCCGTATAGAGGACGATGTCGTCGCCGTCGGCTTGGGCCGGCCAGAAGCCGATCACGCCCTTGGCCCCGAACCACTTCTCGGCCAGCACCTTGTCCAGCATCTCGCGGGCTTCGCGATAGAGGTCGGTGGCGGCCTCGCCGACCACGTCGTCCTCCAGGATTTGCGGGAAGCGGCCGATCAGCTCCCAGCTGGCGAAGAACGGCGACCAGTCGATGAACGGCACCAGCTCGTCCAGCGTGGGCTCGAAGGTGCGCGCGCCGATGAAGGCCGGCTTGGGCGGCACATAGCCGTCCCAGTCGATGGCGAACTTCTTCTTGCGGGCGTCGGCGATCTTGGTGCGCGCCTTGGCCGTCTGGCCTCGGGCGTATTGCTCGCGGATGCGGACATATTCGGTGCGCGTCTCGGCCTGCAGGCGGTCACGCTCGGTCGGCGACAAGAGGCCCGAGACCACGCCCACCGCCCGGCTGGCGTCCAGCACATAGGTGGTCGAGCCCTTGTGATAGGCCGGCTCGATCTTGACCGCCGTGTGGGTGCGGCTGGTGGTGGCCCCGCCGATCAGCAGCGGGATGGTGAAGCCCTGGCGCTCCATCTCGGCGGCCACGAACACCATCTCGTCCAGCGACGGGGTGATCAGGCCCGACAGGCCGATCATATCGACATTGTGCTTCTTGGCCTCTTCCAGGATGCGGTCGGCGGGGACCATCACGCCCAGGTCGATGACCTCGTAGTTGTTGCACTGCAGGACCACGCCGACGATGTTCTTGCCGATGTCATGGACGTCGCCCTTGACCGTGGCCATGACGATCTTGCCGGCGGTCTTGCGCTCTTCGCCGGGAGCGGCCTGCTCCATGAAGGGCAGCAGATAGCCCACGGCCTGCTTCATCACCCGGGCGGAC